>Ga0316204_10000387_pt1 | contig 170079 bp, 149 predicted proteins | sample 6monrhotite_MG_2_FD_205661 | JGI IMG/M metagenome (GOLD analysis project Ga0316204, IMG submission 205661) | Microbial mat bacterial communities from mineral coupon in-situ incubated in ocean water Damariscotta River, Maine, United States -... | ecosystem: Environmental > Aquatic > Marine >... | reverse complement strand
GCAATGTTAGTATCGCGTCGGCCTAAAGACCGACCTACAGGAATAGAATTTATTTTTGAAACAAACCTATAATGTAGGTCGTGGATCACGGGGGGCAATGTTAGTATCGCGTCGGCCTAAAGACCGACCTACAGGAATAGAATTTATTTTTGAAACAAACCTATAATGTAGGTCGTGGATCACGGGGGGCAATGTTAGTATCGCGTCGGCCTAAAGACCGACCTACAGGAATAGAATTTATTTTTGAAACAAACCTATAATGTAGGTCGTGGATCACGGGGGGCAATGTTAGTATCGCGTCGGCCTAAAGACCGACCTACAGGAATAGAATTTATTTTTGAAACAAACCTATAATGTAGGTCGTGGGTCAAGGGGGCAATGTTAGTATCGTGTCGGCCTAAAGACCGACCTACAGGAATAGAATTTATTTTTGAAACAAACTCATAGTGTAGAAAAGTTTTTGTTAAGCGTTTGCTTGGCTTAATAGTTGGTAACTAGATTCCAATAGTTTTTCTGTTGCATCCCAATCGATACAGCCATCAGTCACAGATACACCATATTCTAATTTATCAGGATCATTCAGTTTTTGATTGCCTGCCTTGAGGTGACTTTCGAGCATCATACCAATTATTGATTTGTTACCTTGGCATATTTGTTCCATGACGTTTTTAAATACCAAAGGCTGACGGTTGTAATCTTTTTGAGAATTTCCATGACTGCAATCGACAACCAAACGCGCCGGCATATTATCTTCTGCTAGTCGCTGCTCAAGCAAAGCCACATCCACTGAATCATAGTTCGGGTTTTTACCACCACGCAAGATAATGTGGCCATGAGCATTACCCTTGGTTTTTATTAACGCTACCGCCCCTTCCTTATTGATACCTAGGAAATGGTGCTTAGCAAAGACTGAGCGCAGGGCATTAATCGCGACTTCAATATTTCCATCAGTGCCATTTTTGAAACCGACCGGCATCGAGAGTCCCGAAGCAATTTCTCGATGAGTTTGAGATTCTGTAGTTCGAGCACCAATTGCTGACCAACAAAATAGTTCAGCCAGATACTGTGGTGTAATTGGGTCTAAGGTTTCAGTTCCAGCAGGCAAGCCTAACTCAGCCAGCCATATGAGTAAATTACGCGCTTTACGAAGACCAGCCTCAACATCAAAACTGCCATCTAGATTAGGATCATTGATCAAGCCTTTCCAACCAACAGTGGTTCTAGGTTTTTCAAAATATACACGCATAACAATAAGAAATTTATCGGCATACTTATCATGTAGTTTTTTTAATTTAAGTGCGTATTCTTTCGCTGAGTCAATATCATGAATAGAACAAGGGCCTGCGACAATGAGATAACGTTCATCATCACCGTCCATAATCTCAGCCAATTGTTGGCGAAAATTTAGGACATTCTGTCTGCCCTCATCGCTTAAGGGTAATTCATCTTTTAATTCCTTGGGAGTTGTTAGAACAACTTCATCAAGGACATTGATATTATTTAGGTGTAACTCTGCCATAGCTAATTTTACAAGTTAAAAAATCGAGACAGCAATGATACCTTAGCTAGATAGACACACAAGATATTTTAAGCATTATTATTAAATAAAGCAGCAAGCATAAAGCAGCATCTATTACCCATCTTTAGCCTTTTTAGTTAGCCCTTGGATAATTAAAAACTGCGCGACATAATAGGTTGCCATAATCAAAATTCGTTCCAAAGGAATTGGCTCGTAAAAACGATTTATTGCAATCATGGCATCTGAAATTATAAAGAATAAGGTGCCAATGACGGCAGGCCATAATGGCTGGTGGGAACTAATGGCTGCCACAGCCATTAATAAAATTACCAATAAATAAACAACAATTGGAATCAGTAACTCGCCAACCTGAGGATAAATTAACCAAAGCATAATCGCTGCAAAGGACGCAACCAATAATGAGATACTGACTCTATGTGTTAGCTGTTTGTGCTGATTCGCGAACAGCGAAAAGTAACAAAGCTGTGCCAATAAAAATGCACCGATACCAGCAACAAACATATATTCAATGACTACATCGCCTGTAGCACTAAACAATAGCGCTGCAATTGCTACGTTACGTTGCCAACCTTGCAAAGTTTGAAACACAGGTATAGTCAACAAAAGAACCGGCAATGGCTTAACGACAACAAGCCAACTGAATTCAGTTGTATTTAATAAAATGATGTAGACCGTTGCAATTAATAAAAACGGGAAGGTAATTTTTTGCATTGTTATCAACCTAGATTGTGGTATTTAAAAATCGACCCATTGGCCATCGATCAAGGCAAGACTGGCCTTATTTTCTTTCTCAAACATCATATGAACTCGGCCATCACGCTGTGGTATTCCATTTGTCTCTGGCTGTTTCTGAACGGTAATAGGCAATTCAGTTCTATTGTCTAATAACTCAGCATCGCCAATAAAATAACTATAACCGTCTCGCAGAATCGACAGATAAAGCGCATCATCTAGAATAATTGAGTCATCAAATGGATAGCCCTTTGACTCCAATAATCGGTAGTCCGACATATCCCTGGTTTCGAAACCATGCAGTGGACTAAGATCACCTACCTCATGAATTCTAGGATTGTTAAATTCTGCATCAAAATTAATCGCATAATCGACCTTGAACTGTTCCGCCACATTGACATTTTTTAGCAAGATATCAGCAAATGCATCATTAACGTTCATCGGAATACTGTGATATATATCCAGCGAAACCGACTCATAATTCTTTGCTAAAATATTATCAACACATCGAATGATGAGCATAAATGTAAGCCAACGTGCTGTTTGTCGATTATTATCATTTCGAGCATGGCCAGATTCAAAAAGTACCGTTGAAATACCTTTGCCCATGAATAAATCACCAAAGGCTCTAGGCGCGTAGGTATCATCATAACGGCCAACACAACCTGGTATTTGGCTTTGTAGATCGGTATTAATTAACCCTATCAACTGCATCGATTTTTTACGTGTCTCATTGATGTCTTTGTCGACATTAAATGGTGGGGCTAACAGCGAAATGGTTGTCGTTTTATCACTTGCACCCGCTGAATAAAATCGATGTTGATCATGCAAATTAAAACCAAACTCTGGTTCGATCGTATCTGCTAATTTATTTAACAGCACACCTTCTGGACTCTGAAAAAATTGCGCATCGCGGTTAATATCAATACCTTGGGCATTGTAACGCATATTCTGTTCGGCACCATCTGGGTTAATCATCGGAGCAAGATATAAAGTTACCTGGTTTTTCCAACTTTGATACCAAGCATCACCTTGCTCGGATTGAAGATAATTTAAAAGATCGAACAGGCTAGCGGTGGCCGTTGGCTCACTGCCGTGCATTTGTGACCACATAAAAATCTTAACTGGGCCAGAACCTATTTTTATTTGATAAACTGGGCGCTTCTGATATGAATGCCCCACCTCGGTTACATCAAACATCGAAACGTTAGATGCTTGCTCAATCAGCGGATAAATATCACCAGACTTAATATTTATCTTATTCAATCCAGATTGCTTAATCTGATTGTACTGCGCTTTTAAATTCTCAATACTTTGACTCATAACGAGCTCTTAATCCTTACGTTTTAAACCAATAACAATAGACAGAAAAATACAGCACTCATTGCACCCACTGCATCTGCCGTTAAACCAGCTGCCAATGCATGACGACTTTTCACCACACCAACCGAACCAAAATATACGGCCAAAACATAAAATGTCGTTTCAGAAGAACCGTACATAGTGCCACCAATTTTAGCCTGTATAGAATCCGCCCCATACTCATTAACCAGATCAGTTAATAATCCCAATGATCCAGAACCTGACATTGGTCGCATTAACGCTAGGGGTAAATTTTCTGGAGGAAAACCAACAAAGTTAAGCACCGGTGCCAAAAAGTTTAATAATAGATCTAGCGCACCAGAGGCGCGAAACATCCCAATAGAAACAAGAATTGCCACCAAATATGGAATAATCCGAACCGCAATTGTAAAACCATCCTTTGCCCCTTCAACAAAGACTTCATAAACCTTAATTTTTTTAACCGCCAAGCCATAAAACGGAATCCCCACTAACAATAAAGGAATAATATATTTTGCACCGGCGTTAACACTGCCTAAGATTGATTCCATCATGAACCATCCTCCAGAGCAAAGCGCTTACGCTTTTCTAGAAACTTAACCATGGCAATGGCCGTAATGGTTGAACAAAGTGTGGCAAGAATGGTGGTTACAAAAATATCACTCACCGAGACACCCAACAAAGCAACCACCGTAGCAGGCAGAATCAATTGCACACTGGAGGTATTAATGGCCAAAAACATCACCATGGCATTGGATGCAGTATCTTTCTTTGGATTTAATTCTTGCAGTTCTTCCATTGCCTTTAAACCAAGTGGCGTCGCAGCATTGCCCAAACCCAACATATTGGCTGACATATTCATCACAATTGAGCCCATGGCAGGATGATCTTCAGGAACATCGGGAAATAATCGAACCGTAATAGGTTTGACTAGTCGTGCAACAATACTCATCAATCCAGATTCTTCAGCAATCTTCATAACACCCAACCACAGCGCCATAATACCGATTAAGCCAATGGATAACTCGACAGCCACCTTCGACATATTAATTGCCGCCTCGGTGACCTCATCGATTCGTCCGGTATAAATACCCGCCAACAAACCAATCGCCATCATTCCAAACCAAATATAATTCAGCATTTTATCTCCTAGACTGATATTACCTGTAAAAAATACCTTTAAATTGTTCCGCTAAAGAACAGGGGACTCTTGTATCAATAGATAAGGCTCATCAACTGCATTGATTTCAATTTCATGCCCAATAGGAAGTGTCGCAATGTAATCTCCATGTCCACTCGGAAAATTACTAATAATAGGCACGCCTAGATCACCACAAACATCCATAATAATGCCATCGGTATCTTTCCCAAATGGCACCTTGGTATCACCCATCTCGGTCATTTCCCCAAACAAAAGACCGCGTATCCCTTGCAAACTACCGCTATTTTTCAATTGCAGCATCATCCTATCAAAGGCATACAACTTCTCACCAACTTCTTCAATTAAGAGAATCTTATCCTTTGTATCGATCTGACCTTCCGTTCCAAGACGTTCAATAATTAGCGACAGGTTACCACCCCATAACTCACCACGAGCACTACCCTCAACCAATGTTCTAGCCGAACACTCTGATAAAGAATTAATCCGGATATTTTCCTTACCCGAAAGCACTTCAAGAAATGAATCTAAATTATATTGAAACGGCTCATTACCATAGTTAGTCATCATAGGACCATGAAAACAAACCAGACCCGATCGTTGCGCCATAGAACTCAAAAAGCCAGTAATGTCGCTAAAACCAATGAATATTTTGGGATTATTTCTAATAACTTCATAATCAAGTAAAGGCAACACTCGGTTCCCCCCATAACCACCACGACAACAAATAATGGCGTCAATTGATTGGTCTTGAAACATCTTCATAATATCTGCCGCCCGAGCTTCAGGCGAACCGGCATAAATATTTTCACGCAGTTGATTACTCTCACCCAACACCACATTAAAACCAAGCCCAGTAAAATACTGAACCGCCCGCTGTAACTTTTCCGGCTCCATCCAATAAGCAGGACTAACCACACCAATAGTGGCTCCTGAAACAAGTCGTTTTGGTTTTACGGCATTAATCATGAGTGTTTGCTTTTTATTATTGAGGATAATTTATCATTTGAGAAAGGATAAACACTATACCTACAGTTGTCGAGTGGAAGCAGGAGCAGAAATTAATTATAGGTAACAACTAGAATGAACAACTTTATTATTAAGAGGAGTCTTCAAGTTGGTTCACGGCGGCCTGTGGAATACAGCGCTAAGTTTGCACCCAACCCATCATCTTCAACTACAAATAACAAAACCATGCTTTAGATTTTTGGACTTAACTATTATGAAGTGTATGATTATCATAATGTTTTTAGAGGATTTAGTATGAACCGCAAACTGTTGGTCACTGTTTCACTGCTCGCTGTCATTGTGCTCGCAATGTTTGTTCCACTGGGTGAAAATGCCTCAGCTGTTCATGATAAAGCCTTTGATCGTTCTGTTGGTGCATTTGCGATTGCCAAAGGACTGAATGCAGTTATCTCCGTTATTCAAGGGACTGAGATTAACGCCTCCCCTGCTGGCGTTGGTGTGACTATAACCGTAGGTGAAATCCTTGACCCGATGAATGATCTAATTGAACGTTTTTCTTGGATCATGCTGGCATCTTCTGTGTCGCTTGGTATTCAAAAAATATTACTCAGTTTCAGTGAATTACTATGGCTTAAGTTATGCCTATCGTTATTTATTACTTCTATTATGGTTTCAGTCTGGTATCGACCATTTCAAAAGTACTTCCCAATTACATTAATTGGTCGTGCATTTATTGTACTTTTAATATTGAGGTTTGGTGCGGTAGGTTCGATTTATCTAGAAGAGATGATTTATGATCATCTAATGCAAAAAGATTATCAGGTCGCATTGGTTGCACTCAATGATACCAAGACTGATTTAGATACCATCGCCATACAAAGTAAACATCGGGCTTCAATGAATAAAGAACAGGGAATTCTAGACTCTATTGGCAATTCAATTGATCAAATGCAAAACTTCTTTGATATCGAAACACGACTCACATCGATCAAAGGCTCTCTAGAAGACACCCAAAAAGAAGTGTTAAATTTAATAACAATATTCGTGCTATTAAATATTCTGATACCCATTTTATTTCTATGGATTACCTTAAGTTTATTACGTTGGGCCATTGTCGGCAGTATTGATAAGGTCGCGATTAGAACTTGGCTTTATCAGTAGTAACAATATCGTCTTAGCCTTTACTTCTTGAGAAGGCAGGTTAAACTTAGTCGCTGTTATCTGGAATTACTATAAACACCATGCCTCACAACCTTATTGCTATAATCGGCGCCACAGCCTCAGGAAAAACAACCGCTGCAGTTGAAGTCGCCAAACAATTTAATGGTGAAATAATATCCGCCGATTCACGACAGGTTTATCGTGGCTTAGATTTAGGTTCAGGCAAGGACCTTCACGAATATGGTGACATCCCCTACCACTTGATTGATATTATTGAGCCAACTGAAGCTTTTGATTTATTCAAATATCAGCAACAATTTTATAGCGCATTCGCAGACCTTCAAAAGCGCAATAAATTAGCAATTATGTGCGGTGGTTCCTCACTCTATATAAACTCTATTTTAAGTGGTTATCAACTAACACCAGCACCACCCGATAGCACACTTCACAACGAACTAGAGCAATACAGTAAACAACAATTACAATCCAAACTGTTAGCCCTCAAACCAAATCAACATAATATTACCGATCTTGAGGACCCTGCTCGATTAATCCGTGCAATCGAAATAGCCATAGCAGAGCAACAAACCGGTCAGCCAATGATTGCTGCACCAAACTTAACCCCACTGGTTATCGCAATTACTTGGCCTAGAGAAGTACGTCGTGAACGAATCATGCTACGACTGAAACAACGCTTTGAAGAAGGCATGATTGATGAAGTTCGATCACTTCATGACAAGGGCGTTAGCTGGCAACAGTTGGAGTACTTTGGCCTAGAATATAGGTTTATAGCACAACACCTACAAGACCAGATTAGTTACAATGACTTGGTTCAAAAATTACACTCCGCGATCGTTAAGTTTGCTAAGAAGCAAGATACTTGGTTACGTAAAATGGAACGTGAAGGCATAAAAATTCATTGGATTGAAGGCGGCCCATCACAAACAAAAAGCGTACTACAGATCATTACTGATTATTCTAATCTTTAAAACACAGTAATAACGAACCTTAACTCCTTACCTTTGAATCGATAAACCTAACACTGAAATCTGTCTTCGTTGTTGAGAGGGTTCACGTTATGTACGGCCTACTTTTCGGAGCCGCCATGAACCCATCCATGTGAATGAGTTCATTCTGTTGGTAATTAGATATATAGTTTTATTTTGTCTTTGGTATGAGAAATGATATGGGAATAGCAAAGAGCCTTTCACCAAATGGCAAGATGCTTTCACCATCAAAAAAGACAACACCAGCACAAAATTTATCACCACAAGCCTCTTTTAACTTGTTTAACCCTTTAAAATCACTACCTGTTACAGTAGCTGATGCTTTGACCTCAATTCCTACTAACTGTCTCCCTTGTTCTATAATAATATCCACTTCTACCTTATCTTTATTACGGAAATGAAAAAACTTTAATTCTTCATCATGCCAATCAGCATATTTATGTAATTCTTGAAAAATAAATGTTTCAAGAAGTTGCCCTAATACGGTTTTATCTTGCCAAAGTGAGCGACTATTAAGTCCCATTAGTGCACATGCAAGACCTGTATCAGATAAATGTAATTTGGGGGTTTTAATTAAACGACTCAAACGATTACTGTGCCAAGGTTGTAGTAATTCAATCAAAAATATGTTCTCTAAAAGAGTCAAATACTCCCTGATGGTTGGGCGGCTGATAGCAAATGGGGATGACAAGTCTGCTGCATTAAATAAACGAGCTGTTTGAGTGGCAGCAAGTTCTAATAATCGGGGTAGTGTGTCTAGGTTTCGAATACGAGCTATTTCTTGTATGTCACGCTGCACTATTGTGGATATATAATCACGATACCAAATACTTCGACGTTTAGGATTAGCACGTGTAATGGCTCTAGGATAGCCTCCACTACAAATGATATCCGCTATTGTTTCACCTAACCGAGGATATTCACCTCTCATAATTGATGCATCAAGCTTACTGTTAAACAATAGCTTTAATAACTTAGGCTCTTGTCCATAAATTTCTGCCTGCGCCAGTGGACGTAAGGGAATAATCTCAATCCTGCCAGCAAGGGAGTCAGCTAGTTTTGGTAATAACAATACATTTGCAGAACCAGTCAGAATAAATTGACCAGATTGGTTATTTTTATCAATTCTAGCCTTTATCGCTGTAAATATTTCAGGTGTTCTCTGTACCTCATCTAAGATAGTTTTATCTGGCAAGCTTTCAATAAAGCCGATAGGATCAATCTGTGCAGCCTGTAACTGGTTATTATCATCGAAACTTAAGTAGTGATAACCCAGTTCATCTCCTACAATTCGTGCTAAAGTTGTTTTTCCGCATTGTCGCGAGCCGTGTATGAGTACCACCGGTGTATCAGTTAAAGCCTCTCGAAGTATAGATTCAGCAAATCTAAGATATAAGTGCTCTATCATAATATTTCATATACTCTTGCCATTAGTTTCTCGTCTAATAGTAAGTTATGGTTCGTCCAATTGAAAGTTTTTCTTCGGCTAATGTAAATTATTTTTCATGATGTTTGTCTTATTAAGGCTTAATGAGATAGATGTATTTACTTTCGAAACCCTCACACATTTTACCCAATATTTACCGCAATGAAACCAATTTTGGCCTATTACATGAAGGTAGGCTCATTCAGCAAGATGGGCTTACCTTATTCCCAATTAAGTATTTTGCAACATCAACTCTATTATTTAAAACTGTGGCTTTTGGTTAATAAAGCAATTAGTCTTTATCGTTGAGTTTTTTATCCAAATATGGGACTGACTCGTAAAAAGCAAGAACTGCATAAATTATAGTCACCCATGCCCAAAACCTTATTGAATACAGGCCCTCAAATGAAAAGACATTTCCTGATAACCAAGAAGTACCTACTAGAAACATAAAAAATACTAGTAAGTAAAGCACAGCATACTTTAGCCAACCATTAATTTTATTAATGGTACCTCTTATTAATATATATGCTAAACCACCAAGAAGTCCTGAAGAAACTCCATCCACTAATATTACTCCTTCTGCTCAGAGTTAAAGATAACGTTTAGATATTCTAATGGTGTTGATAGCGCCACAGCATTAGTATGCCACACCAAATTCTCCACTGAGACAAACTTATATGAACCCGACATTGCTGCCCCCCAACCTTGTAACCCTGAAGTCATGAAACCAATACTAAATGCAGATACGTATCCTAGTGCTGTTGTATTTCTGTTATTCATATAGGCTGAATAATCGTAAAAACCAGTTTATACTAACCCCCCGCCAGATCCACTAGTGAGTAACGCCTGCATTGGGGTTTGTGAATTCAAGAATGACACAAAACCAGAAAAGTATGGTACTCCGTAGGCTGTTAAAGGGATAGCTACAGCTCCCCCCATTACCGTAGCGGCAGTACGCTGAAGATCATTCGTGATCATTCTCATATTAATTAGTTGAGCCTGAACTAGCCACTTAGCAGATTGTTGTCTGCGCTTAGAATATCTTGCTTTTAAGATTTTATCATCACCATAAACCCACTCGGAAATTGATATTTCCTCATCATCATACTTTTGCTTCCAATCAGTTTCCAAGCCTTCAAGTTGATTAATTGTCACTGACGGGTGATACACCCCATCAGTAATATATGTTCTAGGGTGGTTAGTATTTTCAGTTGATCCAGTCTGAGGCATTTGGCTTGGGGTAACAGTTTCAATCATTGTTATCGAATCACCATCTTCTAAACTTCTATTCTCTAATGATTCAACCTCACCTTTCTCTATAGCCCCTCTAGTCGTGTTTATTAATTCTCTTTGACCATTATTACTTTCCACGATCACTTTTACGTTATTAGCCCAGCTAGAACTCCATATTGTAGTACTGCCAGCACTAGCTTTTTTATAACCTGTAGGATCTGTACCACTCAGCGGGTTATTCATAATATAAGAATAAGGGTTCATGCTCTGACTGTTGCCAGGGGCTTGTATAAAGGGGTCTACAGATAGGAAGCGACCCAGATTATAGTTATAGACGCGTCCATTCATGTGTATAGACCGGAGACATGGGTTACAAAATGTTCGGACACATGGATGGGTTCACGGCGGCCTGTGGAATACAGTGGCAAGTTTGCACCCAAGCTATCATCTTCAACCAATTAGGCGACAGCTCAGGCATTCTTAAATAGTTAAATCAGTATTATTCGTCGTCACCAAGAGTCATTAGTGAAGTGTTACCACCTGATGCTGTAGTGTCTATACTGACTGTTTTTTCCATGACCAGACGATGTATTAAATTGTCTGAATGTTGACTACTAATCAGTGGTAATAATTTGCCGTCACGCTTCGCTAATTCATGGTTAATATAACTCTTTCGCTCGCAGCCTGTTCCTACTACCACGCCACTTAAAGCATCAGCAGCTAAAAGCAACTCTAGATCCTCTAGTTTTGCGATTTGTAATATATCTTTGTATTGATTGCTTAGCTCGGCAGTTAATGCACGGGCTTCTTCGTAGAAAAGATCTGAAACGACGGTAATGACTCGGTTACCTGTGGCTAATGCCGTGGCAATGGAGAGTACCCAGAAGTTGAAGCTGGTATCTTTATCAGCGTAACAAATCACATATCCTCGTGACTCGTAGTATAGGATATTTGATTCTCCAGTCGGTCCTGGCATGATCTTTGGCTTTGCGATTTCAGCTTCTACTCGGATCAATTGTTGGCGGACGTTGTGAAGCGTAGCTTCTAGGTCGTCGGCAAATTCTTGCAAGAGTTCAACTGATGCAAGCTTGGCAAGCCACTGTCGGATAACTGAAGCTCTAACGTCGACCTGTTCAAGCGACCAGGAGCTATCATTAGAGTGACTAAATAGTTTGTTAATTTCAATTTGAGCCGCTGAACTATTGCGGAACTCTACTTGTTCAGGTGCCTGATTAGTTGCTTGTTTATTGTCGTCATCAGTGACTTCTTTCATCAGTCGACGTACGTAATCTGGACCGCCTGCTTTAGGACCGGTTCCAGAGAGACCCCGGCCACCAAAGGGTTGTACACCGACGACGGCACCAATCATATTACGATTAACATAGACATTTCCAGCGCCCGATAGACGAGCCATTTTATTGCATCGACTTTCGATACGGCTGTGAATACCCATAGTCAAACCAAAGCCAGTACCGTTAATTTGTTTGATTACATTGGTAAAATCTTCGGCCTTGTATCGAACGATATGTACGATGGGGCCAAAGACCTCTTCCTTCAATACATCAATTGAAGGTAACTCATACAGCCTAGGTGCGAAGAAGGTGTGCTCATCATGACCGAGTTCCGGCATAGGACAGGCATGCAGTAAAGTTGCTTTATCCTGAAGATAATCAACATGATCTAGTAATGGCTGAAGGGCCGCTTTATCAATGACTGGTCCAACATCGGTGTCTAGATAGGCTGGGTCGCCAACATTTAATTCTTTCATGGCGCCTACGATCATTTTAATTACCCGATCGGCGACAACATCCTGAACAAAAACTACGCGCAATGCTGAGCAACGCTGGCCAGCACTTTGGAAACCCGAATTAATCACATCATCAACGACTTGCTCTGGCAAGGCTGTCGAATCAACTATCATGCAGTTTTGACCACCTGTTTCTGCAATTAGTGGCACCTGGTCTCCACCTCGACTTGCAAGTGTTCTGGCAATGGTGTTGCCGGTTTCTGTTGAACCAGTAAACATGACTGCTGAGATTCGCTCATCGGGTAATAATATTTTCCCGACCTGACTACCTCTGGCATTAACCGGTTGGACAACGTCTGCAGGAATGCCGGCTTCAGTCATAAGTTCTATGGTTCTTAGAGCGATCAAACTGGTTTGTTCTGCTGGTTTTGCTATCACGGTATTACCGGCCACAATGGCTGCCGATACTTGGCCTAAGAAAATGGCTAATGGGAAATTCCATGGGCTAATGCAAACCACAACGCCTCTTGAAGCCAGTCTAGGGTCTGAGCCTAGGTCCTCAGCGCGGGCTGCATAGTATCGGCAAAAATCTACAGCTTCACGAACCTCATCTACCCCATCCTTTACTACCTTACCGGCCTCTTTTATACAAAGCGCAATCAACTCATCGCGATGCAACTCTAGTAAGTCAGCCAATTTTCTGACGTAATCCGCACGTTCTGTAGCAGGCCGGGCAGACCAGTCATTAAAGGCGACTTCAGCCTGAGCAACGAGCTGTTTCATCGCTTGTTCATCATGATGAACGGTATAACCGAGCACCTCCTGATGATTGGCAGGATTGGACATGACAATGCCCCCTTCTGGGACATCAGCCTTGGTCTTACAGGTTTTATCAAACCAATCACTCATGTTTTGTAGCATCGGGATCAGTACGTCATGATCTGCTAATTCAACACCTGCAGAATTAACACGCTCTTTACCATACATATCTGCAGGCATAGGAATCTTGGGATGGTGTTGTTGAGTAAAGTGTTGAACTTTTTCAATGGGATCGGCCAAGAGTGACTCTAATGAATGAGATTCATCGATAATGGCATTTACAAAGGATGAGTTTGCACCATTTTCTAATAGTCTTCGCACTAGGTAAGCAAGCAAATCTTGGTGCTCACCTACGGGGGCATAGATACGGCATTGAACTGCATCTTCAGCAACGATCTGATCATAAAGCGAATCGCCCATACCGTGTAAGCGTTGGAATTCAAAATTATCAGTTTGGCCATTGCTAAGTTGTAAAACTATTGCCGCTGTGTAGGCATTATGGGTAGCAAACTGAGGGAAAATAAAATCACGTTGAGCCATCAACTTTGCTGAGCAAGCCATATAACAAACATCGGTAGCCGGTTTACGGGTAAAAACAGGATAACCCGGTAAACCATCTTTCTGACTGAGTTTAACCTCAGTATCCCAATAAGCACCCTTCACCAAACGAACCATCATCTTACGATTATTCTCTTTGGCTAGTTGGTACAACCAATCAAGTACGTAAGGTGCACGTTTTAAATAGGACTGAACAGCAACGCCAAAACCAGTCCAGTCGCCCAATTCTGGATTACTGAATACGGCTTCAATTATATCCAGAGAAATGTCCAGTCTATCTGCTTCTTCAGCGTCAATTGTCAATCCAATATCATAGGCTTTCGCGGCCAAAGCTAACTCAAGTACTTTCGGTACTAGCTCTTCCATAACACGTTGTTTTTTCAAAAATTCATAACGTGGATGAATAGCAGATAGTTTGACGGATATACCGGCACTTTTAATTGGGCCCTTGCCTTCAGCCTTGGTACCAATGTCTTTTATTGCCTTCAAGTAACTTGCGAAATATCGTTCTGCATCTTCCATGGTACGAGCGCCTTCTCCCAACATATCGTAGGAATAGGCGTACCCCTTGGCTTCAGAATCCTTAGCTCGTTCCAAGGCTTCATCAATATCTCGACCCATAACGAACTGTTTGCCCATTATTTTCATGGCATACTGTACTGAGGCACGAATGACAGGCTCACCTAGGCGACCTAAAGTTTTCTTTAAGGCACCAAATTGAGCTTTCTTTTCCTCATCGCTGTAACTGACCATTTTTCCAGTGATCAATAGTCCCCAAGAAGAAGCATTTACAAACAAGGATTCACTATTGCCTAGATGATTACTCCAATCACCACGCGATAACTTATCTCGAATTAGGGCATCCTGAGTTTCATCATCTGGAACACGCAATAAGGCTTCTGCCAAGCACATTAAGACCACACCCTCTTCACTTGATAGTGAAAACTCATTGAGTAGTGCATCGATACCACCTTGACCAACCTGTTGCTCGCGTATAGTAACCACAAGCTGCCGCGCACGTTCCCAAGCTCTGGTTCTCATACTGGTAGGTATGTTGGCTATTTCAAGGGCTTCAGTAACAGCCTGTTGATCGGATATATGGTAGTAATTTCTGATTTTTTGACGGAGTGGGCACTGGGTCTCAATCGAAGCGGAAAAATACATTGCAAGTCCTCAACCGGATTAGCTAGCCTAATGGCTATTTACAGATGCGCTATTTTACATCACAATCTAGTAAAAAGAATGGTTTTAAAGTTTTTTTCTAATACTGTGGAGCTTCATTTGAATACTCTTTACTTAGTTAGACATGCAAAATCTTCATGGAAGGATCACAGCCTTTCTGATCAAGACCGGCCACTCAATCGCCGCGGCAAAGAAAGCGCTCCAATGATGGCACAGAGATTACTAGCAAATGAAGTAATGATTGACCGCATTATTTCAAGCCCCGCTAAGCGTGCCCACACGACCGCAAGAAAACTCGCCCAAGGTATTGGCTACAATGAAAGAGATATTGAACTGGTAGATGGGCTTTATTTCGAAGGCATAGAAACCATGATGTCTATTGTGCAAAGTGCTGGACCTGACTGCCAATCATTGATGCTAGTCGCTCATAATCCTGATATGACCCACCTTCTTAATAGCCTTGTCGGCTATACCACTGACAATATGCCAACCTGTGCCATTGCAACCATAGGCTTTAGAGAAAGTTGGCAAGAAGTGGATTTCGGCAAAGGAGTTCTAATAGACTACGATTACCCTAAACGTCTCGACTAGGAAAATATATGTTTCAGGAAATTATTGATTTTTGGTTTTTAGAGATTGAGCCAGCAAGTTGGTGGAAAAAAGATGGCAACTTTGATCAACAAATCATCGCGCGATTTTCTGAAATTCATAGTAAAGCCTCGAAATGCGAATTATATAATTGGCGAAACAGTGCCGAAGGCCGATTAGCTGAAATTATAATTTTGGATCAATTTTCAAGAAACATGTTCCGAGATTCTGCTTCAGCCTTTGCCAATGACCCGCTTGCGCTAGCCTTAGCTCAAGAAGCGATTAGTGTAGGTGCGGATCTAGAAGTTGAACAACAAAGACGTAGCTTTTTTTATTTGCCTTTTATGCATAGTGAGTCGGCTGAAATACATGAACAAGCCGTTAAAATTTACCAAGCTAAAGGTACCGAAGATAATATGAACTTCGAATTAAGGCATAAACAGATAATCGATCGCTTCGGCAGATATCCCCATAGAAATAAAGCTCTGGGTAGAACCTCAACTGCAGAAGAAATTGAGTTTTTGAGTCAGCCAGGCTCTAGTTTTTAAATTATCTTAATCAGCTAAATTAGCTCGGAACCAATAACGATATTCCACGACTCGATACGCCAATCAGTAACCAAGCCATTTTTCACATAGGGATCTTGGTTAACAAACTCTTTTACCTGCGCCTCATTGTCTACATTAAATACCAGTATGGCACCATTAATGGGTGTGCCGGTAACACCAACCAGTGGCATATTGCCAGCTTCATTAAATGATTTAGCCAGTGCTAAATGATCCGGACGATAAGGTGCTCTTTTTTCCTCTATATTGTCTACATACTGATAAAATAAAATATAATACATCCTGGTCTCCTTTTGAGAATAGCTTTCTAACCCGATTACTGTCTTTTAGAGTGAATCACTCCGGTGAACAATCATTGTAAATTGTCTTGCTGATGATTACATTAAGTAACATTTTGCCACTTGTTTCAGCCAAGATTAGTTTCTATAGTTTAACTAATTATAATACCTAGATTGTGATCATTATGACTAATATTAAATTACTAATACAACACATCATCCTAGTTTCATGTTTATTAACAACAGGGATACTTGTCAGTGCTCAAGCAGATGCTTTTGATACAAAGGTTAGTGATAAATCACACCTCGTATCAGCGCAATGGTTAGCCGATCATATAAATGATAAAAATCTTATTATTTTAGATACTTCAGTTATTGTAAAAATGGATGAAAAAGGTGGCATTGAAAGCATATCGGGAAGGTCTATCTATGAACAAGGTCATATTCCTAATGCTCAGTATGCGGATTTAATTGAGCATTTATCTGACACCAAGAGTTCAATGACTTTTGTGATGCCTACTGCTGAACAATTTCAAATTGAAATGGGAAAGTTAGGTGTCGGTAAAGACACTAAAGTTATCCTCTATAGTGCTAATCACCATGCATGGCCAACTAGACTTTGGTGGATGTTACGTTGGGCAGGCTTTGATAATGCTGCTATTCTAGATGGCGGATTAACTGCATGGAAGGCAAATGGCGGAGCAATCTCGACTGAAGCAGTACAAGCCATAACCAAAGACTTTCCGCTTAACGTACGTCCACATTTGATTGCTGACCAACAGGAGGTTCGAAAAGCAATCAAGGACAGCAATACATTCTTGATCGACAGCTTATCAGAAGGTCATTACACAGGAAAATTTAGTTTGTATCAACGTCCAGGACACATTCCGTCAGCAACAAATATGTCATCCTCAACATTAATAAATGAAACCGGGCATTATAAATCATTTGATGAGCTTGATATGATGCATGAAGGCAATAGAACTAAGCGCTCAATCACTTATTGCGGTGGTGGCGTCGCGGCCACCTCAGTGGCGTTTACTATGCTTCGGTTAGGCTATACTGATGTCGCCGTTTATATGGGCTCACTTCAAGAGTGGACTGCAGACCCAGAAAATCCAATGACTGTAGACTAATCAATTATTATTGATGTTGTGCTAATTTGAATAAGTTATCACCGGAAACCCGGTTAGTAATCCACTCATTGAGTAATTCAGCGCCATTGGCTTCATAGAAGCGAATGGCATCAACATTCCAATCCAAGACTGACCACTCAAGTCGGCCACAATCGCGCTCGATACATAACTCAGCAAGCTTCCTAAGTAACGTAATACCAATGCCCTGCCCTCTATGCTGCTCCAAGACACATAGATCTTCCAAATAAATGCCCGGCTTACCTAAAAAGGTAGAGTAATTATGGAAAAACAATGCAAACCCGGCAGGCTCTCCCGAATCAAGTTCAGCAATTAATACTTCTGCATAGGCCTGCTCACCGAATAATGTTTTTGTAAGCTGCTCTTCAGTCGCTTCAACTTCATGTGCTAGCTTTTCAAACTCAGCCAAATGCATGATTAATTGAAATATGGTGCTGACATCGGCTTCAGTGGCAAACCGGATATTCATAACTGTTCCTTGTATTTTGAATTCATTTGATCGAACAACTCAGTGACTTGAGTGTCTGGTTTTCTACCAAATTTTGAAACCAAAACAATAGCTAATGAAGCAAAAACAAATCCGGGTAATAATTCATAAACATCAAACCAGCCGCCACTCAGCTGCTTCCATCCCACCACAGTCAATGCACCAACAACCATTCCGGCTATGGCACCGTCTCGGCTCATACCTCGCCAAACGACAGACATCAATATAACGGGACCAAAAGCTGCCCCAAAACCAGCCCATGCATAGCTAACCAATGCCAATACTTTACTGTCGGGATCTTGTCCAACAAAGATAGCTAATAAAGCAATCACTATCACAGAAATTCGCCCCACTAATACCAACTCTTTTTCTGTTGCTTCGCGACGGTAAAAGCGCTTATAAAAATCTTCAGTAATAGCACTAGAGCAAATCAATAATTGCGAATCGATGGTCGACATTATGGCTGCTAATATTGCTGCCAATAAAAACCCAGCAAACCAAGGGTTAAATACCACCTGAGTTAATAGGATAAAAACTGCTTCAGAATTAGTTGCTAATTGAACTGCTTCAGGGCGCTCAGCAAAATATGCGATACCCAAGAACCCCGTTAGCATGGCACCAAACAGACTAATAATCATCCAACTCATAGCAATTCTTCGCGCCGGAGCAACGGAAGCTACTGATTCAATCGCCATAAAACGTACCAGTACATGTGGCTGCCCAAAATAGCCAAGTCCCCAAGCCTGTAATGAGATAAAGCCCACTAGTGTTAAGCCCTCACTCCAATGACTGAGAATAGGATTGATCTGATTAATCTGCCCTACCGCAGCTTCTAGCCCATTGAGCTCATAAAGAACTACAGCAGGCGCTACGACCATCGCTAGCATCATTAAAATAGCTTGGAAAAAATCAGTCCAACACACGGCTAGAAAGCCACCAAAGAAGGTATAAGAAACTATCACAATAGCGCCAATCCAAAGTGCTGATTGGTACTCCATACCAAAAGATGACTCGAACAACGTAGCTCCAGCAACCATGCCTGATGAAGTGTAAAAGGTGAAAAATATCAGAATGATAATGGCCGAGATCAATCTTAGTGCATTTGAATTATCATAGAAGCGATTTTCAAAATAATCAGGAAGTGTAATGGCATCCCCAGCTAACTCTGTAAATAGACGCAAACGAGGCGCGTTTATTCTCCAATTTAGATAGGCTCCGACAACCAGTCCCAATGCAATCCAACCTTCACTTAATCCACCTAAGTATATTGCGCCAGGTAATCCAAGCAATAACCATGCACTCATATCAGAAGCTCCAGCAGAAAGCGCAGTAACAGCACTTCCAAGCTTACGACCACCAAGAATATAATCAGAAAGGTTGTTGGTTAGGCGATATGCGATGCCACCAATGGCAAGCATACCTACTAAATACACAATGAAGGTTATGAGTGTTGGGGTACTCATGGTCATAGAGTTATTCCTGTTATTAAAAATCAATGGGCAACAATAACATTGATTTAACGAGGAATAAAATTATGCGTGGAACTCAGTCTAAATACGATTATTGTTATTTGTAGTAGTTGGCTAAGAATTCCTCAAAACTGATGTCTGAATTAGACTCCATTTGGTGCTGTTTTCGCAAAGATAGCTCGGCTTCGTTCTCGAATGCTCGTTGCTTACTATCTTCAAGTTCGACATTGCGGAAATAATCAGCGTGCTGATTTGCATAATCACGCGCATATTGGAAAAATCCATCGCCACGCTCCCGTATATCGGAAACAATTCGACCAGAAAATGTCTGGCTGGGTGATTCGATCCAAGCAACATATTCATCCAGAGCATTTTGATGTATCTCGGTTTCTTGCACAGAGTCCATTAATTGAGCAATGGGTCTTAGCTCTTCAAACAAGCCAAAAGCCCAACGCTTTAAGGAAATTTCACGATTATCATGAATTAATCTCAAATCTGGATGGCGACCGAATTCTACTACACGACGTTTGTTTTCAGCATTTTCAGAGTCTTCTCTGGCGGTTATATCGGCACTATCTGTAAACAAATGGTGCAATAACAAGCAATCAACGAAGGCGCTCTGTTGTCTACTCATACCAACCGGATCAAATAGATTCAAATCTAGAGAGCGAACTTCGATATATTGAACACCACCACGACGTAACGCTTTACTTGGTCGCTCACCGGGATTCGCCACTCGTTTTGGACGAATGGTGCTGTAATATTCATTCTCTATTTGTAATAAATTTGAATTTAACTGGCGATATTTTCCATCAACCTTAACTCCAATCCGTTCGTACAATGGTTCAGGTGTACTGATGGCATGTTCAAGACCATCAATGTAATCTTCAACATTGTTATAACTGATATTCAAATGCGCTTGGGCGTTGTTCGAATAACCCAAATCGCCCATTCGAAGTGACGTTGCATAGTGACCGTAAACCGTTCCTGGAACCAATTGATCCAAGTGTGATTTTTTACCCTGTAAATAGGACTCACAAACTGCTGGTGAGGCACCAAACAAATAAGGAATAATCCAACTATTACGTAAAAAGTTACGAATCATTCCCATATATTGCTTAGAGATGTAATCCTGTAACTCGACATCTTCAGACTTATTAAATTCTCGGTGTGCCAACCAAAACTCTTCAGGTAATGAAAAATTGTAATGCACACCAGCAATGGTTTGCATAAATCGCCCGTAACGGTAGCCAAGTCCTAGACGATAAATTTCTTTCATTTGACCATTATTTGAGGTGCCATAACGTGCGATGGGAATAAAGTCTTCATCACGCATTCCACAGGGCATACTCGCGGGCCATAGCACTTCATCTGGTAGATGTTGGTAAGTATAACTATGAATATCTTTGAGTGTTTCAAATGGTTTTTCAGGATCAGAAAAAGCCGGCGTTATAAACTCTAATAAAGCTTCTGAGTAATCCGTAGTTATCGAACTATGGGTCAGTGTCGAACCTAAGGCTCTAGGATGTGGTAATTGACTAATTAACCCATCATTACTCACCCTAAGACTTTCTTTCTCAATGCCGCGCAAAATCCCTTTAAGTAACGGTAATTTATCTGCCGCAGAAAAAAATTCTATTTGGCTTCTGTCTAATGTCATTATTATTCTCTTTATCAGTCCAACCAAACTCTAGCGTTTCTGAACATTCTCATCCAAGGCCCATCCTCGCCCCAACTATCAGGTGCCCATGAGTTCTGAACCGTTCTATAGACACGTTCAGGATGAGGCATCATGATAGTCACTCGACCATCTGTGGTTGTCATACCAGCAATAGAATCTGTCGAACCATTGGGATTAAATGGATATTGTTGGGTCACATTACCATAATTATCGATATAACGACCAATAACCAAACCTGAACTGATTGCATCTTGCTGTTTATCATTATCTGCAAACTCGGCTCGGCCTTCACCATGTGCAACGGCTATGGGTAAATGTGAACCCTCCATTCCTTGTAAGAATATGGAGGGTGATTGTTGCATTTCAAGCATGCTGACACGTGCTTCAAACTGTTCAGAACGATTACGCACAAAATGCGGCCATAATTCACTGCCTGGAATTAATGACTTTAAGTTCGACAACATCTGACAACCATTACAAATACCTAAGGAAAAACTATCCTCGCGCTCAAAGAAAGCCTGGAACTCAGTACGGCTTCTTTCTATATGTAATATTGATTTTGCCCAGCCCTCTCCAGCGCCAAGTACATCACCATAAGAAAAGCCTCCACAGGCTACAAGGCCTTGAAAGTCTTTAAGAGAAACTCGCCCCTGCATGATGTCACTCATATGTACATCAACCGATTCAAATCCAGCGCGGTCAAAGGCTGCAGCCATTTCTAGCTGGCCATTAACGCCCTGCTCACGCAAAATAGCCATACGCGGCTTATTGGTATTGATATAGGCGGCTGTAATATTTTCTGAAACATCAAAACTAAGCTTCGGCTGCATACCTGGATTGTTGCTATCCAGCCTTGCCTGTTGCTCTTCATCCGCACAATCTGAATTATCACGAATACGTTGCATCTGATGAGTTGTCGCCGACCAAACTTCTCTTAATGAGGCGCTAGACTGCTCATAAATAACTTCTGCCCCTTCGAGTATTCTTAGACTCTTGGTGCCGTTTAAGCCACCAATACTGTGAACCAGCTTAGCAATTCCCGCCGCTGCAAAGCGTGCTAATACCGCCTCTTTATCGGCTGAATGAATTTGAATTACAGCGCCCACTTCTTCATTGAATAACTTGGCACTCACAGCACCAGGCAAGTTAGCTAACTGCAGACTAACGCCAACACCACCGGCAAACATCATTTCAGTGGCTGTAGCCAACAATCCACCATCAGAACGATCATGATAAGCACAGATAAGGCCGTCATTATTAAGGCTCTGAATACTTTCAAACAATGCTCTTAAGTCAGCAGCTGAAACATCGGCAGACTTTTTACCAACCTGATTAAACACCTGAGCCAAGGCTGTGGCACCTAAATGGTTCTGACCATGGCCAAGGTCAATTAATAAAAGTTCTGTATTTTCATCTTGCTTTAATTGTGGCGTTAAACAGTTTCGCACATCTGTCACTGGTGCGAAGGCTGAGATAATTAATGACAGAGGTGCCGTCACTGACTTTTGCTTGCCTGATTCATCCCAGGCAGTGCGCATTGACATAGAATCTTTGCCCACAGGGATACAAATATCTAATTCTGGGCAGAATTCCATTCCGACGGCTTTAACAGCCTCGTAAAGACCTGCATCTTCACCTTCCGAGCCAGCAGCAGCCATCCAGTTAGCCGATAGTTTAATATCACTTATATTGGCGATAGGAGCTGCGGCAATATTGGTAATGGCTTCAGCAACTGCTAAACGAGCTGAAGCTGCATAATCAAGTAATGCAACTGGTGTACGTTCACCTATAGCCATTGCTTCACCACTGAGACTATTCAATGTAGTTGTAGTTACTGCACAATCAGCAACAGGAACCTGCCAAGGACCAACCATTTGGTCTCGCGCCACCATACCGGTAATAGTTCGATCACCAATTGAAATTAAGAAGGTTTTATCCGCAACAGCCGGTAATGCCAATACGCGCATAATCTGTTCATCTAAAGGCGCTTCAATACTTACAGCCTTGGTGGTTAATTCTCGGCTGCTAACTTCACGGTGCATCTTAGGCGGTTTACCAAATAGAACATCCATTGGCATATCAATGGGCGTACTTGGTTCATCACCTTCCATAAAGTATTGGTCACTTAGAACTAAATGCAGTTCTTCAGTTGCTACACCAACCACAGCATAGGGACAACGCTCTCGGCGGCAAATTGAATCAAACAACTCAACGTTTTCTTTGGCAATTGCCATAACATAACGTTCTTGCGACTCGTTACACCAAATTTCAACAGGTGCCATACCAGGTTCATCATTGGGCACCTTTCTTAAATCAAATCGACCACCTCGACCACCATCGCCAACCAGCTCAGGTAAAGCATTGGATAATCCGCCAGCACCGACATCATGAATAAAGTCTATAGGATTATTTTCGGAAAGCCCCCAGCAACGGTCGATGACTTCCTGACAACGACGCTCCATTTCAGGATTCTCACGTTGCACTGAAGCAAAATCTAAATCTTCTGAGCTACTACCAGAAGTCATTGATGAAGCAGCTCCGCCACCCAAACCGATCAACATTGCAGGGCCGCCCAAGACAATGAGTTGATGTCCTGGAAGAATATCACCCTTCTCTACATGCTCAGCACGGATATTTCCCATTCCACCAGCAAGCATTATGGGTTTATGATAGCCTCGAATTTCGTACTCAGCGGCGCCCTCTTGTCGTTCTTCATAGGTTCTGAAGTAACCAGCAATATTAGGACGGCCAAATTCATTATTGAATGCCGCACCACCGATAGGACCTTGCAACATTATATCTAAAGCAGAAACAATTCGGCCCGGCTTGCCGTAATCTACTTCCCATGGTTGCGCCAATTTTGGTAATTTTAAGTTTGAGACTGAAAAGCCAGTTAAGCCTACCTTGGGTTTTGAGCCAATACCGGTTGCGCCTTCATCTCGTATTTCACCGCCCGAACCAGTTGCTGCACCAGGATGTGGTGAGATAGCCGTTGGGTGATTATGGGTTTCAACCTTCATTAAGGTATGAACAGGTTCTTTATGATAACTGTAAACATTGGTTTCTGAGTTCGAGAAAAACCGTTCTGCTACAGGGCCCGCCATCACGGCAGAATTATCAGAATAGGCTGAAAGTGTACCTTTGGGATTATTCTTGTAGGTATTCTTAATCATCCCAAACAGTGAGTTTGGCATATCTTCGCCATCGATAGTCCAGCTGGCATTAAATATCTTATGGCGACAATGCTCTGAATTTGCCTGGGCAAACATCATCAATTCAACATCGGTTGGATTTCTATCCAGTTGTATAAACTGTTCGACAAGATACTCAATCTCATCCTCAGCAAGGGCTAACCCCCAATCTCTATTTGCAGTTTGTAAGGCACTAACGCCACCCTGAAGAATATCAACTCGCTTAAATGGTTTAGGTTGATGGCTTTCAAACAAAGCAGCCGCTTCATCCAAATGGGCAAAAACCACTTCTGTCATTCTGTCGTGAATAATCGCGTCTAGTTTTATTTTAACTGCGGCGGACATCGTATTGACGTCAAAATGATAGGCGATACCACGTTCTAATCGCTTTATCTTATCTAAACCACAGTTGTGAGCGATATCAGTTGCCTTGGTTGACCAGGGTGAGATGGTACCTGGTCTAGGAACAACCAGCATCACTTGCTCAGAATCTGGTTCTGCCTGTCTCGCTGGACCATAGGTCAACAACTGATCAAGCACCTGTAGTTCTTGATCCGATAACTCATTAGATGAGTCAACGAAATGAATATATTGGGCATGAACATCCTCAATGGATGGTTCGATGGCCTGACATTGCCTTAAAAGGCGTTGTTTTCTAAACGATGAGAGCGCTGATGCACCACGCAAAATTAGCATTGAATAAAGCTCCGAACAAGCATGGGTAAACGTTGCATGGATCATACCTGAGTCACACAGATCGTGCCAGTGCCGATAATCCGTTATAATGTCAATAATCAGAGTTACAGAGCCACACTAAACTGAATGAATATCAAAGATGCCATAGAACAGCTCGCGGACAATAATTACCGTGATCGCTTTACCATATTTAGCGTTCTGGCCCTTGGTATATTTGTGTTTTATTTTTGGTGGGTTGGCTTCAACGTTACCGACACTAGCCATCTAGAGCAAGTTAAAGCGCGCGGCATACTAAAGGTTATCAGCCGTGAAAGTCCAACCACCTACTATCAGGGCTACACCGGTCCTGATGGGCTTGAGTACCAACTAGCTAGCCGTTTTGCTGAACACCTTGGGGTGAAGCTCGATATGGTCCAGGCACCCAATATGACTGCGGTACTTAATGCAGTGAAAAATGGCGATGCTGATTTAGCTGCCGCTGGACTTAGTATTACCAATGAGCGTAAGAAACATTTTGATTTTGCTACACCCTATCAAGAAGTGTCTCAGAAACTGGTTTTCAAACAAGGCAAACGATGGCCAAGAAATATTCAACAATTGAGCGGTACATTGAGAGTTATGGCCGATAGCTCGCACGCTACACGTTTACTCAAACTTAAAACGGCCTTCCCTGCACTTAGTTGGTCAGAAACCAGCAACAGTACGAGTGAGGATCTACTGTCTCAAGTATTAGAGGAAAAAATCGACTATACCATTGCAGATTCGAATGAATTAGCACTCAACAGACGGTTTTATCCGGAATTGGCCATTGCGTTTAGTATTGGGAAGCCTGAAAAAATGGCTTGGGGATTTAGCAATAGCCGTGATGACAGTTTACGTGCCGAAGCGATCAGCTTCTTCGATGAGTTTAAAAAATCTGGTGATTTAGCCCAACTGACAGAGCAGTATTATGGCCATGTAGAAGACTTCGATTATGTCGGCACGCGTACCTTTTTAAGGGCCGCTCGTTCCAAGCTCCCAAAGTATTCGCAACTATTTCAAGAAAATGCCAGCGAAAAAATTGATTGGCGACTTTTAGCTGCCATCAGTTATCAGGAATCACATTGGAATCCAAGAGCAAAATCCCCAACAGGTGTAAGAGGCATGATGATGTTAACCTTACCTACAGCACGTCAACAGGGGGTCAGTAACCGCTTAGATCCTAAACAGAGTATTACTGGTGGTGCCAAGTATCTAGCCAAAGTCGCCAAGCGAGTTCCAGAACGAATACCAGAGCCTGATCGAACCTGGTTAGCATTAGCTGCCTACAATATTGGTTGGGGGCATGTAGAAGATGCTCGAATCCTAACAGAAACTATGGGAGGTGACGCTACCCGATGGGTTGATGTGAAAGAACATCTGCCACTGCTGAGACAGCGAAAATATTACAAGAAAACCCGCTATGGCTATGCTCGAGGTGATGAACCTGTTCAATATGTTGATAATATTCGTCGCTACTATGAAACCTTAGTCTGGATGACCGATGAAAATACCGAGTTATTCAGCCAGCAAAAGCTCCTTGCTAAGAAACAAACAACTGCTGGCGTATCAACAGAAATAGCTGAAGAGAATTAATTGTTTGGTTGCTTTACAGTTTCAACTGTCGCAAATTCATTAATACGGTCATCCCAAACATCAGCATTCAATGTTTCTCGATAACTATGCCAAGTGGCAAATCCAAGCACTGGTATGACAATCATAAAGCCCAGAAATAATGTCACTATTCCAATCCCAGTAAATAGTACAATTAGTGCAGCCCACAGAGCCATGACTCTTTTATTACGCAAAACGGCGTTAAAACTTGAGACACAACAGGTAATCATATCGACTTTTTTATCCATAATCATGGGTAATGAAAAGGCACTGACACAAAACACCAATAAAGAAAATAATGAACCAATAAAAGTTCCCACTCCAAGGAATAGAAGCAGTGCAGACATGTCTTTTTCCTCACCGAAAGGAAAAAACACATGAATCAAACTAGCAGCTCGAGCCCATATCAAAGCAATAACAATCAGCACAATAATAAATAGTGCCAAATCACCATAGGGTCTAAACCCATGACGAAAACTTTTTTTCAAATCAGCATGTTGATAACGTTTTAATTGCCGTGCAACAGAATAGAGACCAAGACATAGAACCGGGGCAATGAAAATAAATGCTGATAACATAGCTATTGCAGCAGTGAAACTGCTTAGTTTCCAGGCCACAAAAAATACCGCATAACTGACCATCATAATCAGAAAGCCGTACACTGAACTAATGGCTAATGAACGTCTGTAGTCCGCCCAACCCATTTTCACCCAACGTATTGGAGCATCTAGGCCAACTTTATTACATGAGGCTAAAAAGGGTTTGAACTCTTCTTTTGCTGCGGCTTGGCTTTCTGATACTTCAGCCATATTTATCTCCTAGAATAGTGTCTTATTGTTTTTTTTATCAAGACTGCCACAAAGTTTGAGTGGATGCGAATTTAAACGCTTCAAAATATAGCTAGAATTTACTTATTTATGACGGAGGTCTTTTAAACTCTTTGGGGAAATCACTCCATTTAAACTCATCTGGATGTCTTAAGTAAATATAGGATTTAATTGATGCTAAGAGAAAAATAACAGAAACCGGAACAAAGATAATTAATCCAACATCACTAAATCCATCATCAATAAAATAAGTCAGCATTGCTCCAATACTGGGAGGATGATAGACATCAAAGTAGCCAAACAGTAACAGAGTTGCCGAGAGCATCACTAGAAACTTAGTAAAAAATAATAAGTTTTGATTAGTGAAGTATTCATCAATGTAATAGGAAAAGATAAAACCAAAGACAACGGATATACACATAGCAAAGATATAACTTAGAAATACCGAACGTATGCTGTTTGTAAAAGCGCCAGGCGCGATCATCAGACCCAAGGCTGTTGATGCCAATGAGGTTACCAAGACAATACCGGCATGATTTTCAATTTCAATCAATAATGAAATAACTGAAATCACAAGGGCAATGACCAATAATTCCGCCCAGCGATGTTTATACATTGCTTTCATGTTCTTACCTTGATAATTTTTCTTGCTTCTTCTCTAGCCGTCGTTGTTTAAAGAAACCTTGAATTAATGACTTTGACTCATTCGCCATAAGGCCAGATGATACTTTAACTCTGTGTCCTGTTGGATTGGCTGAAACTAAATCGATAACGGTGCCGCAAGAACCCGTTTTTTCATCACTAAGTGCAAATACCAAATGCTCGACTCGACTATGAACAATTGCCCCAGCACACATGGCACAGGGTTCTAGTGTGACATATAGGGTTGTATTAGAAAGTCGATAGTTATTTTGGGCTTTGCAAGCCGCTCTTATCGCCATAACTTCAGCATGCGCAGTGGCATCGTGTTTCGTTATCGGTTGATTGTATCCTTCACCAATAATTATTCCATCACTGACCAACACTGCCCCCACAGGCACCTCTCCATGAGTCTGTGCCTGCTCAGCAAGTTCTAGCGCCCGCGCCATAATATTTCGGTCAAAATCAGTAAAACTCATAATTCAATTTAGTCATAAAAAGTTTATTAGAAATTCTTTTTGAGCTCAGTGAAGATTAACTTAAGCTGTGTTAAGAAACTGTTTTTTACAATCGATATTATTTTAGTCTACTACATAATTCAACATTCACTATAATCAAACAATAATTTCAGGATAGTTGTTATTGTTATATCTTAAATTGGAATATCAAATATCATAAGTTCTGCGGAACAGATGAGATATGGTGGATAGCTCTACACCCTAGCTTCGAGTTATTCCCACTCGATGGTGGCTGGGGGCTTGCTTGATACGTCGTAGGTTACTCTTGATATGCCGTCTACTTCATTGATAATTCGGTTAGAGCATCGTTCTAAGAGGTCATAGGGTAAATGTGCCCAACGAGCCGTCATAAAATCAACTGTTTCTACGGCTCTAAGTGCTACTACGTAGTCATATTTACGCGCATCACCCATGACACCAACCGATCGTACTGGCAGGAAAACAGTAAAGGCTTGGCTTACTTTGTGATACCAATCCGCATTGAATAACTCTTCGATAAAAATAGCATCTGCTTTTCGTAACAAGTCAGCAAACTCTTTTTTAACTTCGCCTAGAATGCGCACACCGAGACCGGGACCAGGGAACGGATGTCGATAGAGCATGTCATAAGGTAAGCCTAATTCTAGACCCATCTTACGGACTTCGTCTTTGAATAGTTCCTGTAATGGCTCAACTAATTTCAAATGCATATCATCGGGTAAACCGCCCACATTATGATGTGATTTAATCACATGAGCCTTACCAGTTTTTGCGCCAGCAGATTCAATAACGTCAGGATAAATAGTGCCTTGAGCAAGCCATTTAGCATTGGCTAGTTTCAATGATTCTTCTTGGAAGATATCAACAAATACCTTGCCAATAATTTTACGTTTTGCTTCAGGTTCATCAACCCCCTCAAGGGCATCTAGAAAACGTTCTTCTGCATCAACACGTATTACTTTTATGCCCATCTGTTCTTTGAACATAGTCATGACCTGATCGCCTTCATCAAGGCGTAATAGGCCATTATCTACAAATACACAGGTAAGCTTGTCACCTATTGCCTGTTGCAACAATACTGCGGTTACTGAGGAATCGACACCACCAGAGAGTCCAAGAATAACTTCGTCTTCGCCCACCTGCTCTTTTATCGTGGCAATGGCATCCTTGGCAATATTTCCAGTATTCCATAAATCACTACAGCCACAGATATCATGAACGAATCGTTCTAATATCCGTCCACCCTGCTTACTATGTGTTACTTCGGGGTGAAATTGTAGACCATAGAATTGGCGTTCTTCATCGGCCATTCCAGCAAAGGGTGCATTATCTGTTTTGGCTATGACTTTGAAGCCATCAGGGATTTCAGTAACCTTATCACCATGACTCATCCAGACATCTAATAGTGATTTGCCTTCTGACGTTCTTTGATCTTCGATATTAGCTAGTAACTTAGAGTGGCCATGGACCTCAACTTCGGCATAACCAAATTCGCGTTCAGTAGATGAGCTGACTTCGCCACCAAGCTGAGCGGCCATGGTTTGCATGCCATAGCATATACCTAAAACGGGCACGCCTAGTTCGAAAACCATTGGATTAGCGCGTGGAGTGGTTGTCTCGGTGACTGATTCTGGTCCACCAGACAAAATTATTCCATCCGGCTTAAACGCTTTCAGTAGTTCAGCAGACATATCAAAGGCGTGTAATTCTGAGTAAACCCCATACTCACGTACCCTACGTGCTATCAATTGGGTATATTGAGAACCAAAATCTAATATTAAAATACGTTGCGAATGTATGTCTTTGCTCATCTTACTTGCTCGCCCTAATTTTATACGCCCTACTTCGCTCGATAGTTAGGCGCTTCTTTTGTGATACTTACATCATGCACGTGACTTTCACTCATACCGGCTGAAGAGACACGAACAAATTCTGGTTTGGTACGAAACTCTAACAAATCACCACAGCCAGTTAACCCCATACTGGCGCGAAGACCGCCCATCATTTGATGAACAATCGCCAACAAACTGCCCTTATAAGGTACTCGACCTTCAATACCCTCAGGGACTAATTTATCAACCGCATTTGATGATTGGAAGTAACGATCACTAGAACCTGACTTTTGAGACATAGCGCCAATGGAGCCCATACCACGATAAGATTTATAGGACCTACCTTGATAGAGCTCTACTTCACCTGGCGCTTCATCGGTACCGGCTAACATCGAACCAACCATGACACAATATCCGCCAGCAACCAATGCTTTGGATAAGTCACCAGAATAACGTATACCACCATCAGCAATGGTGGGAACGCCCGTTCCTTTCAATGCCATAGTAGCGTTAGAAATAGCAGAGATTTGCGGCACACCAACACCAGTAACTATACGTGTGGTACAAATTGAACCAGGACCAATGCCAACCTTTACTCCGTCAGCTCCGGCATCAACCAATGCTAAAGCACCGGCACCAGTAGCAACATTACCACCAACGATTTGGATGTAGGGATATTTATTCTTTACCCAGCGGATTTTATCTAATACGCCTTGAGAATGGCCATGTGATGTATCTACCAAGATAATATCTGTACCAGCATTAACCAAAGCTTCGACTCGATCTTCTGTATCAACACCAGTACCGACAGCAGCACCTACACGCAGTTGTCCTTGCCCATCTTTGGTAGCCAATGGTTTATCTTCAGCTTTCTGAATGTCTTTAACTGTAATTAGACCACGTAAATGAAACTCATCATCAATAACTAAGACTTTCTCAATTCGATGTTGATGCATCAATGCCAAAACTTCATCCGGATCGGCACCCTCTTTTACTGTAACTAAACGCTCTTTCGGAGTCATTACTAAAGAAACAGGCTGGTCGAGATGCGTTTCAAATCGAACATCGCGACTGGTGACAATACCAACGAGCTTTTTACCTTCAACAACGGGTACACCGGAAATACGGTTCTGTGCCGTAATTTCCTTTAACTCACGAATGCTTGTATTGGGGCCCACGGTAATTGGATGTGCGACCACACCACTTTCGAATTTTTTAACGGTACGTACGTGCTCAGCCTGAACATCAATGGGCATATTCTTATGAATGAATCCCAATCCACCTTCTTGAGCTAAGGCTATTGCCATTTTAGCTTCAGTAACTGTATCCATCGCAGCCGATACCAATGGTATATTCAGCTCAATATCACGGGTTATTTTTGTGCGAAGGTCAGCATCCTGAGGAAGGACAGATGAATGCGCAGGGAGGAGTAGCACGTCATCAAAAGTTAGTGCTTCTTCGATGATTCTTAGCATAGCTACCTCTACTAGATCTGCGGTTGTAAAACCAAAGGCGGATTATAGAGACTTTATCTTTATAGCACAAATAATGTTTGCTGTTTTTTCATGGTATATTGCTGTGATAATCACGGATAGCGCTATATTTCATTTTTTATGGCAAGTTTGGCGATTGTAAATATCAGATTAGCCGCGTTGTGATAAACTCAATGGCATTGTAACTGTAGACTTGTTCAGAAATGGCCAGACTTAAAACCATAGATACTAAAAAACACCAACGCAAGGTGTACAGCGTGAGCGAGTTAAATACTCGTGCCAAACAGGTATTGGAACAAAGTTTATTCCAGGTTTGGGTCGAAGCCGAGATCTCTAACCTTACCATGGCCAGTTCAGGTCATTGGTATTTCACCCTTAAAGATAGCAAAAGCCAAGTTAGCTGTGCCATGTTTAAAGGTAATAACCAAAGAACACAGGTTAAGCCATCTGAAGGCATCAAGGTCCTAGTAAAAGGCAAAATTAGCCTCTATGAACCAAGAGGCAATTACCAGCTAATTGTTGACGATATGGAGCATGCAGGGGTTGGAGACCTGTTGCAACAATATGAACAACTCAAAGCTAAGCTTGAAGTAGAAGGACTGTTTAATTCCGAACGTAAACAACCGATCGAACAGAGTTACAGTCGTATTGGCGTCATCACCTCACCGACTGGAGCGGCCATTCATGACATCATCAGTACAGTTCGTCGCCGTTACCCACTACAACAGTTAGTGCTTTACCCCAGTGTTGTTCAGGGTGCTCAGGCAGCTACATCAATAAGACATCAGATTGAGGTCGCTAATCAACGCAATGAAGTCGATATTCTGCTGCTTGCCAGAGGGGGCGGCTCAATTGAGGATCTATGGTGTTTTAATGATGAGGCACTTGCTCGAACCATAGCTGCCAGCGCATTACCCATTGTTTCAGGGGTTGGGCATGAGGTTGATTTTACAATTGCAGATTTTGTGGCCGATTTAAGAGCCGCAACGCCAACAGCTGCAGCAGAAAAGACAACCCCTGATCAGCGTGAACTATTGCAACACATCAGCGCAGTCAAACGTTGGATGAAAGATGATATGACTGGCAGTCTACAAGCTTACCAACAGCAGCTAGACTGGTATCAACGACAGTTAAAAACACCTGATACTATTATCTCAAAGCATCGTCAGCAATTACGAATTCACTGTGGTCAGTTAGCTTCATCCTTTTTGATCAATATAAGAAGCCAGTCGGACTGTTTGCAAGGGCTACGACTCAAACTACAACAGCAGGAACCATTAAAGCTAATTCAAAGTGCAACTCAAAAAAGTATCCAACTAAAACAGCAGCTTCTATATAACCAAACCAACCTCATTCAGCTACAACAGGCTCGACTTGCCACCCTCGCAGGTAAATTAGATAGTCTTAGTCCTTTAAAAGTTTTATCCCGTGGTTATTCGGTCACACTGGATGAGCAGGATGCAGTTATTCATGATTCTTCTCAGATACAGGAAGGCGCAAAAATAAAAACTCGCCTTGGTACTGGAGAACTCATTAGTACAGTTCAAAAAATAATTACTGAAGATCAATAATCCGTAACAGATTTACATGCCACGTTCTTTGGTCGTCATAATTGACTCATGATAAACAAAGGAATTTGGTTTAACGGAACTCGATAACCAAACGTTACCACCTATAATCGAATTTTTACCGATCACCGTTTCGCCACCCAAGATTGTCGCATTAGCATAGATAACACAGTTATCTTCAACCGTAGGATGTCTTTTAGTACCGGATAATTCTTTTGTAACCCTCAAAGACCCAATGGTCACACCTTGATAAAGTGTTACCCGATTGCCGATAATTGCAGTTTCACCAATCACCACACCTGTCGCATGATCAATAAAGAAAGGAGAGCCAATATGAGCCCCAGGATGAATATCAACACCGGTCTTGGCATGGGCATTTTCCGCAATCATTCGTGCAAATAAAGGGTAGCCCATATTAAATATTTTATGCGAGATTCGATAACCAACAATGGCATAAAAACCGGGGTAACTAGCAATAACTTCATTCACTGAACGACAGGCTGGATCAGATTCATAAAAGAACTCAGCATCCAATTTGAGTTGCTTCTCGATTGCTTCCAATGAATTATAAAAAGCAACGGCATCCGCTTCTACATCATGGTTTGGATCGTCAGTTTGGCATTCAAATATGGTCAATAACTTTTGTTTATTATTATCCATTGCTTCAAGCAATTTTTGCTCGGAGCTGAAAAATCGCTGCCCCATCACTGGAAATATCAGTTCAGTAAGGTCAGTTAGCCAGCCTGATACGCCAGGTAAACAAATATGAACGCGCTGCTGTAGGTATTTTCGCTGATATAAATTACTGATGTAGTCACTCATATATATTTCCAATTTTGGTTTATATCTAAAGTTGAGTAAATGATTGTCCCGATTGTTACATTGTTGGGTCAGAAAATAAAAAATCAATATAGAATAATCTCTGACTTGTATTTACTGTCCCCAATGGAAGATAGTTCTGGCAATACAAAATAGAGGAGTAAACAATGGTCGCATTGCTCTTTCACAGGAATAGCTTATATCATGCGTGTAGTTGAACGCTTTAAACAGGCCAAGCTAGATGAGACCACAATGGGTGATCTCAGTGAACGATTCTTTGACCCAGTATGACGACTAGTTATTGTGCCTGCTTAGCCTTTGCGACCATCGCCCTTACATCCTCTAGTAGCAACTTAGCATCATAAACAACACCATCTTTAATGGTGTATTTAACGCCGCCTACTCGAGTTGGTTTATTATCATCGCCCAGCTTAAAGTGCCCGGTCCCATAAAGCACTTTAAAATTGCGTAATGGATTTTCATCGACGATGATTAAGTCAGCTTTTTTGCCAATATTAATCGAGCCAATCTCATCCTCCAAGCCTAGTGCCTGAGCTCCACTTAACGTCGCTGCCTGGATAACTTCAAGGGCATTAAAACCAGCTTCTCTTAATAACTCCAGCTCCCTGATATAACCAAAGCCATAGGTTTTAAAAATAAAACCTGAATCTGAGCCAGCCGTTACTCGTCCACCATGATTTTTATAATCATTTAGAAAAGTCATCCACAGTCGGAAGTTTTCTTTCCATGCAATTTCATCATCCGTAGTCCAGTCAAACCAATAGGACCCATGGGCATAACGATTTGGTTGCCAAAAATCCCACAATATTGGCAGAGTATATTGGTCATGCCAGTCGGCATTCATTTCACGCATTAAATCGCGACTGGCCTCATAGATAGTCAAGGTAGGATCAATGGTGAAATCCAAACTGATCAGCTCATCTCGTACAGCATTCCACTTTGGACTGCCTTTCTTCGCTGCTTGAACCCACAGTCGCCCCGCCTCTCCAAAACGATGTTGTTCATTGTTATAATTGTATTCAGCAGAGTAATTTTGAATGGTCTGATTTTCAAACATAGCTTCTGGTAATCCATACCAGTGCTCCATACTGGTCAATCCCATACGTGCTGAATCCACCACATTCGTTTGCATTACATTGAGCTGTGCATGATGCATCATGGTGCCTAACTTTTGCTTTTTTGCTTCATCAAGAGCGGCACTTATTACTTTCGGCGTGGCTCCAAAAAATTTAATTCCAGCAGCACCTTTTTTCTTTATGTTCTTCACCCATATGCGTGCTTGTTTTGGTGTTGAAATTGCTTCTTTAGCGCCCATACCAAAGCCAATATAAGGAATAATTCGAGGTGATGTGATTTTATTGTTTTCTGCACGCTGAACATGGTCCATAACCCAATCGATGCCATTAAATGATCCGGCTTCGCGAACCGTTGTAACACCATGAGCCAACCACAACTTCAAGACATATTCAGCAGGAATATTATCTGCGGATGCGCCAATGTGTGCGTGCATATCAATGAAACCAGGTAAAATATACTTACCTTCAACATTGATGACTTTGTCACCTTGATTGATCTTAATTCGCCCGGCGTCTTTTATTGGTACACCTGGATGGCCAACTGAGACTATTTTAGTAATGCGATTTTTTTCAATCAGAATATCAACCGGTCCTATGACAGGGGCACCCTCACCATTAATTAAGTTTCCGCCACGTAAAATAAGCCGATCAAATTGACCTTCCCCACGCATCCGCTCTGGGGCTGGTGCGCCTGGTTTGGCAATAGCAGTGCTGGTAAGAATTAAGGTAATGGCGAACAGCATAAAACGAAGCATAAAATGGCTCTCTCATTTAAATAAACGAAGGTTATTATTCTAACTACAATGAATCTAGCATTATTTATTGGGTTGAAGCAATTGCTTGAAACTTTTTAAGTATTTGGGGATTAATTGCTTGGTAGAATATTGCTCAAGATTTGGTGCGATAAATCCCTTACTGTTAATGACATCTTTTAGTTTCACAAAGAGATTCTCCGATTCAACATCTATGTCATCAGATACAGCATAAAGGTACTGTTTTGGAATATATTCAGGGTATGCAACGCGGTCTGGTGCGATAGGTATGCAATCTAAGCTAATAGCTTCTTGTAGGCTTAATCCTTGGAAGTCATGCAAGGTACTGGAAATAACGATGTCAGATCCTGCGACTATTTTTAAATACTGTTCCCGTGTCTGATATCCATAATTAATAATCTCATCTTCGAATTCCAGTTTAGCCTGCTCAAAGCAATCGGGCTGGTTTCGAAACGACTGTCCTAGAATATGTAATTTGAATTCAAACCCTGTCTTTTTTAATTTTGATAAGGCATTAAAAAATACTTCCGGTTGCTTGTCATATTCCCAACGATGATTCCATAGAATGTGAGGTATCGCATTGTCTAGTTTAGTATTCGAAGCGTAGGCTGTTACATCAGAATGTATTGGAACAGCTAAGACTTCAGATTTAGTTTCTATCTGTTCCGATAGCCCAGAAGGCACTTCATCCGGTAATCGTTTCAACAATGCCGAGCATCCAACCAGGAATGTGGTTTTATTATATTCTGAATTGAATATGACTTTATCAGCACAGAGTGCACTGTAAATTGAAGTCAGCTGAACATTAATTAAATTTTGTTTCGCATCTGAAACAGGATATGCAAACTGATTTTCGTGAAAATAGACAATGGTTGGAATATTCGCCAAAGAAGGGCAAAAACCTCTTAGGCTTGATAAATCCACCATCGAGGTAACTATTAACAAGTCATAATTCTGACTTAATACATCGGTATGGTTAAAGGCAAACCCCATACTATTACCACGAACACGCCAATAAAAATGACGGTCGGGTAAGGCAAGCTGAGTCCAGTCAAAATCATTTAAATGTTGTGCTAAAAGACCACGCCAATATTTGTGACTTGCCGCATCATAACCTGATAATAGCAGGATTTTTTTCTTCAATGAGAATACCTGATTATTCGGGTAAATGGGCTTGGAAAAATCGCACTGTGTTCAATCCCATCACCTTTTGAATTTCTATATTGGTAAAGCCTGCCTTTAACATTCTATCCGTTAGAACGCTTAATTCCGCTGTATCGAATGCTGTTTGAGTGGCTCCATCAAAATCTGAGCCCAGAGCAACATGGTCTTCACCCAATAGATCAATAGCGTATCGAAGTGCTTTGATTATTTCGCCCACTTCCGCCTTACATACTGCGCCGTCCCAATGCCCAATTGCAACTAGACCGCCTTTAGCCGCAATACGCTGCATTAGTTGATCTGGAATATTACGTTTATTTGGGCAATGACCAAACACCCCAGTATGACTGACAACAATCGGTCGTGTTGCAATGTCTAACACATCCGCTACAACAGCTGTACTTGAATGAGAAACATCCACAATAATTCTTAATCGTTCCATTTCTTCAAGTGCTGCTCTTCCAAAATCTGTTAGGCCTTGGCCAGATTCACCATGCAGTGAGCCACCTAGTCTATTATCAAAGAAATGCTGCAAGCTCATCATTCTAAAACCAGCATCAAACATTTTTTTAATATTCAGTGTACTGCCCTCGAGCGCGTGTGAACCTTCCGTTCCGATCATTGCGCCCACCATAGCTTGCCCGGATTTTTTGATTCGCAATAAATCAGCCAAATCTTTTTTGTTGTTGATTAGCATTAAATTTGGTGAGTTACGGGAAGCATCACGAACTTTCTTTGCTTGATAGAGCGCCCTTTCTAATAGACTGGTCCAGGTCTGTACAGGCCAAGCCTGGACCATGGCTAAACGGGTCACTGAATCAGACGCTTCTGCAGAATTTTTTTCATAGTTAATTCCTGATGGCACTTTAGTGACTGTCGTGAACATCTGTAAGGTCACATTGCCTTTTAATAATCTAGGCACATCCATATGACCAAAATCATGCTCCTCTAGCAAATCTCTCTTCCAAAGTGTTGAATCAGAATGAAGATCTGCAACAATTAATTGCTGATGGAATTGGCTAGCACGTTCCGATATTTCGAACGCTTCATGAGGGGTAATACGATTCATTGACTTATCTAAATAGGATGGAACAAAGAAAAATACACACAACAGGACAATTGATAAGATTAATAGTGACCATTTAGCAAATTTATTCATTTTAAGACCATCGCTCATTAGATTACTTATAATGCTATTCTATCCTTGAATTCAGACAACCGCACTAAAGAAATGCATAGTTTCTGTAAAATTGAAATTAGATTGAATCTGCAATACCAGCAAATTTTCGTATCTAAATAAATTACCATGGTTGCACCTGTTAAACCGATAGCTTTGCGATGATAAAAGCCGCTCATTATGCTATGTTTTGAGATTGCCACCAACTCTTGGGTCGGTTAACTGAGGAGAAATCATGTCATTGAGTAAGCATAACGATATTCCTGAAGAAGCATTCGATTGGTACGATGACTATGCCCATGGCGGTATGGACAGAAGAACATTTCTTAGCAAATTAGGCACTTTAACAGCCGCCGGATATTCGATGTCAGTACTGACTTCAGCGCTAATGCCTAATTATGCCTTGGCTGAGCAAGTATCATTTAATGACTCTGACATTAAAGCCAGTTATGAAAATTTCGATTCTCCGCTAGGCTATGGGCAGGGCGAAGGCTACCTTGTTGCACCTAGTAATTCATCAGAAAAATTACCTGCTGTATTAGTTATTCATGAAAACAGAGGTCTTAACCCATACGTCAAAGATGTTGCGCGACGACTTGCAAAGGCTGGGTTTTTAGCATTCGCTCCTGATGCATTATTTCCTATTGGTGGCTACCCAGGTAATGATGATGAAGGTAGAGCCATGCAAAAAACCATGGATCGAGCCAAGATTCAGCATGATTTTGTTGCTGCAGCAAAATACTTAAAAGCGCATAAATTGAGTAATGGTATGTTAGGCGCCGTTGGCTTCTGTTTTGGCGGCTATATTGTTAATTATTTGGCCGCAGTCGAGTCTGATCTACTGTCAGCGGGAGTCCCTTTCTATGGCACACCCGCCAAGCAAGAGCTAAGAAAGAACATCAAGGCACCATTGATGATTCAATTGGGTGAATTAGACAAGCGTGTCAATAAATCTTGGCCAGATTATGAACAAGATCTAAAGAACAATAATGTCTCTTACCAAATGCACCTTTATAAAGGTGCCAAGCACGGTTTCCATAATGACTCTACAGGGCGTTATGATAAAGAAAATGCTGAGCTAGCTTGGGATAGAACCATTAAGTTCTTTACTGAAAATTTAGCCTAAGGTATTAAGAGTAGCACTCTAGTAATTAGGGCTGCTACTCACTTAGAGCATCTATCTCAACCACTGACAATAATTCTTATTGTTTCTTAAGGACCATGGCGATTTTAATGAATAATTTTCTTTACTGTAGATTAATAATAATACTCTTCTTTGTTGCTAGCACGAATAATCTTGCTGCTAAGTCAGTAACTAAACAGTTAAGTAATCTGGCACAAAACTACTATGATTTGAGATTAGAAATTGCTCAACCGATGGCCTATTACTATAATTTCAAAATCTCCCGGCATAATAAATTTATAGATAATGATCCCGTTAACCTAAAAAAATACGAAGCAAGAGAAGATCGAATTTACCAACAATTAAAATCTATAAAGGCAGCTGATCTGGATACTCAACAGGCTGAGGTTTTTTATGCTCAATTCATTGAATCTTTAGAATCCAGTATAGAGCAAAGAATATGTAAGTCTGAACTTTGGAATATCAGTCATATGTTCGGCCCACATTCAACATTGAACTTTCTTATCAACGTACAGCCAGTTGAGACAGAGCAAAATAAACAAGATGCGCTAGCAAGATGGGGACAGGTCGCCTTATATTATGATCAAGAAATTGAAAATTTGAATCGCGGTTTAGGACAGGGCTACTCTGTGCCAAAACGTGTTGTAAAACGTCTGCTCCAACAGATAAATAATTTAATAAGTCTAGAGATAGACAATCATCCCTATCTCAAATTATCTGAACGTACAGTTGATGTTCAATTTAAAAAGGCATTCAAAAATCTCCTCAATGACCAATTGTTGCCTTCACTATCTAGATACAGCGCATACCTTGAAAACCAATATCTGCCAGCAGCGCGTGAATCTCTTGGTATTCACGCCCTGCCCAAGGGCAGAGAATGTTATATGGCTTTATATCGTTCTTATACAACAATGCAACGAACGCCTGAAACTGTTTTTGAGATTGGAAACGCTGCAGTAAACGAGAATATTAAGGCAGTTATTGCACTTGGTAAAACGCTCTATGGTGAGACCACTTTTGCCGGAACTGTTGCTAAAGCCAGTCAAGATAAAACTGAAGAATTTAATTCTGCTGAGCAAATGCATGAGTTTTATGTTGCTGTAGTCGATAGAGCAAAAGCAACGATGCCAAAATATTTTTTAAAAATGCCATCTATTGAAATGGAAGTAGAAGCTATTCCAGAGTATCAACAAGGCGCTGGCGTTAGTGCGCATTACAATCAAGGCAGTGCGGACAGAAAAGCAAAGTTTTTTTATGATCCGACAACCTTCCCATTAGAAAACTTTGGTTCAGGTGAAATTGTTTCTGTACATGAAGGTTATCCAGGACACCATATGCAAATAGCACTCGTGCAAGACATTAAACCATTTCACCCGGTAGCAGATATGTTCTCCAACTCCGCATTTTCTGAAGGTTGGGCTAGATACTCTGAAACCTTGGCAGAAGAAGCCGGTATATTTCAGAGTAAGTCAGCTAAAATATTGAGAAGAACCTGGCCTGCCAGAGGCATGGTTGCTGACACAGGAATGCACTTGCTTGGATGGTCGAATGAAACCGTGGCAGAATTTCTGTCTGCGTCAGGCAAGTCTTTTGCAAAAGCGCCAGATGTCATGATGGACAGAATGGCAGCGATTCCAGCACAATTAACGGCTTATGATTCAGGCGTATTACAAATTTTTGCCTTACGAAAAAAAGTACAAGCAGCAATGGGAGCGCGTTTTAATATCAAAGATTTTCATCATCAAATTCTCAAGAATGGAAATGTACCAATGTCAGTTTTGGAACAGCAGATAATCCACTCCATTAGCAATAAACCAATAAAAGAGTAGTAACAAGCAACTGTATTAATTATAAAAGATAAACTACTGAAAAACCTAAGTAAGTTCCCAAAGCTGATCCCAGTGTGCCTACTAAAATAGCGGGTAACACCAAGTCTTTACGATTAAATGACTCCGCTAGTGCAATTGCCGTAGTGCCGCCGCCTACATTGGCCTGACTTACAATGGCGATCATTTCCCAATCACGATACAAAACTCCGCCTAAAGTGATCACAATAAACCCGTGCAATAGCACTGACAAACCTGCAAAGAGAAATAAAGTTATGCCAACATCTTTGAGCTCAGCGACTGCACTAAGATCACAATAAGCGCCAATAACAGCTAAGAATAAGAACACTAAGTACAGGCCTAGATTATGGCTACCCTTTAAGTTTGAAACAAACTTGGTTTGCGCTAACAGAATACCCATGGTTGATAATGTGAGTATTGAGGGTAGCTTAGGAAACAAATCAGAGATAAGGCCTGAAATGTAATAGGCAGTTACTCCTAAAAAGAGTAGCCACATAAGTGATACTAAATCGATATTTTCATCTTCAGGGTGCGCTTGGTTTTGATTGTCTGGTGTAAGCTCTAGGTTAACACTATCTTTCCAAAATCTTCTTAATACGACAGGAAGTGCTAACGTTACAATTACCCAAACTGTAGTCACTACATTATCAACAGCAATGGTTCCTGCATATAGCACGCCCTTTTCTTGAAAATTGTATTCCAGTGCAATGGCATTAAAATTAACACTGCCACCGGTGTACGTACCGGTAAGCATGCCAGCGATGACTTTCGCATCGCCACCGAGAACAGATTCAGGAGATAATAAGAACCATGAAATGAGAACGCCTAATGTAGTTGCCAAGGAGCCAAGTAAAAACAAGCCAATCATTGGTAATCCGGCTCTTTTTATGGAAGTTAAATTAACATTGAGCAACAAGAAAAAAATTGAAATAGGCGCTATATATTTAAAAATAAAACCATACAGTGGGATGCTGTTTGAAGCTGATGGGATGAGGTTTAAGTTAGCTATAATTGCTGTAAACAAGATAACTAATAAAGCCGATCCAAATTGTTTACCGAATTTGGTTTTTCCCGCATGCACTGCCAGAACAACCATAAAACATAATACTGCTAAAACATAAATTGGATCGCTGATGTAGTTCATAGACACATTGTTTACCCATCTGACTTAGTACTTTTTAAATTATTTCTGCGTGCTTAATACTCAATCGCCAAGACATAAAGTCTTGGCGATTAGTAGGAAGCATAAACCGTATCTATTCTAAAGTCGAATGAGTAAGTTCAATCTACCTGTCAAAATAAAATTTTTCGAACTCACCTTTATAGATAGGTTTTGAATATAGATACCCTTGAAAGATTTTGCAGCCATGTGTAATTAATAATTTTTTTTGTTCTTCTGTTTCAACACCTTCTGCAACAACCATTAAATTAAAAACCTTAGCTATATGAAAAATGGTACTGACCATCTCTTCGGTTCTTGTATGTTTTGACAAATCCTTAATAAATAGTCGATCGATCTTAATTTCATCGATTGGTAGCTGCCTGATATAACTAAGCGAACTATAACCGGTACCAAAGTCATCCATAGAAAACCGAATGCCTAATTTTTTAATCTCCTCAATAACTTTAACAACAGAAACACCATCAATCATAACGCTTTCAGTAATCTCAAAAATAACTTTCTTAGCAAGATTTTCATCAAGAAATTCGTCATATAACATTTTAAGATACTCAATAAAACTATAGTGTTTCAGTTGCCGTACACTTAAATTAATGGAAAAACTCTCAAACTCAATTCCTCTCTCATTCCATTCTCTTAAGGTGCTAAAAGCTGTTTCAAGAATGTAACCACCAAGTTCAATAATTAACCCTGTTTTTTCAGCGATTGCAATAAATTCAACAGGGGGAATTTGGCCAAGCTCATCATTTGACCATCGCGCAAGAACCTCTACTCCAATAATTTTATCAAACTCATCAACCTGAGCTTGATAGGCTAGTTTAATTTGTTGCTTCTTAACTGCAGAATGCATTAACCTTTCTAACATAAGGTTTCGCTCTACTCGCTCTGACATTTCCTCATCAAAAAAGAAAACACCATCTCGCCCCTTCTCTTTCACCTCATACATCGCAATATCGGCTTCTTTAATAAAATCTACCGAGCTATGCTCTGATGATTTCATAAGACTAACGCCAATACTCGCGCTGATATATAGGTTGTGATTATCAATTACATAAGCAACTTTTAATAATGACAATAAACGCTCTGAAATTTCTAATGCTTTTCGTTTGCATTCTTTTTTATCGCGGAAACTTTCTCCATTTATAATAAATTCGTCCCCACCCAAACGACAAATAGTTTCCAATGGAGATAAGTTATTTTTCATCCTATCAACAACTTCTTTAAGCAATTGATCACCAATATCATGGCCTAACGAATCATTTACTGTTTTAAAGTGATCCAAATCAATTAATAAAAGATATGAATAATGGCCGGTATCACTCAGTTCATTCATCTTCTTTTGCAAATACTCAATAAAATACTGCCGGTTATACAACCCAGTTAAGTAGTCATGTGTCGATTGGAATATTGTACGAGTAAAAAGGTCATTACTACTATTGGCCACATACATCAAAACCCAACCAAAGATTGCTGAAAATGCCGTTAGAACGTACCCATACCAGGTTTCTAGAAGAGGAAAATACAGAACCAGAGGTGTAATAAGCAGAACAATGATAGGCTTATAAAGTTTCTTGTCCGGAAAAAGAAGTGCCGCTGCTACTGTAGATGCACCGATTTCTGTAAAAATAGCGATATAGTGCATACCGGACTCAGATTCAGAAATATAAATAAGAAATATTGCAAGCCAGGCTATAAAGAAAAGATAAAATAGAATAAAGGCCTTGTTGTACCATGAAATTAAATGCGGATTACTCATCACACTCAGATCAAAGTTTTTATATAAGCGATAACCCCAGATAGAAATGAGTACAATCGAAATATACCAAAACACAGCGGGTATATAATTGCCACTAAGCCAGCCAAGAAAAATATAACCCAACCCGGGCAGCAGTGACAAGAACATCATCACTGGGATCTGTTTATGTATATAGCTATAAACTTCGTTAGTTTTCATTTCTTATCAAACCTATAACTAGTAGTGATAATATGCAACTAAACTATCGGTAGCAAGATAGAAGTATATAAGAATCATAAGCCGTATTACAGCTAAAGTCGAACCAACAAAAATCCTTTATTTATCTCTATAAATCATAGTGATATTTTAATGTAATCCTAGAACCTATGACCTAATAAGCTTCTTGCTATAATTTCTGTTGGTTGAATGAACTCTTTAGAACAAAGTAACCCATAATTCCAGACGCGAGTGAACCTACTATAATTCCTAAGCGTTCATCAAAGATATTCATAGCGGGATTTTCTTCAAACGCTAACGATCCAATAAATAAACTCATGGTGAAACCAACACCACAAAGTGCTGCTGTACCAAAAAGACTCATCATATTCATTCCTTTTGGTAATTGAGCAACACCCATTTTTATAGCCACATAACATAGCCCGAAAATACCAATCTGTTTACCAACAAATAAGCCCAATGCAATACCTAATGGTACAGGATGTAGTAACTGCTCAACACCTACTCCCATTATTGATATGCCTGCATTGGCAAAGGCGAAAATAGGTAATACAACAAAGGCAACAAGTGAGTGCAAATCATGTTCTAGTGATTTAAGTGGAGAAACAGTACTATTCTTACCACCATCAATCGGTATAAACATGGCCAGTATCACACCAGTTAATGTCGCATGAACACCCGATTTCAACATTGCTGCCCACATAACAACACCAATGCAAAGATAGGCAGTTCTAGATACCACACCTTTCATATTCATGATCAATAATATCGGCAAGCATACTGCAACAACTACCAAAGCTAACATAGAAAGATTGGCTGTAAAGAAAAAAGTGATGATTACAATGGCACCAATATCATCAAATATAGCTAAGGAGGTTAAAAAGATTTTTAGACTAACCGGAACCCTTGGGCCCAATAATGTAAGGATACCCAATGCAAAAGCTATGTCTGTCGCTGCGGGTATCGCCCAGCCTTGGATATTTACTGGGTCATTTTGATTAAAGAATACATAGATGAGCGCAGGAATTGCCATCCCACCAACAGCACCTATTGCAGGTAACAATATTTTACTAGGTTCTGATAGTTCGCCTACCACCAGCTCTCTTTTTAACTCTAAACCAATCAATAAAAAGAATATCGCCATCAAGCCATCATTGATCCAAAGCAGCAGTGGCTTGGCTATTTCAAACTCAGAAATACGAATTGAAACCGGAACATCTAAGAATAAAGCATATAAGTGACTCAAGGGGCTATTCGCAACTATCATCGCCAATGTAGCGGAAAACATCAGAATGATTCCTGCAGATGATTCTTGATTTAAAAAGTTTTGAATAGACGTTTGTATTGGCTTCATTAAGTGCTCTAAAAGAAAAGGTGATTAGTGTACATATTTGGGGGTAAGTTATTGTGTTTTCAAGTCTTTTTAGAATTTATAGTGGAAGAAAAACAAACTAAACAGTGCCACTTTTATGTTACATCTCATGGGTATAGTTGATAGCAAGGATGCTGTATAAATCTTTCGCCAAAAGTTATCACTAATTGTATTAAAAATAACCAGTTGAAATATATTCTCAACTGGTCATACTTGTCTGCCTAAATTTAACTCGGAATAACCTGTGTCAGAAACAGTACACAAATCATATACTTTTTACGAAGAATTGGTGAATAGTATTAGCCATGGTATCGGTCTACTGCTTAGCGTGGCAGGACTGACACTAATGATATTACTGGCAGGTGATAATAACAGTGGCAGTCAACTTGCCAGTGCAATTATATTTGGTAGCAGCCTTATATTGATGTATTTAGCATCCACGCTCTATCACGCCATTGTAGATATCAAGGCCAAATCCTTATTAAAACTACTGGATCATTGTGCCATCTATGTACTTATTGCCGGCACCTATACACCCTTTCTTTTATTAAGCTTAGAAGGCTTACTTGCCTACTCCATGCTGATTTCTATTTGGTGCTTGGCAGTTTTTGGTATTATCTTTAAAATTTTATACCGTCATAAGCATCCAAAGCTTTCATTAGCTACCTATCTTGCGATGGGCTGGTTAGTGGTAGTTATTACGCCTTCCATGCTAGATACTGTGCCACAAGAGGGTCTGGTCTTACTTGCTGCTGGTGGCTTAGCCTATACTGTAGGTGCCATATTCTATGCGCTTAAAAACTTGCCTCATAGTCATGGAATCTGGCATACATTTGTACTCGCCGGAAGTATTTGTCACTTCCTTTCAATCTATTTGTATGTAATGAACTAACGTTTCAAGCTTCTGATAGAGTAGCAGAAGCTTAAATAGAGAATCTTTATGCTCGAACCAATGAAGGGTTAACTACCAGGTCTGATAGTTTGTGACAGAGTTTGTGCTATTTCTTGCTCTTCTTAATATGCTTCATCATGCGCTTACGCTTATATTCTTGGCGAGGCGTTAATTTATTTCTTTTTCCTTCAAATGGATTCTTGCTTTCCTTCCATTCAAACTTGATGGGTGTTCCTACCAATTTTAACTTCTTACGAAAAAAACCATTCAGATATCGAACGTAAGAATCAGCCAGGCGCTTTAACTGATTTCCATGAATAACTATTCGAGGCGGGTTATGACCACCAACATGAGCATAACGCATTTTAATTCGGCGTCCTCTAACCATTGCTGGTGGGTGACGTTCTTGAGCTTCGTGCAACCATTCCGACAGTTGATTTGCTGACATCTTAACTCGAGCCGATCTATAGGCCGCCTTAACAGCACCAAATAAGTCGCCAACCGATGAGCCGTGCAGCGCAGAAATATAAAACCATTCAGCAAAGTCTAAAAAGGGTAAGCGTCGTAGTAATTCTATTTTAACGGCATCCTTATCGTCAGAGTCCATGCCATCCCATTTATTTATGGCGAGCACCAAAGAGCGTCCAGACTGTAATACAGAGCCAATAAGGCTCATATCCTGCTCTACAATGCCTTCCCGCGCATCAAGCATCATGATGACCACATTGGCATCATCAATGGCTTGTAAGGTCTTAATAACCGAGAATTTCTCAGCGGTCTCTTTCACCTTACCTCGACGTCGGACACCTGCAGTATCAATTAAGGTGTAGGCTTGTCCCTGTCGTTCCATCTCAATATAAATAGAATCACGTGTTGTACCGGGCATATCATAAACAATAACTCGATCTTCACCAAGCATACGATTGACCAGAGTTGATTTACCCACATTAGGACGACCAACAATGGCTAGCTTTATCGGCTTATCTTCATTCGCAAGCTCAGCTTCTTCGTCATAATCTTCGTCTACGTCTTCCTCTGGAAGGATATCTAAAATCTCATCAGATAATGATTTAATACCACGACCATGAGAAGCAGCGATTGGCTGGGGCTGGCCAAAGCCAAGAGCGTAAAAGTCAGATAATGCAACCTCAGCATCAAGGCCATCAATTTTATTTACGACTAATAGACAGGGCTTTTGTAATTGCCTAAGATGCTTGACGATCATCTCATCGGAGGGTGCGACACCATCACGGGCATCGACTAAAAACAATATGCAGTCAGCCTCTTCCATCGCATTGAGTGACTGTCCAGCCATCAGGGTATCAATGCCTTCTTCATCACCACTGATACCGCCAGTATCAATCAACACGCAATCGCGTTCATTAATGGTGGCATAACCATACTTACGATCTCGAGTTAGACCGGGTTGATCTGCAACCAAAGCATCTCTACTACGCGTCAAGCGGTTAAATAGGGTCGATTTACCAACATTAGGTCTACCGACCAGAGCAATCACAGGACGCATAATATTATTACTCCCTAAGGAGCTTCCAAGGCATATAAGGTGCCACTACGTGAATAGATATAAAGATGGGTACCAGTGGCAACAGGATCAGAAACGATACCTGAACCAAAGGAGTTTCTAGCAACGAGATTACCGGTTGTTTTATCAAACCAATGTAAATAGCCATCATAGTCACCAGCAACAAAGAATTTACCAAATGAAACTGCAGCCGTTAGTTTACGATCACGAAGTACCTCCTGCGACCATAATGTTCCGCCTGTCCTTCTATCTAAAGCGCTCACCTTACTTCGTGCACCGACAACGCTGATAAGCTGTCCTTCAACGCTGATGTTTTGAACAGAAGAAAACTCTCTTTGCCAAAGCGCATCACCTGAACGCATATTAAATGCAGCAATATTGCCGTTAAAGGTCACTGCATAAACAGTATCACCAATTATTAGAGGGGTTGCATCGACATCGACGACACGATCAAGTTCTGAACGACCAGAAGGTGAAGCAACGCGCTTTTCCCAAACCGCTTTGCCGTTTTCAACGATAAACAAGACGATTTTACCATTCGCAAAACCAGTTACTACAGCACCACGACTAGCGCTCAATGATGAGGTTCCACGTAGTGTTAATGCCGGAACCGTTCGGTCATAAAGCCAATCACGTTCACCGGTACTTGCATTCATAGCAAACACCTTACCATCAATTGTTCTAGCAACTACTTTGCCATCGGTAATGACAGGTGAAGCAATAACTTCACTTGAAACGAGGTTTCGCCATTTTTCTTCACCAGTCTTAGCATCTAAAACAATCACTTCAGCATTGGTTGTACCAATAGCAACTAAGTTGCTTCCCGCTGCGACACCACCATAGATTTCAGACTGAACTTCAGTTTCCCAAATCTCATCACCTGTTATTGCATCAAATGCTCTAACGAGTCCTTCAGAGTCAGCAACAATGACTTTATTATCATAGACGACAGGTTGAAGCTTGTTATAAAACTCGCCTACCCCATCACCAACATCTCGCGACCAAATAACATTGGCTTCAAACTGCTCATTAATTTCAGTTAATTCTGCTGGCTCATAAGCATCTATATCTTCATCATCTTCAAACCAACTACAACCACTTGCAAGTAGAGTAAACAGTATTAGAGCTACAGCTCTTAAATTAATCATTAACAGCTCCTGATGAGGCTTTGTTAGCAGTCCCAGCACTGGCCAACTCAGTCAGTAACATCTCTAAATCAGGATGGGGCGGATTATCAGCGCCTAAGGCTTTAGCCTTTGTGTAGGCTTTTTTGGCCCGCTCTTTATCACCACGAGCTAACCAAACATCACCTCGTAATAGTTCATAGTTGTATTGGTAAGAATCAGTGTTTGCTTCAGCTATTGTTGCTAAGGCAGGCTCATATTTTTCAAGTGCAATCTGAATACGAACCAAACGAATTCGCGCAGTATTTTCAACAGCAGGGTGTGAAGCAGAACTTACAACCGCCATCAATGCACTTTCAGCACTGGCCAAATCTTTCGCTTCAACAGCCAGCTTTGCACGCTGTAATCCGAGAAGGTTAGAGTAGGTATCAGCACCGTGTTGTTCAGTATATTTGTCCGCCAAGTCATTGAATTTCGTTTTGTCAGTAGCCAGTACAGCCATTACTTCTTCATAGGCTTCCGAAGCTTGCTCCATCTGAAGTTCTTGATGCTCATTGTAGTAACGATAGCCAAATACACCACCCAAGCCTATGACTAGACCCAATACAATGGTCATACCATATTCACTGAACCACTTCTTTACCGCTTCTGCTTGTTGCTCTTCTGTTTCAAAATCCACCGAAAAATCCTTACTTTGTAATTTTTAATGGCTAAAAAATAGCGCTATTATATTAATTCATTTATTAGTTCTGGTAGCCGTTCAATCAGATCAGTTTGACCTAGATTCACCTGATCTTGATGACGACGTAAATACTTTACACTAACTGTTTGTTCAGCGATTTCAGTCTCGCCAAGTAACAAGGCTAGTTTTGCACCACTATTGTCAGCTTTCTTAAGTTGCTTCTTAAAATTGCCAGTTCCACAATGGGTGCGAATTTTCAACTCTGGCCAACGATTACGCAAGTGTTCTGCCAATAAAATTGCCTTTATTTCCGAATTTTCTCCATTTCTGACAATATAACAGTCTAAATCATCAGCTTTTGGCAAGTTCTCTGATAAGACCACAAGAGCTACCAATCGTTCCATTCCTATTGCAAAACCAATTCCTTGGGTTGCTTTTCCCCCTAATTGCTCTACCAAACTATCGTAACGACCACCTCCACAGACCGCTCCTTGAGAGCCAAGCGCGTCGGTCACCCACTCAAAAACGGTGCCGTTATAATAATCCAGACCTCGTACCAATCGAGTATTTATTTGATAGGCAACCCCGGCTTCATCCAACATTGAACAAAGCTGCTCAAAATCAGCTTTTGACTCAACATCAAGGTGCTCCATCAAACGTGGTGCGGATTCAATCAATTCCTGCATGGCCGGATTTTTACTGTCTAGGATACGCAATGGGTTTGATTCTAGTCGACGAACACTGTCTTCATCCAACTGCTCTTTATGAGCACTGAAATATTCAACTAGAATGCCCCGGTAATTTGCCCTCGCATCAGCACTACCTAAAGAATTAATTTCTAACCGAAGTTGATTTGAAATGCCTAATGATTGCCAAATTCTGGCACTAAGTAGAATTAACTCAGCATCCACATCAGGACCAGCTAGTCCAAATACCTCTGCGCCCATTTGGTGAAACTGACGATAGCGACCTTTTTGAGGGCGCTCATATCGAAACAAAGGCCCCATGTACCAAAGTCTTTGCTCTTGATTATAGAGTAAGCCGTGCTCGATACCTGCGCGAACGCAGCCCGCTGTTCCTTCTGGGCGTAAAGATAGACTTTCATCATTTCGATCGTCGAAGGTATACATTTCTTTTTCAATGATATCTGTAGCCGCACCAATGGAGCGCGCGAATAACTGAGTTTTCTCAACCACAGGCATACGAATTTCTTTATAGCCATAAGCGGATACGATACGTCGCATCTCTGCTTCTATTTGTTGCCAAGTCCCTGTTTCAGTTGGCAGGATATCATTCATGCCTCGGATGGCTTTAATTTGATTACTCACAATGATTACTTCTATGCTGTTTCTTTGATTGGAATTTGCTTATCACGTTGTGCTAACTTTTCTCTGATGCTGGTTTCAAGTCTATCGACTAAGGTTTCATTTTCTAGTCTTTCGCTTAACTCACCACCAACATAAAGTAAGCTTCTTTTACGACCACCAGTTAATCCGATATCTGCACTAAATGCTTCTCCTGGACCATTCACAACACAACCTATAACTGCAACATCTAATGGTTCTCGTATATCTTCTAATCTATTTTCTAATTCATTGACCGTTTTTATGACATCAAACTCCTGCCTTGAACAGGATGGGCAGGCAATTAAATTAATACCATTCGAACGAATATGAAGGCTCTTTAAAATATCAAAACCTACCTTAATTTCTTCTACAGGATCTGCAGCCAATGAAACACGAATCGTATCGCCAATACCATCAGCCAATAACATCCCAAGTCCAACAGCAGATTTTACTGCCCCAGCCCTAAAGCCACCGGCTTCTGTAATACCCAAATGCAATGGGTTATCTATTTCTGCAGAGAGGATCTTATAGGCTTCTACGGTCATAAAAACATCTGAAGCTTTTAGGCTTATCTTATACTGGTCGAAATTAAGTTTATGCAAAATCTCGATGTGGCGATAAGCAGACTCTACCAATGCTTCTGGCGTGGGTTCGCCATACTTTTCTTGTAAGTCTTTTTCTAGTGAGCCTGCATTGACTCCAATACGGATTGGAATGCCTTTATCAGCAGCCATGCTAACAACAGTTCGAACTTTTTTCTCAGAACCAATATTCCCTGGATTTATACGTAAACAATCAACACCCGATTGCATAACTTTAAGCGCTATTTTGTGATTAAAGTGAATATCAGCAACCAAGGGAACACTAACCTGAGCTCTAATTTTTGCGAATGCTTCCGCGGCTTCCAATGTTGGAACTGAAATACGAACAATATCCGCACCTGCCTCGACAATTCGATTGGTCTGGGCCAGTGTCGCTTCTACATCACAAGTATCGGTATTTGTCATACTCTGCACAGAAATAGGTGCATTACCACCTACTGCAACAGAACCGACCATGATTTGTTTCGTTTTACGACGTTTTATGTTGTTATCCTGATGCATATTAGTTCCCACATGCCTCAGCATCAGTTAGTTGAAAGCTCGCTTTAGATGAAGCAGGAAAGCAACTTAAGTCCACCGGCGCTTGATTATAACTAATATTCACTTCTCTCGGTTTACCTAATACCACATCAATGGGAGCAATACCTGAAACTGTAAACTTATAGCCTGCCGTTTTTGTACCAATGGCCAAAACCTCACCATTAGCATCGGTTACCTGAACCCAGCAGTCGCCATCAAAGGTGAATTCTAACTGAGCCTCTGATATATCAACAAACCCTCTAGGGACTTCTGCAGCAACTACATTGGGGCTAGTGGTTTCCACGGTATTACTTTCCGTTTGACTTAGATTGAGATCTAAACCATTGCCATTCGCTGATTTAGTATCAACCGCTTCAGCAAGTAAATTTTGCTGTAGCACATTATCTGCGATTGCGTCCGTATCATCCTGTGACGATTGTGATAGAAACCAAATCATAATGATGACAGCAAAAATCACGAATCCTAACCAAGGTAAGAGCTGGTTTACTTTATGTGTAGAGTGACTGGCAGGCGGTACATCAGCAGATGGCTCATAATAGTTTTTCACTTTGCTAGAACCAATCAATTGCGAATAAAGAGCAATAACTTCCTGCTCATCAATCTCTAAAAGTTTTGCATAGTTTCGTAGATACCCTCGTGCAAAGGCATCGGGTATATCTTTTTTATACTGATCCGCTTCAAGACATTGAATAACAGTTATATTCAGGTGTAGCTTTTGAGCCACCTCTTGCTGATTAAAACCAGCATCGGTTCTCGCATTGGCGAGTAATTTTCCTGGTCCTGAAACGGTATTTTGTTCTATCTCAGCCATGTTGATTTATTTTCCAGGAATTGTTCAGTTTCTGATGAATACGGGAATAACTGTTCTAGCTTAATTCCGTAGCTTGCAGCCCCATCCATGTTGTTCAGCTTTGACTCAATTCTTAAGGCTAACCATAAAGTTCGCGAACTGTGAGTACCCACCGCTTCATACATCTTGATATATTTGTTCGCACTTTCGTACATATTTTTATCATACTCAACTCTAGCCAAGCCAAGGAGTGAGCCAGGCTGCAAAGGGTTGTGATTCAATGAACGTTTGTAATATTGCTCAGCCTGCTTTTTATTGTCAGCCATATAGGTACAGGTAGCAGCATTCTCATAGGTACTACTAATATCAGTATTGGTTCGAATACTTGCTGATTGTAGGAATAATTCTAGGCTTTTCTCAATCTGACCGTTACGACAAAGGAACCGACCGTATTGATTAAGCAACGCTGGGTTCTTACGGTTCATTTTTAAAGCTTTTTTATAATGGTTTTCAGCCAACTCTTTTTCATCAACATTCTCATAATACCAACCCAGACCCCAAAGCACATCCTGACTATCAGGGTCATGTTTATAGGCTTTATCTAGATTAATTTTGGCTTTATCGTACATACCATTTTGTAAATATTGCAGGCCCAGTTTTAAGCGGCTTTGAGCAGACATCTTATTTTGATATTCTTGTGTCGCTGTATCTGACTGACTACCAGTTGAATAAGGGGTAGTAAAGCTGGTTGAAGTCGTCGTACAGGCTCCCAGTAACAATAGACTTATAACCAAAGTCGCTCTGCTAAACATAGTTTTTCTCCCTAGCTAGAAATATCTTGAACCTTAATCAATTTCTTGTATTTTCGCTCTTGTTTACGAGTACGATCATTGACCTGGCCGACCAATTGGCCACAGGCGGCATCAATATCATCACCTCGCGTCTTTCTGCGCGTAACTATCATACCAGAAGACAACAGAACCTGCTCAAAGGCAGCCATGTTTTTCTCGCTTGAAGTTTTGTAGTCATTGCCGGGAAATGGGTTGAATGGAATCAGGTTTATCTTGTTCGGGATCCCACGCAGTAATTTCGCCAGTTGATGCGCATGACTTATACTATCATTGACTGAGTCAATCATGACATATTCAACAGTGACTTTTTTAGCTGCAGCAGAGTTATCAAGGTATTTTTTAACCGATTCGAGCAATTCTGCGATAGGGTATTTCTTATTAACAGGAACTAATTGGTCTCTTAGTTCATCATTGGGCGCATGAAGCGACAAGGCCAAGGCCACATCAGCATGCTCTAGTAACTTATCAAGTGCCGGTATAATCCCAGATGTACTGAGTGTAACTCGTCGTTTAGATAGGCCATAGGCATTATCTTCCAGTAACAGGTTCATGGCCTCTGTTACCGGTTTAAAATTGAGCAATGGCTCACCCATTCCCATCATGACCACATTGGAAATACGGCGTTCACCCGTTACCTTGGCAGAACCAAAATAACGCATCGCATACCAGACTTGGCCAATAATTTCTGCCAAAGTCAGGTTTCGATTAAAACCTTGAGCACCCGTAGAACAAAAGCTGCAATCTACAACACAACCAATCTGTGATGAAATGCACAATGTTCCTCGGTTCTTTTCCGGAATAAAAACGGTTTCAACTGCCTGACCACAAGCAAGCTTTAGTGCCCATTTAATGGTCCCGTCATTCGAGATATTTTCTTTAAGGAGGGTTGGACCTTCGATCACAGCAACTTTTTTCAAACGTTCTCGAAGTGGTTTTGATACATTGGTCATGGCATCGAAATCGTCGACACCATATTGATGGATCCATTTCAGTACCTGAATGGCACGAAAAGGCTTCTCCTCCATCTCTGAAAATAAAAACTTTAGACCATCTACCGAAAGGTCTAACAGATTAATTTTGTCAGTGTTCACAGGAAAAGCCAGTCAGGACCTATCGAGTACGTGAGCAAAGTTCTTCTTCAGAGAAGAAGTATGCAATTTCACGTGCTGCAGAAGTAAGTGCATCAGAACCATGCACTGCATTCTCGTCCAAAGAATCTGCATAGTCAGAACGGATAGTTCCTGACAGTGCTTCTACAGGATTAGTTGCTCCCATGATTTCGCGATTAGCCAAAACAGCATTTTCGCCTTCTAATGCCTGAACCATTACCGGACCAGAAGTCATAAATGCAATAAGGTCTGGGAAGAAAGGACGTTCACTGTGCTCAGCGTAAAAACCTTCCGCCATTTCTTTACTAAGATGAATCATCTTAGAAGCAACGATGCGTAAACCAGCACGTTCAAAACGTGAGTAGATTTCACCAATTACATTTTTGGCTACTGCGTCTGGCTTGATAATTGAAAAAGTACGTTCCATAGTCATTTGCTTACTACCTGTTTAAATTAAAAGTATGTGTTACTAAAGTGTTTAGAATAGCCCTAGAGCAATTCCGTTAAATTTGTCTGTTCTTGTATAGGATCCTAACTACTAAACCACACAGTATAAATACTGTACAGTGGCGATAAAATCGGCGCGTATTATACCTGACAATTTTACAAAGAGATATAACGCGTTGGATCGGCTATTTTCGCATCTTCAAAGCCAAGACGCCGCAGTCGACAACTATCACAGCGACCACAGGCTTCACCCTGGTCATTGGCCTGATAACAAGACACTGTTTGACTATAATCAACGCCCAGAGCAATCCCTTTTTGGATAATTTGTGCCTTGGTAAGATGTATTAAAGGTGTTTTAATTTGAATATCATGATCTTCTGTACCCATCTTGGTCGCTAAATTTGCCATTGTTTCATAGGCTTGAATGTATTCCTGACGACAATCGGGATAACCGGAGTAATCGACAGCATTGACACCAACGAATATTTTATGGGCATCCAATACTTCAGCCCAGCCTAGGGCAATGGATAAAAAGATAGTGTTTCTAGCTGGAACATAGGTTACCGGAATACCAGTAGTTTCATGCTCCGGCACATCGATGGAATCGTCGGTCAGTGCAGAACCACCTATTTGAGACAGATCAAGATTGATAATCTTATGTTCTATTACACCAAATTGCTGACATAAGGACTTAGCCGAGCTTAATTCAACCTGATGCCGTTGTGAATAATTAAAGCTAATGGCATAACATTGGTATCCTTGCTCGACCGCTTCAGCCAAAACGGTGGCTGAATCAAGGCCACCTGAAACTAAAATAACTGCTTTTTGAGAATTATTAGACACCTTTCTTCTCTCCCCACAATACCTTGTGCATTTGGATCTGCATGCGCACATCTAAGCCATCATCGAGAATCCACTGAGCTAAATCAGCGGCTTCAACCTGCTCAAAGGAAGGTGAAAATAAAATCTCAGCAATGTTTGGAATGTCTCGATCAACCAGCTGTAACTTGGCCCAGTCATAATCCCTACGAGTACAAATGACAAATTTAAGCTGATCCTGAGGTAGCAAATATTGGAGATTTTCGTACTTATTCCGTACCATTTCGCCGGAGTTCGGCGTTTTTAGATCCATAATCTTAATTACTCGTGGATCTACCTCAGAAATCTCAATGGCACCTGAAGTCTCTAATGACACGGTATAGCCCGCATCACACAATGCTGTTAGTAAGTCATAGCAACCGCGCTGTGAAAGCGGCTCACCACCAGTAACACAAACTCGACGGCAATTCAGTTCTGCTACGGAAGCCATGATGTCATTAATGCTCATACGTTCACCACCAGAAAAGGCGTATTCGGTATCACAATAATTACAACGTAATGGGCAGCCGGTCAGACGGATAAATACCGTTGGTAATCCGGTTAGGCTGGATTCACCCTGTAGTGAGTGAAATATTTCAGTTATTCTCAGTCCGTCCACTTTTTATACTCTTGCGTTTATCTGGTTGATAATTAGCCATTTATTTGGGGGTGGGATAATACCAATATGGCCTCAAATAAGCCATAGGTTATGTAAACAAAAGATAATGATCGATATTTATGTGCTTGAGATTAGACGGGGGGCCAAGGCCTTTGCTTCTCGCTTTCTATCCAAGACTTTAACCATTCAGAGGGAACTGGCGCCAAGTCTTCTGCGTTCAATGCTTTTCTTACTCGTTCAGGACTGACCAAGCGCCCCTTTTCTGTCACAGCACTGCGTATTATTACTGAGGAAGCAGGCTTGCCTCTAACCCACATTGATTGGCGTAGATACATCCATTTATCGTCTATATATTCTAACTGAGTTTTCATCGTGACTCGATCAAACATTCTGACCCGTTTACGATATTGGATGGTGCTTCCAGCCACAACGAGCCCCCACCTATTTTCTCGTAATGTGGACCAAAGACCACTGCGGATAGATAAATCAAAACGGCCGAGATCATATAGACTAAGCACCCGACCATTGTTCATTTCCATAAACATATCGAGATCCCAAGGACGACACCAAAATATTGTGGTGCATTGATCATCAAATTTTAATGGCTTGGAGAATTGGCTACGCACAGAAGTGGATAGCAACCGAGTAAGGGGGTACATCGTTTGTGTTAGTTACCTAATGCTTGAAGTCTTGAGGTTGCGAACTTTGCGGCATTGCTGTCTGCATAGGAGTCTAATAACTGCTGATAGGCCTGGATGGCTTTATTGTTCTCATTCTGATTTTCATACAACTGACCCAGTTTTAACCAAGCTTCAGCAGCCTTTGATGAATCAGGATACTGCTGTGCGACAAGTAAATATTCTCTTTCAGCTTCATCTACACGATTTTGTACCGAAAATATCTGAGCTAACCAATAACGAGAATTAGCCACATAGTTACTATCGGGATAATTAGCGATAAATTCTTGATAGCTAACAATGGCCTCATCAAAGCGTTTACTGCGAACCAATGGGAAAATGCCGTCATAAACAGCACGAATTTCCTCTTCAGATAAATTTGAAGGCTGGGTATTTGTTGTTTGAGAAGCTACATCATTGCTATTTGGCTGAGATGCCGGATTAGTCGGCGTAGTGGTTGAGTCAGTGGCTGGTAACCTCGCCTGATCCATTTGCTTATAGATTTCACGTTGTCGACTGGTAATTTGCTCAATCTGATAAGTCTGCTCTTCAATAATACCTCTAAGTTCTCTGATTTCATTTTGCATGTTGGTTATCTGAAACTGAAACTCTGCACGCATACGATTCGCGGTTTCGAGTTGTTTCTCCAGAACTTCCAAACGGTCTTCTGATGATACCGATCGGGTCACCTCAGCGGCAGCGAATAAAGAATTCGTAACGCCCAGAAAAAGAACAAGCCATAGGCTAATTGCCCATGGCTTATTTGAAATCATTGTACTTTTGGTATTAAAAAGCATGTTCAGTTGTTTAGCGTATTATCGGTAAACAAGCTCAACACGTCTGTTCTTTTCCCAAGACATATCATTGTGGCCCATATCAGCAGGACGTTCTTCGCCGTATGAAACTACGTTGATCTGGTTTGCAGCTAGACCATAGTTCATTAGGTATTGCGCTACCGCTTTACCACGACGCTCACCTAAGGCTAGGTTATATGCCTGAGTGCCACGCTCATCAGCATGACCTTCTAACGTTACAGTCATACCAGATTCCATTAAGAACTTAGCATGTAGTTCTAGAACCATTAGGTACTCTTGCTTCACAGTAGACTCATCAAACTCAAAGTAGACGGTACGTGCTTTACGCTTCTCTTCGCTTTCAAGACGCATCTGCTCTTCGGCACTGATTACTGGCTCAGTTACAGTATTTGTTTCAACTGTTTCTGTAGCTACAGTTTCTGTTGCCACTGGCTCTTCTTTAGGAGTAGTGGAACATGCAGCAAGTGTCGCTGCGCAGAAAAGGACAACCATTAATTTAAAAAGTTTTTCGAAAGGCATCTGTAGCTCCTTTAGCATCGAGAATATTATTCGTTTTATATAAAGTAAGTGAAGATTCAAAACTACAGCCAACCTGTGTAAGAACCATAACTTGTCAGTGAACTGTTATTGTAATCCTGAACGTCACTCATGAAAACCCTTAAAGCCTTATTTTATAGAGCAATTTCACATATTTACTAATAAATAAGACTTATTTTAAGTATGGAGACCAAGCTGGCGCTCTTACACCACCTTTTGTTGACGGTAACCGGGCTTTAAAACGTCCGTCCATCGACACGGCAGCAAGTACCTGTCGATCATTATGCAAAGCCGCATAAATCACCATACTGGAGTTCGGAGATACCGAAGCAGACTCATCTAAAAATGTATCACTAAGGACATCGATGTACCCTGAAGCCAAATCTAATTTAGCAATATGATAAACACCTTGATTACGGTGAACCATAACTATCGATTTGCCATCGGGAGAATAACTGGCTCCGGCATTGTAATCACCTTCCCAACTGATTCGTTTAGGCCGACTGAAACTATCAATTGGCTTGGTGTAAATCTGTGGTCGACCACCGCGATCAGAAGTAAACAATAATGTCTTACCATCAGGTGACCAAGAAGGTTCTGTATCAATAGAGGAATGATTGGTTATGCGCTTGAACTGTTTATTTTGCAAATCATAGGTATAAATTTCTGAATTTCCATCCTTAGATAAGGATAACGCCAAATGCTTTCCATCAGGTGACCAACTCGGTGCCGAATTAATGCCTTTAAATTTAGAAATACTTTGACGCTTACTCGTATAGATATCCTGCATCCAAATTTCAGAATTGCCATTCTCAAAACTAACATAGGCCAGTTTTCGACCATCTGGTGACCAATTAGGCGCCATAATGGGTTCCTTCGAACTCATTAATACTTGTGGATCGTAGCCATCAGAATCCGCAACATAGAGACGATAAGGTCTGGCTTCATCATGATTAATGGAAACGTAAGCAATACGTGTCGCAAATGCGCCTCTAATACCAGTTAGTTTTTGAAAGATTGCATCCGCTATCTGATGCGAGTAAAAACGTAACGACCGATCACTGACTGTCGCTTGGCGAGATAATAATATAGGACTGCTTGATTGCACCAAATGACCACCACGAACCGTCATGTTACCGTCATTCTGGCCGTAGAAAACGTCTGTTAACTCATAGGTGACTCGATAGCTTCCCGTACTTATTTCGGTAATTGTACCGGTAACAACCGCTTCTATACCCAGGGCACGCCATTTCTCAACTTTAACTTCGCTACTGGAACTTGGATGCTCAGGCATTCGTGATATTGGCAGCGGGTTAAACTGTCCTGAGCGTTGCAAATCAGCAGCGATGATTCGTTCAACCACCTGGCTCGGTTTGTTTGTGCCATTAAAACGAAATGGTACGATGGCAATAGGACGAGCATCCTCTATACCCTGGGTAATTCTAATCTCTAATACATTATCAGCCCACAGTGAACCTGAGCTAACGATGATGAATAACCATAAAATTCTTTTCAACACAACCTGCATCCTATTTATCCTGAGGGTCTAGATCTAAATTTAATACGCGCATTCTATTAAATACGGCGCTGTCTTTTGAAACGGGCAATGGATCGGACTTTCGAACAGCTGCGATGGCTGAGCGACAAATCGCTGCGTCACCACCCAACTCCCTAACATCCAATATTAGGCCAGAAGAAGCTAATCGCACTTCAAGTTTACAACGACCCGTTTGGCCACCAATAATCCAATTACGGCTAATCTTACTTTTAATCAAAGCCGTATATTTTTGTAATTCTGTCAGCGTGCGTCGCTCATTAGCAGCCCTTTGTTTTTCTGCCTGTAGGTCCGCATTACGTTTTGCTTCCGCTTCACGTTTTCTTTTTGCTTCATCCGCTAATTTCTTTTGACGATCTTTTTCAGCTTTTAGTTTTTTAGCTTTATCGTCTGCTTCGCGCTTTTTTTGCAAATCAGCCTGGCGTTTCTTTTCTTTATCTGCTTTGCGTTTTTTATCCAAAGCTGCTTTGCGTTTCTTCTCTTTGTTTTCTCTAATCTTACGCTTACGTTGTTGTTCTGCGCGCTTGGCTTGATTGGCCTTATCTTGCTTTTTCTTGACCAGTCGCTCGACCTCTTTAGAACTAATGGCCTTAGCTTGAATAGGTGGCGGGCTGACTTTCGCCTCAACATCCTCTGCTTTTTGGTGTGATTGAAAACTAACCATCATCACCGCTAACAGTGCTAAGTGGACTAATGCGGCTTTCACCAGAGGCATCATCATCGGATCTGATGGTTTATTCTTGGCAGACTTATTAGGACCCATGCTTAGCCGTTATTCCTCTGTCGGACTGGTCATCAAGCCTACAGTTTCCATACCGGCCTGTTGTTGCAATAAAACCATCAGTCGAACAACCTTGCCATAGGCAACATCTTTATCGCCATTGACTACTATTTGTAAGTTAGGTTTATTTACCTGTTGTGCCTGTACCAGTGCAATTAACTCATCTTCAGTTAAAGACTGATCGCGGCTATCCCCAATGGATAAATAGAAATTGCCACTTCGGTCAATACTTGCGACCAATGGTGGTTCTTCATCGTTCGACATCGGCTCGGCGTCTACCACTGGCAGCTCAACATTAACACCCGCTGTAATTAGTGGTGCGGTAACCATAAATATAATCAGCAGCACCAACATCACATCAATGTAGGGTACAACATTAATTTCAGCTACTGGTTTGCGCTTTTTACTCTTTGGCATTAGGAATTACCTGAGAACTATGTGCTTTGCGATGTAAGATACCGGCGAACTCTTCAACAAAAATATCGTACTGCGTCTCTATGCGCTCAATATTATTGGCAAATCGGTTATAAGCAATTACTGCAGGAATAGCTGCGAAAAGACCCATGGCCGTGGCCACCAATGCTTCGGCAATACCTGGAGCGACACTGGTTAATGTCGCTTGCTTGGCTGAACCAAGCGCAATAAAAGAGTTCATGATGCCCCAAACCGTACCAAACAAACCAATGTATGGTGAGGTTGAACCAACGGTAGCCAAAAACGATAGATGAGACTCAAGCTCTTCAACCTCTCTTGATACGGTCACCTTCATAGACCGTTCAGCACCATCCATTACCGCTTCAGGAGACGTCGATTGTTGTTGACGAAGCCTAGCAAATTCTTTGTAGCCAGCTTGGAATACCCGTTCAACTCCAATTCCACCATGGCGACGCTTTGTTAAATCACCATAAAGTTTACTCAAATCAATGCCTGACCAAAATTTTTCTTCAAATAGGTCAACATTACTTCGAGCAAATTTAAGTTCCTTGGTTTTCCGGAAAATAAGCGTCCATGAAATTACCGAAAGTCCCAGTAAGCAAAGCATAATCGCTTGGACCACGAGGCTAGCATTTAGAAATAGTCCTAAGATGGACATATCCGCATTCACGACTTTAATTCCTCCATTATTATTTTGGGTAAAGCAACTGGCTTGGTCTTATCCATTCGAATACATACGGCTTTGACATCTGCAGTTACGTAAATCAAATCTGGATTTTCTTTATTTCGTACCAATTGCTCAAATACTAAGCTGGCTCTACCAGCCTGTTTAACCTGCGTCACGACCTCTAGTAGATCATTAAAGCGCGCTGGCTTCAAATATTTAATGTTAACTTCTGTTACAGCAAAGGCGAGCCCCTGCTCTATCAACACGGATTGATCAACACCCAAATCTCGTATCCACTCAGTTCGTCCACGCTCTAGATATCTTAAATAGTTGGCATAATACACAATGCCTGCCACGTCGGTGTCTTCATAGTAGACACGTACGGGAAGAATAAATTCATTCATAATAGTTTATTATTTGTCATTCTAAAGTGTTGATAGGCCTTCGAGGTAGCAATTCGCCCTCGAGGTGTTCGTTGAATAAAGCCCTGTTGAATTAAAAATGGCTCTAAAACATCATCAATAGTATCGCGTTCTTCACCAATCGCTGCGGCTAAATTTTCGAGGCCAACCGGACCGCCATCAAACTTCTCAATAATTGCCAACAACAGCTTTCTATCCATCATGTCAAAGCCCTTACGATCCACTTCAAGCATGTCTAAAGCGTCACTGGCGACTTGGCGACTGATTTCACCATCAGTTTTAACTTCAGCATAATCACGCACTCTGCGTAATAAGCGGTTTGCAATTCGAGGAGTACCTCGCGAACGATGGGCAATTTCCTGCGCGCCCTCTTCGGTCATATTCAATCCAGTAATACCACCGGATCGCGCAACAATGTGGGTTAGGTCCTCAACATTATAAAACTCAAGACGCTGTACAATGCCAAAGCGATCTCTAAGCGGTGATGTAAGTAACCCGGCTCGGGTCGTTGCGCCAACCAAAGTAAAGGGAGGTAAATCTAATTTAATAGAACGAGCAGCGGGTCCTTCACCAATCATGATATCTAATTGAAAATCCTCCATGGCTGGATAGAGTACCTCTTCAATCACAGCACTGAGACGATGAATTTCATCGATAAACAAAACATCATGGGGTTCTAGATTAGTCAACATGGCCGCCAAATCACCGGCCTTTTCTAAAACAGGTCCTGAGGTATGACGAATGTTAACGCCCATTTCATTAGCCACAATATTAGCAAGTGTTGTTTTGCCAAGACCTGGAGGACCAAAAATCAATACGTGATCCAAGGCTTCCTGTGGCTGCTTAACGACTCTTTTTCTCGCAGCTTCTATGGCAATCTCCATCTGAGCCTTTACCTGAGGTTGACCTCGATAATCGGCCAAGCTGGTCGGTCGAATGGCTCGATCTATTATTTCTTCTTGCCCCTGATCATCAGAACTTATGATTCGGTCTGATTCAATCATGATGATATCTCAAGCATTTTATCCAATTCCTAATTATTGACACTTTTCAGTGCTAAACGAACCAATTCAGATGTTTCAGTACTGGCAAAATCAACTTGCTCAGCCAATTGCGCAAGCACATGATTTGCTTGTTGTGCTTTATAACCTAACGCCATCAACGCAGATTCAACCTCTGCACTCTTTTTATGTGCCTGAAGTTTATCAGAACCAGTATCCGCCGCCGAACCCGTGGTATTTGTTACGCCTTCCCAATCATTGAGTTTGTCACGTAATTCTATGACAAGGCGTTCTGCTGTTTTTTTACCTATGCCTGGAATTTTCACCAGTAGGTTGGCTTCATCCGCTAATACACAGGAAACAAAATCGTCTGGCGACATACCGGATAAAATAGCTAAGCCTAGTTTTGGGCCGACACCATTTATCTTAATAAGATTACGAAATAATTGGCGATCACGGCGCTTACTAAAACCGTATAACTGATGTGCATTTTCGCTGACACTTAAGTGGGTATGTAGAATTACTTCCGCACCTATTTGCTGCATTTCAGCACAGGTACCCACTGGCGCTTGCACCTCATAAGCAACGCCCGATGCCTCTACCAATAACACCGGAGCATCATTTTCAATCAGTGTGCCTCGAATTCGTCCAATCATTAATTTTTTGCCTTAGTTAATTCACTGTAGCAGTGTAGCGAATTGTGCTTCGTGTTTAAATAGCTGGCCGGTAATGCTTAGCGCATTAACTGAGCTCATTTCAATCCTCAGACTAAAAATGATAATGCGATGGTTAATGTAAACATACTAAGTAAAGTGCCTATAAGGATAGTCGCAGCCGTTGCTTTCTCACCATAGTCCATTTGTTGTGCAAAGGTGTAGGCCGCCATACCCGTAGGCATACAGGCCGCAATGGTGGCCAAGTTAATGGCCATAGAGTCGGCCTGAATTATCCATCGAAATGAAACATAAACCAATATTGGCAAGAGTATCAATTTCATCGCCAGCGCTGAAAATGCCTGTAGTCGAATTCCTTTAACAGGTACTCTGGATAATGATAGCCCAACGGCAAATAAACCAACCGGTGCCGCGGATGCTGCTGGTAGTTCAATCAACCTCATCACCCATTGAGGAATACCTAGACCCGAAGCGGACCAAGCAACTGAAATAAACAGGGTCACAATAATGGGATTTTTAGTGAGTGCGAGGCCAGTGCTACCTACTATGGTAAAAATACGCTTACGTGATGTCTTTGATATCTCAGTCAACAAAACACTAACCAACATCAAGCTAACCATGTGGAATGAGATAATTAACAATATTTGCCTTATGCCCTCATCTCCAAATAATTGTTGGACTATAGATATACCAATAAAACCAATGTTGCCGAAACAGGTGGTAAAAGCAAATACGCCTCTGCCTGTGGTAGGAATACCAATGAGTGGCGCAATAATAAGATATGCTGAGAAATATACGATGTAGAGACATATATAGTAGGTAACTACCCAACTCAATTCAGTAATATTAGGCAGTGAATTACTTGCCATCAACTTAAAAAACAAAGCGGGAATGGCTACATACCAAACAAAGGTGCTCAATGATTTTGCTGCACCAGCTCCTTCTGGGAATAGCTTCGTTTTACCCAATAAATAGCCTAAAAACATAATGCTAAAAATAGGTAATATTATGAGTAGATTATTTAACAAGGGAGTGCTCTATTGCAATATTTTAAACATTGTACGCTCTGCCTAGCCTGATAGGCCAGTTATCCAGAGAAAATCAAGAATATATTAGCTTTTACTAATAAAATATTGGCAAAGCAGCATCATTAACTAAAGGATGTTGAGCCATATCAATGCTTAGCACATCTATTTAAACTATTATTCTAGCCGTTGAACTATCTACAAACTTCACTAGACTTAAGAGAATCGGTTTTGCTTCTTAAAATATGTGAGTATTACTACAAAATTATCTTAACTTGAGAAAGGAAGAATTATGTTAAGCCAACTGGATTATGACGTTGTTATCGTTGGAGCGGGCGGTGCAGGCTTACGTGCTGCCATCGAAATCGCCGAACAATCACCCGATACTAAAATCGCTCTAATTTCTAAAGTCTATCCGATGCGAAGCCATACGGTTGCAGCCGAAGGTGGAGCCGCTGGTGTTGCTAAGGATGAAGACAGTCTAGAACACCATTTTAACGATACCGTTGCCGGTGGTGACTGGTTATGTGATCAGGATGCTGTGGAGTACTTCGTTGAAACAGCACCCAAAGAACTTACTCGTATGGAAAACTGGGGTTGCCCATGGAGCCGAACTGAAGATGGTAAACCTGCGGTTCGCCCCTTTGGTGGCATGAAAGTAGAAAGAACATGGTACGCCGCAGACAAAACTGGTTTTCACATGCTCCATACCCTATTTCAAACTTCTTTAAAGTTTCCAAGCATCGAGCGCTATGATGAGTACTTCTCAACAGACATTATCGCGGAGGATGGACAGGTTTACGGAGTAACAGCAATCGATATGCGGTCCGGTGACGTACGCTTCTTCCGTGCTAAATCTGTTGTAATATGTACCGGTGGTGCAGGACGTGTGTTCCCATTCACTACCAATGGTGCGATAAAGACCGGTGACGGTATGGCAATGGCTTATCGAGCAGGTGTACCACTCAAGGATATGGAGTTTGTTCAGTACCATCCAACAGGCCTTCCTGGAACCGGCATCTTAATAACCGAAGGCTCTCGGGGTGAAGGCGGCTTACTTAAAAATAAAGATGGCTACCGATATTTACAAGATTATGACCTTGGACCTCCCGATCCATGGCCTAGAAAAAAAGCCATGGAGTTAGGTCCTCGTGACCGCTTATCTCAGGCCTTTTGGCAAGAACAACAAAAGGGCAATACCGTCGAAACTACCTTTGGTGATGCCGTTCATCTCGACCTGCGTCATTTAGGTGAAGCAAAGATCATGGAACGTTTACCTATGGTGAGAGAGTTAGCGATGAGCTATATGAGCGTTGACCCGGTACATGAACCCATTCCAGTACGCCCAGTGGTGCACTACACCATGGGGGGAATTGATACTGATATTGAAGCCGCAACGCCAGTTGCTGGACTTTATGCAGCGGGCGAATGCGCCTGTGTCAGCATCAATGGTGCCAACAGACTGGGCTCAAACTCACTCACCGAATTATTAGTATTTGGTGCGCGAGCCGGTAAAAATGCAGCGCTATTTGCTATGGACTGTGAGCAACCTGCATCTGAAGCAAAAATCCAAGCGCTTGCACAACAAGCAATAGACCGAGTCAATGCACTTTATGATAAGAAAGGTACGGAATCGATACCAGGACTGCGTGATGAAATGAATGACATCATGGAAAAAGGCGCCGGCATTTATCGCCAAAAGGACCTTCTTGAACAAGCCTTCAATGACTTGCGAGAACTTAAAAAACGCTATGAAAATATTGAGCTTCAAGATCATAGCAAAGTGTACAACACTGACCTGGTTCAGGCGGTTGAGTTGGGCGCAATGATTGATGTAGCCAGAGCCATGGTTATCTCGGCACTGAGTCGAGAGGAGTCTCGTGGTTCGCATCAACGTCTGGACTTTGAACAACGTGACGACAAGCAATTCTTATGTCATTCACTCGCAACGTACAGGGGTCAGGATGATCCGGAACTTAGTTACCGAGATGTTGTGATAACTAAGTCACAACCTGCAGAGCGTGTCTATGGAGGTGACGTCTAATGACTACTAACACCAGAACAATTGAAATCGAAGTACTTCGGTATAACCCAAGTAAAGACGAACACCCCTACTATCAAACCTATCAGGTTCCATGTCAGGAAGAATGGGTGGTACTAGACGCAGTCAATTACATTAAAGACAATCTAGACCGTACCCTAAGCTATCGCTGGTCTTGTCATATGGCAGTGTGTGGTAGTTGCGGCATGATGGTTAATGGTAAACCGACCCTTTCATGTCATTCCTTTATCCGCGATATGCCCGATAAGATTCGCATAGAGCCGTTAGAAAACTTTCCAGTTGCTCGTGATCTAATCGTCGATATGGATAGCTTTGTTACCAAGTTAACCTCAGTGAAGCCCTATATAGTGCCAGCTGAAAAACTCGATGAGCCTCGAAGCTATACACAGTTACCGAGCCAACTTAAGAAGTTTAAACAATACACCCAATGTATTAATTGTCTGCTTTGTTATTCAGCCTGTCCGCAGGTGTCAATGGTTGAAGACTTTATTGGACCTGCGGCATTGGCATTGGCGCACCGATATAATCAAGACAGTCGTGACGTTGGACGATCGGCACGAGAAGATGTAGTACACAGTAATGCAGGTATTTGGGAGTGCTCTTTCGTTGGCGCCTGTTCAGATGTTTGCCCTAAGAATGTTGACCCCGCTGCAGCAATACAGCAAACCAAGATTGCCGCAACGGGTGACTTTTTTAAAGGCTTCCTGATGCCTTGGACCACGACTAATAAGAAAGTAACTCTGGAGGTGGAATAATGAAACAAGCAAATGGAACATATATTCGACCCAAGAAACGATTTACTTGGTGGCTAGGTAGTGGTAATTATTTCCAGTACATGATGCGCGAGTTAAGTAGCCTATTTATAGGTGCATTCTCACTTGTTATGGTCTGGGGGCTATATAGGTTGAGTCAGGGGCCCGCAGAATATTTATTATGGTTATCTAATCTCTGGGATAATTTTTTGTTGTTCTCTCTTCTATGCTTTATCTTTGCAACCTATCACAGCATTACTTGGTTTTGGGTTACACCTAAGGCAATGCCAATTCAGATTGGGGGCAAACCATTGCCCGGTGCAGTCATCATTGGTGCTCATATTGTTGCATGGTTAGCTGTTTCCGTTATTGTCTGGTGTCTCGCTATGGGAGGTATGTCATGAGCGTATCTAAAAAACCAATTATCTGGTCATTATTTGCAGCAGGAGGAACCATCACAGCTATGTTAACCCCTGTTTTAGTACTTCTAATCGGTATTGCAGTGCCGATGGGTTGGCTTAATGCAGAAACATTTGGCTACATAGAAATGCAAAGCTTTCTTGGAAATCCACTCGTTAGATTGATAATATTCGGTATTATATTTTTAAGTGTATGGCATTCAGCACATCGAATGCGAATAACCGTGCACGATTTTGGCCTTCGTGCAGATATGATTGCAGCCTACATATTCTATAGTATCGCCGCAATTGCTACGATACTATTAGCGGTGGCATTATTATAAAACCAATTTTCTAAAAGGAGTACTATGGCGGTCGAGGAGGAACACCATAGTCATGAGTGGTATGAGCGTGCGCTCAATCTAATCAGTGTAGTCAAACCCGGTGAAGGAAAGAGTTGCTTACTACTCTCTTTAAATGCTGCTGTATTGATGGCTTGCTTCTATCTTTTAAAGGTTATCAGGGAACCGCTGATACTCTCTTACGGCGGTGCTGAATTTAAAAGTTATGCGACTGCCTATCAGGCATTAGTTCTTATGGCACTGGTGCCGCTTTTCTCCTATTTTTACCATCGCTTTTCAGATAGTGATGTGCGCAGTTTAATCACCAATCGAGTATTATTATTTTTTACCAGTAATCTAATTATCTTTACCGTCTTACAATTTCTCGGCATTAATATAGGTATGGCCTTCTATGTTTGGCTGGGTATATTTTCAGTCATGGTTATTGCCCAGTTTTGGGCCTTTGCAGCTGACTCTTACAATGTCCGCTGTGGTCAAAGATTATTTGTGATTTTAGCTGTCGGCGCAACCTTTGGCTCCTGGTTAGGTTCTAAGCTTGCCGGACCGATATTTCCCTATATAGGTATAGTGGGAATTATGATTCTCGCGACAGTTCTATTACTTTTCTCTATTGTATTAACCCATAGAACTCCAGCAACCATCCCTATCGCGGCCTTAAATAACGAGTCTCCTAAAGATGATGACAGTTTAAATAAATGGCTCGATGGCTTTACGGTAGTATTCCAAAGCAGATATCTTATGCTCATCGCTAGCTTTGTGATGATTCTGGTTTTCATTAACTCAACTGGTGAATACATCCTGGCAAGATTAGTTCAGGAACAGAGTGTCAGTCTATATGATCCTTCAAACAAAGCAGCTATAGAAATATGGCAAGGGCAATTTTACTCAACCTACTACTCCTGGATTACTCTCGGTAGTTTTGTATTACAGCTTTTTGTTGTATCACGTTTGATAAGCTGGATAGGCCTACGCGGTTCAGTGTTAATCCTTCCGGGAATTATGATCATCGGTTATGGCATGATGATGTTCTTCCCTATTTTCTCAGTGATACGCTATGTCATGACAATGGAGAACAGCGCCAACTACTCTATTCAAAACACCACCAGACATGCACTGTTTTTGCCGGTTCCCAGAAAGCAAAAGTATTTGGGTAAAACAACCATTGAAACGTTTTTTTATCGCTTAGGTGATTTATTCTACGGTGGATTTATTTTTGTTTCGACACAATACTTTGACTTGCCAATCAGTGCCTTCATTATTAGCAATCTAATCTTGGCGGTATTCTTATTTGGTCTGGCTATTCGAGTTGGCTACCATAACACTTTGGCAAAACAAAAAGTATTTGGTAATTCAGCTCCTGAACTGATGGCTAGCTTGCCGCACCTTAATATGCCAATGGGGAAAACGAGTAAGTTTAGTATCAGCTCAGATACTTTTGTTGATCCTGATATTGGCGATGCGCTTACTTATCATGCGGAACAGGAAAGTGGCAAACCATTACCGAAATGGATACAGTTCGACCGTATAAGTAGAACCTTTGCTTTTAATCCACCTGAGGATCACAGTGATACTTATGTTATCAAGGTGGTTGCAACAGATTATGAAGGGCTAACGGCAGCCTGTACCTTGGAAGTATCATTTTTTAAACCGAAACCACAGAACGCTTAGGAATATTCATGCATCTATATAAAAAACTAATTGTTATTTGCTTAATTCTGTTAAGTGGTTTTTATGTACATGCGGATAAATATTCTTTCACTACAAAATCAGATGTCTACACGGTTGGAGATATTCATGGCGCCTTTGATAATTTAACCAAGACCTTAAAAACCGCTCAACTAATCGATGATAATCACCAATGGATAGGCGGCACTGCTCATCTCGTCAGTCTGGGTGATCTGCTCGATAGAGGCCCTAACTCAAGAGCCGTGGTTGATCTTCTCAGACAGCTACAACTTCAGGCTGATACTGCCGGTGGGAAAGTTCATGTCATTCTAGGCAATCATGAAATCATGAATTTACAAGGTGATTGGCGCTACCTAAGTAAGGAAGAGGTCTCAGCCTTTGCCGGACAAGAGACAAAGAAACAAAGAACCAAGGCTTACCAAATTTACTTACGCTCTTATATGATTCAGAGCAGTGAGAAAGCACAAAAGAAGTTTGATAAAACCTACCCGCCTGGTTTTTTTGCTCATATTAAGGAATATCACTCCAAGGGAGACTATGGAAAGTGGCTATTAAATCAACCCTTCATCATTAGCATCAATAATCAGCTATATACTCATGGAGGTCTCTCTCCTCAGCTAGAAGGAATGAGCCTAGAAGAAATAAATGAAACACAAAAACGTGATTTAACAAATTATTTAAGTCTTTGGGAATATTACTTAAAACAAAAAGTTTTAACCTTTAATGTGCCCTTCTACCAACGTCCTGATTTTATTGCTCTAACAAAAAATAGTAAGAAAAAGAAGAAGTTCATTAAAGGCCATAACAGCAAGGTATTCTCAACCAATGCGACGACTTGGTATCGTGGAAATATCTATTGTCACCCCTATTTTGAAGAAGACCGACTAAAAGCACAGCTGAAGTCATTGTCGAGCACTAGACTCTGGGTAGGCCATACAACGACTACCTCAAAAAAGGTTGAAACGCGACTTTCTGAGCATGTAATCAATATGGATACCGGCATGTTGTCTAGTTATTATAACGGCGAACCCTGGATTGGGAGAGTTCATAACGATGGCACACTGAGCTTTACCAATGGCTTAACCGGTGAACAAGGCACGCCACTACTTTCGCCCTATAGAGAATACGTTAATCCATATCGAATGACTGACGCACAGGTAGAAGACTTTCTACAAACTGCAGAAATCATAAAAATTGAAGGTGTCAATGAAGGCAAAACCAAGCCACTGAAGTTAACTCTTAAAAAAGGTAAAAGGGTCATTAGCGGCATTTTCAAATTTAAAGATTCCCATATCATGGCCGAGCGAACGCCTTGGTCAAATAAAAAGAATGAAGCAGATAGATTCAATCATGAATTGGCCGCTTATCGCCTAGATCGCTTATTAGGAATAGGTTTAGTTCCCGTTACTGTTGAACGAACAATTGATGGACGAAAAGGTGTTGTACAACTCTGGCTAGATAATCTAATTTCATCCTTAGAAATTAATGAGCAAGATATCGATTACTATGGTGTTTGTGATCTAGGGGGTCAAATGAATATGCTCAATGTATTTGATTATCTAATCGCTAATAGAGATCGTAATCAGTCGAATATTCTGTTTTCTAAGTCAGACCTACAAATTTGGTTTATCGACCACTCAAGAGCCTTCGGCATATCATCTCGACGCGATAAAATGATTCGGGGTGAAAAGATCAAAGCATCCGACCGATTTAAGCGGGCATTAAAAGCACTGGACATAGAAAAACTTCAGAGCCTAAAGCCATGGCTACACAAAAAACAAATTGAAGCCATATTAGTTCGTAGAGATAAAATTCTAGAAGATAACTTCTAATTAGCGTTTTCTGGCCATTAGAGCGACTCTATTTCTTGAGTATGCATGACATAGCGCTATTGCCAGGGCATCAGCTGCATCAGCCTGAGGAGTCTTATTCAATCTAAGGATAGAGGTAACCATGTGTTGCACCTGCTCTTTAGTTCCTCGCCCAGTACCTACCACTGACTTTTTAACCTCTAAGGCGCTGTATTCGGCCACATCCAAAGCATGAACTGAAGCTGCAACCATTGCCACTCCCCTTGCCTGTCCAAGCTTGAGTGCAGAATCTGCATTCTTTGAAAGAAAGACCCGCTCAATTGCAAATTCATCGGGACGATGGTCCGCAATAAGGTTGGAAATGGAATCAAAAATTATTCGTAATCGTTCTGCTAGGGGTAAGGTTTCTCGTGGTTTAACCACTCGAATGCAACCGCTATCTATATAGACCTGCTTATTACCTTCTATGCCAATAATTCCGTATCCCGTTGTACGAGAGCCCGGATCTATGCCTAAAATAATATGCATTGGGTATACCTGAATATAAAATTGAACTGGGCAGATTTGAACGCCAAATCTGCCTGATTGAACCGACTAAAAGCTCTAATGATTACTCATCCGACAGCGCTTCATCCGGAATGTCGCCATTGTGATAAACATTCTGAGTATCATCTAAATCTTCAAGTGCATCTACCAGACGTATTAGCTTTTCAGCATCACTAACACTCAATTCCGATTGAGTTTCAGCTAATCGAGTCACTTCAGCATTAACGGCTTCAAGACCTGCGGCATCCAATGCATCCTTAACTGCACCAAAGGCTTCAGGTGAGGTAATAACTTCCTGTGAACCATCATCATCGCTAATTACATCATCAGCGCCTGACTCCAATGCAACTTCCATCAGGGTATCTTCATCAGTACCGGGTGGATATATAATCTGGCCACAGGTATTGAACATATAGGCAACCGAACCTTCTGTGCCCAGATTGCCGCCACTCTTAGTAAAGGCATGCCTCACTTCGGCAACTGTTCGATTACGATTATCAGTCATACATTCGACCAAGACAGCTGTGCCACCGGGCCCATAGCCCTCGTAAATCAATTCTTCTACATTATCGCCTTCACCACCACCAGCGCCACGCTTAACAGCTCGCTCAATCGTGTCACGAGTCATGTTCCCTGATAATGCTTTGTCTATTGCCGCTCGAAGTCTCGGGTTAGAATCAGGTTCACCACCACCCATTCTGGCCGAAACCACAATCTCACGGATTAACTTGGTGAATAATTTACCTCTTTTGGCATCCTGAGCCTTCTTACGATGCTGAATGTTGGCCCATTTACTATGACCTGCCATTGAATATCCTCTTTTAAAATCTGCTACTGAAATGAAAATAGGTTCTTCAGTTAACAACCTATGGACTTAATATTGATTGATATGAATTGTCACAAAGGCTGTGACTATAGTCAACTTAGACCATAATTAAAAACCAGCCAGAAACCTCTGGCTGGAATAAACCCTCTGTTTACTTTGACGATTTAACGGCAATCGATAATTCTTCAAGCTGTTGTGGATTAGCATTAGATGGTGCATCTGTTAATAAGCAACTAGCATTGGTCGTTTTAGGGAATGCAATCACATCACGAATAGAAGTCGAATTAGTCATCAACATTGCCAATCGATCAAGACCAAAGGCGATGCCACCATGAGGAGGACAGCCATATCTAAGAGCCTCTAATAAGAAACCAAATTTTTCCTGCTGCGCTTCAGGACCAATATCAAGTAGATCAAAAACTGCAGATTGCATATCTTGATTATGGATTCGAATCGACCCGCCACCAAGTTCAGTACCATTGAGAACCATATCATAGGCACGAGATAATGAAGTTGCCGGAGCAGCAGTCAAATCCTCTACCTGGGCCGATTGAGGCGCAGTAAATGGATGATGTAAGGCACTCAGGCGGCCATCAATTGTTTCAAACATAGGGAAATCAACAACCCATAAAGGTTTAAACCCAGCGCTGATTAATTCAAATTCTTCTGCCAGCTTAACTCTTAATGCGCCTAGTGCATCATTGACAACATTTTCTTTGTCTGCTGCAAAGAACAAAACATCACCCGTTTCAGCACCAGTTCGCTCAATGATCTGTTCTGCCACTTCAGCATTTAAGAACTTTAATATTGGCGATTGCAAACCTTCTATACCGGCACTTGCATCATTAACCTTAACCCAAGCCAAGCCTCTAGCGCCGTATTTAGAGACAAATGCAGTATATTCATCAATCTTTTTACGACTAACTTCGGATACCTTACCCTTAAGACAAAGTGCAGCAACGCGACTATCGTCTGCATTGGCAGGCCCACTGAATACCTTAAACTCGACATCTTTGACTAAATCATCAACAGAGGTTAACTCCATATCGAAACGTAAGTCAGGTTTGTCGGAGCCATAACGTGTCATCGCTTCTGCATAGGGCATACGAGCAAATGGTGTTTTTAATTCAACATCGAGTACTTCCTGGAAAACTTCAGCAATCATGTTTTCCATCATAGTCATCAATTCTTGTTCATCAATAAATGAAGCTTCGATATCAAGTTGAGTAAATTCTGGCTGCCGATCAGCACGCAAATCTTCATCACGGAAACAACGCACCACCTGGTAATAACGCTCAAGACCAGACATCATCAGTAACTGTTTAAACAGCTGCGGGCTCTGTGGCAAAGCGTAAAAATTACCTTTATGTACTCTGCTTGGCACCAAGTAATCTCGAGCTCCTTCAGGTGTCGCCTTGGTAAGGAATGGCGTTTCAATATCAAGAAAGTCTTCTTGATCCAGATAATTTCTAAGTACAGCAACGATCTTTGCGCGCGTAATCAGTTTTTGTTGCATCTCTTTGCGACGTAAATCTAAGTAACGATACTTAAGACGCATCTCTTCAGATACTACTTGCTTCGACTCAACAGGAACTGCTGGTGGTTCAGATTCATTCAAAACTTCTAAACTACGAGCGACCAATTCGACTTCACCCGTAGCCATATCAGCATTGACCATATCAGACGGTCTGGCGCGGAGCTTACCGGTAATCTTAACGACAAACTCATTACGTAATACTTCGGCCTGAGCAAATAGTTTTGCATCATCAGGCTCGAATACTACCTGTAATACACCGCTTCTATCCCTTACCTGTATAAAAATAAGTCCACCTAGATCGCGTCTACGATTGACCCATCCAGCCAAGGTAATGGTTTGGTCTTCTAGAGCCGAAACTGACTCAATGTTAAAATTGCCGCAATGTGTACGTTGCATTGAAATTTCCTATAGGAATTTTTAGTGATATTGGTTAGGAGCTTTTATTGGTTGATGAAGACTCGGATTTTTTCTCTGTCGAAGACTTGTTTCTATCAGGTGCCTTTTTCGAAGAGTTTTTAAAGTCAGTTTCGTACCAACCAGTGCCTTTCAAACGAAATCCAGCCGCTGAAATTAACTTAATGAGTTCAGGTTTACCACAGTCAGGGCAATCCACCAGCGGATCATCAGAGATCTTCTGTAATTTATCAAATTTGTGCTCGCAGGATTTGCATTTGTATTCGTAAATTGGCATGGCAAATATCTCCCATTAACAATGGCGCGCTATTCTAGCGGATCAGTGCGATTTTAGCCAGTGTTAACATGAGGTCTTGAACAGGATATTCAAGACCTCATATATTGAGCTTAAAAACTCAATAGAAAGTAACCAATCATGTGCTGCTAGTGACGATAAGCAGGTCGACGGTCATCTTTTGTTAAATATCGATCTCTTAACTTGGTTTGGCGAGATGTAGCTAGAATTTCTTTACCCGCGATAAACACTCGATCCGCTGAAGTTGTCACTTCAAGTGGATCACCATCCCAAACCACAATGTCAGCATCCATACCTGATTCTAAAGTGCCGTAAGTTGCTCCAATACCTAACCACTGGGCCGGTGTTTTACTAATAGATGCTAGTGCAACATCCTTTGGCAAACCATAGGCTGCAGCATTACCCGCGACCTGGCGAACAGTATAAGCATTATGACTACCACCAGCACTGATCATCATAGGAATACCGGCATTATGCAAAAGTGTCATTTGATCAATACGATTACCAATGGTTTCAAATTTACTGGGTAGGTTAGAATAAGGATCTAGCATCAATGCAACATTGGCAGCGGCTATTTCTTGTTTTACTAACCAGGCCTCCTGGGCACCGCTAATGATCATTTTTAAATCATAATCGTTCGCCAGTTTAAGCATCTGTCTTATGTCATTAGCACGATGTGCATTGACGACAATTGGCTTCTCACCACCCAATACTGGCAACAGTGCTTTTAGTTCACGAATTTTTAAGTGACCTTTTGGCTTAAATTTCGCTTTATCCTCTGTTTCTGTATAGGCTTTTAAATCAGCGAAAACAGCACGTAACTTCATCAGTGCAACAGCACGAGTACCGCCGGTAAGCTCAGCGGCTTTGTCTCCATACGTCATATACAGTACATTATCTCTCAGCACTAAATGGTCTTGTTCATCAGTTAATCGAATCAAGCTACCTTGGCCGCTAAACAACTCTTTGCTATTACTGACCGCTACAACGGCACGTGTTAAACCATTATTACGGTTATGAGACCAAAGACTAGAGTTAGGATTAATCACATCAGCAATACTCAGAGAGGCCGAATAAGACTTATCAGTATTACGATAATCCACTGTCGATTTAACCGCTCCGATTTCTACTAAACCAAGCGCGGTGTCTGGATTCATCAACCCGGGTGTGATCTGCTTGCCTTTAGCATCGATCGTGGTTGCTCCTTCTGGAACCATCAAGCCAGTACCAACTTCGGAAATCTTGCCATCGACAATCAATATGTCCGCATTTTCTAAAGTGCCTAATGCGCCGAGCGTATGAACGGTAGCACCTTGGATCAAAATTGAGCTAGCAGGAACGGCCATAGCATCATTTACTTTTTCTGTCTTAATAGTCTCTGCTGATACATGAACCGAAAATTGGACAGTAATAATAAGACTAAGTAGAACACTTAATTGTTTAAATAATTTCATGATCATTACTCCTCCAACCCTAGGCCAAGCTCATAGTCAGACTGTGCTTGATAACCTGTATTGGCAATATCATATACTTTGTTGCCATCAATAAAGACCTGCTCTACTTTCGTATAAACACTAAATGGATTGCCATCCCACAGTACCAGATCTGCCGCCTTACCCACTTCAACACTACCAGTTTTATCAGCAATGCCCATTGATGTAGCTGGATTGAGGGTAATCCATTGCATCGCAACGGCTGGAGTTATTTCTATTCCTGCTTTGTTTCCAGAAGCCATAGCTTTAGCTGCATCTTGATTCAAGTGTTGAATTCCGACCGCTGAATCTGAATGCACAATGGCACAGGCTTTGGCTTTCTCGACCATGGCAATATTTTCTTTAATGCCATCAAAAGCTTCCAACTTAAAGCCCCACCAATCAGACCACATGGAAGAACAAATATTTTCTTTCGCCAACTCAGGGGCAATTTTATAAGCTTCAACCGCATGATGAAAACTGGCTATCTCGTAGTTAAACTCCTTAGATAGGGCGATCATCTGCAACATTTCATCAGCACGATAACAGTGATTATGAATGCGAATGTTGCCGCGTAATACTTCTGACAAGGTTTCTAAACGTAAATCGCGCATTGGTTTGTCTGCCGAGTTACCCGCAGCATAGTCATCCCACTTATTCATATAATCAGTGGCTTCAATCCAAGACTTACGATACATAGACATATTACCCATACGCGTAGAAGGCATTACCTTTCTTGCTCCATAAACACGTTTAGGATTTTCACCACAGGCCATTTTAAGCGCATGCGGTGCATCCGGGAATTTCATACCCATCATCGAAGTGGAAGGAATGTTCTTAAGCGTCACACCACGGCCACCAAATAGGTTGCCTGAACCTGGTAAAATTTGCAGAGAAGTAACACCACCAGCACGGGCTAAATTAAAACCAGGATCTTGTGGCCAAACGGCATGTTCTGCCCATACATTGGCTGTATCAGGGCTGGTCATTTCATTACCATCAGAGGTTGAGCTAATACTCGGTGAAGGATAAACACCCAAATGTGAGTGGTTATCAATAAGCCCAGGACTTAACCACTTGCCTTTGGCATCAATGGTTTCTGCATCACCTGCAAAGTCTATTGAACCAGAACCAACGGCATGTATTTTATTGTTTTGAACAATGACCGTGGCATTTTCTATCTGGTTTCCAGCACCATCTAATAGGTTAACATTAGTGATAATGAAGGCTTTATGGCTATCTGCCTGATAGGTGGATTTAAATGGTTTTGTGGTTTCAACTTCGGCGTTTTTTTGTCCTGTTGGCTGACAAGCAACCAATAGACTTAAAGCGACCACAATTATAATATTGCGATACATCGACACTTATCTCCTCTTTATAGAACGGCGTAGACTCTCTTATTTTTGATCCACTGTCAAATTTGACAAGTATTTAAACAAGATTGGTGGAAATGCTCAGGGTAAGAGTGCTATATCTGCAGGGCGCCCGTGAATACATCCCTGTAGGGCTTCACGGCAGCATCCCTGCTGCCGAGACCTGCTGATATAGCACTCTTACCCTTCGCTTCTATTCTTGTGGTAACGCTGTTCCTGATACAAGCAAAGACTGGGCTTTGAATTGTTACAACATCTTAGTTATTATCCAGTGACTATTAATATGGAAATAATATGAATGTCTCGTAATAAATGGATTATCTTTGTCAGCATCATAATAATCACACTACTAATCATTCTGTTTCCATCAATAGATAATGACAGCACTAATATCAGTCAAAAGTCTACTCAAGACTCTGTCACGAAGAAAATTGCGAACCTAAGCTCCACAGAGATGAGTGCAGAAACTACGACTACAGAAATTGCCCTTCAGAGTAAGTCTGTATCGAAATCAAGACAAGACAGTTGTCAGAATTTAGACGAGCAAGAGCGCAATAACTACCTTCAGGAACTGCGTGAAAATGCAATTCCTGAACAAGCAGATCGACTATTGATGTTAACTGGTATTGATATCTCTGTACTAGAACAGTCACAACATCTCGATCATGATGATCCGATACAAAAAGCTAGACGAAGCAAACAACTAAACTTGCTTTTGGAGCACTCCCTAGAAACTGAAAATGAACAACTTGCGTATTTATTTCTCGAAAATTGTTCCTACCCTTCTGATCAACCGGAATGTAGCAATGACAATATCAATAAAGCGATTAGGGTTGATAAGCATAATGCCTACGCTTGGATTCATTCACTAAAGCAAAGTCTTAACAACAATAATTATCAAGCGGCTAAGTATGCACTTGAGCAAGCAGCTAATTCCATGAAGGTAACCACTTACAAAGGAGAACTTATCAGAGCAACATATTTTCAACTCAATGATATAGCAAATAATGAGATCCAATCTTACGTATATACAATGGGAACTTCTGCCGCTAGGGCTCTACCTCTAGGTAGTATAGATAAATTATGTGCTCATCTTGAACAACCTAGAGAATGTTATGATTTAGGTTTATTGCTAGAAAAAGAAAGGCCAGATCTTGTCAGCCATCACTACGGCATAATAATACAATTACGCTATGCCATGCATCATGGAGATGAGGTGTTAATTAATAACATTAAGCAATCAAGGAGTAGGGTTAGAGCTGAATTTGAAGAAATAATAAAAAATTTAAAAGAAGTACTTACACCTGAATACATTAATTATTTACTGAGCATCATTACTATACCAGAAGCTGAATATCTTAGGTTAGCATCAAAAGAGGCAGATAGGATCATCGCTGAAAACCCTAACTTTTGTAATTCTTTTAGTGCATATAGTCCACGATAAAATCGTTTATCTTTTTTAAGAACTAGAAGTTTTTAAGTGCAAACTAGCAGTAGTATTCAACAGGTCTCGACAGCAGGGATGCTGTCGCGAAGTCCCCATGGATGGGTTCACGACGGCCTGTGGAATACTACTGCTAGTTTGCACCCAGGCTATCATTTTGAACCTACACTTAGGAAATACGCCTACTCAGGAGTGACTAACTGGTTACTTTCCTAGTACTTCGCGTAACGCTTTGAGACAGTAGTCGACGTTTTCTTGTCTTGCTGCGTAGCCCATTAGGCCGATGCGCCAAACTTTACCAGCGAGTGAGCCAAGCCCAGCACCGATTTCTAAGTTATAGTCGTTAAGTAATTGGCTACGAATAGCAGCATCATCGACGCCATCAGGTATATAAACTGCATTCAACTGTGGCAGACGATCGCCCTCTTTTACGACAAAACCGATACCCATTTCTTCTAGGCCGGCTTTCAATGCTTGATGCATCTTTTCATGACGTGCCCAAGAGTTCTCAATGCCCTCTTCTTTAAGTATCACTAATGACTCATGAAGCCCATATAGATTATTGATCGGCGCCGTGTGGTGATAGGCACGCTTGGCGCCACCGCCCCAGTAGCCCAAGACTAAATTGAGATCCAGAAACCAACTTTGTACTTTAGTCTTACGATTTTTTATAACTTCAATGGCGCGTTCATTGAAACTAACGGGTGATAATCCGGGCGGTGCAGATAAACATTTTTGGGTGCCAGAATAGATTGCATCTATGCCCCATTCGTCTACTTTTAGTGGTGAACCAGCCAGTGATGTCACGGCATCAACGATGGTGAGACAATCATACTTATGGGCAATTTCCACTAAGGTCTTAGCATCAGACTGAGCGCCTGTTGAGGTTTCAGCATGAACAAAAGCGACAAATTTTGCATCTGGATTTGCTTTGAGTGCATCTTCGAGTTTATTCGGGTCAACCACTGTACCCCACTCATCCTCCACCATCACCGCTATTGCGTCACAACGTTCTACATTTTCTTTCATACGCCCGCCAAATACACCATTTTGGCAAACTATTACCTTATCGCCCGGCTCTATTAGGTTTACAAAACAGGTTTCCATTCCAGCAGAACCCGGTGCTGAAACCGGTAAGGTTAATTCATTTTTAGTCTGAAAGGCATATTGTAACAGTGACTTCATTTCATCCATCAAACCAACAAAAGTAGGATCGAGGTGGCCGATGGTTGGACGTGCAAGCGCTTCTAAAACTCTGGGACTGACATCTGATGGACCTGGACCCATTAATACGCGTTTGATTGGATGAAATGAATTAGACATTTTTATAATCCCCACTTTTTAGATAAAAAAACAAATATTAGATAACTCTAATCTAAAAAGTATACTACAGTTTTTCTCATGCACAAAATCTCATAAAATATTGATGCACGGAGTGTGGCTAATACTTACATTTATATAAGTATCTAGATTCTACCTCTTTATTTTTACACATTGCTTTTATAGTGAGGTTCTATTCAACTATTGAAGAGTAACTCTTTAAGTTTCGACAAAGTTACATTAATTTCAGTTTCTGAGTATGAATTCGCCTGAATTGTCCCCCAAACTGGCTTTGGCCATGCCGGATCATTTCTATATCTGACGATATGGTGAATATGTAGTTGTGGCACCATGTTTCCCAAAGCTGCGACATTTAATTTATCAGCCGAGAAATGCTTATAGATTGCTTCACTCACTGCAGTTGATTCCTTTAGCAATTGAGCCTGATCCTCTAAACTCAATTGAAAAGCTTCCTGAATATTTTCCCTCATTGGCACCAATATAAGCCAAGGGTAATTGCTATCGTTCGCCAATAGCACACGACAAAGCTTCAGGTCGCCAACAACTCGGCAGTCTTTTGCTAACTGAGGATGTAATTCAAACACGCTCTCTCTCCTTACAGAAATATTCATAGGCCACTATTATAAAAGATACCATGGCTAGGAAACATAATTTAATATTCATTAACATGAATTGCGCATGAGCATGCTTATATATATCCTTATCTGATATTTGGTACAATAATTCCAGGCTTGATTTAACCACTGATAGGACATAAGGCTATAAATATGGACATTAAAACCATTAGCAGCATACCATTCTCAGATCAAAAGCCGGGAACCTCTGGCCTTCGAAAAACAGTAAAACAATTCCAAGTTGAGAATTATTTAGAGAATTTTGTTCAATCTATATTTAATTCTTTAGAAGATTTTCAAAACAAAACCTTGGTCGTTGGTGGGGATGGACGCTTTTATAACCGGGAAGCAACACAGATTATAATAAAAATGGCCGCAGCCAATGGTTTTGGTCGTATTTTGGTTGGACGTGGCGGACTACTCTCAACTCCGGCAGTCTCTTGTATTATTCGTAAACAGCAGGCCTTTGGTGGCATTGTATTATCTGCGAGCCATAATCCCGGTGGACCAGAGGGTGACTTCGGCATTAAATACAATATCGGCAATGGAGGACCAGCGCCAGAATCTATAACCAACTCGATTTTCGCTATTAGCCAAACCATTAATGAATATAGAATCGCCGATGTTGAGGATATTGACTTGGATAGTCTACAAACGTTCAATATTGGTGGAACCACAATTGAAGTCATAGACCCTGTTTCAGATTACGCAGATTTAATGGAGTCAATATTTGACTTCGATGCATTAAGAGCACTGTTTAACAATGGTGTATTTAAAATGAAGTTTGATGCCATGCATGCCATAACTGGGCCATACGCCGATGAGATATTCATCAATCGTTTAGGGGCACCCAAAGACTCAATTATGAACTGTGTACCATTACCTGATTTTGGTAAAGGACACCCTGACCCTAATCTTACATATGCTCATGAGTTAGTTAATATCATGATGCAAGATCATGGTCCTGATTTTGGGGCGGCTTCCGATGGCGATGGCGATCGTAATATGGTTCTAGGTAGCAATTTCTTCGTTACACCCAGTGATAGCCTGGCAGTTATGGCGGCGAATGCAACTCTTGTTCCCGGTTATGCAGAGGGCATTAATGGCATCGCTCGATCCATGCCGACGAGCCAAGCTGCTGATCGAGTTGCTGAAAAGCTGGGACTTGAATGTTATGAAACACCTACCGGGTGGAAGTTTTTTGGCAACCTATTGGATGCAGATAAAATAACAGTATGTGGCGAAGAAAGCTTCGGCACGGGTTCAAATCATGTGCGCGAAAAAGATGGACTTTGGGCGGTTTTGTTCTGGTTAAATTTAATTGCTGTAAAGAATGACTCGGTTGAAAATATTCTAGTAAATCATTGGCGAACCTATGGAAGAAATTATTATTCAAGACATGATTACGAAGAAATTCCATTACAGTCTGGTCAAGCAATTATCAAGCGCCTAACAAATTACATCGATTCTAATTTTTTAGTGGGAAAAACCTACCATGGCAATACCATCAAAATTACAGATAATTTTAGTTATCAAGATCCTATCGATAAAAGCACCAGTCTCCAACAAGGTGTCCGGATAATTTTTGAAGATGATTCACGCCTGGTATTTCGACTTTCGGGTACAGGAACCAAGGGTGCTACATTGAGGATTTACCTCGAACGTTTTGAACCGGACGGTAATAATCAACACCTTGATGCTCAACAGGCCTTAGCAGACTTAATAGACACCGCACAGGACATTGCTGATATAAAAGGAATTACTGGGCGTGTAACACCTACAGTGATTACTTGAACATTATAGTTTCTGTAGTTTTAGATAAAGAGGTTATTAATTCTTACCTTTGCTATTAAACTTTTCTTTCAAGTTATTATGATCGAAGTTCAATAAATCCATCAGAGGTAATGGTCGGCTAAAGAGATATCCTTGAATTAGATCCTCATTATAATCCTCTAATAATCTCAGCTGCTCTAGTGTTTCTACTCCTTCCGTCACTACTTGCATTTCTAAAGAATGAGCCAGTAGAAAAATATTATGCAATACTTTTAATGAAGGAGAACCTAGGCAGGCGCTGTCAATAATTGATCGGTCGATTTTCAATGAGTCGATTGGGTACTTAGTTAGATAACTCAACGAGGAATAACCTGTTCCAAAATCATCAAGCGCTATTCGAACACCGCGCGATTTCACTTGAGCCAATAGCTCCATGGTGCGAGCTGACTCATCCATCAATGAATATTCAGTAATCTCTAGCTCTAGATTCTCCGGTGTGATCCCACTATTGTTAACGGCCTGATCAAGTATTGAAATGAAATCACTCTTAACCAATTGAATGGGAGATATATTAACTGACATAGACTCTATACTTGGTATCTTTTCTTTTATTGTAATGAAGTCATTACAAGCCTTACTAAGTACCCAGGCTCCTAACTCAAGAATAAAACCATTCTTTTCAGCCTCTTCAATAAACTGGTCTGGGGGTACCAACCCCTGCTCTGGATGGTTCCAGCGTATGAGTGCCTCACAGCCAACAATCACTTTATTTTGGGGGTGAATTTTAGGTTGATAATATAGCTCAAACTCATCATTCTCTAACGCTTTTTCCAGATTTGCTTTTATTGCAATTCGAGTATGTAATTGTTTTCTTAATTCTTCATTAAAGAAATAAATTTGGTTTTTCCCTTCCTTCTTTGCATGGTACATCGCAGTATCTGCATGACTAAACAACTCTTTACGATTCACACCATCTTTAGGAAAAATTGCGACGCCAATACTTACGGTACATTTGATATGCGTATTACCTAGTTGGTAGCCAAAACTCAGTTCATCTTGTATTCGTCTTATTAATGTCAACAGGTTCTCTTCATTATTAAAGTGATAAAACATCAGTACAAATTCATCACCACTAAGGCGGGCAATATAATCTCTTCCCTTAATAGAATCTTTAAGTCTCTGCCCCACTTTTTTAAGAAAAAGATCGCCCACAGTATGACCATGAATATCATTGATATCTTTAAAACCATCAAAGTCAATGACAGCCAGTGCAAAAATACTTCGCTCAATTTTCAAGGAGTTATTTAATTGTTCATTAAACCCAATTCGATTCGGTAATCCTGTGAGCGAATCGATACGGACTTGACTATGTAAATCAGAAAACTTTTTACTCCGCTGTCTAATATTTAAAGCGAACAACAACGTCAATAATAAAATTAACATGCCAATAATATAATCACGAAGTGGGCGTTCAACTGTAAAACTGTATGTTGCTGTGCTACTGCCCCAAACTCCATCAGCATTTGTTCCCATAACTTCAAATATATAATCACCCGGAGGTAAGTTACCAAAACTCACTGTATTGCCGGATGCAGAATGCCATTCGTTATCAAAGTTAACTAAACGATAAATGAATTCACTCTTTCCCAGTCGAGTATAATCCAGAGCCGCAAATTTGAACTCAATATGACCTTTCCCCTGCTGTTTAGGTCCACCCTTGCCAAGATACACATGGCGATTTCCTGGGGTATTTACTTCAGAAATTACAACCGGAGCCATATAGTCACTTTGCTTTAGTGCTTTATAATCAATAAGGAATAAACCAGAATTAGAAGAACTGACCAAACGATCATTCCATATGTACGCAGAGGCTAAATTAAAGTTAAGATTAGGTATTTGAAATAGCCCGGGAAAAGAAATAGCTTGTTCTGTTTTAAGATCAAACTTGCTCAAATTTTGAGCGCTAAAGACCCAAATACTCTCATCATCAATCGCAAGACCAAACAGTTCATTCGTCGATAAGCCATCGTTAGTCGTATAGAATTTTGTTTTATATTCATCAGCTGTATAGTCATAAGAGATTTTAGCTAATCCTGCACCCTCAGTCGCTACCCAGAGATTGCCATTTCCGTCATCCTTTATGGCACTTGCTCTAATATAGTTTCGTCCTTCACCTAAGCGGATATGGCGGTTTTGACCTGTTGTACGATCGACTCTAAATAAACCATCAGTAGTCGCCATCCATACATATCCATCATTAGCAATAATTTTGTCTTGGGTATAGTTACCCTCATTTTGATAAATATCTGAATTGCTAGCCATATACTGATTAATCACACCTTGATTCTCATCAAACAGAGTCAGGCCTACAATATAATACCCCGTGAGCCACAGTCCTCCATTGGGTTCTGGCAGTACCGTGTAAATTTCAGTTTCTGGTAATTTATATTCATTACCAGCTGTATTAGAGTAATATTTTAGTGTGTCGCTTTTTAAATCTAACTTTATCAAACCATCTGATGCAGTCACCCATAAATCATTATTCTTCAAAGCCATCGACCAAAGGTTGGCGTCTTTGTACATTTTATCAATTGGTCGCTGAAGTAAGTTTTGTTTCACCATCCCTGTTTCAACATTAAGCCTATCTATACCCTTTTGGGTTAATACCACTAACTCGTCATCATTCAATGGTTGCGTACTTATGACGTTCTTACCAGACAAACCCTTCCTATCTGGATGGGCAACATAATGTTCAAAATCTAAGTCCATATTAAATTTTGATACGCCACTATCAGTTGTTACCCAAATATTTTTATTAGCGTCTTTCAACAAATGTCGTATGGTATTACTGATTAGAGACAATGAGTCAAACTCTCTTTTTCTTACCGTTTGAATTGAGGAACTACTTAGGTCCACAAGTGAAAGGCCATCTTCATAATGCCCAACGATTAGTTGCTGATGATTTATAGGCAAAATTGCTGTTGCGTAATCTGAAGCTAAGCCGTTTTCGGTTTTGAGTTGAATCGCCGTATTATCGCGAATATTTATAATAATCAGGCCAGATTTCTCTGTAGCCAATGCCAGTTGATGTTCGCCGACTTTAGATAAATAGAAAATTGTATCTTCATGGAGAATCAGTTTTTTTAAGGGTTCTTCAAATACAGTCGGATGTGTTGAATTCGAAGAGTTCAACCAGACTAATTTGTCTAGCACTGCTGCTATAATACGCCCATCTGATAACTCTATTAATGCATTATTAGTTCCCCATTGAGTGATAGGTACATCAGTAAATATATTCTGCTTAATATCATAACGAATAATTCCTGTGCCGCTTGAAATCCACAGATTATCTGAAGAATCAATAAGCATGCTGATTATCCATCCAGATTGTAATCCATTAGCAACGCCAAATATCTGTACTTCGCCGGACTCGCTGATCCTATTCAAACCATCTTCTGTTCCAACCCACATATTTCCAAATGAATCCTCTTGAATCGAGGTAACAAAATTATTTGAAATATGGTTTGGTTTTCCTGGGTTATAAAAGAAGTGATGAAATTCATTACCATCAAAACGGCTTACACCTCTTGAGGTTCCGAACCAGATATAACCCGTACTTTGTTGAAATGAACCGGTTACTTCTAATGTTGCAAGCCCTTCTTCTAGTGTTAAACTTTGAAAAATTGGGTTAAAGTTTTTAGCTGATATTACGGCACAGATACAGGCAAGATAAATGTATAGAACATATCGAACGATAAGATTTCTAGTCATGCAATTTTCATTATTTTCAGTATGTTGATGACTAAACTATAGCATAGATTCATTGTTTATGGATTGTTCAATAAGAGACAGAACTATCGGCGTTAACTGTAATTATAACGTCATATAGTAAATAATTTTTAGCTATAATGAGTCATGCTCAGGCATAGTGACACGATTGATACATAGCGCACAAACCTTGCTAATAATAAATTTTTTACATTTAGAAGCTCACCCTGGTGATGAAATTGCTTTATAGTTATTCAATGATTGAATATTCAGCCAAGCAGCAAACAATCAGGGCGACGCTCCTGATTGTGCTAATGCAAATTTTCTCTCTCGATATCAATGCCAACTCAACACCAACATGGATAACTATCGATGACCAAGCTTATCAATATATTAACAACAACCACCCCACATTATTGCTAGAATCAAGGCTAGCATTAGATGATGAAAACACTTCTTCTCCCGATAAGATCCAAATTGCTCAGATACCTTCTGATCAGTTAATGAATTTAAGTTTAGTAATGCACCAAAAGTTCAATCGCTGTGGCGGTTACTTTGCACATGAATCTTTTGAAACAGCGCAAAAGTTTCTTGAAAGTTCAACAAAGATTAGCACCACAATTAATTATAATATTGATAATGAACATTCCGTCTCATCATTATTAAATCAATTAAGCAGTAATCACCTGTCAGAAGTAGTTACTCAATTATCTAGCTACAGTACTCGCTATTACCAATCAACCACTGGCATTGACGCAGCCACTTGGTTACATGAACACTGGCAGGCTATGACTACTCAGCGTTCTGATATATCGGTTGAATATTTCAATCATAATAATTGGTCTCAAGCATCGGTTATAACCACCATTACAGGGACCTCATTACCTGACGAATATGTTGTGATTGGCGGTCATCTAGATTCAATAAATGTACGCAATCCATCAACCGGTTTATCACCAGGAATGGATGATAATGCCTCCGGCATTGCGGTTATATCTGAACTGATTAACATGGTTGTCAGCAGTGATTTCTATCCGGCCAGAACGGTCGTTATTATTGGCTATGCAGCTGAGGAAGTTGGCTTGCGAGGATCTGCAGAAATTGCTGCACATTTTAGAAGTCTCAATAGAAATGTTGCTGGTGTCGCTCAGTTTGATATGACGTCTTATTTTGGTACCCCCCAATCTGACATTGTTTTTATTAGTGATTATACAGATGATGCCCAGACACATTTTATGACCTCGCTAATCGATACCTACTTAACGGATTTAACCTATAGTTTTGATTATTGTGGCTACGCATGTTCCGATCATGCTTCCTGGTATCAGATGGGATATCCCGCCTCTTTTCCATTCGAAGCACGTTTTGGTGATTCTAATCCAGCAATACATACCACCTCAGATCATTACTATGATGTCAGCCATATGGTTAAATTTGCTAGACTCGCGGGGACCTATGTTGCGGAACTAGCCAAAGGAGACATTGGTAATTCAGTGGCTAAAGATGTTATTGGGTTTGCTGAATCTGAGGTAACTATAGATTCAGGTTCGAGCCTAACACTGACCGTCAATAAAGCTGGCGGCGCTTCTGAGCAAGTACAGATTGATTACGCCACGGCCAGTGGTACAGCCATTGCAGGTACAGATTTTACTGAAACAACGGGAACACTGACTTGGCTAGCCGGTGACAACAGCGCAAAAACACTAACCATAACCAGTAACGCAACAGCCTCTGACAAACGTTTTTCAATCAATTTATTCCGTGTCACTGAGCATGCCGTACTTAGTTCTAATGACAGCGTAACTGTCACCTTAAAAGGTTCTCAGGTCATTCCGCCGCCTATTCAAAATGCTAAATCAGGAGGCGGAACTATGGCAATTATAATGTTTCTTCTGCTATTTATATACAGCGCTTTCAACTACCGAAATCGATATCATTAAGTATCTTTCTTCGCTTTATAATTGCTCTTAAACAATTCAGATAAATTCCAAAATTATTTAGAAATGATGGCCTTCTGTTTTTGTATAACTGTTGCATATTTAGTATGCTGAGACGAATTAATATAATAGTATTCAAAGACATCACGAGTATTTTTCAAAGGACACCAATTGGCTTCAATAAATCCGCAAAACAAACGCATATTTATAACTGGCGGTGCCAGTGGTTTAGGTCAGGCCATTGCACATCTGTTTGCCAAAAAAGGCTATAAGGTTGCTATTGGTGATATTAATGAGCCAAGGCTAGAACAAACCAAAACTGAACTACTGAAACATACAGACGACGTACTTACCTTTAAGTGTAATACCACTAAAACCTCAGACCTTGAGCAGGTAAAATATGTTCTAGTAAGTACTTGGGGTGGGATTGATATAGTTGTCAACAATGCAGGCATAGGTGGCACAGCAGGTTCAATTGATGAGGTTTCGTTAGCTGATTGGGAGACTATTATCGATGTCAATGTGATGGGTGTAGTGCGTGGTTGTAAAATATTTAGCCCATTACTAAAAACACAGAAAGCTGGCGCCATTGTTAATATTGCCTCATCTGCGGCCCTGTTCACGCCTCCCTATATGAGTAGCTATAATGTCAGCAAATCAGCGATTGTAGGACTCAGCGAAACGCTTCGCTCAGAACTCGCATCATTTCAGGTCAGTACACATGTAGTCTGTCCCGGTTTTTTTAAAACTAATTTAACTGATAGCATAAAATCCAAAGACATGGGAATGAATCAATTTGTTGAAGCAGCTATGGCAAAATCACCCATTGATGCAAATGATATAGCTATAATGATTCATCGCCAGATCGAAGCAAATCAGTTTCTCCTTATTCCACATAAAATGGAACGAAGAATGTGGTATATCAAACGGTACTTACCGAGATTTTTAGAGTCGAGAATGAAAAAATTAGCAAATAGCATTGCCAGGAAGGTGTCATAGTGACCACTATTTATTTAGTCCGTCATGGACAAGCCTCAGTAGGTAAAGAAAATTATGATCAGTTATCTGAGCTAGGCTATAAACAAGCCTCTATACTGGGTACCCATTGGCAGCAGTTTGAGCAACCCCACCAGTGTTATGCCGGTGATATGGTGCGACACGGACAAACTGCCGAATCATTCTTCAAAGGACTAGGCCAGTCGCATCCAGTTATTAAACACGAGGGATTTAATGAATTTGATCACGAAGATGTACTTCGTTGCTATCAGCCTGAATGGCAAACTACCAAACATTTTGGCGACTACATAAAACAACAGTCCGATCCTAAAAAAGCCTTACTTACCGAATTTTCCAATGCCACACAAAGATGGCTGAGTGGTCAGCATAACGATTACCAAGAATCTTTCGTACACTTTAAACAGCGGGCTATACAGTCATTGTTTGATATATTGACTGAAGATCTTATCGATAGACGCATTATGATATTTACATCAGCCGGAATTATCTCCGCTATCTGTGGCTATATATACGGCTTGAATGACCAAGAGCTATTAGGGCTGAATCAACGAATCGTCAATTCAAGTGTTTCAAAATTACACTATAAGAATAATCAGCTCGAAATTGAATACTTCAATAACTACGGTTGTTTAGAACAAGTAGATAAGAACCACGTTACACTCGTGTAATATTTTAATAATCAATATATTCAAGGAACCAAAATGGACCCACAAAGCTTATTTGATTTAACGGGCAAGGTAGCTTTGGTTACTGGAGCAAGTCGAGGCATTGGTGAAGAAATAGCGAAGTTATTTGCTAATTGTGGAGCCCATGTCATTGTTTCTAGTCGCAAGCTGGAAGGTTGTCAAAAAGTTGTAGACGAAATTAAAAGTAATGGCGGTTCAGCCCTGGCCATGAGCTGTCATATCGGAGAAATGGAGCAAATCGAATCTATTTTTCAAAATATTTATAAACAACATGGCAAGCTAGACATCCTAATTAATAATGCCGCAACCAACCCGTACTTTGGTCATATTCTAGATACCGATTTAAGCGCTTATCAAAAAACAGTCGATGTGAATATCAGAGGCTACTTCTTTATGTCATCCGAAGGAGCCAAGCTCATGCGTGACAATGGCGGTGGTGTCATCGTTAATGTTGCATCAGTGAATGGTGTTATACCAGGGGCTATGCAGGGTATCTATTCAATTACTAAGGCCGCGGTGATTTCTATGACTCATTCTTTTGCTAAAGAATGTGCCGAATTTAACATACGAGTGAATGCCCTACTCCCAGGTGCAACCGATACCAAGTTTGCAGCAACATTAGTGAAAAATCCGCAAATCCTAAAAAGTTTTCTGCTAAATCATGTTGCCATCAAAAGAGTTGCAGAGCCTTCTGAAATGGCTGGAGCAGTACTGTACCTGGTTTCAGATGCAGCAAGTTATACCACTGGTACCTGCCTGAATGTCGATGGCGGTTATTTAATTAGCTAAAAAGTTAGCACATGGAAATTATTATGCCTAGTTTAGATAAATTTTTTACCCCATTAAAAATTAAAAGTTGCGAGCTAAAAAACCGCTTTGTTATGGCGCCAATGACCCGCTCTTTCTCACCAAATTATATTGCCAATGATCAGGTCGCTGGTTACTACCGCCGTCGCGCTGAAGGTGGTGTGGGATTAATTATCACTGAAGGAACATTTATAAATCACAAAGGCGCAAACGGTTACCCTAATGTCCCAGCCATTTATGGTGAGCAGTCATTAGCAGGATGGAAAAACGTTGTAGATGCTGTGCACGAAGCTGAAGGCAAGATAATGCCTCAACTCTGGCACGTAGGTTCGGTTAGAAAACCAGCTGCGGATATTGGACCCGATACCGAAGCTCCCGCCTATAGTCCATCAGGGCTTTTTAAACCAGGTAAAGAAAATGGCATAGCTATGAGCCAGGCAGATATCGATGAAGTGGTTGCTGCATTCGCACAGGCGGCAGCCGATGCTCAAAGCATTGGTTTTGATGGAGTAGAAATTCATGGTGCACACGGATATTTAATTGATCAATTCTTTTGGTCAGGAAGCAATGTACGTGAAGATAAATATGGCGGCTCTCTGGAAAACCGTTGTCGCTTCGCAGTAGAGATTATTACTGCCATACGAGCTGCAGTCGGTGAAGACTTTCCCATTATTTTTCGCTACTCACAGTGGAAGCAGCAGGACTACACTGCCAAGTTAGCCGATACCCCTGAACAACTGAAAGAGTTTCTGAGCTATTTGAGTGATGCCGGTGTGGATGTATTTCACTGCAGCACCAGAAGATTCTGGTTACCGGAATTTGATGGCTCAGATTTAAATCTTGCAGGATGGACTAAAAAACTGACTGGAAAGTTAGCCATTACTGTCGGTAGTATTGGCCTTGATGCTGACTTTATTTCTGGTGAAGGTGGCTTCGGTGATGCTGAACCAACAGGCGTCGATAAATTGGCTGAACGAATTAATAATGACGAATTTGATCTAGCTGCAGTTGGTCGAGCTATACTGGTTGACCCTGATTGGGTAAATAAAATTAAAGATAATAATATAAGTGCAATCAAACCCTTTACTAAAAAGGCTTTAATGAGTCTTAGCTAACGCTGGAACTGAGTGAAATTATGGATTTTGAATACAGTGATAAAGTGACCAATTTGGTAACCAAGCTGAACCAATTTATGGCTCAACATGTTTATCCTAATGAGCAAGCTATGCACGACCAGCTTGAAGAAAATCGATGGTCAACACAACCATTAATGGAAGCGTTAAAGATAAAGGCGCAGCAAGCTGGGTTATGGAACCTTTTCCTGCCACCAATTTACGGTGATTACAGTCCTGGTTTAACGAACCTTGAGTACGCTCCACTCGCTGAAATAATGGGGCGAGTTCATTGGGGTCCAGAGGTATTTAACTGTTCAGCTCCTGATACCGGCAATATGGAAGTGCTTGCCAAGTACGGTAGTGAAGAGCAGAAAAAACAATGGCTAGAACCTTTGCTCAGGGGTGAAATTCGTTCGGCTTTTGCTATGACAGAACCCGATGTGGCCTCAAGTGATGCAACAAATATTGAAACCAGAATTGAAGCTAATGGCGATGATTATGTCATTAATGGTAAAAAGTTTTACATCAGCGGTGCTAGCCGAGAGCAATGTAAAATTCTTATTGTGATGGGTAAAACTGACCCAGATAACGATAATCGTTATATCCAACAATCACAAATTTTAGTGCCGATTAATAGTGCCGGAGTGACCATTACTAGGCCAATGAAAGTTATGGGCTATGACGATGCTCCAGAAGGCCATTCTGAAATCATTTTTGATAATGTGCGCGTTCCCAAAAACAATATTATTCTCGGTGAAGGCCGAGGCTTTGAAATTGCTCAGGGGCGCTTAGGGCCAGGGCGAATTCACCATTGCATGCGTTCAATTGGTGTCGCTCAAAGAGCTTTGGAAATGATCTGCCAACGCGTTAACAAACGTGTGGTATTTGGTCGCCCAATGATCAAGCAACAGTCCATTCGTGAAGATATTGCTCGTTCTGTCTGCCAGATTGAACAGGCACGTCTAATGACATTGAAAGCCGCACAAAAAATGGATACTGAAGGCAATAAAGCCGCCAAAGATCTGATCGCAATGATTAAGATAGTCGCACCATCCATGGCTTTAGAAGTGATTGATAGAGCCATGCAATGTCATGGTGCTCTGGGTTTAAGCCAAGATACTGTACTCGCTCAAATGTGGGCAGGACAGCGCAGTTTGAGATTGGCCGATGGGCCCGATCAAGTGCACATGATGCAACTTGGCCGAGACTTCGCACGACGTTATCAATCAGATGATTAGGATGTACATATAAAAATGTCAGAGAATTTAGATATTGATTTAGAGAAACTAACGAACTACTTACAAAACCATATATCTGGTTTCAAAGGCCCTATTTCATTACAAAAATTCAAGGGTGGACAATCTAACCCAACCTATAAGTTAACTGCTGATTCAAGACAGTACGTCCTTCGCAGACAACCTCCTGGTAAACTTCTACAATCAGCCCATGCTGTTGACCGCGAATTTCTAGTGATAAGCGCGCTACAGAATTCTGCTGTCCCGGTAGCTAAGGTCTATCATCTATGTGAAGATCCAGAAGTTATTGGCTCAATGTTTTATATCATGGAATATCTAGATGGTACGGTATACTGGAACGCGGCATTACCAGAAGTTGAGTCTAATACGCTTCGTGCCTCCATGTATGACCAAATGAACCAAGTGTTGGTACAGCTACACTCGGTTGATGTCGATTCAATTGGATTGAGTGACTATGGACGCAAAGAAGCCTACTTTGAACGACAGCTAAATACTTGGACAAAACAGTACCATGCCTCAGAATTAAAACCGATTGAAGCGATGGATCAATTAATCCTCTGGCTTGAGAACAATATGCCAGAAGATGATGGTTTGTTTTCATTAGTCCATGGCGATTTTCGTCTCGATAATATAATGTTCAGCAAGGATAATTCCGCAATACTAGGGCTACTTGATTGGGAGCTTTCAACCGTTGGACATCCATACGCTGACTTGGCTTACCAATGTATGCAGCTTCGCATGCCACAAAATACTGGCGTTATGGATGGACTCGCTGGTATTGATAGAGGTGCTATAGGTATTCCATCAGAAGAAGATTATGTTGCACTATATTGTCAGCGCAGAGGCATTGATAAAATTGATCACTGGCCGTTTTATTTAGCCTTTAGTTTTTTTAGATTAGCCGCGATTGCACAGGGTGTCGCTAAAAGAGCGACTCAGGGTAATGCCTCAAATACACAAGCCTCCAAGATTGGCGCCTTTGTAGAACCACTGGCTAAAACCGCTTTAAGCATTGTTCAATAACAAACTTATATGTAGGTCGGTCTTCAGGCCGACGCGGTATTACCAAGTGAATGATATGACAACATCACCCTGTAGGTCGGTCTTCAGGCCGACGCGGTATTACCAAGTGAATGATATGACAGCATCACCCTGTAGGTCGGTCTTCAGGCCGACGCGGTGATGGCAAATAAATAAAATGACAGCGTCACTCTAAAGGATGACCTACATCAAGATTTATCGCAAGGACGTTGAAAGTAACAGGTTAAACCACAGGCTGAAGCCGTTAATATCCACAGTAAGAAAAATCCAACCGTGTATCCACCAATTCGACTGACGTTTCCATAACCACTAACAAGCATAATTTCTTGCGGATCAAAGGCTGTGAAAAATAGAACCGTTGCTAGTCCTGCAGTAAGAAATGAAGGCCAAAATACAGCTATGATTCGCTGAACTTTGGGCGTTTCTTGTTCGCTCATAATACCTCCTAAACTATCAGTATGTGCTTTTTAAACAGTACACCAGAATCAACTGAATTGTTTTGACTCTGGCCAATCAATTAGAGGATAAAGTCTGAATTAGGATCTGTCCAGTAAGATTTCTTTAACCACCGCGCGATAGGCCTCTTTTATTGCTGACTCAGTGGTCGCATCTGCGCCAGCATCGGAGTTGGCTATATGAATATTACCAAATGGTTTTCGACCTTTTACCCATGGTTTGTCTTGTTCAGCAAAGTCCTCGCCCCATAACAGAGCATTGCTGTAAGCATACCCATGTGGCCATCGGTTGACAGTTATTGATTCAATATCTCGATCCGCATCAAAGCCTGCTTCAGACAAGGCTTGATTTAATTGCACCTTGGCGTGCTTTTCAAAGGTCTCAAAAGAGGTTTCTAGAATTTGCTTTCGCCCTGCACGCCATTGTTCTGGTCCTTTAATGTCTTTAAATAATGGCACATGACACAGATGCACTACCATAGGCTGATCTGGTGTTTGAGAACGATTGTATTTGCCCAATGAAACTGGATAGGCGAGCTCAACCTGTTTATAAAAACCCCCTGTATAATAAACAAAGCTTGTTTTTAACTTGTCAAACGCATGCCAGTTATTAATAAGCACCTTGGTATAGACCAAAGGCACTTTAACATTAAATGCTAAATTAGATTTTTGCTCTTTTGACATCTCAGGACATAAGTATGGAATGGCACTGTTGTAACAGGCTAAAACCGTACTTTTAGCTCGTACCTTATGTGTCTTCGCCCCTCTTACGTAAGTAATATCGACCTGTTGATTATCTTTGGTATTTTCAACATGTACGACCGTACTGTTGAGTCTAATATTGGTCGATTGCTTTGGCTGATCTAACTTCGAATAATCCGCTTTACTGGTGACCACATCTTCCATGGTTGTTCCAGGCATGGCTGCGGGAATTAATTTCCGTACCAAAAGTCGCGCAATTGAGGCATTGCCATCAGGAAAATGGAAAATATATGGGTCGACACCCCGGCCCGTTTTAATCGGTAAGGTATGGTCGACGCCAGGAATGCCTCCATCATAATATTGCACTGCAGTGGTCGGTACTTCTTCCATATCAACACACCAGTAACTCATACCCCAGTTCTGGTAAATATTGATGACCTGTTCATCAACTTTACAATAATCACGAAGAAAGGCCGAGTAGCCGGTCTTGCTTAAGACTTTAAATTTTTCTTCAGTTGAGGCATTGGGCATATAATCAACTTCAGCCGTCTGAATTCTGATGAAGTCTTCGCGTGCCTTTTTGGTTAATGGCGCTTCCTTGGCAAATTGTTGCCAATCTTTCTCACCATAACCAGTAACATGTTTGGTTTGCCCAAATTGCTTTTCATCAAAAACAATAGAAAAGCCCATACCACGTTTCTCATAAAGGTCCTGTTCAAACGCGTCATAAAATTTTTCTAATTGAATACCAAGATCTTCCAAGAGTGCCAATGCTTCAGGAGGATAATGTGATGGCGTGTCAATCGCTTCAGTTCCACCATAGCCAATACGGACGTCATCACCAAACTTAAATTCATTGCGTTTGGCATGACCGCCGAAGTCATCGTGATTATCTAAGATTAATATCTTTGCGTCGGGCTTTCTCTGACGATAAAAATACGCCGAGGCTAAGCCACTAATTCCGCCACCAACCACAACCAAGTCATACGCTTCCTCAATTTCATCGCTGGACCATTTCATCCCCAGAACACGAGAATGCATGGTTTCCCAAGAACCTTCATGACTACCGCGTAAACCATTTTTTGCAGGCGGGTAATAGTTCGCATCAAGCGAGAACCCTGTGGGTGCACCAAAAACATCTACCCAAGGAGAAAGGAGTGAAGTGGTTGCTGCTGCCGTAATAGCAATCTGTGTACCATTTAAAAAGTCGCGACGGGTGATTTTATCTTTCATTATTGAGCACTTATTATTTGATTTTATCCAGTAAAAAGCATATTGATTATATGGTCAAGTAAATTATTTCATTCGATAGCTAGGACTAATTTATTGATTAGTTAGTGTAGAAATACGCACTTACAGTGTACTGAGCATTAGTAGACTGCTAAAATGCCAGACAATTAAAGGGCTTGAATCATTGTAAGCGATTCAAATCCATGTCGAATATAACTAGAGCCAATAAAAACCCATGAAAGTCAGTCAATATTTACTTGCGACTCGTCGCGAAACGCCAAAAGATGCCGAAATCATTAGCCATCAGTTAATGTACCGTGCTGGGATGATCAAAAAATTAGCGTCTGGACTATACAGCTGGTTACCGACCGGCGTGAAAGTCATGCGTAAGGTCGAAGCCATTGTTCGTGAGGAAATGAACAAGGCTGGCTCAACAGAGCTTTTGATGCCAGGTGTACAGCCTTCTGAACTGTGGCAAGAGTCAGGACGCTGGCAGGAATATGGCCCTGAGTTGTTACGTTTAAAGGATCGTCATGATCGTGATTTTTGTTTAGGGCCGACTCATGAAGAAGTGATGTGCGATATTGCACGTGATGAAATCCGCTCGTACAAACAATTGCCGAGTAACTTTTATCAGGTACAAACCAAGTTTCGTGATGAAATAAGACCTCGCTTTGGAGTCATGCGCTCTCGTGAATTTATTATGAAAGATGCCTATACCTTTCACTTAACCGAAGACTGTTTAAAGTCGACCTATCAGGATATGCATCAAGCCTACTGTAATATCTTTGATCGCATTGGCTTAGAGTATCGACCTGTTTTGGCAGACACTGGTTCAATCGGTGGTACTGGTTCTCATGAATTCCATGTACTTGCAGATTCAGGTGAAGATGCTATCGCCTTTTCAGACCAGGGTGATTACGCAGCCAATGTTGAAAAAGCAACCTGCCTACCACTAGAAGTTGAAGCAGCTGATGCCAAAGATTTAGAGAAAATTGCAACGCCTAATATTCGTACCATGGATCAACTCTGTGAGTTTTTATCAATTAAAGCTTCCGCTGGGGTAAAAACATTAATTGTTCATGGCAAGGCTAAAGAAGACGAGCAACCACCTTTAGTGGCATTAATTTTACGGGGTGATCATCAGCTGAATGAAGTTAAGGCTGCCAATCATCCATTAGTTCAAAGTCCCTTACAGTTTGCTTCTGATGAAGATATTCGCACTGCCATAGGAGCTTCACCAGGCTCTTTGGGCATCGTAGGGTTGCAATTAACAACCATTGCTGACCGAGATGCTGCTAGCCTGAGTAATTTTGTCTGTGGCGCCAATGAGGATGACTATCATCACAGCAATGTAAATTGGGATCGTGATGGCAACTATGATGAAGTATATGACCTGCGTAACATTGAAGAAGGCGATCGTTCGCCCGATGGTAACGGCACTTTATTTATCAAACGCGGTATAGAAGTTGGTCATATATTCCAATTAGGCGATAAATATTCCAAGGCTATGAATGCCACGGTGTTAAATGAAAATGGCAAAGCCATCCCAATGATGATGGGTTGTTATGGTATCGGTATCACACGAATCGTGGCTGCCGCCATTGAGCAAAACCATGATGATTGGGGCATTATTTGGCCTGATAGTATTGCGCCATTCCAAGTAGCAATCATTCCTATGAATATGCACCGTTCTCATCGCGTCCGTGAATATTGTGAAACACTCTATACAGACTTAACCAATGCTGGCTACGACGTCTATTTTGATGATCGTAAAGAACGTCCAGGCGTTATGTTTGCCGATGCAGAATTGATCGGCGTACCCCATAGAATGGTTATCAGCGAACGTGGCATTGATGCAGGCGAAGCAGAATACAAACACCGAACTTCTCGTGATGCAGTACAGGTGCCTTTCGACAAAGTGCTCGATTACCTCAAAGATGTGGTCGGTTAAACCGAAGCTTATTATTGGGTGTTTATTCACCCTACTGCTGCTGCCTCAGGTATCGCTTGATGCAGCAGCTGATCCCGTAATAGATGAAGCCTTTAAGCAACAACTTAAAGAGGCCATTGAGGGTGCTGATGAGTTTGTTGATAAATACGATGCTGAAGTCTGGATCAAAGACATGAGCGCTAGACTCAATAAACAAGCACCTAGAATCCCTAAGCAAGAACACCTACAAATCCTGAGCCTAGTGCACAAACAGGCCAGTAGATTAAACATAAGTCCACAATTGGTATTAGCGCTCATTCAGGTTGAAAGTAATTTTGATCGGTTTGCGATTTCGAAAGTCGGCGCCCAAGGTCTGATGCAAATCATGCCTTTTTGGAAAGACAGTATTGGTCACCCTGATGATAATCTATTCGAACCGGAAACCAATATTAAATACGGCTGTGCCATATTGAAGATTTATCTTGAGCGTGAAAAACAAGAAATTCGCCTTGCGTTAGCTCGTTATCATGGCAGCTATCCAAAAGATTACTACGCCCGACGAGTGGTAAAGGCTTGGCAAAGTAACTGGTTGTACCTGTAACCATGCAACATGACCTGCCAAATACTGGTATCGTGCTTTCAGGAGGTGGGGCTAGAGCGGCTTACCAGGTCGGTGTCTTAAAAGCTATTTATGAGATGACACCGAAAGGTTCACTGCATCCATTTCCTATCATCTGCGGCTCCTCAGCAGGCGCCATAAACGCTGCAGTGATTGCCTGTTATGCTGGCCAATATAGAGCGGGGCTCAGACGGCTAGAAGGCATTTGGACCAATCTAACCGTTAATCAAGTCTTTCGTGGTGACACCCTTGGCTTGTTAAAGCAATCATTGGGCTTTACTTGGCACATCTTAAGTGGCCGAAATCCACGCAAGCATAATGCCCTATTGGATAACGCCCCGCTTAGAAAATTACTTGAAAAATCGATACCCTTTAAACGACTCGATAAACTAATTGATGAAGGGTTGTTACAAGCCCTTTGTATTAGCTGCTCAGATTACTACAGCGGTGATACCTATAGTTATTATCAAGGACATGATGATATTCGGCCATGGAAAAGACACCGGCGGCTCGGTGTAGCTGATAATATTCAACTCGATCATCTAATGGCCTCGTCTGCTATCCCTTTGATCTTTCCATCAGTCGCAGTAGGTTCTCAGTACTTAGGTGATGGCAGTGTCGGCTTTATGTCACCCATTAGTCCTGCGATCCATTTGGGTGCTGAGAAAATAATGATTATAGGTTTAGATCCAATTCAATCTGAACCTGGTAATATTATTGAAGACAAACCCCATCCAGGATTTTCTGATGTTGCAGGCCATGTACTAGACAGTGTTTTTATTGACTCGCTCAACTCAGATTTAGAACGCCTACAAAGAATTAATCAAACCCTAAAATCTGTACCTTCAGAGCTCATGGAAAAGGTAAATCTGCCGTTAAAATCAATAGAAGCATTGGTGATCGCTCCTTCAATTGAACTCGGTGAGTTGGCAACCAACTGTGGTCAACAATTACCAAGAGCAACGCGGTTTTTCCTTTCTAGGATCGGAATAGACTGCGACTCAGGAAGTAATATGCTAAGTTATCTGTTATTCGATGGTCAGTTTTGTAAAAAGTTAATCGAACTCGGATATCAGGATACACAGGATCGAGCATCAGAAGTCATGGACTTTTTTGAATTAGAACGATGATTTAAATGATACAAAGAAATTCTATTGAACTTTGGAGTAAGACATTACTAAACGTAAGCCGGGAAAATTAGCCCTAGCGAGTGACAAAGGTAAATTAGTAGACGAGCGACTTTCACAGTCGGGTTCGCTGGGCAATGGTTTGCATATTGCTCTGTATCAAATTTCAGAACTGGCACATGAGTCAACGGATATGGTGGAGTTTTATTCTGCCGTCCACACTATCATTGCCGAACTAATTTACGCCGAAAATTTCTTTATTGCTCTGTACGATGAAACAAATACTCATCTTAGTTTCCCCTACTTCAAAGATATCGCTTCAGATATTACCCATAAAGAAGTAGAGGGGCTTGCTGCAGAGGTACTCGACCAAACTTTAACCGGTTATATGCTAAAAAAAGGTGAGTTACTTCACGCTGATGCGAAATTAATGAAGGAATTAACCGAAAAAGGAGAAATAAACGAGGTTGGTGAAGAGTCGAAACAGTGGGTTGGTGTTCCGCTTAAAAAGGATTCGAGAATACTTGGTGCGATGGTTGTTCAATCCTATGATGAACAGTATGGTTACACTGTCTCGGACATAGATTTACTTAGATTTGTTGCACATCATCTCGCCAATGTAATTGACCGTAAAAATGCTAAAGAAGCATTAATGAAAACCCAAGCAGAGTTAGAAAATAGAGTTGAGGAGCGAACCACTGATCTAGCCAAGGCCAATCGAGATTTAGAATCAGAAATATCTGAACGTCGACGCGCAGAGCACCTAATGCAAACTCTGTATCAAATTGCAGTGCTCGCGAATGACTCCACCGACTTTCAAAAGTTTTATTCTAGGCTGCATAGAATTCTCAATAAATTAATCGACGCTAAAAATCTCTATATCGTAACCCAGACTGAAGATGGTAAGAGCTTACACTTTCCTTATTATCAAAATGAGTTTTATAACTCACCAATGGAACAGCCGCATTTGATCCAACAACTTGAAATGGAGCATATATCATCAGTTATCGCTGGTTCTCGCTCAAGACGTTTCACCCATGATGAAAAGAAACCTGATAGTAAAGAAAAGCAACCTATGTTTTCTTCTTGGTTAGGTGTTCCACTTAAAAATGAGTTCCACCAGACTGCAGGTGTTCTAGCAACACTACGCTATAATATCGATGATGATTTTAAAGATGATGATCAAAACTTACTGAGTTATGTCGCCCAACAAATTGCCTCGTCACTACAAAGACAACACCAAAGCCAAGCACTGGTACAGGCTCATGATGAGTTACAAACAGCAAACAACCAACTCGAACAAAGAGTTATGGAGCGTACCAAACTTCTTCTAGAAGCGAATGAAGAGCTGCAAGACAATATTGATGAACGTATGAAAATTGAAGAAAAGTTGGCCTTTGATGCATTTCATGACAACTTAACTCAATTACCTAATAGAGCACTTTTCCTAGATCGTTTAGAACAGGCAGTCAGCAGTCGTAAAAGAGACCCACAAGAAAAATTTGCCGTATTATTTCTGGATCTTGATCGCTTTAAAGTGATCAATGATAGTCTTGGGCATCATATTGGCGACCTGCTTTTGATCGAAATATCAAAACGGCTATCTAAGTGTATACGTCCTGGGGATACTGTGGCACGGTTAGGTGGTGATGAATTCGCTATTCTACTTCTTGACTTAGATATAAAAGACGCCGCAGGAATTGTTGCCGATCGAATTTCAGACAGTCTAATAGAGTCATTCGATCTTGAAGGCAATATGGTTTTTATATCAACCAGTATTGGAATAAATCTCTGTGAAACCGAAATTAATCAATCATCTGATATTTTGCGCGATGCTGATACGGCAATGTATCAAGCTAAATCAAAGGGTAAAGCGCAACACGCCTTCTTTGATGAGTCAATGTATCAAGAAGCCGTACTACAACTAAGACTTGAAAGTGAATTACGTCGCGCCTTAGAGAAGAATCAAATCCTAGTCTACTATCAGCCGATTATTTCATTACATAATCAACAGGTGATTGCCTTTGAAGCCCTTGCCCGATGGAATCATCCGGTCATGGGTTGGATCAGTCCTGCGCAATTTATACCCATAGCTGAAGAAACTGGCCTAATATCTGATATTGGATTATTTATTCTAGACCGAGCTCTAGAGCAAACCAAAATATGGCAGGATTCAGACCCGCGTTTGGAAAACCTTATGATTTCTGTCAATTTATCTTCTCATCAACTCGCGCAACTTGATCTGTATGAAAATAGTATGCAAGTCATCGAAAGTCATAATTTCCCTGTTGAGAAGTTACGCTTAGAAGTGACTGAGTCCTTATTAATCGATAACTTTGAAACAGCAAAATCGATATTAAATAAATACGAGCAAGCCGGAATTAAAATTTTATTAGATGATTTTGGAACGGGTTACTCTTCGTTGAGTTACCTGCATCACTTCCCAATTCATGTCTTAAAAGTTGATCGCTCCTTTGTAATGGAAATGGACAAGCGTGAAGAAAATAAAGCCATTATTAAAACCATAAAAACACTCGCATCAAGTTTAAATATGGAAGTGGTAGCAGAAGGGATCGAAGAAATAGAACAATGTAATACACTGGCTGAAATGGGTTTTGAATATGGCCAAGGATACTATTTTGCCAAGCCTCTACCACCTGAAGAAGCTAAACTATATCTTATCCAGAAATTATCTTAGTCAATGACTGGTCAGATTTTATTAGACGCTTGTAATCAAAGTCGCAGTCCCAATCTTTTGCTTTTAAAGCACAATAAACGTAAGGCACAATTAGCAATTCATCGTTGCGATAAATTTGTGGCCAGGATGTTCTTAAATTTGCCGTAATAGCCTTTTCTTTAAAGAGCTTTTTAAGTGCTTTGGTATTACCATTAACCACTACCTTTGACTGATAATTACCAAACCTTAGTTCTAGATTCTCTGGGACAGTTCCATCTTGATCTGAAATAGTAAGACTAATAATGTCTGTATCAACCGCTGTTGATGTTAATGAAATAGAGTTAACTTGTTCTGGCCAATCAGGTAAAAGAATCAAGTACTTTGCGGTGCGTATAAGTTGAGTAGCATTTAATTTAGTGACTGGTGTTGCATCAGTACGTGCATGTATTAATTCTTCAAAAATCACATTGAGTTGAATATGATTTGGCCGTGTCAGTTGTAGTGACTCATACCAATATCTGATGATGTGTCTTTGCTGAATTATTGGCCTATTCAATAACTTCTGTAGATCCAAACAATCGGGAGCAACCATTACTTCCTGTAAAGCGGCTTCTAGAAAGGATGTGATAAGCTTTTTACTATCGGCCAAATGTTTTGCTGAGGTTGCTATTGAGTTCTGAGCATTTGGCCAAGTCTTTTCGATTATGGGTAAAATTTCGTGCCGCACATAGTTACGACGTATATCTCTCATTTCATTGCTTGGATCTTCAACCCAGCTTAATTCATTCTGCTTAGCATACTCTAACAACTTGGCTTGCGGTACATCTAACAACGGCCTGTGTAGTTCAATATCAGCCAGTGCACGAACCTTTGGCATTGCGGCTAAGCCATCAACACCAGAGCCACGCATAAGCTGTAGGATTAAAGTTTCGGACTGGTCAGCCAAATGATGTCCAGTTACTAAGATATCAGCTGAGTTCATTTGTTCCTGAATTGCCAAATAACGCGCCTTTCTAGCAGCATCTTCAGGGCTTTCGCCAGGTTTTGAGTTGGCATCGACGAGGACAACTGTTAACGGTATATCCAGTAACGAACAGCTAGCTTTACAGTGGTCTACCCATTCATTCGCTTGTTTTTGTAACTGATGATTAATATGAATCGCACGAATGTAGCGCCTTTGTTCTACGCTAGCAGATGAGACTATTGAGTGTAATAAGACATGAGAATCTAGGCCACCACTGTAGGCAACCCAGAGTTTGTTTGAATGAGTAAGGTTTAAATCGGTGAGAAACCGGCTAATTGCAGTTGCTACAACAGCCATCTGAATTATTCATGAATACCGTAAGACATCAACTTGTCATAACGCTCAGTCAATAGACTATCGATATCTTTATTGGCTAACTCATCCAACTGCTTGCTTAATGTTGCTTTAAGACTACCGGCCATTTCTACTGGTTTGCGATGTGCTCCACCCATTGGCTCAGTAATAATATTGTCTATTAGGCCTAATTTTTTTAATCTTCTCGCAGTAATTCCCATAGCCTGCGCTGCATCCTGTGCCTTTTCTGCACTCTTCCATAAAATGGAAGCACAACCTTCTGGCGAAATAACCGAATAGGTCGAGTATTCAAGCATATTCACTCGATCACCAACCCCAATAGCAAGTGCGCCACCAGAACCACCTTCGCCGATAACTGTAGCAATGATAGGTACCTTAAGTTCACACATGACTTTTAAGTTCATGGCAATGGCCTCACTTTGGCCTCGTTCTTCAGCACCAATACCAGGATAGGCTCCCGGTGTATCAATTAAGGTAATAATCGGTAGTTTAAATTTCTCAGCCATTTTCATTAGGCGTAAGGCTTTTCTATAACCTTCTGGTCTAGGCATACCAAAGTTACGTTTAACCTTTTCTTTAGTATCTCGGCCTTTATGATGACCAATAACCATCACTGGTTTACCATCAATTCGTGCTAATCCACCAACCAATGCTTTATCGTCAGCATAGGCGCGATCGCCCGCTAACTCATTGAAATCAGTGCAGATATCCTCAATGTAATCCAGCGTATATGGGCGCTGTGGATGGCGAGCAAGCTGGGCAATTTGCCATGCATCTAATTTTGAAAAAATCTGCTTAGTCAGCGTTTGACTTTTAGTCTTGAGGCGGTCGATCTCATCAGTGATATTAATCTCTGACTCATCCGTTACCAGACGTAGTTCATCTATCTGGGCTTCGAGCTCAGCAATTGGTCGTTCAAATTCAAGAAAGTTAAGGTTCATACTTTTGAAGTTCTAATTATCATATTATAGGGGCATATTGTATCGGATTATTTTAAAAAATGTCAGTCAAATCGCTCAACAATAGACGATCTCAACCGAATCAGATATCTCTTTTAAGCGCTGTAAACATTCATCTGAGGGCGTAACAGCCCATGAATCAGGAAGGCTAATAATCCCCTTAGCCATCTGATTTTGATATTCCAACTTTAAGCTGCAGCCACCATCTCTAAAGGGTTCTAGCACGGTAGCCAATTGTTCAGTAAAATTATCGGGCATTGTCTCAGGACATACAACACGGATAAATTTTGAGGTTTGTTCGCGTATGGTTTCAAAATCCATTACAGACTTTACTGACATCGTAAGGCCTTCAGAGAAATCATCAAAGCTGACGTCACCTTCAAAGATGTAGACCTTGTCCTTGGTAAGCATATGGCCAAATTCTTCATACACTTTACTAAATAAATTAGCACCTAATCGACCAGAGCGATCATCTAACGTAACGCTGGCCCAATGCTTTCCTGACTTGGTTGTTCGCACTCGTTGCTCAATCAATAAACCAGCAACGCGTATCGGAAAACCACGGTTGGTTGGCTGAACTAAGTTTAACCGAGTCGTGCCAATGGATTTTAGCTCCTTTGCATAACGATTGATTGGATGCCCAGTTAGGTATAAACCAAGGGTTTCTTTTTCAAACTTAAGTCGATGCTCTTCAGTCCAATCACGCACCTCAGCGTATCTTTCATGAATATCTGATTGACTGTCACCTACAGGTCCACCAAACATGTCATTCATACCTTGTGCAGCATCTCTTGCACCCTGTTCTGCACATTTAACAGCATCTTCTAAGCTTTCAAATAATACTGAACGGCTTTTGCCAAAACTATCCATGGCGCCACCCTTAATCAGAGCTTCCAGCACACGCTTATTGACACGTCTTAAATCAACTCGGGCACAAAAATCGTATAAATTCTTGTAAGGTCCCTCTGCCCTGCTATCAACAATAGATTCGATTGCCCCTTCACCAACACCTTTTAAGGCACCAATACCGTAGACAATTTTTTTATCTTCTAATGGTACAAATCGGTAGTGACCACTATTTACATCTGGAGGAATAATTTTTATATCATTGTGAGCACAGTCATCTATATAGGTGACAATTTTATCAGTATTGTCTAAATCTGCTGACATAACCGCAGCCATAAATTCTGCGGGATAATGCGCCTTTAACCAAGCCGTCTGATATGCGATTAGTGCATAGGCTGCCGAATGAGACTTGTTAAATCCATATTCAGCAAACTTTTCCATCAGGTCGAAAATCTGGTTAGCAAGGTCCGAATCAATGCCACGCTCAGTTGAACCAGTCACAAATATCTTACGTTGCTCTTGCATTACCTCGATGATTTTTTTACCCATCGCCTTACGCAAAATATCAGCGCCACCAAGACTATACCCAGCGAGGACCTGCGCAATCTGCATTACTTGCTCCTGATACAGAATTACACCGTAGGTATCTTCTAAGCATTCCTCTAAATTAGGATGGGGGTAAGCGACCTCTTCCAAACCATGCTTTCTGTTAACGAATTCTGTATCCATCCCAGCATTCAGTGGCCCAGGACGATAAAGTGCAACCAAAGCAATAATGTCTTCAAATCTGCTCGGCGCGAGTTTTTTAATTAGCTTTTTCATACCCGGGGATTCAAGCTGAAAAACTGCCGTGGTATTGGCCTGCTTTAATACATCAAAGGAAGGGAAATCATCAAGCGGAATGTGATTGATATCAATTAATTCTGATGTCTCAGTAATGTTCTCGTTGATTGACTTAACGGCCCAATCAATAATAGTCAAGGTACGTAAACCCAAGAAATCAAACTTAACCAAGCCAACGGCCTCGACATCATCCTTATCAAACTGACAGACCAGATTATCACCTGCTTCATCACAATACAGTGGTGTAAAGTCAGTCAAAAGTGATGGCGAAATAACAACACCACCCGCATGTTTACCCGCCTGTCTTGTCACTCCTTCGAGTTTTTTAGCTAAATCCCAAAGGTCACGAAATTCATCTTCATCATCATATCGCTGGCGGATTTTTTCTTCTTGCTCAAAAGCTTTGGCCAGGGTGATCCCAAGATCAAATGGAATAAGCTTGGCGATTGAATCTGTAAATCCATACGGATGACCCATAACACGACCGACATCACGAACCACAGCCTTGGCCGCCATTGTTCCGAAGGTAATGATCTGAGAAACTGACTCTCGGCCATACTTCTCGGCAACATATTCGATGACGCGATCGCGACCATCCATGCAAAAATCAACATCGAAATCCGGCATTGAAACACGTTCAGGATTTAAAAAGCGTTCAAACAGAAGGCCGTAGGCGAGTGGGTCAATGTCAGTAATTTCAAGAACAAAGGCAACCAAAGAGCCCGCACCAGAACCACGTCCAGGACCAACAGGAACATCATTATTTTTTGCCCAACGAATAAAGTCAGCAACAATTAAGAAATAACCAGGGAATCCCATGTTATTGATCACATCGAGTTCGAGATGGAGACGCTCATCATACTCTGTTCTGATGTCAGCAATGTCCTGGTCTGGGTATAACTGCTTGAGTCGTGTATCTAAACCTTGTTTTGACTCTTGTTCGAGAAATTCTTCAATTGTCATGCCTTCTGGAACAGGATAGTTCGGCAGATAGTTCTTACCTAGTTCTAGTTCTAAGGTACAACGCTTTGCTATCTCTACAGAGTTTTGTAGCGCTTCTGGCAAGTCATCAAAAAGTTCAAGCATTTCCTGCTCAGACTTTAGGTACTGTTGATCAGTAAAGTTTTTCGGTCTTCTCGGATCATCCAGTGTACGGCCTTGGCTAATACAAACCCTCGCCTCATGTGCTTCAAAATCATCCGATTCTAAAAAGTGCACATCATTAGTAGCAACTATTGGTGTTTGTGAACCTTGAGCAAAGGCAACAACCTGTTGCGTATAATGATGTTCATTCTCACGCCCAGTTCTCTGAACTTCAAGGTAATAGCGATCACCGAAAAATTGCTTCCAGTTGGCTAAACACTGTGCCGCCTGCTCCGGATGATTGGCGACCAATGCTTTACCTACATCGCCTTCCCGACCTCCGGATAGAACAATCAACCCCTCATGCCATTCCTTTACCCAGTCAAATTGCATGATTGAGATGCCACGCTTTTGACCTTCAGTAAATGAACGTGAAATTAAGCGTGTTAAATTTCGGTAACCCACCTCATTCTGACATAGAAATCCTACTCTAAAGGGCTCTTCTGAAATATCTGAATTAATTACCCACGCATCGACTCCAACAATGGGTTTAATGCCATTACTGTTAGCTGCCTTGTAAAATTTCACTAAACCACAAACATTACCCTGATCAGTCATTGCAATAGCAGGATAATTTAAATCACGACAAGCTTGTAACAAGGGTTTGTGGCGCACAATACCATCTACCATTGAGTACTCGGTGTGTACTCTAAGATGGATAAATTGTGGTTCCTGCTTGGCCATAATATATATGTTTTAAACCCTACTGTTTAATAACTCTAATTGTTTTTGTACTGGGGCAAAACTCTTTCGATGAATTGCACAAATTCCATGTTCTGTTAATGCGGCTAAATGTTTCGATGTCGGGTAGCCCTTATGCTTTTCAAAGCCATACTGAGGGTACTTTTCTGCCAATTTCTGCATCTCAAGATCGCGACATACTTTAGCAATGATTGATGCCGCACTAATTTCTTCTACAGTTAGGTCACCCTTTATAATAGCCTCTGCATCAATATCGAGTTTCGGTAAACGGTTACCATCGACCAGTACTTTGGTCGGCCTAGTAGCTAAGCCTGCTACAGCTCGGCTCATAGATAATAGGCTGGCTTGCAAGATATTGATTTGATCAATTTCTTCCACTTCAGCACGTCCAATAGCCCAACAAATGGATTTGGCTTTAATTTCTTCACTCAGTGCTAAACGGCGTTTATGAGTCAGTTTTTTTGAATCAGTCAAACCAATAATACCATGCTCTGGACCAAGAATTACTGCAGCTGAGACGACGGCTCCGGCAAGCGGCCCTCGACCAACCTCATCTACTCCTGCAATCATATTAATCACTGGTCACATCCCTAAAGATCTGCTCTTTAATGGCTTCAGCCGCTTTATCGCCACCACCCAGTAATAGTGACTGGTGGATTGCGTTAAAATCTGTGTGTAACTGCTCAGTTAAGCCAAATTTAAATAGACGATTAACTTCTTTACAGATGTTTTCAACCTCTGCATCAGACTGAATATATTCCATGACCAGACGATGGCCTGCCAACAAATTAGGCAATGAAAAATATCTTAGGCTGACGAGTTTCATATATATCCAATAGCTAAAATTCGATACCTTATAGGCTACGACCATAGGCTTCTTTAATAGTAATGCTTCTAAACTCGCTGTTCCGGATGCCAATAGAACAACATCAGAAGCAGCCATTACCTGTTTAGCCTCGCCTTCATAAAAGGTCACCTTTGGCGAGTGCTCCATACCATCGACAAACTCTTGCATTTTTTCTTTTGTGCGGGTGTTAGCCGTTGGGATCAAGACTTTCAAATTTGTTTGTTGGTGCTGTAGTTCAGCGACGACTTCTAGAAAAAGATGTCCTAGATACTCAATTTCACTCATCCTACTACCAGGGAGTACAGCCAGCACCCTATCGTCTTCAGCGAGATCAAAATGAGCTCGGGCACCTGAAGTATCAGTATTCATTTCATATTGGTATGCCAATGGATGACCGACACAGCAAACCGGAATCTTATGCTCATGATAAATATCTACTTCAAATGGAAATAGGGTCAGCATAAGATCGATAGATTGTTTGATTTTAAATATACGCTTCTTACGCCAAGCCCAAACAGATGGACTAACATAGTGAACTGTTTTTACACCGCCCTGTTTCATCAACTTAGCAAGCCCGAGATTAAACTCAGGAGCATCAATGCCAATAAATACATCAGCCTGCCAATCAATCAATGATTTGGCCAAAGTTTTACGTAACTTAAGAAATTCAGGTAAACGCTTCAGTATTGCCCATATGCCAATCACTGATAACTTCTCCATGGGATAAAGCGACTGACAACCTAAGGCCTGCATTTTAGGACCAGCAATACCTTTAAACTGAGCATCTGGATAAATTTTCTGTAACGATTTGATTAGGTCTTCGCCAAGATTATCACCAGAACTTTCGCCGGCAACTATAGCTATTTTCAGAGATTTGGCGTTCACAATTGGGCCTTAATTTAGCGGATTATGCCGCGCTTTGATGCCTGAACAAAATCAGTAATACAGGCGAGTTCGGGATATGTATTCGATTGCTCGGCAATTTCAGCCAATGCTTCTTCAAGGGGTAATTTACGACGGTATAATGCTTTAAAAGCACGTTTAATTGCCATTATTGCCTCAGAGTCAAATTCTCTGCGCTTTAAGCCTTCGCTATTAATGGTTCTTGGCACAGCGGGTCGACCTTCAGCCATAACGTAGGGAGGAATATCCTTTAGTACGATGCCATTGATAGCCGAGAATGCATGAGCGCCAATATGCACAAACTGATGCACCATACTAAAACCACCCATGATGGCCCAGTCACCAACATGAACATGGCCAGCCAAGGTCGTATTATTGGCCAAGATAACCTTGTTGCCTATTTTGCAATCATGAGCAATATGGCTGTAGCACATAATTAGATTATCATTGCCGATACGAGTTATTCCATCATCCTGTACAGTTCCTCGATGAACAGTACAGCACTCACGAAAAACATTATTATCACCGATAATGGTTTGAGTCGCTTCGCCAGCGTACTTCTTGTCTTGATTCTCTTCACCAATGGAAGCAAACTGATAAATACGGTTATGTTCACCAATTTGAGTGTCGCCATTAATGACTACATGGCTCGAAATTTTACAGCCCTGAGCAATTTTAACGTGTGGTCCAATGACGGTAAATGCACCGATCTCAACAGATTCATGAATCTCTGCCTTGGGATCAATTACAGCCGTTGGATGAATCACACTATACTATCTCTTTATGGGCACACATTAGTTTAGCTGCACAGACAACCTTGCCCTCAACAGTGGCCTTGGCCTCAAAAAACCAAATATCACGTTTGCGGTTAACCTGTTTTACATGCAGATGAACTACGTCACCAGGCTCGACGGGCTTTTTAAAGCGAGCCCCATCAATACCTACAAAATAATACAGTGATGAATTATCTGGCTTTCTATCCATGGTTTTAAAACCAAGAACCCCGGTAGCCTGAGCTAATGCTTCTAAAATTAACACGCCTGGGAATACTGGTCGATGTGGGAAGTGGCCGGTGAAGCAAGGCTCATTTACAGTGATATTTTTTATTCCATGTAAAAAGTCACCCACCTTGTAATCAATTACACGGTCAATCAATAAAAATGGGTATCGATGAGGCAAATGCTCCATGATGTCATGAATATCTAATGGTGATAATTCTTCGGTTTGTTCTTGTTCAGTCATTCTCGGAGTCTCTATCTTGTTGTAACTGCTCGATATCTGCCTCAAGTTGCTTCACCTTTTGAAATAAATCATCAAGTTGCCTCAAGCGCGCAATTTTTCTTTTCCACTGTCTGTTCGGTTGAGCCACATCGCCTGAGGAATATATGCCAGGCTTATCTATTGAGCGTGTTACTAATGTATCTACTGTTAGGTGAACATTATCACAGATTTCTAAATGACCGATAATACTTACTCTACCAGATACAGTGCAGCCCTTACCTAGACGTGTACCTCCAGCAATTCCGCTTGTTGCAGCTATTGCTGTCTTATCACCTAATTTAACATTATGAGCAATATGCACTAAATTATCTAGGATAACGCCATTTCCAATCTTGGTGTCTTCCAAGGCTCCGCGATCAATGGTTGTATTGGCTCCAGCTTCAAAATCATCGCCTATTACAACTCGGCCTAATTGAGGAATTTTTACCCATGAGCCAGATTCATTAGCAAAACCAAAGCCATCGGATCCAACTACACTACCACTATGGAATATAGCCCGCTTGCCTACTTTAACACCATGATAAAAAGTTACATTGGGATATACAAGGCTATCGGCGCCAATTTCAACACCTTGGCCAAGGCAAACATTAGCACCAATGCAGACGTTATCACCCACCTGACAATCGGCTTCTATAACCGTTAGCGGACCAATTGAGACATTTTCACCCAGTATTGCATCTTCAGCTATTACTGCAGTCGGATGAATGCCAACAGCTGCTGGTTTTGGGGTTGTATCTAATAATTGAGCTGTTTTAGCATAACCAAGGTACGGATTAGCCATGAGTAACAGGTTGCCCTGATAACCTTCAGCTAATTTCTCTGATGTTATTACAGCAGATGCTTTGGTGCTTTCTAGAAACGGTAGATAGTCTTTACTGGTAAGGAAACTAATCTGCCCTGGGCGTGCCGTCTTTAAATCAGCAACAGAATCAATTGGTTGCTCAGTATCGCCGACACAGGTTGCATCGATAGTCCGTGCAAGTTCCCCAAGGCTAATCATATAAAACGAACGGTTTAAAAAATACCGTTTAGTTGAACTTAGGATCAGACATCAGAGTAATTACCTTACTAGTGATATCTAATGTTTGATTAATGTATGCAACAGACTCAGCCTGAAGAATGATATCTAACTTATCATTCATAGCTACTTGATCAATTGCTTTCTTAGCCAAGATCAACAACTTACGCTGCTCTTCTTCATTGCGGCGCTTGAAATCTTCCTTAAGTGCTTTTTCTTTCAATTTAAAGTCACCTACCTTAGATTCAATACTTCTAACAAGGTCTGTCTTCTGCTGGTTAGTCATAGTCATAGCATCAGCTTGACCTTTAGATTGCATGCCTTTGATCTCTTCTTCCATAGCCTTCATTTCAGCGCCACGGTCTTTGAATTCATTCTGAAGTGCTAGAGCAATTGTTTCACGCTGAGGTGTGTTCGCTATAATAGCTCTTACATCAACAACACCCATTTTTAATTCTGCTGCCTGAGTCACCCCGGTAAACAGAACTGTTGCAATTACGCATAATACTAAGCGCTTGATCATTTTTATCTCCAATTTAAATTAATTTATTTGTAAATTTAGGTTTAAAACGTTTGCCCTATATTGAATGAGAAGGTTTCAGTCTCATCCTGATCCTCTTGTTTTATCGTTTTTGAGAGGGAGAAAATAAGTGGCCCCATCGGTGATACCCATTGTATCGAAATACCAGCGGATACGCGATAGTTGCTTGGATCACTATAATCTGGAATCAGTGCATACTGCTCAGGTGATAGTTCACTATAAATTTCTCTATCAAACTTAGTATCCCATACGTTACCAATATCAACAAAGGCACTGGTTCGAACAGAACGATTATCTTCAGCAAAAGGTGTAGGGAATATAAGCTCCACACCACCAAGTGCACGACTATTACCGCCGACTGAACGACGATTAATCGATATAGTATCAAATTCAGGAGGCAGTACAATATTTGCAGGATTATCAAATGGATCAATCGCCCCTGGGCTCGCTCCAAATGTATTAAATCGATAAATTTCTCTTGGACCGATGGTATTACGGTCAAAACCTCTCATGGTTGATGCGCCACCGGCATAGAAGTTTTCGAAGTACGGAAGTTTTGCATCACCAGTACCACTGCCATCACCATAGGCATCTCCAAAGGAAAGGTTGGCTCGTACTAAGAAGCTCCAACCTCTTGCAATCGGGATATAGTGATTCAACTTATAATTTAATTTGTAGTACTCCATGTCACTACCAGGCACCGAAAGATCGAGTGATGCGGTTTGTGAGGTACCAGCCGTTGGAAACAACCCTCTGTTTAATGAATTTTTAATCCAACCAAGGTTTAGAGTAACTAACTTGAAATCAAACTCAGGGTCTGTTTCTACATCCTGACCAACAGAGTCATAAAATGATCGAATTTGCTCAGAGACAGTGGTACCTGTATCTAGAACAGAATCTTGGATGCTGATTCCGAAATTTAATCGGGTAATCTCATTGATAGGAATACCGTAGCTGATATTACCACCAATACTATCCATGGTTTGACCCGCAATGTTTAATTCACCATAGTCAGTTTTGCGAGCAAATATACCCCAGCCTCTAGAAATTGCATCCACTGTGTAATAAGGGTTGCTGTAATTAAAGCTTAGGGTTTGAAATGCTTTAGAAGTATTCAATGCAAGAGCTATCTGATTACCGCTGCCCATAAAGTTATCTTGAGTGACATTGGCATTAAGCATTAAGCCCTGAATATCAGAGAATGCTAAACCTCCACCAATGGATCCTGATGCCCGCTCCTTAACTGAGAAATTAATGTCAACAAGATCATCTGTACCAGAGACCTTAGGTGTTTCAACATTGACTTCTTCTAAGTAGGGTAGTCGCTCAAGTCTTAATTTAGAACGTTCAACCAAGTCTGTCGACATGGTGCCACTTTCTAATAAGCGCATTTCTCTACGTAATACATTGTCATCAGTAATCATATTACCGGCAAAGTTAATACGATTAATGTAGGTTCTTTTTGATGGATCAATAAATATCGTTAAAGTAACCTCTTTGTTCTCTTCATCAACAGAGGGTAATGTCTGAATATTCGGAAATGCATAACCACGGTAGCCTAACAAACTGGTAATGGTTTCTTCAGCATAGGTTACTATAGCGCCTGAATAGGTATCACCGTCTTTAATTGGCACCACATTTCTCAGCGTTTCTTCATTCAGAATTGTGTCACCCGTAAACTTTAATTCTTTTACAGTATATTTCTCGCCTTCATCAATATTAATGGTGATATATACCGCATCTCTTTCAGGAGTAATAGCCACCTGAGTAGAGACTATTTCCATTTTCAAATAACCACGGTCCATATAGAACGACGATAAGGTTTCTATGTCACCCGAGAGTTTTTCTTTGGCATACTGGTCATCATCGCTGAAAAAGCTTAACCAACCACCTGTTGTCAGTTCGAACTGTTCGAGGATCTCTTCCTCTTCAAAGATGCTATTGCCGACGATATTAATTTTCTTAATTAATGCCGCTTCACCTTCAGCAATATCAAAACGAATATTAACTCGGTTACGAGGCAGACGAATGATTTTGTGCTTTACCTTGACGCTGTACTTACCATAGGAGAAATACTGTCTTTCTAAATCTTGGCTTACATTAGAAAGCAAGGCGGGATCTAATACCTCACCTTTAGCTAATCCACTGGACTTCAAGCCACGCTCTAAATCTTCAGTCTTAATTGCTGAGTTACCTTCAAAGGTAAGGTTAGCAATGGTGGGTCGTTCCGCCACGTTAATAATCATGGTTGAACCATCGTGCATTATTTCAATGTCATCAAAAGATCCGGACTGATAAATACCTCTGATAATTGAGGGTATTCTAACTTCATCAATGCGCTCGCCGACACGAATATTCAAATAGGTATAGAAAGTACCTATTTCAACTCGCTGTAGCCCAGCAACTTTAATATCTGAAATAACAAATGACTTGGTATCCGCCTTTTCCATTTTAGACGCGGCAAAGCTCTGCCCAGCGGTTAAGCCAAACACCAATACGAACAAACTGACTGTGAATCTTTTCACCATAAACATAACTGCGTATATATTCTTTTCATAGCTTATTTAGCATTATTAAGCTAGTAAGAGGTTAAATCCTTCAAATAGTTCCATCAGATGAGTAATTTGTTTGTAATAACTTAGCTACAAACGGCTGATATCATTGAAGATGCTAAAAACCATTAGACTTAAGACCATCAAAAGTCCAACTCGGAGACCAATTTCTTGTACAGATTCGGATAATGGCTTACCGCGAATCAACTCGATGAGATAATACATCAAGTGACCGCCATCTAGAACCGGAATTGGCAAAATATTTATTATTCCTAAGTTTACACTGATCATGCCTAAGAAGCTCAGAAAAAATACAAATCCAAAACTTGCATAGGCTCCAGCACCCTGAGCAATAGAAATAGGACCGCTCAGGTTATTTGGAGACACTTCTCCAGTAAATAATTTACCCAATAAACGAAAGCTAAGCAGAGTAATTTCCCAGGTTTTATCAACACCCTTTGATAGTGCTTGAAAGAGTGGGTATTCCTGGCGATAACGCATATTGTTTATATGTTGAATCTCGTCATCAGTTAGCCCATGTGCTTTCACACCTAGGAGCCCAACTGTATGGCCATTTTCCTCTTGACTACCTACTTGAACCTCGATAGCTTGTTTGACGCCAGATCGCTCTATCACGAAGGCTAATCTATTGTTAGCATTACGTCTGACAATTGTTGCCATTTGGTTCCAAGTTTTGGTCTGCTCAGCATTAATAGAGATGATTTTATCTTCTGCTAATAAGCCCGCTATTTCAGCAGCACCACCAGGCGTAACTTCTGCCAATATAGGATCTTCATTCGGAGTCCAAGGAGATAAACCCAATGTGCCGAGTAAATCAGGCTTTTTATCATCCAAAGTCCAGTTTGCTAATGATAATGAATAGTCTCTCTTGAGCGACTCATTTTGATGTTGAACCTGTAAAGTAATCGCTCCGGTTTCACCCATCCGACGAGCAATGGCGTGATTTACATCCTGCCAACTGCCAACTTCTCGTCCATCGACTGATAATATTTGATCACCATCTCGAATACCCGCCTCATAAGCAATACTCGTTTCAGGAACTACACCTGTGAATGGTTTCAATGCGGGTACACCCAGGATGTACATCCAACAATAAACCAGAATGGCAAACAGGAAATTCGCTGCAGGACCTGCAATAACTATGGCAATTCGCGACAAAACTGGCTGAGTGTTAAACGCCACAGCTCGATCTTCTGATGCAACATTACCTTCTCTTTCATCGAGCATTTTAACATAGCCACCCAAAGGAATAGCTGCCACTGTATACTCGGTTCCACTTTTTGATCGATGCGACCAAATTGATTTACCAAAGCCGACTGAAAACTTAAGTACTTTGACACCCACTTTGCGGGCTACCCAAAAGTGACCATATTCATGGATGGTTACTAAGATACCCAGTGCTAAGACAAATGAGCCGATGTTCCAGAGTATCTCCGTCATAGGTTAAACTCCTGTTTTATGGCTAGATTTGCGTATTCTCTAGCTCTCGCATCTGCTTCAAAAATTGTCTCAAGTTCGGCTGCGTCTGTGCTTTCAATTGCATTCAACGTTTGCTCAATAACTTGTGTAATATTAAGGAACGAAAGCTGATTATTCAAAAAGGCATCTACCGCTACTTCGTTGGCTGCATTTAATATGGCAGGTGCAGTTCCGCCTGCAATCATTGCATCTCGTGAAAGTGCCAAGGATGGGAATCTCATCTCATCACCTGGTTCGAAATGTAAACCATTGAGATTAGTAAAGTCTAAAGGCTCAACCTGTGCATTTATCCGCTCAGGATAAGCTAGGCCATAGGCAATTGGGGTCTTCATATCGGGTTGGCCTAGCTGAGCTAAAACCGAACCATCTTTATACTGAACCATTGAATGAATAACACTCTCTGGATGAACAACAATCTCAATTTCATCTGCTTTGGCAGAAAACAACCAACAGGCTTCAATATACTCCAAGCCTTTATTCATCATGGTTGCTGAATCGACTGAAATTTTAGGTCCCATTGTCCAATTAGGATGTGCAATTGCTTGCTCTGGCGTAATCTCGGTAAGACTGGCTCGTTCTCTAGTACGGAACGGTCCACCTGAACCGGTCAGTAGAATTTTTTGAATACCAAGTTCTTTAAGGCTACATTCGCCTTGAATCAAAGCTTTTGAATGGGTTTCAGGTAAGCATTGGAAAATAGCATTATGCTCACTGTCTATAGGAAGTAAGCTCGCTTGATTGTCTCGCACAGCATCCATAAATAAGGCGCCAGACATTACCAATGACTCTTTATTAGCAAGCAATACTGCCTTGCCTTCCTTAACCGCAGCAAGACTTGAATTTAGTCCAGCAGCGCCAACAATGGCACACATGACAGAATCTACTTCAACAGCAGAGGCAACATCAATTAAACCCGATTCTCCCTCGAGCACCTCTATGTCTAAACCTTGTAAACGATTTCGTAATTCAGTAGCAGACACTGGGTTACGCATCACCGCGTATCTAGGTCGATGTTCTAAGCATTGTTGATACAATTTTTCAACATTAGAATTTGCCGTTAGTGCAAAGGTAGAAAATTTTTCAGGGTGCGCAGACATAACAGTTAGTGTACTTACACCAATTGTACCTGTGGAGCCTAATATAGTTATCTGTCGCACTAAATAAATACCTTCTAATTTGTATACTGTTACTTAATACCAAACAAGGAAAAACCTAACAAGGCCAAAGGTAGGGCCGCTGTAATACCATCAATTCGATCTAAGAAACCACCATGACCAGGGAGTAATGTGCCCGAGTCTTTGGTATCGGTTAGACGTTTGAAGATACTCTCTGTTAAGTCACCCACCACAGAGAATATAACAATTATTACTGTCAGACAGATTAAAGGCACTAATTGTTCCGATTCAAAATGTAACAAATCGATTCCAAAAAACACGACAACGGCTGATAATGCCAAACCTCCAAATACACCTTCCCAGGTTTTCTTAGGACTAACTTTGGCTGCAAGTTTGTGTTTTCCAAATGTTTTGCCAGCAAAATATGCACCCGTATCAGCAGCCCAGATGATAATTAATACAAAAAGTAGCAGCTCTGCACCATGATTATGATCGAAGCTAATACCCATAGAGCGTATACCCACCACAGCAACCCAGGTAGGTATCAACATCAGCCAGCCAATCACTATCATTATGATCGGCTGTTTTACTAATGACTGGCTAACACGCGGATAGATGAACAGTAAAATCAAGGCAATAAGCCACCAAATGGCACTGAGCAATAAGTTGAATTGAATTAACTGCTTTGGGTTAAACCATTCCAAAATAGATTCGGGTGAGGCAAAACCATGCCAATAATCCATTGGCAACGCATTTTGCTGAATTAGCCACATTAACACTACAGATGTAACAACATAAATAGCGCGATAGGCAATATTCTTGGTTAAAAAGCCAGACCACTCCCAAAGCGAGATACAGATAATTGCTCCAATGACGAGTGCAAAAGCTTCGATGGTTAATTTGAAAATAGCTAGGATAACCAGTGGCAATAAAACCACAGCAGTTATTACACGCTGTAATATCATTTCAAAATTTCCTTCTCTAATTGCTGGCCTGTTTTTCCAAACCGTCTTTGCCGCTGACTATAGTCGCTAAAGGCTTCATTAAGTTGAAGTTCTGAAAAATCAGGCCAAAGTATCTCTGTAAAATACAATTCTGAGTAAGCTAACTGCCAAATCAGAAAATTACTGATTCTATGTTCTCCACCCGTGCGGATAAACAAATCAGGCTCAGGTAGATTACTCAGTGCAGTTTCTTTATGGAACATCTGCTCATCAATGTGCTCAGCTTTTAGCTTTCCAGAAACTACTTGTTGGCAGAGACTTTTGCAAGCATTTACTATGTCCCAACGACCACCATAGTTGGCCGCAACATTCAGTATCATGGCATCGCAATCAGCAGTTAATGACTCTGCCTTGATAATAGTTTTTTGTAATTTTTCTGAAAACTGACTGACATCACCAATCACCTGAAGCTTAATATTATTTTTCTTCAGCTTTTTAGATTCCCGACTTAAGCCTTCGATGAACAATCCCATTAAATAAGAAACTTCTTCTTCTGGCCGTTTCCAATTCTCACTACTAAAAGCAAATAATGTCAGTACTCTCACTCCAGCGTTACCACAAAGTTCAACAACATCACGCGCCACATCCATGCCTTGCTTATGACCACGGATTCGCTTTTTATTTTGTTTCAACGCCCAACGGCCATTCCCATCCATAACAATGGCAACATGTTTTGGTATCTGTAACTGGCTTGCTTGGGTCAAAATTTAAACTCACTTTAAATGAAAACGCCGCGATGCTCAGGGCGTCACGGCGTTTAAATGTTTTGGGAAAGTATTAAACTTCCATTAATTCAGCTTCTTTCTCTGTCAGAAGTTTATCTACTTCAGCAATGTGTTTGTCTGTAATTTTCTGCACTTCATCATGGGCACGATGATCATCGTCTTCGGTTATTTCTTTTTCTTTTAGTAAATCTTTAACCGTACTCAAGGCATCACGTCGAATGTTTCGAATTGCAATTCGAGCACCCTCTGCTTCACTTCGAACAACCTTTATCAGATCCTTTCTACGCTCTTCGGTCAGTGGCGGTAAAGGTATTCTCATATTCTGACCCGCAGTGTTAGGATTTAATCCTAAATTAGCATTCATAATTGCTTTTTCAACAGCAGGAACAATGGTTTGCTCAAAAGGTTGAACCATTAATGTTCTAGAATCTTGGATACTGATGGTAGCGACCTGATTAAGCGGAGTGTCTGTGCCATAGTAAGGCACCATGATGTGTGCCAATAGAGAAGGATGAGCCCGACCTGTTCTTACCTTGGTAAGATCAGCAATGAAAGACTCAATACTTTTGCCCATTCTAATTGAGGCATCTTCTTTCACTTCATTTAACACGCTCAAATCTCCTCGTTATTAATTTGTAACAGTAATGGTAGTACCTTCGGCTTCGCCAGATACTACTCGTCGTAAGGCGCCGGTCTTGTTCATATTAAATATTCGCATGACCTTGTTATGATCACGTGCTAAGGAAAACGCAGTGGTATCCATAATGGCTAACCGCTTTTGTAGCGCTTCATCATAGGTCAAACTATCAAACATGATTGCGTCGGGGTTGTTCACAGGATCTGAATCATAAACACCATCAACCTTGGTTGCTTTCATGATCAGATCTGCATTGATTTCAATACCACGTAATGTGGCAGCTGAATCGGTCGTAAAGAAAGGATTTCCAATACCAGCACAAAATATCACGACATTGCCCTGATTTAGGAAACGATTTGCAAAGCGATGGTCATAGTCCTCGCAAACACCCGAAAGTGATATAGCTGACATCACTCGTGCTGGTGTGTCGGCTCGTTCAAGAGCGTCTTGCATCGCAAGTGCATTCATCACTGTCGCTAGCATACCCATGTGGTCACCAGCGACACGATTCATACCTGCAGCTTCTAGATTATGTCCACGAAACAAGTTACCACCGCCGATAACCATACCTACCTGTAAGCCTTCTTTGACCAAAATGCTCACTTCTGCCGCCATTTGATCAATTACTTTAGTATCAAAACCAAACTGCTCATCACCCATCAGGGCTTCGCCACTTAGCTTAAGTAATACTCGTTGATACGCAAACGGACTCTCAGCGGTGTTCATAAACTAGTTTCCTTGTACTTGTGCCATTACCTCGGCTGCAAAATCTTCTTGCTTCTTCTCAATACCTTCACCCACTTCATAGCGGACAAAAGCATTAACTTCAGCTCCGTGAGACTTTAACAGATCTCCAACCGAAGTCGAAGGATCTTTAACAAAAGGCTGGCCTGTTAAGCTGACTTCGCCCAAGAATTTTTTCAAACGTCCACCAATCATCTTTTCGATGATGTTGTCTGGCTTGCCGCTATCTTTAGCTTGAGCTACAAAAATCTCTTTTTCTTTGTCAATAACATCCTGTGAAACTTGCTCAGGATTAACAACCTGTGGATTGCTTGCAGCAACGTGCATTGCCATATCACCAGCAACTGTGTCGTCACCACCTGATACAGAAACAATCACACCAATACGTCCACCGTGGATATATGCCGCAGCGTTAGCACCATTCAATTCCATCATTTCGATACGACGTACTTGAATGTTTTCGCCAATCTTAGATACTAAAGCGAGACGCGTATCTTCTACTGTCTTACCATCAATATCTAGTGCATTTAATGTTGCAACATCAGTCGCATTATTTGCTAGTGCAGCATCAGCTACAGCGTTAGCAAATCCTAGGAAGCTTTCATCACGAGAAACGAAATCAGTTTCACAGTTCACTTCAAGGATTACTGCATTATTATCATTAGAGCGTGCTAGAATTATACCTTCTGCAGCGATACGTCCAGCCTTCTTAGCCGCTTTGGCTTGGCCAGATTTACGCATATTTTCAATTGCTATTTCGATATCGCCATCGGTTTCAACCAATGCTCTCTTACATTCCATCATGCCAGCGCCTGTGCGCTCGCGAAGTTCTTTAACTTGGGCAGCTGTAATCGCCATCTTTATTTCCTCTAATACAAATTATAATCTTCAAAAAAGGGGGCCACGCCCCCTTTATCATCAAATGATTACTTAGAACCTTAGGCTTCGTCTTTCTTAGCTTCAGATTTTTTAGCTTTTTTCGGAGCAGCTTTCTCTTTCTTAGCAGGCGCTTTCTCTTCTTTTACATCATCTTTTTTAGCCGCTGCTTTTTTTGCAGGAGCCTTCTTAGTAGCTGCTTTTTTCGGAGCTGCCTTCTTTTCTTTAGCAGGCTCTTCTTTAGCTTCTACTGCAGGTGCTTCTTCTTTCTTAGCAGCTGCTTTCTTAGCTGGCGCTTTTTTCGCTGCAGGTTCCTTAGCCGCTTTTTTGACGGCAACCTTTGGAGCTTCTTCAACAAACTCATCAGTTTCTTCACCTTCTGCAACAACAATAGAAGAACGAGCTTCCATGATTACGTCAGCAGCAGATGAAAGATAAAGCTTAATTGCACGAATTGCGTCATCGTTACCAGGTACTACATAGTCAACATTCTCTGGGTCAGAGTTAGTATCAACTACAGAAATTACTGGTATGCCTAATTTATTGGCTTCAGAAATAGCAATCTTTTCATGATCCGCATCGATAACGAATAGAACATCAGGTAAACCACCCATGTTCTTAATACCACCAATACTTTTCTCTAGCTTCTCCATCTCACGACGTAAAAGTAGCGCTTCTTTCTTAGTGACTCGCTCAAAGGTACCGTCTTCGCTAGCAGCTTCAAGGTACTTAAGACGCTTGATTGACTGACGAATTGTTTTGTAGTTAGTCAACATACCGCCTAACCAACGCTTATCTACAAAGTATTGACCACAACGAGTTGCTTCTTCATGAATTGTTTTACCCGCAGCACGCTTAGTACCAACGAATAGAACCTTGCCTTTCTTGGCAGCGATTGAACCTAGAAAGTTCATCGCATCTTGAAACATAGGTAAACTGTGCTCCAAGTTTATAATATGAATTTTGTTTCTTGCGCCAAAAATGAAGGGCTTCATCTTTGGGTTCCAGTAGCGAGTACGATGTCCGAAATGAACACCGGCCTGCAACATATCACGCATAGTGACTTTTGCCATAATAATATCCTCTAGGGTTAGGCCTCCGCTCATCCCACGATTTCAACCCGAAGGCACCCAGAAACGTGTGTCGATAAGCGTGTGTATTTAAAGTTATCCACTGCAACATTACAGTGGGCGCGATTTATACCATAATCACACCCCTCAAACAACTATTTTTTGATAACAAATGACAGTCAGACTGATTTAGTCAAAAATATAGGCAGTTAGTGGCTCAGAAGACAATTTATGGCCATATTTTTCAGCGCAATAGCGACTAGTCAGAGACCATGAGAATTTATTAATCAGAACAACAATACTAGGCCACTGCATCCTGACCATAAAGAGTTAACGATTCACGAGGCACTTCAGTACTGACAAGAAAGTGCCCAGTCCATTTACGACATCATTGCAATGACAGGCATCAGTTACACCAAGTTCAGAATTTATCTCAAATGTGACGCTGCCACAAAGACACAAACCTTTGATCATACTTTCACTCCTCAAGACTAATTGACCGAAAATTCATCAATACCAATGAATGGACTACCTAATCAAGCCATACTCAAAACATGCTCTATTTCTGGCCGCATTCGTTGAACACTTGCACTTCCCTCTCTAATCGCCTCATTAGCGCGATACAATTCTAGCAAGCCGATATGAGCTAACTTAGGAGCAAGTAGTATATCGGGAGGATCTCCTGCCATTCTACTTCTGGTAATTCTATCTTGAGTAATATTTACTGAGCCCGCAATGGCTTCAAAAATACTGGGGGGTTGGTATTTTGCTTTTGATGTTGCAAATACAGAAGGGGTATACTCTGATACCAAGTCGCTTATTTTATCTATAATACCAGGCTCTTTATTAACCACATCTTTTGGCTTTTGAAGATGTTTACTAACAATATCGCCATTTAAATTAACAGCAATTACTATATCTGCACCCAAAGCTCTGCACACTGAGACAGGAACAGGATTAACTAATCCGCCATCAACAAGCCACCTATTATTGTGTCTAATTGCAGGAAAGAGCCCAGGCAAAGATATTGAAGACCAAACTGCCTGTAATATCGAACCCGATGTCAACCAGATTTCTCGGCCCGATTCTAAATCGGTCGCAACAGAGGCGTATTGCTTATCAAAGTCTTCTACTTTAGCTTCATCATCTGCAACATAGTGACTTAAAAAATGGTGTAATCTATCGGTATTAACAAAGCCATTCATTGAAGAATTAACTTCTAAAAATCGAACAGTTTCAAATTTAGTTAATGAACTTGCCCACTGTTCTAATTTTCCAAGATTATTTGATACATATGACGCACCAACTAAAGAACCGGCAGAAGTCCCGCAAACAATATCAGGTTCAATACCCAGTTCAGCTAATGCATTAATAACACCAATATGTGACCACCCACGAGATGAGCCACTTCCCAGCGCTAAACCAATTTTCATACGTTACAAACTACCCTTTAATATGACCATAATTGTCAGTAAATTTTTTTGCTGCTTAAAACATCTGTCAATATTTCATTAATAATATCAAAATGTTACGAACCTGTCATTGGCTTACAGTGATAATGATAGTTTTTCCTATAACTATAAAATTGCTAGAATAATTATCCTAAACCTTTGCTACTCATGAATGGCTAGATATGCTCTAACTACTTAGTTTCTATTGAAATAATAATCACAACAATAGTTTAATTCAGAAATCGGCTTAAAACGCATTTTTTCCACTAGTAGTATTTCTGTTTCACAGCCAAGCCCAAAGTTCAGGTGTCAAAATGTCCGGCTAAAGTTGAGTTCGTAAGCCATATTCAAGCATCTAGAAAAGGTACGGTATAGATAGATACATAAAAAATGATGGCAAAAAGTCTCCTCTATTTAAATTAGTCTTTGATAATGCCGGCACCAAAAAAACCGGAAAGGAGCGCTAAGAAAAAGCGCTTGATAGGTAATGACATTTTTACTCGAAGGTTAGAGGCCTAGCCTTCGCAGTAGGTGTTGACAATAGTTACACGGGGCGAGATATAAAAATAGCCATAGTAAATACATCATAGTAATGCAAAAATTATTATGCATATTTTTAGTATAAGCTTAGCCACGACAATGATTCTCACCCAACACCAAATGTCTACAAATCGTCATCTCCTTGGCACCCATTGGACCATAGGCATGCAGTTTAGTCGTAGAAATTCCAAGCTCTGCACCTAATTGAAATTCGCCACCATCATTAAAGCGGCTAGAGGCATTAACCATAACCGCTGAAGCATCAACATGTTGCTGGAAGTAATCTAAGGCACTTCTATCATTAGCTAGAATCACTTCGGTGTGATTAGTTCCATGTTGTTGAATATGGTCACAAGCTTTTTCAACACCATCAACCATTTTTACCGATAGAATTAAGTCGAGATATTCTTCATCCCAATCAGAGTCAGATGCTTGTTTTGCACCTGCAAATTCTGGGCAGGAAACATCCAGCCTAAGCTCTACACCAGCATCGCTTAGCTGTTGAAATAATTGGTTTATAAATCCAGTTTCTAACTTGTTATCTAGAAGTAAGGTTTCAAGTGCATTACAGACGCCGGGTCTTTGAACCTTAGCGTTAAGGACAATATCAATCGCTTTATCGAGATTGGCACTAACATCTATATAGGTATGGCATAGCCCTTTGTGATGTGCCAACACAGGTACTTTTGAGTTCTCTTCAACAAAGGAAACCAATCCTTCGCCACCACGTGGAATAATCAGATCGATTAAGCCGCGTTGCTTTAATAATTCAGCCACATCCTCACGTTGTTCGACTAATTGTACTGAATGCTCAGGTAATATATCTCTAATGGCATTCTGCACTATGCCATTAAGAATGCGGTTTGAAAACGTTGCTTCTTTGCCGCCTTTTAAAACAATGGCATTGCCTGACTTTATTGCCAGTGCCGAACAATCAATCACCACATTAGGTCGGCTTTCGAAGATCATCGCTAACACACCAATGGGCACCCGTTGTTTATGGATCTCGAGGCCATCATCACGTCTAATATTGGATTCAAGTATACCGACAACCTGATCTTGCTTAGCTATTTCTCGAACACTATTAGCAAGCGCAACGAGTCGTTCTTCATTGAGCATAAGGCGGTCAATAAGCGCATCAGAAAGTTGTTGCTGTTTTGCTTCGCGAACATCCTTTATATTTTCACCTAGGATCATTGGAATTTGTAACTCAAGTAAATCTGCCACAGCATTTAATGCTTGGTTACGTTGCTGCTCAGTAATAGCCAATAATTTGCTGGCTGCTTGTTTCGCCTGTTGTGCCTGTATCATATTAATGTACTTTCAAAATTAAATTATCTTTGTGGATCAATACCTGTGTGTGGACAGTTCGTATTGCTGATTGCAACTCATTACTTTTACATTGCTTAATCTTTTCGGCCTCTTTGCTTGAGTACTCAACGATACCGTAAGCAACAATTTTTCGGCCAAATTTAATTGGCACACTATCACCACGTAAAAAAGGGCCTTTAACTGCTTTGACACCAATCGGAAGTAGTGATGCATTTTTCAATAATGCCTCATAGGCTCCCTTATCAATTGACACCGTGGCATGTTGTCTTGCACGGGTTAATATCCATGAACGTTTCTTCAGAGCATCAGGCTTAGGATTACAATGGAAATAAGTCCCATTGTCGCCATTAAGGGCTTTAACAATGGGTTGCTTATGCTTAAATGTTGATATCACCACATCAACGCCCAACGGGGTCAGTTTTCTGACCGCCTCAAGTTTGGTTTTCATGCCGCCCTTACCTGTCGAAGTTTTGGTCAGGGTAATTACCTGTTCCAAACTGTCATCAAATTCGATTTGCTGGTAACGCTTGGCATCGAGCTCAGCAGGGTCTTTATCGTAGAGGCCATTGGCTTTTGTTAACATCACCAACAGTGGTGCTGAAACAAGCTCGCATATCATTGCCGAGAGTTGATCATTATCACCAAAGCTTATCTCATCGAAACTGACCGAATCATTTTCATTAATGACCGGAATAACATTCTGCTCCAATAAAGCATCTAAGGTGTTCTTAACATTTAAACTACGTTGTTTATTACGTAAATCTTCATGGGTTAATAGTAACTGTGACACTGTTTCCGAATGCTTAGCAAATTTTTCTTGGTACATCTTAAGCAGTTTTGCCTGCCCTACGGCTGAGCAAGCCTGTAATGAAGACATGTCTTTCGGTTTAATATCAAAGGACATGCGCCCTGCATTCACTGCACCCGAACTCACAATGACAGGTTTAATCTTATATTTCTTTTTTAAGGCCAAAATATCAGCAACAATCTGATTAATTTGTGGATGATTAAAACCGCCATTCTCACGGGTAACAGCGAGGGAGCTTAATTTAATCACTATGGCTTTATGTCGAAATCTTTTCATAGCTCTATTATCTAACGAGTATTACAAAGTCTCTAGTATTAAAACCATTAAATGAGCCCAATTAAGAGATAAATTCACGATATAAATATGCTAAGCCAAATTTACTGCTACTTTCCCTATGAAAGAATACTGACAGCCCTAAATTGAGTGGTTATAATGGACCGTTATGGATTTAACATTATCAACAGATAAAAATAATTATGCCGGTTACTATTAAAACACCAGAAGATATAGAAAAAATGCGCATTGCTGGCCGTATGGCTGCGGATGTTTTGGAAATGATCGAGCCTTTTATTGTTAAAGGCGTTACCACTAATGAGCTCGATGCAATCTGTCATAAATATATCGTTGATACCCAACAAGCTATTCCAGCACCTTTAAACTATCATGGATTTCCTAAGTCTATATGTACTTCGGTTAATCATGTTATTTGTCATGGTATTCCAGCCGATAAAACACTCAAAGATGGCGACATTGTGAATGTCGACATCACAGTCATTAAGGATGATTTCCACGGGGACACGAGTAAAATGTTCATGGTTGGCAAGCCATCAATTAAGGCTAAACGTCTTTGTGAGTTAACCCAAGAAGCCCTTTACCTTGGTATGGAACAGGTAAAACCTGGAGCTACCATTGGAGATATTGGACATGTAATTGAAGTGTTCGCTAACAAGCATAACCTAAGTGTTGTTCGAGAGTATTGCGGCCACGGAATTGGTAGAGTATTCCACGAAGATCCACAAATTTTACATTATGGCCAACCTGGAACAGGCCTTACTTTAAAGGAAGGCATGTGTTTTACCATTGAGCCAATGCTAAATCTTGGTAAGCGTTTTTCTAAGTTATTACCCGATGGTTGGACTGTAGTAACGAAAGACAGAAGTCTTTCTGCACAATGGGAACACACTCTAGCAGTCACGGCAGATGGCTTTGAGGTACTAACAGCACGAAGCGATGAACCATGGCGACAAACGACTTAAATGATAGGGTAAACGAATCGCAACCGATTATTGTCCCCAAAACCGACATTTCTTTCTTCAATGAACAACTTGAGCTATTAGCGCACCAACACCTCGCTCAAGAACCAAGCATTGCAAATTGCCGTGAATACCTCTCCCAAATAAATGACAGTCTAGCAGAAGCCTTTAAAAAACCGCCTAAAATGGAACAGCTCCTAAAGGCACGTTCTAATGCCATTGATCGCTTATTGATTAGAATTTGGGAGCATTGCTTCGGTGGTTCAGAAACGCCATTTTGTTTAGTCGCAGTTGGGGGCTATGGTCGAGCTGAACTGCATCCCTTCTCAGATATCGATCTACTTATATTAACCCCAGAACTTGAACAGGTTGCCTCGGAACATACCGAAGGAATTGAATCGTTTATTACCTGGCTTTGGGATCTTGGTTTAGACATTGGCCATTCAGTTAGGCATCTAAATGATTGCATTGAGCAGGCTGGCGCAGATCTGACTGTAATGACCAACCTCATGGAATCACGTCCAATATTTGGCAACACCACACTATACAGTGAATTAATGATCGCCATTGATGGCTCCAAACTCTGGCCTTCGGAGCAATTTTTTCAAGCCAAGGTTGGTGAGCAGAGACAAAGGCACCTTAAATTTCGAAAAACCTCTTACGCACTAGAACCCAATATTAAAAAGAGTCCTGGTACATTACGTGATATTCAACTGGTTGCTTGGGTTGCAAATAGACACTTTAAAGTAAGATCGATGCACGAACTGATCGATGTGGATTTCCTCACTGAGCAAGAATATGAAATACTTAATGACTGCCAAGAATTTCTCTGGACCGTACGCTTTGCCCTACATGTAATAGCCAATAAAGCAGAAGATCGTTTACTTTTTGATTACCAGAAGCCAGTGGCAGAAATGCTCGGCTTTAAAGATTCTGAATATCGAGCTGACGTCGAGCACTTGATGCAACGTTACTATCAGGTTGTTAAAGCAATCCGTGAAATCAATGACATGCTACTGCAGCACTTTTCTGAAATGATTTTGAATGAAGACAACAGCGATAAAGAGCAGATCATTGATGACTATTTCCAGCGCCATGGAAAACAAATTGAAATTCGCAACCTTGATGTTTTTCAGAATGATCCTACCAAATTGTTGGAGTTATTCTTACAGATGGCCAAGGCGCCTGATATCGAAGGTATAAGAGCCCCTACCCTAAGACAAATATTCTTAGATAGAAATCAAATCGACCTTGAAAAATTTCAAAATAATCCACGTAGTAAAGAGCTATTCTTAGATATTTTACGCCACCCAAACGGCATGGGAAGAGCCTTTAATTATATGAAGCGCTATGGTGTACTGAAAGCTTATTTGCCAGCCTACGAGCAGATCTTAGGCCAGATGCAATATGATTTATTTCATATCTATACAGTCGATGAACACACATTGTTTGTGATGAATAACATTGCCTCATTTGCAGAGCCCGAAAGCCAAGAACAGTTCCCGCTGTGTTTTAAAGTCATGAAGCAAATTAAACAACTAGAATTATTACTATTGGGTGCTTTATTTCATGATATTGGTAAGGGTCAGGGTGGTGATCATTCCGAAATTGGAGCGGTTCAAGCAAGTCAATTCTGCGCCCAACATGGACTTAGTAGCGATGAAAGCGAACTTGTTTCTTGGTTAGTTCAAGACCATCTAATCATGTCTATGACCGCTCAGCGCAAAGACATTACTGACCCTGAAGTCATCAATCAATTTGCCAGTCAAGTTAAGAATATAAACAACTTAAACTACCTATATCTACTTACCGTTGCAGATATTTGTGCGACCAGTCCGAGTCTTTGGAATAATTGGAAAGACACCCTGTTAAGCGATCTATATCGATTGACTGAAATCGCCCTAAAACGTGGCTTAGAAAACCCCCAACAAACAAACGAAGCGATCAATGAAGTTAAACAACAGATTCTGTCTGAACTCATTAGTAGAGGTTACCAACAAGAAGATATTTTGAATCTTTGGTTAGATTTTAAAGATGATTATTTTGTACGTAACCCCATGAATCGAATTAGCTGGCAAACTAGACGATTACTCAAACATAATTCCGCCAGTACTTTAATTTCTATCTATAGAAACAAAGAAACTATGGCAACTGAAGTATTTGTTTACATGAAAAAGCACGACCATTATTTCACTCAGATTACCTCGTTAATGTATCAAAAGAAATTGAGCATTCAGGATGCCAGCCTACATTCAACTGTATCTGGTTATCTGCTTGGTTCCTTCGTAGTTCTTGAGTCTGATGGTAGCGCTATTAAAGATCATCGAAGAGTATCAAGTATAAAATACTTACTGGCAAAAAAGCTCAAAGCGACCAACAAAAAAGACTTAGTAATTACCCAAAAACCTCATTACCGTTATGCCCACTTTGAAGTACCGACAGAAATTGCTTTCGACGTATCAGATAATGGCAAACGAACGCTGGTAGAAATTTCCGCCCTTGATAGACCTGGACTATTAGTTTCAATTGGCCAAGCATTCCAAGATTGTCAGTTAGAGTTACACAGTGCCAAGGTAGTTACCTTGGGTGAAAAAGTAGAAGATGTTTTTGCCGTTACCAATCGTGATGACAGTCGCTTGGATGAGCAGCAACAACAATTATTATCAAAGGCCATATTGGCCAAAATTGAACTAGACCATCAAGAGTAAGATAGCTATGAATATCCATAATCTAAAAGACACAATAGAAACTGCCTTTGAAGAACGCAGCAAGTTTTCCCCTAACACAATGCCTGCAGACATAAATGATGCTATTCACGAGACAATTATGGCGCTTGATGCTGGTAGCATTCGAGTTGCTGAAAAACATGATGGAGACTGGGTTGTTAATCAATGGATAAAAAAAGCGGTTTTATTGTCATTTAGAGCGCGTGACAACCAGTTAATGACTGATGGAAATAACAATTATTACGATAAAGTGCCTCTAAAATACGCGAACTTCAGCGAAAAAGACTTTATAGAGCATGGAACACGTGTTGTTCCACCTGCCACAGCTCGCCAGGGTGCCTATATATCTCCTGACGTGGTATTAATGCCGAGTTACGTCAATATCGGCGCCTATATTGATTCCGGAACAATGGTTGATACTTGGGCAACTGTTGGCTCATGTGCACAAATTGGCAAGAATGTTCATCTATCTGGTGGTGTTGGTATTGGTGGTGTACTGGAGCCCATACAGGCAGGCCCAACCATCATTGAAGACAACTGTTTTATTGGTGCCCGCTCCGAAGTAGTCGAAGGGGTCATTGTCGAACAGGGTGCCGTCATATCAATGGGTGTATATATTGGCCAAAGCACCCGAATTTATAACCGTGAGACAGAAGAAATTAGCTACGGCAGAATTCCAGCTGGCTCTGTTGTAGTCTCTGGTAATCTCCCCTCTAAAGATGGCAAGTATTCACTGTACTGTGCTGTAATAGTAAAACAAGTTGATGAGCGTACACGTTCAAAAGTCGGCATCAATGAACTGCTAAGGAGTGCAGAATGATTACGCTATATGGGATCCCTAATTGCAATACAGTAAAAAAGGCCCGTGATTGGTTAGAACTGCATGGTATTGAATTTACTTTTCATAATTTTAGAGTAGATGGCTTAGACAGAGAAACCATTGAGTCTTGGTTAGGTACGGTTGATTGGACCATTTTATTAAATAAGCGAAGTACAAGCTGGCGAAGCCTTGAAGATGCAACTAAAGATAATATAGATCAAGACTCTGCAATAAATGAAATGTTAAAATCACCAACCTTAATAAAACGCCCTGTTTTAGTAATAAATGAGCAGATATTGGTCGGCTTTAATGTCGCTGAATATGAAAAATTAGTTTAAGGGTAGAAGAGTTATGACCCCTATGGAACAGCAAATACTCGAACTTACTAGTGATCTAATCCATAGACCATCCATTACACCGCTTGATGAGGGCTGCCAAGACCTGATGATTGAGCATTTATCTCAGCATGGTTTTGAAACTGAGCTTTTTCCATTCGAAGAGGTAAATAACTTTTGGTCAAAGAAGCTAGGTACTGATCCTGATGGGCCAGTATTATTGTTCGCCGGCCATACTGATGTTGTACCGGTTGGAAACATAGCTGCCTGGGAATTTCCTCCATTTGAACCGACTCTAGTAGGCGATATGTTGTATGGTCGTGGCGCAGCAGATATGAAGGGTTCATTGGCTGCAATGATGATTGCTACAGAACAATTTATAACCACCCATCCAGAGCACAAAGGTAGCATCGCTTATTTAATTACCAGTGATGAAGAAGGCCCATTTATAAATGGTACAGTCCGAGTCGTTGATGCCTTGTTGGACCGAGATGAACAGGTTGATTATTGCCTCGTTGGAGAACCATCAAGTAGCGAACGAATTGGCGACACAATAAAAAACGGTCGCCGCGGCTCTATGTCAGCGACGCTACACCTTTATGGAAAGCAAGGCCATGTTGCTTATCCTGATCATGCTGAAAATGTAATTCATGAGAGCCTTAATGCCCTCGATGAATTAATACAGACAATATGGGATCAAGGCAATAATGATTTCCCACCGACCAGTTTCCAAATTACCCACATAGAGTCAGGCTCAGCTGAAAATATTATTCCAGGCGTAGCACTTGTACAGTTTAACTTTCGCTATTCAACAGAACAAACGGCTAAGGGTCTACAAGAACAGGTGGTTGAGGTTTTAGAGAATCATCAGCTAGATTATGACCTAGCCTGGAAACTTAATGGTGAACCGTTTCTAACGCCACAGGGCAAGCTAATACATGCAGTTGAAACCGCTATTTTCGATGAATGTGGATATAAGACTGAGCTGTCGACTGCTGGAGGCACATCTGATGGTCGATTTATTGCTAAATTGGGTTGTGAGGTAGTTGAGCTTGGTCCCATTAACAAGACCATACACCAGGTTGATGAATGCACTTCAGTACAAGGGCTAACCCAGTTAAGTCGTATCTACTATGAAATCATGCGACAATGTTTGCTCTAAGCCCATTCACTAGGCAATGCTAATGACAACCGTACTTCTTTTTATCCTTCTAGTTGTTGCATTTATTATGGGTGGTGCAATGATTCTACTGCAAACAGCTAAAAAACCTAAACTGCCCAAGGGTATTAAAACGCCTGAAGATTGGGATAAAGAAGATGATTATTAGATTGACTCTCGTCGACTAGATGATCGAGTGAATATAGATTCACTGACGCAATCGTTACAGTGGCAAGTAAAAAAGTAAGCTGGCCGATAAGCCGGATTCTGTACTCCTAGGAGTGACAATCATTCATCTAGGGTAAATGTCGCCATTTACCTCAAGCGCCCTACCCGGATCCAGTGCGGGCCGCACCAGTGGATCCCTATTTGGTCTTGCTTCAGGTGGGGTTTACCCTGCCACTGATGTTGCCATCAGCGCGGTGCGCTCTTACCGCACCATTTCACCCTTACCATGCAAGCATGGCGGTATATTTTCTGTGGCACTTTCCATAGGCTTGCGCCCTCCAGGCGTTACCTGGCACCCTGCCCTCTGAAGTCCGGACTTTCCTCCCCTGATAATCAATAAAGACTATCAGCGACGATTGCCTGGCCAGCTTGGGTGCAGACTACACTTATTTAGAGTCACTGTAAATCTTCTTGCAGACTCAGTGCCAATTGATACAGCGGCTTTTTCTTTAAGCCGGTAATTTGAGCCGTTGCAGCGGCCGCCTGTGATGGGGCCAAATAGCTTAATAGCGTTTCCAAAATGGGTTGAGCACTAAGTAAATCATTATCAACAGCTGTACTCTGACCCGAAACAACCAACACAAACTCGCCTTTTTGTTGCTGTGATTGCTGCACCCATTGACAGAGTTCTGCTGTAGTTCCTGATGCTATAGTCTCAAATTTCTTAGTTAATTCACGACAAACGGTTATCTTTCTGTCGTTTTCAAAGACCTTTTTGAAGTCATCCAAACAGGCGGCAATTCTATGACATGACTCATAAAAAACCATGGTTCTAGGTTCATTGACTAATGCCTTAAGCTTGCTCAGCCGAGCCGTTGCTTTTGAAGGTAAAAAACCCTCAAATGTGAATCGATCCGTAGCAATACCGGACACCGATAAGGCAGTAATTATGGCACTGGGGCCTGGAATAGGAATTACCCGAAAATCCTTAGATAACAATTGGTTAACAAGTGGGTAGCCCGGATCACTGATTAGGGGGGTACCAGCATCAGAAACCAAAGCAATGCTCTGTCCTTGTGAAAGTTTTGTCTCAATCACTTCTAGCTGTCTTGTTTCATTGTGCTCATGGTAAGGCATCATGGTTTTTTTCAAACCAAGATAATTTAATAGCTTACCGGTGGTTCTGGTATCTTCAGCCGCTATAACATCAACCTCTGATAAGACCTGCTTCGCGCGATCCGTAAAATCACCTAAGTTTCCGATTGGCGTTGCAACGACATATAAAACGCCTTTATTTAATGTCATAATATAGCCTTAAGTAGCGCTTCTAATTATTGAATTAGGAACACAATTAATAATGGTTCTTGGTGAGCATCTAAAAAATATGAAAACGATAACTTTCAGAATAGGCGTTCTTGCGTTAGCTTTATTGCTAACTGCTTGCCCTAATACGTCGTCTTTACGTGATGCTGACTCAAGGATGAATACCGCTCAAGCATATCTGCAAAAAGCGAAGAACGCAAAGCAACCAACGCGTAATAAATGGCTTTTATTCGCCGCTGAAGAATTGCTCAAGGAAGACCGGGCTGATAAGGGGTTAGCCGTATTAAAATCAATATCAAAGCCCCATCTACAAGAGCAACAAAACAACCTTTATTATTCATTACTCGGACAAGGTTTGTATCGAGCTGAAAAAGATGAACAATCAATTCAACAGTTCTTAAAAGTAGTCTCTACCGAATACCTAAGCCTTGCCCAACAACAGATATTTTTTGATAATTATGCTTCAGCATTAACAAGGCTAAAGAGGCATTTTGAATCCGCAACGCAACGAATGCAACATTTGCAGCTGACCGAAGATCCCCTTGAAAGGGAAGCCGTAAAAGAAATTCTCTGGCAATCATTAATGCAGATTAGTAATCCCTCGATTTATCAAAACAGTTTAAATTCGAGCTTAGTCTCAGGCTGGTTAGACCTTGCCATTATTGCTAGAGAGTATGATAAACAGCCAGAAAAATTAATTCGCTCACTAGAAGTTTGGAAAGGAAGGTACAGCACACATCCTGCAAATACGGATCTCCCCTTAGATATGGCGAGAGCAATGTCCGTGCAACTGTATACACCTCAAAAGATTGCCATTTTACTGCCATCAACGGGTGCCTTAGCAGGATCAGCTGAGCATATTCGCCGCGGCATTCTAGCCGCTCATTACGAATATCAAAATGCAGAAAGCTTAGAACTGGTTTTTTATGACACGGGAAAAGATGCCATAAACAATCTTTATCAAAAAGCCATTGATGAAGGCGCTAACTTCGTTATTGGCCCGCTTCAACGAAGCTCTGTTGAAACGCTGTTAGAATCTGAAAGTTTTCCGGTACCGGTACTATCAATTAATCGCTTAACCCAGGATTTAGAATTTCCGCCAGAAAACTTCTATCAATTTGGTCTACCCGTTGAGGATGAAGCCACTCAGGTTGCGGAACGAGTAGCGCAAGAAGGCTTTAGTAATGGCCTATTATTAATTCCTGAAGGGAGTCAGGGCGAACGGGCTATCGACGCCTTTAGTGCCGCTTTTGAAGCTCAGGGTGGAACCATTCAAAAGATTGTTCGATACCGAGGTGAACAAGATTATTCTAAATCAGTACAATCTCTAGTTGGTGTCGATAAAAGTATGCAACGACACAGCAGATTACAACAAATCGCCGGAGTAAGCTTAGAGTTTCAAGCACGCCGAAGAAAAGATGTAGATTTTGTATTTTTTATTGCTGATCCAACTGCAGGCAGACGACTAAAACCATTTATAGACTACTACTATGCTCATGATCTCGCACTCTACTCGAGCTCTAGCGTCTATCAGGGCGTAAAGGAATCCGTATTAGATACAGATTTAAATAAGGTTAAATTTCCAGATATTCCATTATTGCTTTCAGATGCTCAAGAAATCCAAGTAAATAAGCGTAAGCTATTGAATGTCTGGCCAGATAGCAGCACAGGAATAGCCGCTCGATTATTTGCTCTTGGTTATGATAGTTACCATATTGTTCCTGATTTAAGTAAATTGCGCCATTTCCCTAATTATCAGATTGCCGGCTACTCGGGTAATTTATCAGTTAATGAGCAGGGCCATGTGCTGCGCAAATTACCCTGGGCTCAGTTTTCTAAAGGCATAGCAAAGCCAATTCCTGAACCGGTTCAGGTCGCTACAGACCAAAGCCAATAACATGACCACAACCACTGATATCGGTCGTCTGACCGAGCAGGCCGCGATCCATTTTCTTGAGCAACAGGGTTTACAATTACTGGCCAACAATATTCGTTACAAATTTGGCGAGCTAGATTTGATTATGAAGCAACAAGAAGTGCTAGTATTCGTTGAGGTGCGATATCGTTCAAACATGAACTATGGCGGCGCTCTAGAGTCTATTACAGCAACGAAACGAGCGAGACTTGAAAGAGCAGCCCTTGCCTATTTACAAAGCAATGGTTTAAGTAACAAAGTCGAATGTCGGTTTGACTTAATGGCTTTAACTGGTCCCTTGGATAATATTATCTTTCAATGGGTTAAAAACATTTTTCAATAATTGATATACTAGACCCGTACATTTTCTGGAGAAACTGAATGGATACCCTGGAACGCATTCGACAGCTCTTTACCGAAAGCATTCAAACAAAAATTGATGCAGCAGATGCTCTTCAAGAGGATATTGCTAAGGCAGCTGAAATGTTAGTTGCATCGTTAATGGCCAGTAATAAATTACTTTGCTGTGGTAATGGCGGCTCTGCGGGTGATGCGATGCATTTTGCATCTGAATTACTCAATCGTTTTGAACGAGAACGCCCAAGTTTACCAGCAATTTCCCTTACTACAGACGTAAATACGCTGACTGCCATTGCTAATGACTATGGCTATGATGAAGTTTATGCAAAACAGGTAAAGGCACTCGGTCAACCCGGTGATATTTTGGTTGCTTTCTCGACCAGCGGCAATTCAAAAAATGTTATACAAGCAATAAAAGCCGCCCTATCACGTGACATGTTAATCATTGCCATGACCGGTAAAGACGGTGGAGAAATGGCGGGCCTATTGAGTACCAATGATGTGGAAATTAGAGTTCCATCACCGTCAACTGCTCGCATTCAGGAAGTACATTTACTGATAATTCATACCCTTTGTGATTTAATTGATAACCGATTATTTGGAGGAGACTATGCTTAAAACTCTACTAAGGCTCTCACCAATATTTCTAATGTTAGTTTTGCAAGGTTGTACTGCTGTAGTTGCCACCACTGCCATGGTTGGTGCTGATATGGCCTCAGATCGTCGAACCGCTGGAATGTATATTGAGGATCAAAGAATCGAAATCGATGCAAGATCAGCGCTAAATGAGGTTGCTGAAATTGCAGAGCAATCCGAATTATCTGTCACTAGTTTTAATCGTTTAGTTCTTATTACCGGCCAAAGTCCTAATCCAGCACTAAAAAATAGAGCGACTGCTATCGTTCGAAAGATTGCCAATGTCCGTAAAGTTCATAATGAAGTACGGGTAAAGGCACCGAGCACCTTTATGTCAGGAACTAACGATGCATGGCTTACGACAAAAACTAAATCACTCCTGCTTGCAGAAAAAGACTTAAGTTCACACCATGTCAAAGTTATTACCGAGAATGGTGAAGTGTTTCTAATGGGCCTTGTCAGCCGCGAAGAGGCGAACAAAGCCATCGCAGTAGTAAGAGAAATTGATGGTGTAGAACGTGTTGTCGAGGTTTTTGAATATATGAATTAATACAATGAATTACAAACCTAAATGTGCCTACTGGTTCGATCAAAGGTTAGTAACGTTTCCCTAAATAAACCTATGGCATCCTAATCTATTGTCTAAACCAAAACGAACAATTTAATCTACTTGCAGACTCATTGAGGTTTGGTTCGATTATATCCGGGACCTCGTACAACCTTCCCCGGTGTGGCACCTGTATGTATTCCATCCTTTATTACATGACCGCCATTAACTAAAACGTGACTCATACCAGTGCTTAACTTGTGGGGGTTTTCAAAGCTTGAATGGTCTTGAACCTTTGCAGGATCAAACACCAACACATCGGCATAATAGCCTAGCTTGATAAATCCTCGCTTGTTGAGTTTTAAGTTTGTAGCTGGGAGTCCACTGAGTTTATGTATCGCTTGTTCTAAAGAAATTAACTTTTCATCACGCACATACTTAGCTAAGACTCGCGCAAAATTTCCGTAGGCGCGTGGATGTAGTGCGCCATGTTGTATTGCTTCAATGGGATCCGCCGTAGACGCATCACTGCCAAAACTAAGCCATGGTTGCTTTAATTGTAGCCTCATATTCTCTTCTGACATCAGAAAATAGATGGTTGAAACTCGAGTACCATCCTCTATAACTAAATCGATAATGGTATCAGCTATCGAGGTACCTCTATCTTTAGCCACTTCAGTTAGACGCATACCGGTATATTTTTTTAGTTCCGGATTTTTAAAGTATGCGAACAACACACCATCTGCACCAGCCGCAAGAAATAGATTTTCCCAATCATCGGTTGGAATCATCATTTCTGCAATTACTTTTTTTCGCATGGCAGAATCTTTTAAACGTTTAGCCCAAGCATCATATCCCCCCTCTTGAACCCAGGGTGGCATGGCAGCGTCTAGTCCAGTTGCTCCAGCAGGATAAGTGTACATATCAGCAGTGATATCAAGACCGGAGTCACGAGCTTGTTGAATACGTTCTATTACCTTGTTCATTTTTGACCAGTTTTCTTTGCCCGCTGCTTTAAGGTGATATACCTCGGCTGGAATTCCTGCCTGTTTGGCAATAGTAATCAGCTCTTCTAAACTTTGTTCTAATTGGTTTCCTTCACTTCGCATATGGGAAATATACATGCCGTTATATTCTGCAACGACTTTAGCAAGTTGAATTATTTCATCAGTTTTCGCATAAAATGCAGGTGCATAAATAAGCGAAGAACCTAGACCCAGTGCACCCTCTTCCATAGAAAGACGAACATCAGCCTTCATTTGTTCTAATTCAGAAGATGTTGGCGCTCGATTCATTTCACCGAGTGCATTCATGCGAACTGTAGTATGACCAACAAACGAAGCGACATTCGGTGAAACACCCTTTTGTTCTAAATACTCAAGATATTCACCAAGCGTTGTCCAGCTCACTACAAAAGGATTGGGATGTTTATTAATATATTCTTGATAGCCTTTTTTAACTTCTGGAGAGAATGGCCCCATAGAGGAACCTTCACCAAACACCTCGAGCGTTACACCCTGAACAACATCGGATAGGCCTCTTCCATCTCGAACTAGGCTATTTGTAGCCCAGCTCAACATATTGATAAAACCCGGTGAAACGACTTTTCCTGAAGCATCAATAACAACATCAGCCGTTGCTGAGCTTAGCCCACCAATTTTTACAATATACTCACCACTAATTGCTAGATCTTCACGTCTAGGTGCATTACCAGTACCATCATAAATATCACCACCCTTAATCAAAATATCGAAATGCATTGGTGTTGAAGCAATGACCGATAACTGTATTAATGTTAATAATATTAATGCAGTAAGCATTTTTAATTGGTTCACAAAAACTCCACAGCACGTTTGAGCGTGCGATATAAATGAATAAAATTGCCCTTGCCATTATCTAAGTAGCAATTAGATAAAAGTATAGAGAGTACTTTGTTTAAAGTCGAACCATGTTAAAGGGACGTTGATGTTTAATTATTCAACGAGTTTTAGAAAGGGTTTGCCGGGCTTTGGAGGTTTATTTGATTCTGGCTTCTGTTCTTGAGTCAATTCAGTGTCTGACTTTTCAAGCTCAGACTCAAGTTCTACTGGAGAGAACACCATGCCCTGACCATTTTCTGCAGCATATAGCGCAAGAATTGCATTCATCGGTAGGTAAATATTTTCAGGTACACCGCCAAAACGGGCTGAAAAACTGACCACATCATTATCCATATGAAAGTTGGTCACGGCTGAAGGAGAAATATTGAGAATGATTTGACCATTCTCAATACTTTGCGAAGGTACGCTGACATTGCTTGCCTCCGCATTAACTAGTACGTATGGGCTAGCCCCATTGTCGAGAATCCATTCATATATGCCCCGAAACATATAGGGCTGATTGGAACTCATCTCCATAACTAGTATTCAGTCTCTCTCATCTCATATTCATGAGTAGTAAGACTCGCCTTAAATGATTCACGTTCAAATAAACGCTCCATATAGCCGCGTACTGGATCCGCACTCTTGCCACCAAGATCAACACCCAATACTTCTAGGCGCCACAGTAGCGGAGCAAGACAGCAATCAACCAGGGTGAACTCTTCACTTAGGAAATAATCAGTATCATCAAATACAGGGGCTAAAGTAATAAGAGAATCTCTTAATTCTTTACGCGCTTTATCTTTACGCGCTTCACCTGCTTTAGGACTCTTAATTAACCTCAGTAATGAATACCAATCCTTCTCAATTCGATGAATCATCAAACGGCTACGCGCTCTAGATACAGGATATACAGGCATCAGTGGCGGATGAGGAAAACGCTCATCTAAGTATTCCATTATGATCTGCGCCTCGTAGAGTACTAAATCACGATCGACCAATGTTGGAACACTGTTATAAGGGTTTAGATCAGCCAGATCCTCTGGCTTATTTTCTGGATCTACATCCAGTACTTCGTAATTTACACCCTTTTCAGCTAGAACAATTCGTACCTGATGTGAATAGATACACGTGCTACCCGAATATAGGGTCATTATGGAGCGTTTTGCAACTTCAGCCATAAATTATTACCGCCTTTTATAAATGACAAAAAGGTACCACCGAATTCAGTGGTACCTTTTTAAAAATGAAAAATTAATGAATGTCGCGCCAGTATTCTTTCTTCAAGAAGTAAGCAAAGACAAAAAATATCAACAAGAAGATGATTACTTTAACGCCCAAAGCATGACGCTCTAATTTACCAGGCTCTCCAGCAAAATCCATGAAGTTAACTAAATCACGAACCACAACATCGTATTCTTCTGCAGTCATTGTTCCTGCTTTAGAAATTTCAAAGTAGGTACCGTTATGCTTAAGATCAGATATTGCGAGGGTAGCTTCATCTATAATCGCCTGCTGAGTAGCAACTTCTGAGGTATTAGACGCTTTCATCGCGACACCCTTGGCAATGTTAGCCGCAGCTACTTTAGCTTCAAGTTCAACCGTTGTTGCGCTCTTAACCTGAACACCCTGTAAAGGAGCAAGCACATGTGGCATACCAACATCTTTAAACAAAGTATTGTTGACATTGAACGGTCTACTATTGTCAGTATAGAAACTCTTAAGATAGGTATATAGCCAATCAGCACCACGCACTCTACCAATTAAAGTCAAATCAGGTGGCGCCTTACCAAACCATTGTTGTGCATCAGCCTTAGACATTGAATTGGTGATATGGTCAGAGGTCTTAGTTCCAGAGAACATAAGATTCTTTTCAACGATATCTGCTGGAATCTCTAAAAATTCTACCAATGCATCATAACGCATGTACTCCATGCTGTGACAAGCGACACAGTAGTTCATGTATGTACGAGCACCTTTTTGCAAAGATATTGTATCTTTAGAATTAATATTAGCAGGCATAGTCTCTGCTGAACCTGCAGCCATAATATTTACAGTAATACCCAAAGTGATGATGAGCAGACTGAGTTTTTTAAATAACTTTAGACTATTCATTAGTGTGTCACCCTCTTTGGAACTGGCTTGGTCTTATCCAACCTGGTATACCACGGCATAGCCAAGAAGAACATGAAATAAACAAAGGTCATGACTCGCGCCAATAATGTCATGGCGTCAGTCGGTGACTGAGTTCCCAAATATCCTAGAACAACAAAGCTAATAACAAATAGAGTTAACATCAGTTTGTATATCCAACCTCGGTAGCGAATTGACTTTACGTCTGACTTGTCTAACCAAGGCAATAAGAACAAGACAAATATCGCCGCACCCATAGCCAGTACACCTGGGAAAGCAGAACCTGCAATTGATGGAATCGCTCTTAAAATTGCATAAAAAGGTGTGAAGTACCATACCGGTGCAATATGCTCTGGTGTAGTCAGCGGATCAGCTGGCAAGAAGTTTGGTGGCTCAAGGAAATAGCCGCCCATCTCTGGAGCAAAGAATAATGCTGCTGCAAAGAAGATTAAGAAACCAGCAACACCCAAAATATCTTTTACAGTATAGTAAGGGTGGAACGGGATGCCATCTCGTGGAATGCCATTCTCATCTTTATCTGCTTTTATTTCGATACCGTCAGGATTGTTAGAGCCCACCTTGTGTAATGCAACTAGGTGTAAGAACACCATAAGTAATAATGCTACTGGAACTGCAACAACATGTAATGCAAAGAAGCGAGTTAGTGTTGCGCCACTGATTACATAGTCACCACGAATCCATAAGGTTAGGTCTTCACCAATAAATGGTACCGCACCAAATAGATTAATAATTACCTGAGCACCCCAGAAGGACATCTGTCCCCAAGGTAGCAAGTAACCCATGAATGCTTCGGCCATCAGTAGGACATAAATAATCATACCGAATATCCATAATAGTTCTCGTGGTGCGCGGTATGAACCGTACATTAGACCTCTGAACATATGTAGATAAATCACTACGAAAAACGCTGAAGCACCTGTTGAGTGCATATATCGTAGTAACCAACCCCATTCAACATCACGCATGATGTATTCAACTGAGGCAAATGCACCTGCAGCGGTTGGGTCGTAATTCATTGTTAACCAAATACCGGTTAGTATTTGATTAACCAGTACCACCATGGCTAGCGAGCCAAAGAAGTACCAGAAGTTAAAATTCTTAGGCGCATAATATTCAGAAATATGCTCCTTCCAAACCTTGGTTGCAGGAAAACGGGCATCAACCCATCCCATGAAACCGTCTTGGTTGTTCTCTGAATCAGACATTAGGCTTGCTCTCCTTCATCAACACCAATCAACACCTGTGTATCCGACAGGTACTGATGTGGGGGTACAATCATATTTGATGGAGCAGGCATTGAGTTATAAACTCGGCCTGACATATCAAAGCGAGAACCGTGACAAGGACAGATGAAACCACCGGCCCAGTCTGCAGTTACTTCTGGTGTGTAGGTTGGTGAGCAACCAAGATGAGTACACCAGCTCAATAAGACCAAATATTCTGGCTTAATTGAACGTGCTATATTTTGCGTGTAGGCCGGTTGCTGAGGTGCTTCAGATGCAGGATCTAACAACATCGGCTCAACCTCTTTCAAACGGTCTAGTATTTCTTGATCACGACGTAAGAGAATAACACTTTTACCTCGCCACTCTACCTTAATGGCCTGACCTACTTCCAATTTGGAAATATCGGCTTCAACAGGAGCACCAGCAGCAAGCGCACGCTTACTCGGCATCCATGAGCCTAAAAAAGGTACCGCCACATAAGCCGCACCCACAGCACCCACTACAGCAGTACTATACGTCAGGAATTTACGTCGCCCTAAATCAACGACTTCGATATTTTCTTGTGCTTCAGAACTCATTCTGACTATCTCCCTAGAGACAATTTTAAATTATAATAATCTTGGCTGGTTGTAAGGATATTAAGCAGTCAACAGATGACCAAAGCATACAACCGTTAGCAACTGCGCAATGATAAAGAAAAGTCCCTTCTTTTACAAGAAGGTTCTTATATACTCGAGGTCTTTATTTTCGGGGGATAGAATCAAAAAAGCCCGATATAAATCAGGCATTCAAGAATCTCAAAATTCGTCTTGTTGAGCCAACAGCAAGGGAATACCAATGGCAACCTGATTCCGTGTACCAAGACTTACTTTAGGGTCTATCTCTAACCGATTTAGTCTAGGAATGAGGTGGTTGGGGATTGAACCCATTAATATTCGGTACCTGAGCCCTTTTCGGCTATTATCACCATGCAACTACAGCAAATAAATATCAGACTTAATGTTATGTTCAAGAGTTTTGCACGTATGCCTGTCCAAAACCATAACCAAGCCTATCAGTACCATCAAATTTAGGCCGATATTTAGTTATTATTTAATACAATTTCAACGCTTAATTTTTTCCATATTCGGATCGTACATTGGTCGCAAAGAACAGCTACAGGGATAACGTGTTGCCGCAATCTCAATTTCCCATTTACCCTCTTTCAAGTAGGCTGCCGTTACTGGCTCATTAACTTCAACCATTGCCAATCCTACTGCGCCACCCAGACTGTGACCATAACTACCTGCACGGATGTATCCGACAGATTTGTTATCTCGATACAAGACTTCTGCGTGCCATAACATCGGCTCAGGATCCTTTACAAGCACCTGAACAAGCCGGCGATTATATGGCGCTGCAGCTTTTTGTGTTGCTGCAGCCGCTTCACCAATAAAACCGCCATCCTTGCCGAGAGCCACTGCAAAACCCAAGCCTGTTTCAAAAGCATTGTCGGTGTTATCGATATCATGGCCATAATCACGATAGGCTTTTTCCATTCGAAGACTTCCAAGGGCACGCAACCCAGCGTGAATCATACCGAACTGTTTTCCTGCTTCGACTAGTTTATCGTAGACGTGAACTGCCTGTGCACTGTCAATATAGAGCTCATAGCCCAGTTCTCCAACATAGGTTATTCGAACACATAGTGCCCGGCCGTAACCGATATCAATATCCCGAGCCGCGCGGAAGGGAAATGCTTCATTGCTGAGATCAACAGAACTGACTGACTGCAACAAGTCTCGGCTTTTTGGCCCCTGAATATTTATTTGAGTCAGCATCGAAGTCGCATCGGTGACCACAAGATGAGCATCATCCGGTGTATGGCGTTTTAGCCAAGTTTCCACATGACCATGCATAGTGTCAGTCACTACCACCAAAAACTTGTCATGTTCCAATTTAGTCACAGTGACATCTGCTTCAAGCAGACCATCATCATTTAGCCATTGGGTATAGGTTATCAGTCCAACTTCACCGTTAACGCGATTGGCAGAGATATAATCAAGAACCTTACCCGCATCGCGCCCCTGAACAAGGAACTTAGACATGATGCTCATATCCATCAGCACCACACGCTCACGACAGCTATGATGTTCCTCTTGCCAATAAGGCCACCAGTGCATACGACCAAAGGACAGCTCGCCGGTTTCTGGCTTTACACCTTCTGGAGCATACCAGGAAGGAGCCTCCCAACCACTAACATCACTAAAGTAAGCTCCAGCATCAGCCAGTCGGTCATGTAATACCGAACGCTTGGCTCCTCTGGCTGTCTCAGAGTTTTTGGTCGGATAATGGCATTTGTAGACATTACCTAGTGACTCAAAAGCACGGTCTCGACGATACTCTGGATTGTTCTGATAGCGATGAAAACGGTCGATATTAAAACCGGTCACATCAACATCAGGCGAGCCATTTAGGACCCAATGCGCCACAATACGGCCTAGCCCTCCTGCCGATAAGATGCCGATAGAATTCAGACCTGCTGCAACAAAATAATTTTTCAGTTCGGGTGATTCACCGACAACAGGAGATAAATCTGGAGTAAAGCTTTCTGGGCCACAGAATAATTTCTTAATACCACTCTCAAGCGTAATTGGTACCCGACTCATAGCTGCTTCTAAATAGGGAGTCATTCGTTCCCAATCAGGCTGTAGCTCGCCATAAGAAAACCCCTTAGGAATAGCGTCGACTTGCCAGGGTGCCGATTTACCTTCAAATAGGCCAACCATCAAACCGCCGACTTCCTCACGATAATATCCATAATTAGATGGATCTTCCAGTACCGGCCAATCCCTGCTAATGCCTGGAATATCATCTGTAATCAAGTAATAATGCTCTGCTGCCTGATTAGGTATCACAACCCCATGTTGTTCACCGAACTGTCTCGCCCACATGCCCGCGCAGTTAACTACAAACTCACAATCAATATCACCCTGATCGGTTTGTACTCCAGTAACCTGGCCATTTTTTTGAGCCACACCAGTGGCGGAAACACCGGTGATAATTTTTGCACCTTGCATCTTAGCACCCTTGGCTAAAGCCATGGTTACATCAATGGGGTTAATGCGCCCATCATCTTCGACATAAAAGCCGGCCAGAACATCATCTACATTCGCTATGGGGAATAGGTCTTTAACTTCGCGGGCTGAAATCTCTTGAACATCGACACCACAGTAGCGATTAAAGCTAGATACTCGCCTATATTCCTCTAAGCGATCACTGCTAGTTGCCAGCTCAATGAAACCACACTGATTTAACCCAGTGGCCTGGCCTGTTTCTTCCTCAAGGCGGGCATACAGATCGCGTGAATACTTGCGTATCTCAGTCGAAGTTTCTGAAAGGCTGCCATAGGTCACCATTAATCCAGCGGCGTGCCATGTTGTACCTGAAGTCAGTTCATCACGCTCGATCAAAACCACCTCATTACAGCCCATATGGGCAAGGTGATAGGCTATGGATGTACCAATGATACCACCACCCACAACTACGACACGAGCAGAGGATGGTAGACTATTATTCGTTATACTTGCCTGTTCAGTCACTGCTTATTACCTGTTTAGTGCATGCCTGTATAAGGCATATTAAAGGTTGGAACAAAATATATAGCTTTATTCTTTTTCTTACCTTAATAAAGCCGCCTATTAAGAGAAGGTGCATCATAACATTTATATTCTGGCGACCAAAGTCACTAAGCCCTAACAGAAGGTAGAATTTAGAGTGCCTTTAACTTAGTTATGCCTGTCCCATATAATTTATGCCTGTCCCATATAATTTAGTCCCATATAATTTACAGTTGGAGGTAGGGAGGTATAAGAGATTATCGTTGCTAACGGAACACTAATATCAGTGTTGTAGAAACAAAAAAGCCCGATATAAATCGGGCTTTTCCAGAATTGTAAAAATTCGTCTTAACGCTTCGAGAACTGAGGACGTTTTCTAGCTTTATGAAGACCAACTTTCTTACGTTCAACCTGACGTGCGTCACGTGTTACGAATCCAGCCTTTCTCAATGCTGGACGAAGTGTTTCATCATAGTCCATTAATGCACGAGTAATACCGTGACGAATTGCACCGGCTTGGCCAGTACCGCCACCACCAGAAACAGTCACAGTTACATCAAACTGTGCCAGTGTTTCAGTTAGCTCTAATGGCTGACGAACAACCATACGTGAAGTTTCGCGACCAAAATACTCATCTAGAGGACGTTGATTGACGACAATTTTACCTGATCCTTTGCGTAAGAAAACTCGTGCTGTTGAGCTTTTACGACGACCAGTACCGTAGTTATTTGTAGCTGACATAGGCTTAAATCTCTAAAACTTGTGGTTGCTGAGCTTCATGCTTGTGTTCTGCTCCTGAGTAAACTTTAAGTTTACGGAACATTGCACGACCCAGTGGGTTCTTAGGCAACATGCCCTTAACCGCTTTTTCAATGATCATTTCAGGCTTACGTGCCTGTAATTTCTCAAAACTTATTTCACGAATACCGCCAGGGTATCCCGTGTGGCTGTAGTACATTTTACCACTGGCTTTATTTCCAGTTACCTGTACTTTCTCGGCATTAACAACAACGATGTAATCTCCCGTATCAACGTGAGGAGTATACTCCGCTTTATGTTTGCCTCTTAGTCGGCGTGCAACTTCAGTTGCTAGACGACCTAATGTTTTGCCTTCAGCATCGATGACATACCAGTCACGAGTTACAGTCTCAGGCTTTGCACTAAAGGTTTTCATTTATTGCTCCCGCACTCTCTAAATCTTTTGATTTAAGAATGAGTCAAAAATTCTCTACTAAATAGGCCTTAAAAACGCCCCATACGCCCCCAAAAAGGGCATCGACCCACTAGGGAGCGCGAATTCTACAGAAATGATTATCAAGATACAAGCGTAATTCAGTTAAAAATACCAGAATTTTGCAGTTTTATGTTTTAAGGTAGATGGGGCTTGGCTAGATAGTCATGAGACTGCATTTCCTGAAGCCGACTTAGTGTCCTTTTAAACTCGAATGCCAAGCCTTTTCCCTGATAGAGTTCGGGTAATGTAGCGGCCGCAGATATTATTAGTTTTACCTGTCGCTCATAGAATTCATCGACTAAGCTAATAAAGCGTCGAATACCATCATTATTATCATCATTCATCTGCGGTACCTTTGAAATTAACACGGTATGATAGAGACGGGACAACTCAATATAATCAGCAGCATTTCGTTCGGTCTGACAGGCTGCAGCAAAACTCATCCAAGCAACCCCATCAGCACGCTTAATTGTTTCTATAATGCGGCCATTAATTACTAGGTCATGATCTGGCCGTTCAGCACCAGTACTAAGTCCATCAAAACTAAACTCTAGATTTTGTTCCGCCCGTTCATCCAATGGCGAATGATAAATTTCAGCCTGCTCTAATGTTCGTAATCGATAATCATAACCACCATCAACATTTAGTACCTGACAATTAGTTTCGATCAAATCAATGGCGGGCAAAAACCGCGCCCTTTGTAAACCGTTAGAATATAGCCCCTGAGGTTCAATATTCGAGGTAGCGACCAATATCAGGCCACGAGCAAACAATTCTTTTAACAGTTCACCTAAAATCATTGCATCAGCAATATCACTAACAAAGAATTCATCAAAACACAGTATTCGACAATTTTTAGTCATCTCTTTGGCAATACGTTTTAACGGATTCTTCTGCCCAGCATGATTTTTTAGCTGTTCATGAATTTGATACATAAAACGATGAAAGTGTAGGCGCTGCTTTTGTTCAAAATTGAGCGAGTCGAAAAACAGATCCATAAGAAAAGTCTTGCCACGGCCAACGCCACCCCACATATATAAGCCCGTTGTCTCAGACTTTTGAAACAGTGCTTTAATACTGGTAACGAGATTGGGTTGATTATCATGTAATGTTTCACTGAGACGCTGCAATTGTTTTACGGCTTCTAACTGAGCGGGATCGGATTCAATTTCTCCCGCATCGATAAGTGCTTGATAGGCTTTATTAGGAGGCAACATTGTATGCAGCATTTATATAGCCTCAACCACCGGTTGGAATTGCTGCAACAGTAAATCACTTAATTTGACCAACTTTCCGTGGTAAAAATGTCCAGTATCTGGAAATTGAAAGTAATCGTAGCGTTCCGGGCTCATATTTATCCAATGATCTACGGCTGATGGAGTAACAATATCATCCTCATCACCCATAACTACCAACCAAGGGCAGCCAGGATCGACCACTTCAGTGAAATCATAGTGCTCAACAGCAGGTGAAATACTGATCAACTGTGCAGCATTTACCTCATGGGCAACATTAGCCGCGATAAATGACCCAAAGGAAAAGCCTGACAACCAAATCTGAGCCTTTGGAAATCGTTTTATTACCTGTTGGCAAATAAGCACCACATCAGTACTTTCTCCGATGGTATTATCATGCTTGCCCTCAGATCGGCCGACACCACGAAAATTAAAACGTATAGAAACAAGTCCAAGTTTACTAAAAGTCTTGGCCAGAGTATGCACTACCTTATTCGTCATGCTCCCTTCATATAGCGGATGAGGATGACAGCATATCGCCACAGCCTTGGTTCTAGCATCATGAAAACCTTTTGGTATGTGTACAATAGCCTCAATCACACCAGCACCACCCACTAGGCTGATCCTATGTTCACCGCTTTCTAATTGTCCCCAATCACTAAGCATAAATTTTTGCTCTTACATTCTAACCTTATATATTAGGGATTGTGCCCCATGTTGGTTGCTTAGGAAAGGTTCAATTAGACTATTTATATTGATTCTGATCGGATAATATGTGCCTATGAGCGTACGAGAAATACTAAAAATGGGGTTGCCCAGCCTTCTGGAACCCAGTACAGACATTGAAGATCCACTCAGTGAGGAAATACAAGCCCTAATTGTGGATATGCAAGATACCATGAAGGCTTATGATGGAGCCGGTTTGGCTGCACCACAAATTGGTGTTAATAAACGCTTAGTTATTTTTGGAAGTGATGAAAACCCGAGATATCCTGAATCAGAAGCTGTACCTTTTACAATATTAATCAATCCTGAGATAGAAGAGATTAACGACGAGGTGCAGGAGAGTTGGGAAGGATGTCTCAGTGTGCCCGGAATGAGAGGTCTTGTTCCCCGCTTCAAGAATATAAAATATACGGGTATAAACGAAAAAGGTGAAGCAATTGACCGCACTGTTAGTGGTTTTCATGCCATTGTAGTGCAACATGAATGTGATCATTTGGATGGAATATTGTATCCTATGAGAATGCCGGATATGGCATTGTTTGGTTTTGAATCAGAACTAAGCAAACCGCCTATCGATGAACACGAAGAGTAAATTTGGAGTATTAAAGTGGATATAGTAAGCCTCATCATTACAGTCGTTGCCTTGGCTGTTGGTTTTTTTGCGGGCAAGATGTTGTCGCCTGGACAACAAAAAATTACCGAGTTGGAGTCATCTCTTGCTGAAAAAGAACGAGAAAACCAAGAATACCGTGAACAGGTAGCTGTTCACTTTTCTAGTACGGCTCAGAAATTCAGCTCGATGACAAATCAGTATCGTGAGTTATACGAGCATATATCAACTGGAGCTCAGGACTTATGCGAAAGAAGAACTATGCCTCGAGAGTTAGCCACATCACATGTAGACATTCTTGCTGTTGAATCACCCAATAAAAGCCCAGAATTAACGGCTAAAAAACCTGAGGTAAACTCCGAACCTTCATTGGTCGATGTTTCAAAGCCGGGCCTTTCAGTAATTACTGAAACAAATCAGAAGATTTTAGAAGAGAGCAAACAAGAAGATCAAACGGCCGATATCATTGATTTAGAGGCCCAACGCCCAGAAGCTGAGTCAGATGACTCCGGACCCGCTAAAGATTATGCCATCAAGGAAAAGGGCGTAATTAACCACAATAGTCTAAATAGAGATGACGTCAGCACCTAGTATTATTATTCCCATCTGTAATTTACAGGCATAAATTTCAGACAAAAAAATGGCTACTCAAGAGTAGCCATTAAACGGGGATCAAACAACCAAAAGGATAAAATCTTACATCCACTAATTAAGACCGGTCATCTGGCAAATAGTTCATAAAATCAGTAAAAAAGATCTATTTAATTTTAATTTAACTATAACTCTTTGTTTTTATTAACCTTATTATAAAAGCCCATACTCATTTGGACAGCAATCTATGAAAATAATTCTCGTTTTTATCATTTTATGTTCGTCATTAGCCGCATATTCTTCAGAAAATGACAGATTATCGGCCATTTTTGAAAAAGAATGGCAATTTAGGCTCGTAAGTAATCCAATGTTTAGTCGAAGCATGGGTAATGAAGTTGAAACGCTGAGTTTAAGTGACATGAGTAGCGAAGCATTACAGAAAAGTGCTGATTTTTATGCTGATCTAGCAGAACAACTTCGCGCTATCAATTTCGATGCATTGAGTAAGCGTCAGAAAATTAATTTCCGGATATTTAAAGATCAAGTTCAAGCGCAACTGTCCAGTAGTGAATTTGGCATGGAACAAATCCCTTTTAATTCAGATTCAGGCTTTTATTCAGGTTTTACTAGAGCACAGAATAACTTCACATTTAAGCACAAACAGGATTATTTAGACTACCTGCAATTACTCTCCAGTTGGGAGGTCCATGTTAATCAGCAAATCAAGCTAATGAAAACTGGGCTGGATAGAGGATTTACGCAACCACGGGAGATCATTGGCAATATTCCAGGAAGAGTTAGGAGTTTTGTCAGCTCAGATGCAAAGAATAGTGTTTTTTATAAGCCGTTCAACAAGTTCCCTAAACACCTATCAGAACAAGATAGACAACAATTAACCGCTCGTGCTTTAGAGGTTATAGATAACTCTATTAATAGTGGCTATACAAAACTGGCCGATTTTTTTGAACAAGAATACCTACCCAATGCGCGTAAAACCTTAGGTGCAAGCGAATTACCTAATGGCGCTAGCTTCTATCAAGATCAAATTAGACATTACACCACCTTAAATTTAACCGCACAGAACATCCATCAAACGGGGCTTGATGAAGTCAAACGGATCCGCGCAGAGATGGACGAAATTATCAAGCAGGTGGGCTTTAAAGGGGAGTTCTCTGAGTTTTTAGAGTTCTTAAGAACCGATCCACAATTTTATGCTAAAACAGAACAAGAACTACTGATGTACGCTTCATTTATCGCTAAAAAGATGGATGCAAAATTGCCTCGTCTATTCAATCATTTGCCTCGACTTCCTTATGGCGTAGCTCCAGTACCTGAAAAAATTGCGCCCACTTACACTACTGGGCGTTATGTTTCTGCACCCAAGGGAAGTACTGAACCTGGATATTATTGGGTCAATACCTATGGCCTCAATAAAAGACCACTCTATGTATTGGAAGCGCTGACCCTACACGAAGCTGTTCCAGGACACCATCTACAGATTTCACTGAACCAAGAACTAGGCGACTTGCCGCCCTTTAGACAGTATTCATACCTAAGTGCCTTTGGCGAAGGTTGGGGATTATATTCAGAATGGCTTGGCTTAGAGGTCGGATTTTATGATGATCCCTATAGTAATTTTGGACGTCTAACCTATGAAATGTGGCGAGCTGTTAGACTGGTGGTCGATACAGGCATACATGCCATGGGCTGGACCCGACAGGAGGCAATTGATTTCTTAGCAAGTAATACGGCACTTTCAATGCATAATGTTAAAACAGAAATAGATAGGTACATATCTTGGCCCGCTCAGGCGCTGAGTTACAAGATTGGAGAACTCACAATTAAGCGTCTCCGAAAAGAATCTGAACAGGCATTAGGTAAGGACTTTGATATCCGAGAATTTCATAATGTCGTACTTAGTCAGGGTTCAGTACCACTATCTGTTCTGGTTGAACAAGTACAGGACTACATTAAAGATAAAACCAGGGCTGATTAATTACCTTCAAGAGGGCGAATCGTCTATAATATATAGAAGTATTACTATTAGAGCGTAGCCACCTATGAAAGATCAATCTATGAGTATTCGATTTCGTCTCATATTCGTTGTCCTAACGATTTTCTCATCAGTGCTCTTTGCTGATGAAATTCGCATTGAAACTGTGGCTCAAAAATCTATTCGTCCGAGCTACCCATTTCCTGAGTTTTTATCTACTGCGCCCTATATTTGGTATGAAAATGTCGAGAAAAAGCCGATTAAAGGACATACCTATCGAATTGCCACCTTCACTGTCGACCGTGAATATCACATCTACTTAGAAAAAGTAATTTTTGGTATCGATGGGTGCTGTTTAGAGATTGTTGATTATCGAGAATTACTGCTGAATAAAGCCGTTTTGAAAAAACTCTTTCCTGATAATAATGGTAAGCATGGATTTAAGCTCATCAATTGGCGTTCTACCAACAGTTTTATATTCGAAGCTTTTTCAGGAACCTATTTATTATCCAATATTGACAGTCAACAACCATTGATTGAAGAAATCATTGCTAATGACTAAGGCAAAAAATAGACCACTGCTCGATCTACTGATAAGTATTGTCATTCCGTCAATTATATTAATGCGATTTAGTGGCGACGCCAATTTAGGCGCCGTAAACGGACTCATTGTAGCCCTTGCATTTCCTTTTTGTTACGGCTTGTTTGAGCTATTGGCCCATAAAAAATTCAATTTCATCTCCCTGCTCGGTGTCATCAGTGTTTTGCTCACAGGGGGAATTGGCTTATTAGAGATGGATCCAAAGTGGCTTGCAGTAAAGGAAGCCGCAGTTCCTTTGGTCATAGGTTTAGTCGTTCTTGGTTCGCTAAAGACACCCTATCCTTTAATCAAAACATTTCTCTACAACCCAGCACTAATCGATATCAAAGGTGTCGATCTGGCACTTGAAGGAAAGGGTAATAAAGCAGAATTTGATCAACGACTGACAAGAGCAACCTATTTTCTCAGTGCCACGTTCTTGTTTTCGGCAACGCTAAACTATTTCCTAGCACGTTATATTGTAACAAGCCCTGCTGGAACTGAAGCATTCAACGAGGAACTCGGGCGATTAACACTGGTTAGTTATCCGGTTATCGCACTACCCTCTATGTTTTTTTTATTAGGCATACTTTTTTGGCTAATTCGTTCAGTATTAAAACTATCTGGATTGCCACTTGAAAAAGTAATGCCACAATTGGCCGAAGAGTAATTAGCCAGTAAATTAACAACACAGGCGGTACTATCAGGCAACTCATCCTGAATTAAGGATAATAATTATGATGCAAATAATACGCTTACTAAAAACACTAAATTCAGATGCAGCGCCTAGTTCTATTGCACTGGCAATTTGTCTTGCACTATTTATTGGCTTAACCCCTGTATTCAGCGCCCATAACCTAATCATAGTATTGATTGCATTACTATTTCGGATCCACCTTGGCACCTTTATATTAGCAAGTTTTGGATTCAGCCTGGTAGGTTTAGCCTTTGAGCCATTGCTTGAACGATTTGGATATTTTCTACTGACCAATGATGCCATGACGTCTTTTTGGACAGCATTATATAACACCCAATTAGGACGCTTGAGCTTATTTAATTACAGTACCCAGCTTGGTGGTCTGTGCATTAGTTTAGTTGCTTTTGTGCCGTTATTATTGGTCTTGATTTGGGGTATAAAAAGCTACCGAATTAGAATCAAAGCCTGGGCTGAAAAATCGAAACTAATAGTCATTTTAAGAAGTAGCTCTCTATTCCAGTTGTATGAAAAAACAGGGGGTGCCAGCTAATGAAAATGCCTATTCGTATCTCAGGTTTAATGGTTTTTATTGCCATAATTGCGCTCTTTAGCGCCATATATCTAATTTTTGCTAATCACTTTATAGCCAGTGGGCTACGCACAACGGGTTCAGAACTTATCGGTGCCAAAGTCGATCTTGGTTCTGCTGACCTTAGCCTTGGCTCACAAAGTTTAAGTTTAGAACAATTGGCAGTAACTAACCCCAAATCTGCCATGAATAATCTATTTGAAGTTGAAAAGCTTGCGCTCGACATTGATGCCTCGGCGCTGGCATGGAACAAGGTCGTTATAGATAAAATTGAGATCAGTGAATTATTGTTAAATACGCCAAGAGCAACCAGTGGTGCAATGGATAGACAATGGACCAATGTTCAAGAATGGACGCCGTTTGAAAATATCCAAGACCTTTCTGCTATCGGTGCTGATAAACTACCCGACCCAAAACAATTGGTTGCTGCTGCGGACCTGCAAACCATCCGTGCCATTGATGATTTTAAAGCTCAGTTAAAGGAAACTGAGACTGAATTGAGCTCGCAATACGAGCAACTACCAAGCAAGGAAATAATAGACCAATACCAAGCTCGATTAAAGCAAGTTTTAGACAAGTCTGGTGGCGGTAATAAGTTACTCGGAATGTTAAGCAAGGGCAAAGATTTTAAAGCCCTGCGTAAGGACATTAAAACAGATTTAAATAAAATTAAACGCTTTAAAACAGAACTGAAAAGTGCCCAAGAGCAATTAGGCAGTCAATTCAAAACCCTTAAGAATATGCCCAAGCAAGACCTAGCCAGACTAAAGAGCCAGTACAGTCTTTCGGGCGATGGGGTCAGCAATTTAGTATCAACAGTTTTTGGACCACAGATTGGGCAATGGACACAACAGGGTTATCGTTATTACCAGTATCTAATGCCAATAATCGACCAATACCAAAGCTCTGATAATTCTGAGGTGCAAGAAAGCCAATTTTTAACCGAACGAGGCCGCCGAATATTATTCCAGGATAATGTCCCATTACCTAATTATTTGGTTAAGCATATTAAGATCTCCTCGGCTAATAGTGGCGAACATATCAGTATTGATGGGGTAGTTAATAACCTAACGACTGAGCCTAACCGATGGAACGAACCACTGACCCTTGATCTTTCAGGCAAAGCAAAATTTTTAAATAGCTTTAATTTAAGCGCAACTCTGGATCATAGAAATCAAGCACAGAGCAAAGACGAAATTCGTCTCAATGCGGCCGGTCTTAAACTGTCTGACTTCGCAGATCTAGCCGCTGATTCACCAATAAAACCAAGCGCAGGTTTGGTTGATATCATTGCCTCTGTAAATGTTATTCAAGAGCAATTGGATGGAAAGGTTAGCCTTGTTTTTCAGAAAGCAGAGTTTCAAATTGAGCAGCCTGATAAATGGTTAAGTCTTATTAAAACGGGATTGTCTGGGCTCGAAACATTTAAGATCGAAGTACATATTACTGGTTCAATGCAGAACCCAAGCATCAAGGTTAGCTCGCCAGATTTAAACAAATTATCACAACAGGTGATTAAGTCACTAATGAGTACAGAGCTTAAAGGATTTGAAGATAAGCTAATGGCGGAAATAAAGCAGTCGACTGACGGTCCATTATCAAACCTACCCAGTATGGATCTATTATCGCAGTTACAAACCAAGCTAAATTTGAAGGAATTAGACCTAAATAAAATACTCAAGAAAGCCAATTGATTTAACCCTAAACCTGTAATTTTGGAAACCATTTCCATGATTCGCTGTCAAAACCAATTAACTACAGGTTAAATTGTGACCTTTTGAGCATTTATGTGCTAATTATTTTGTCTTAGTCACTTCTGTAACTGCTTGAAACTGTTTACAATAACGCACAATACATAATTAAATTATCAAATTTATTATAAGGAACCTGCCGGAACCATGTTTTTTAAAAAAATTCGCGGCCTAATTTCTACTGATCTGTCAATCGATCTCGGTACAGCTAACACCCTAATCTTTGTTAGAGATAAGGGAATTGTTCTTAATGAACCATCCGTTGTAGCTATCCGTCTAGATCATGGCGGTACTAAAACTATCAAAGATGTTGGTATCGAAGCAAAAATGATGTTGGGGCGTACCCCTGGAAATATCCAAGCAATTCGCCCATTAAAAGATGGGGTTATTGCAGATTTCACCATCACAGAAAAAATGCTTCAACACTTTATTCGTAAAGTACATGACTCTACCTTTTTAAGACCAAGCCCTAGAGTTCTGATTTGCGTGCCTTGCGGTTCTACCCAGGTAGAGCGCCGAGCAATTAAAGAATCAGCCTATGGTGCTGGTGCCCGCGAAGTTTATCTGATTGAAGAACCTATGGCAGCAGCCATCGGAGCAGGTATGCCAATCAGCGAAGCAAGAGGCTCAATGGTTGTTGATATCGGTGGTGGTACCACTGAGGTCGCCATTATTTCATTGAATGGTGTGGTTTATTCCGAATCAGTAAGAATCGGCGGTGACCGTTTTGACGATGCCATCATTGATTACATCAGAAAGAATTACGGTACAGTTATTGGTGAAGCAACTGCAGAACGCATTAAACAAGAAATCGGTACTGCGTTCCCTGGTAATAAGGTTCTTGAAATTGATGTTAGAGGCCGTAACCTTGCAGAAGGTGTACCTCGATCATTCACTATTAATTCCAATGAAGTACTTGAAGCATTACAAGACCCACTCTCTGGTATCGTAAGAGCAGTTAAGGCGGCATTAGAACAATCGCCACCAGAACTGGCTGCAGATATCTCAGAACGCGGTATGGTCCTCACCGGTGGTGGTGCCCTACTTCGAGATTTAGATCGCCTATTCAGTGAAGAAACCGGCTTACCTGTGATCATCGCGGAAGATCCTCTTACTTGCGTAGCACGGGGAGGCGGAGTTGCTTTGGAGATGATTGATAAACATGGTGGCGATGTCTTCTCATACGAATAAACCTTTGGGTTAATATTCCAATCGGAGAACGCCTATTAAAACCATATTCAGCAGCGGACCATCCCAACCTATACGTTTAGGGATTGTCCTGTTGCTGTCGTTTGTATTAATCTTCACAGACTCTCAACGCAAGCAGTCGTCAAGTATACGAATTTTTATCGCTACCCTGATTAGTCCTCTAGAATTAATTGTCAGTCTACCCAGTAAAGCCTTTGATTGGATGGATACTTCCGTCACCAGTCGGGCCGATCTTATTGAGCAAATAAAACTGTTAAGAGACGAACGAGTTTTGCTAAAAGCTCAAGCACAAAACATGGTCTCATTAGAAACAGAAAATGCACACCTAAGACAGTTACTAGGTTCTATGGAGCGCAAACGCAATAAACGCAGTGTGGCGGAAATTCTTACTGTAGACTCAGATCCTAGTAAGCATATTGTAACGTTAAACAAAGGCACCAATAGTGATGTCTTCCTTGGACAACCGATTCTCGATTCGAGAGGTGTCCTTGGCCAAGTCGTTGATCTGTCCCTTTATACCTCTAAGGTTTTATTAATCACCGACTCAAGTCATGCAATTCCAGTCAAGGTACTGCGTAACGGTGTTAGAGCTATTGCTAAAGGAACAGGAAAAGCAAACCAATTAATCCTAGAGCAACTGCCGCACACTGCTGACATTAAACCTGGCGATATTCTGATCACCTCTGGTCTAGGCATGCGTTTTCCCGATGGATTTCCCGTTGCTATCGTAAAGGAATTTGAAAGTAAACCAGGTAATCCTTTTGCTTCGGCAAGTGCCACAACAAGTACCGACCTATCGCGTAGTGGCTTGGTGATTATGCTCTGGCCTAATGTACCAAGTTCTGAAACTACAAAGGCAGGTCAAAAATGACGACTAGTTTCTCTAGCTACGTCGCCCTATTCTTGACCTTTGTTTTTGGTTTGGTATTACAAATTTACCCACTGCCAGACATGTTAGAGTGGTGGCGACCATCCTGGTTATTAATGACCCTAATTTACTGGGTTATGGTAATACCAAATCGTATAGGCATTGTCACTAGTTGGATAGTTGGACTGATTCTAGATGTTAGTCTTGGCAGCCATCTAGGAATCCATGGCAGTACCTTTGCTATAACAGCCTATATTGTCCACAGTTTGAATAAACGATTGATCCTTTTTACTGTCTGGCAACAGTCATTATTTATTGGCTTACTGGTAGGCTTTGACTTGGTAATTAGCCTTTGGCTCGAAAACTTTATTCAATTTCGGCCAAGACCCGATTCTTATTGGCTAGCAATGATTACAAGTACCCTAGTCTGGCCATTTTCATTTATACTACTGAGACATATTCGACGTAGTTTTCATATTCGCTAACCTGCTGAAATATAACGATGAGAGAAGAAGTACTTATAAACGCCACACCACGTGAAACCAGAGTAGCTGTGGTGGAGAATGGCATCGTACAAGAACTAGTACTTGAACGTAGTAGTCGTAGAGGTATTGTCGGAAATATTTACAAAGGTAAGGTAGTTCGAGTATTGCCTGGAATGCAATCCGCCTTCGTTGATATCGGCCTCGAAAAAGCAGCATTTTTGCATTTTTCTGATATCTACCAAAAAAAGGCTGATTGTGAAGGTGCTGAAAAAATTGAAGATATCACACAGCTCCTGATTGCCGGCAAAAAGATAATCGTTCAAGTGATAAAAGAACCTATCGGTACTAAGGGCGCGAGACTATCAACCCAGATAAGTGTTGCATCACGTTATCTTGTGTTTATGCCGGACAGTTGTCATATTGGCATATCCCAACGAATAGAATGCGAAGAAGAACGCAGTCGACTAAAAGAAATAATCGAGAGTGCGCCTCAGGCTGATGGTGGCTATATTGCCAGAACTGCAGCGGAATCAGTTGATGAAAATATATTACTTCAAGATATTAGCTTTCTAAATAAACTATGGGACAACCTGAAGAAACGAATTCCAGATGTAAAACCCGGTAAAGTAGTTCATGAAGATTTGCCGCTACTGATTAGAACACTTAGAGATATCGATTGTACTAAGGTCGAGAAACTACGTATTGACTCTAAAGCTTCATACAAAAAAGTAGCTAATTTTGTAGCAGAGTTCCTACCTGAATTAGAAGAAAAAATTGAGCTGTATACAGGCGATAGACCAATCTTTGATCTGTACAATATTGAAGAAGATATTCAAAAAGCCCTGGAACGAAGTGTGCAACTTAAATCCGGTGGTTATCTAGTGATTGATCAAACCGAAGCAATGACTACGGTTGATGTCAATACAGGCGCCTATGTCGGTCACAGAAATCTCGAAGAAACCATATTCAAAACTAACCTTGAAGCAGCCAGTGCCCTAGCTAGACAGGTTCGATTAAGAAACCTAGGCGGTATGATCATTATCGATTTCATTGATATGTTGGATGAAGATCACAAACGCCAAGTCATTAAGACCCTCGAAAAAAGCCTTTTAAAGGATTATGCAAAAACACAGATCTCCGAAGTCTCAAGCCTAGGCTTGGTTCAAATGACTCGGAAACGAACTAGGGAAAGCCTAGAACACCTATTATGTGAAGCCTGCCCCGTTTGTAATGAGCGTGGCTCTATTAAGAACATTGAAACGATTTGCTTAGAAATATTTCGAGAAATATTACGTTCAGAGCGTGCCTATGGCGGTCAAAAGTTTCTGGTAATGGCAAATGATCGTATCGTTGAATTTCTCCATGATGACGGCTCCTATATGGTAGCTGAGCTTGAAGAGTTCATCGACAAACCCATTGAATTTAAAATCGATCATTTATATTCTCAGGAACAGTATGATGTCGTGTTGATGTAGGCAGTAACTTTGAAACGCAAACTCGCATCCATATTATATAGAAGTTGGCAGGTACTGGCCGGACTGATAATCCTACTCGCAGTACTGATGAGCATTGCTCGCTTCCTCTTGCCCTACGCTAATGATCAAAAGCATCATCTGGAGTCTTGGTTAACAACTCAACTCGGAACAGAGGTGAGCATTAATGAGCTTTCAGCAAGTTGGGAAACATTTGGACCATCATTAACACTGCATGATATCAATATCGAAGGGGTAATTTATATTGGCTCTGTGCAGGCTGATATCAACACCATACCCAGTATATTCTATAGAAATATTATTACTGATAACCTCACCATTACTGGTATTAATCTGGTCATGAAACAAAACCTTGATGGTAGTTTCGATTTTGATACCGAGAACAGCATACCAAACAACACCGATAGCTCTTCACAATCAAGATCGATTCAGTCGAGTGAACTACAGGACTGGTTACAAAGCCAAAACGCGATCAAGCTTAGTGACTCACATATATCAGTCACCTTAAGAAATGGTAAATCATATCCCATCGAAATTTCTCAAATGGATTATCGACGAGGAATGAATCTATATCAATTAAGGGGCTTTAGCCAATTGCCTGGTGACAATCGGATTGATTTCACCCTAGAGGCCGATGGCTATCTAACCGACCCAGAAACAGTTGGACAGCTATATATCGACACACATCGATTGAATATGGCTGAGCTACCCCTTTCTGCATTTTGGCAAGAAGCCAAAATTAAGCATGGTGCAGTTGCCATTCAAATCTGGGTTGATTGGAAAAATCGCCGCTTTGAAGAAGCCTTATCAACTATTTTGGTCGAGGATTTCCAGCTAAGTTTCCGTGACAAACTCCAGGGACGATTAAATAAACTAGATACCCAATTAATCTGGAAACACTTGGAGAATGGTTGGCAATTACAAACCAGCAATGCCAAGGTACAGAGCCAAGGCCGCGACTGGCCAGATCCTTTTGTCCAACTACGCGTTATCAATGACCCAACAAATTATGACCAAAATTTTCACCTGCGTTCATCACTTTTAGATATTGGAATTTGGAGTGATCTTGTTCTTGCTAACCCAGATTTAGACTCGGAATTTCGAGAACGTCTACTGGCTATGAATACCAGAGGTTTTTTAGACTCTCTACTCATTGATGCCAAACGCAGTGGTAATAGTATTGAAGATTTTACGCTTAATGCGCGTTTTTCAGAGATCAGTTTTAACCCCTATGATAAGACACCCGGATTAACAAACCTTGCCGGGCAAGTTCAGATTAATGAAGACCGAGGCAATCTGTATTTAGACAGTCGCTATACGACTTACCTTAACCCGCAATTATTTCGCGAGCCTATCAATATAGATTACATTAACTCAGACATCGACTGGCATATTGATGAGCAGCAATTTAATCTTCAAATTCAACACCTCAGTGTTGAGGTACTCGGTGCTACTCTTTTAGCTGATGGCGAGTTTAAAATTGAGACTCAGGCAGGTGAGGTTTGGATGAACCTATATGCCGAAACAAAAGCTAAAGATGTCGATGTCGCAAGTTACTTTCTTCCCCATACGATCATGAGTAATGAGTTGGTTAACTATCTGGATGATTCAATCCTATCCGGCTCACTAGAAAATACTAAAATAATGTTACGCGGCAATGCTAAGGATTTTCCTTTTACCAATGGCGATGGAATTTTCGCCATTCATGCTCAAGTTAAGAATAATCAATTCCAGTTTGATCCTAAATGGCCAATAGTTAATGAAATGGATGCCGACCTTTGGTTTATTGGCAATAGTATGCATATCCAAGTTAACGAAGGAAACAGCCATAAGCAAAACATTATTCATGGTGAAGTTGGCATTGCTGACTTTTCAGCAACGCCAGGAATATTAACCATAAAGGCCAGCAGCAAAGGCACACTAGAAGATGCTCCTCACTACATTTTAAACAGCCCACTTAAAGAAGATTTATCGCCGGTACTTGAGTCAATACCTGCCAAGGGTGATTTTGAACTCGGTTTAGATTTAACCATACCCTTGAGTAGCGAGTCTGACAATTTAATCAATGGTCAAATCAAATTATCTGATAATGAATTAACGATTTCTGGTATCGGATTGAAAGCAGATCAAATTACTGGGACGCTTGATATTAATAATGGTTTCTTAGTAAGCAACAATCTAAAAGCCCGAATTCTTGGGGGCATGAGCCAGATAAATTTGGATCAAACCAATAACGATTCTGGTTTAGAAACAAAAATAAATTTGCTTGGTGATTTTCATATGGAGCAACTGTATGAATTATTACCAACGGTTATTCCATCAGGGTTCTCTGGTAGCTCCGCCTACCAAGCTGAAGTAGTTATTCCATCTGTTGAACACGAACGGCTCAACATCAAACTAAACACCAGACTTGATGGGGTTGAATCAAGACTTCCTGCACCTTTAAATAAAGAATCAAACGTTGGTTGGCCATTTGAATTTGCTTATCGGTTGAGCACCGAAGATGTTTCACAAATTGAATTACGCTGGATAGATAAATTTCATCTAATTCTCGAAGGCAGTGCCGATGCTGATTTTGTGGGAATGTTTAAATTTGGCAGTGGTGATGCAATCATCAGTGGAACATCCGGAGTGGAAATTACAGGTGAAGTTGAATCATTAGATGTTGTCCAATGGTTAGACTATATCTCAGAGTATGAGACACCCGCAGAATCACCTGAATTAGATGCTTTTCGTGGTTATTATCTGAACGAAGTTGCGGTTACCGAGCTAAATTATTTCTTTCTACATTTTGATGATACCAAAGTATCCGGGAACCTAAGTCAGGAGAGTCTTAACTTTTTACTAGCAGGCTCTGATATTGAAGGTACAATTCAAATTCCTATGTCATTGAAAGATAACCCTATCATGATTAACTTAGATAGGTTGCAAGTTGACGATCAGTTTGCTGAAGAGACCGTTCCGTCAGAACCCAATCTTGCTGACGCTGATGCTGAACCTCTGCCCGCAATAAACCTGATATGCAAAGAATGTATTTACCGTGATGCTAAGTTAGGAACGACTGAGGTTATTTTAAGGCCCCTAGATAATGGCAATAGCTTCAAAGTTAAAATGGAAAAATCCAACGTGATGGCGATGGATATTGAGGGCGAATGGTCACGAAATTCAGAAATTATTGAAAGTAAGCTAAGCGGAACAGTAACCACTCGAAACCTAGGGCGATTATTAACCTTGCTTCATCAAGATATCGGTATACGCGATACTCCGATGATATTTGATGGTGAGTTGAAATGGCTGGGCGACCCAAGCATGTATAATTCAGCCTCACTGTCAGGCAATATCTCTGCTTCAGGCGGTAAAGGTTCACAGGAAGAGTTGAGTGACAGGAAGGCACGGATATTTTCTTTATTTAGTCTCGGTTCTATTGCCCGAAAACTTACTTTGGATTTCTCAGATTTATTTGAAGATGGATTTTTCTATACCAGTATGAAGGGTAACTTTGCAATCTCAGATGGCGTTTTTGAAACCAACGATTTCAATATAAAAGGCACATCTGCTGATGTAAAAATTAAGGGTAAAACCGACTTTGCCAACAACCATATCGAGCAATGTATTGTGGTAACACCAGACCTTAGTTCAAGTTTACCCATTCTAGCAGGTTGGGCCATTGAACCAGTTACCGGGTTATTAGTTTTCTTAATGAGTAAAATATTTGAACCAGCAATTGATGTAATTTCTAGTATTCGATATAAGGTTGAAGGTTCCTTTGAAGATCCTGTTGTTACCGAAGTCGGAAAATCGAGAGCTAAAGCAACCATACAAAATGCCCAAGACAAAGACTCAACCATTACAATTGAAGGTGAAGAAAAGCCATTTAATTGTGATGATATGTTTAAAAATTAAATTATAGAACATCCTTAACCACTGTTCTTATTAACCAGGATAAAATATGCATCAACCAGTAATCACACATTTTTGCGAAGCGACAAATGCAAGTTGGCAGCAAATTGAAGCGCTAATGTCAGATCTTATGGGACCAGGAATTGATGCAGCTGACATTTATTTCCAGCAAAGTATTTATGAATCCTGGTCAATTGAAGAAGGCATTGTTAAATCTGGCAGCTTTAATGCAGACATGGGCGTAGGCGCTCGAGCCATTAGCGGTGAGAAAACTGGTTTTGCTTATAGCGAAGAGCTCAGCATGCCGGCCCTTACTAAAGCAGTGAAAGCAGCAAGAAGTATCTCTGGTCAAGGCGCGATTCAATCAGCAACGAATACTACCCAGCGACAGATAAACCGTTACTACCCAAGCATTGATCCGTTACTAAGCATCAGTAGTGAAGCAAAAATTAACCTTTTAAAAGAGCTCGATAAATATGCCCGTTCACTCGATAATAAAATCATTCAGGTAAATGGCAGCATCACCGCAAATTTTGAACAGGTATTGGTTTTTGCAAGTGATGGTACATTACAAACAGATGTAAGGCCTTTGGTTCGGTTGAGCATAAGCGTTATTGCAGAACAGGGCGATAGGCGTGAATCAGGCGCTTCTGGAATAGGTGGTCGTCATGATTTACTGAGTTTTGTATGCCAAAATGACAATGGACAGTATCAGGCATCTGAACTGAGTCGAGCAGCAGCCAAAGAAGCCGTTGACCAAGCACTAATAAACCTTGAAGCCATTGAGGCGCCTGCTGGAATTATGCCCGTTGTGCTTGGCCCAGGCTGGCCTGGGGTATTACTACATGAAGCTATTGGCCATGGTCTCGAAGGCGACTTTAATAGAAAAGGCTCCTCTGCATTCAGCGGTCGAATAGGCGATAAAGTTGCTTCCTCACAATGCACTATTGTAGATGATGGCACATTAACCAATCGTCGTGGCTCATTAAGTATAGACGATGAAGGAACGCCAACTCAGTCTACTACGCTTATTGAAAATGGTATTCTAAAAGCCTATATGCAAGACAAACATAACGCCAGTTTAATGGGAACCCAAAGCACCGGGAACGGACGTCGTGAATCCTATGCCCATCTTCCTATGCCTAGAATGACTAATACCTATATGTTATCTGGTAAATATGAGCACGAAGAAATCATTAAGTCCGTTAAAAAAGGAATTTATGCATCGAATTTTGGCGGCGGTCAGGTTGATATAACATCAGGAAATTTTGTGTTCTCAGCCAATCAAGCCTACCTTATTGAAGATGGAAAAATAACCACACCTATCAAGGGCGCAACGTTAATTGGCGATGGACCAACGGTACTTACTCAGGTAAGTATGGTCGGTAACAATATGGAATTAGATAAAGGTGTTGGCGTTTGTGGTAAAGCCGGCCAATCTGTACCTGTTGGTGTTGGACAGCCCAGTTTAAAAATTGATGAACTAACCGTAGGTGGCACCTCACACTAGGTGCCCTTGGCACTAGTCATCAATCTGGGCTTGCACCAGTTTAAAAATCAATCGAAACGCCTTGGTCTTTTGAGCTTCATTTTTTGCTTTGTGGTGACTTCGAATCGACTGTCTTAATTGCTGTACATCAGCATTAGGGTAAGTATTAATAAACTCGGTTAACGCCTTAGGTTCATCTACCAGTCTTTGTCGCCACTGCTCTTTTAAATGAAACTGTTGGCTATCTTGAATCTTACCCGATTCAAGCCGCTCAATATAATCTCTAATAGGCTCAACATTAATATTACGCATGATTTTGCCAATGTATTGTAGCTCCCTACGTAAGCCTTCATGTTTGGTAATTTTGCGTGCGCGATAAACAGAATCATAAAGGTTGGTCGGCATATCGATCTGCTTCAATTGTGAATCGGAAAGAGCCACCAATTTATTGCCTAATTCTTGTAAAGCCAGCATCTGGCGCTTTAGCTCAGACTTGCTTATTGGCTGTTCCAGTTCTTGGCTTTGATCTGAATGTTGGTTATTACTCATGTCGATCTCCTTGTCGCAGACAAAGAGTAAATGAGCTGTTTAGAACAAGCAAGATATTGTTCTGACTTAATGCTGGAATTCACTACTCAGTGCCGTTATAGTTCATTGAATCAAATTAATGAATGGATTACTAGATGAA
>Ga0316204_10000386_pt1 | contig 170409 bp, 167 predicted proteins | sample 6monrhotite_MG_2_FD_205661 | JGI IMG/M metagenome (GOLD analysis project Ga0316204, IMG submission 205661) | Microbial mat bacterial communities from mineral coupon in-situ incubated in ocean water Damariscotta River, Maine, United States -... | ecosystem: Environmental > Aquatic > Marine >... | reverse complement strand
CCATCTTCCGAGGCCTTTTCAATACAGGCAACCCGAAACCTCCCGCTCGCTACAGCGCCCCCTACTGGCGCGCTTCGCCGGACATTCCTGACCGCCTCAGAATCTCACTTCTATCTGAACTTCTTCAGCTGTGCACCGGTCCAGAGATACGGTACGTGAGGTGATCTCGGAGATTCTAACCCTTGCATGTTTGAATTGCGTATCCTTTTAATCGAAGGGGATATGCAGGTCGGAGGATTGTCGCGATAATCCTCCGACCTGGTGGGTTGGGCCGTCTTGACCCTTGGCGATGACGCGCCGTGGGAGAGCTTGGTCGGTCCACCATCGGCTTTTGTCCTGAACAGATGATGGGGAGTGAGTGCCGCAAGCAAGGTAAGGAAGTGTCCGAACGCATTCCGATGGAGAATGTTTACATCGGTATTGACGTGAGTAAAAGCTGGCTGGATGTCTATATTCACCCGGCTGGTTTAGAATTTCGAGTGACTAATGATCGTCCGAATGTTGGTGGATTGATTCGCCAAATTACCGATTGGGCGGTCGAATTGATTGTCGTTGAGGCAACCGGCAAGTGGCATCGTCGCGTACAACGCTGTCTTCATGAGGCCCGGCATCGGATTGCCGTGGTCAATCCCTATCGATCACGCGAGCTAGCCGATGCGTTAGGTTTTCTGGCTAAGACGGATACCATTGATGCGCGTGTGCTGACGCTGTTCGCCATGCATGTGGGGCCGCGCCCTCCGCCACCACCATCGGCAGAGATTGAGGCTCTCAAAGAGTTAGTCGCGGCCCGGCGCGAAGGTCTGCGGGAGGTGACGGCGTTAAAGAACCGTTTGAGTGTCACCGGTCACCAACTGTGTGTCCGTCAGTTACAGGTCCGGCTGAACCTGCTCCAGCGTCACCTGAAAGCCTTGGAAAAGGAGATCCGTGCGATCATTACCACCAATCCGATGATCACCAAACGTGCTGCTATTATCTCCTCAATCCCCGGCGTTGGTCCCGTTAGCTTGATGACATTGATCGCTGGACTGGATGAACTTAAGGCTTGCCCGCGTACCCAGATCGCGGCACTCACTGGCGTTGCACCCATGAACTGGGATAGCGGACAAATGAGAGGGCGTCGGTTAATCAAAGGCGGGAAAGCTCATGTTCGTGCTGTCCTTTACATGACTGCCGTCGCCGCAGTTCGGTCTAATAGTGGCTACAAAGCCTTCTATAAACGCCTCACAGAAAATGGGAAGAAACTTAAGGTCGCGCTTACCGCTGATATGCGGAAGATCGTTATCCTCGCAAATACATTGATTAATGAAGACCGAATGTGGAGTCCGACACCCCCTTGACATCAGACACAGACGCTCCCCAAAACCTCATTCCACTGAGAAGTTAGTGAGTACCGCATGACAGACTCATGCGGCCATGTCCACCCTGTTCCGGGTTAACCCGGAACAGGGTTTTGCGAATTCATTTGGAGCTGCCCAGTTGAGGGCGGAGTGTGGTCAGCCTGAAATGCCTATTTACATATGAATAGCAGAGTGCAAGAAGAACCAAAAACGACACCTGCCACCATGCCGACCAGTACGAGAAATTAAATAACCCCGACCCCCAGTATCCTGCCAGGACTGCAATCGCACAAATTAACCCCAGACCTCCAGACCGTCGCACCCCTAAAAGGGCCTTTACCGCCACGGCAACAATTGTCAGCAAAAGAGCGCCCAGTCCCACTGCCCCCGTTTCAGCATAAACCTCGACCCCCCAATTATGGGGGTGGGCCGGAATAACATGAAGGTTGCCGGTACCCTCAATTATCGCATCAGCACCTGGAACAAAATTTATGGTATTGGCGCCGATTCCGAACCAAGGCGCTGCTGACGCGAATTCCAGAGCCCGCTCCCAAATGATCTGTCGCTCATAGTCCACAAGCCAAACAGGCAGAAACCAGTTTCCCTGAGGCGAGTGATCGAGAAAAAATCCGCGGGTTACGCGTAGCCAAACAACGACACCGATAATTAACACGCCGACGCCGCTCAACGCAGCCATCACACTTTTTTTTGTGCCTTTTTGTACCAAAACAGCCATCACAATCGCGATTGCCGCCGCCAGAAACCCGGCGATCGCCGATCTGTTATAACTCTCCCAGACAAACGCAAAATAGGCGACAGAAGTGAGTACAGTAGCGACCCTGAAAGCCATGGATGATCGATAGCCTGCCAGTGCCAGAACCGGGACAATGAGTACCGCCAGGGCCGAAAATCCCTTTAGGTTCGTTCCAATGGGCTGCGACACCCACCCCTTTAGTCTGAGCGCCCAATACAGTTCCGGCAGGGCCGTCATTGAAATCAGTGCGAACGAGACGCTAATGGCCGCCATCACCGTAAAGGCGTGCAGCGAGATTTTAACAAGGCGCTGATCTATACTGAGACAGGAATAAAAAGCCGCCGCGACACCAACAAATACCAGGGTTCTTGATACCGCCACAAAAGAACGCAGCGGATAAATGGAACTGAAAATGTTCGGCACCCAAGCAACGAAGGTCAGCAGGATAAGTATGCCCACGGGCGTTTGGCACTGAGCCCATAGGTCACGAATTATATCGCGCCAAGGCCTGGAGAAAAACAGCGCGATCAGCGCGAGCCCGACGATCACTGCAAACACCACCCGACTGAAAGCCACCGCAGGCACGGCAATGCCCAGCAATACCGCAAACGCTCTGGGGGCCGGAGTGATGGCGGAGGTCATTGTCGTCATTTGTAGGGCTTTGGCTCTTTGCAGTACATCGCCACCAGTTCAGCGCCCTTTCTAGGGTGTTGTTTAATAAGTTACCACCATATTCGCGTCGGCTTCCTGGCTTTTTTTGGCCTTCACTGTGATGAGTGAATTGACATTATGGGCCTTGATACGGAAAGTGTCGCCAACTTCCCAGTCTTTGGATTTAAAATGATTTCTAGTTCGCTGAAAAATCCGAAAATTGCCATCATTGGCCTTGGCTACGTCGGCCTGCCTCTGGCCGTGCGACTGGCCGAGCACTTTCCTGTGCTGGGGTTTGATGTGAATTCCCAGCGCCTCGATGAGCTCAGGACCGGGCAGGATCGAACGGGCGAATGTGATGCGGAAACACTTGAGAGCGCCCAATATCAACTCAGCTCTGATATGGCTGATCTCAAAAACTGCAACGTCTATATCGTCACCGTGCCAACGCCGGTGAAGCCAAACAACGAACCAGACCTCACCGCCGTGCTCGCCGCCTCCGCCGACATCGGTACGGCGCTAACCAAGGGAGACGTCATCGTTTACGAAAGCACCGTCTATCCCGGTGTCACCGAAGATATTTGTGGCCCGGCCCTTGAGCAGGCCTCCGGGCTGATCTGTGGTCAGGATTTCTTTCTTGGATATTCCCCCGAGCGTATTAATCCGGGAGATCGCAAACATACGCTGGACAGAATTACCAAGGTCGTCGCCGGACAAACACCGGAAATCACGGATCTTCTTGGCAAAATCTACGGCGTCATCACCAGCGGTGGCGTGTTCAAGGCAACGAACATCAAAACCGCGGAGGCCGCCAAGGTCATCGAGAACGCCCAGCGCGACATCAATATCGCCTTCGTCAACGAAGTCGCCATGATCTTCAACAAAATGGGCATTCAAACTCATGACGTTCTGGAGGCCGCAGGCACCAAGTGGAATTTCCTCGATTTTAAGCCCGGCCTTGTCGGCGGACACTGCATCGGTGTTGATCCGTTTTATCTGGCCCACGCCGCTCGTCAGGCTGGACATGACCCGGAAATTATCCTCGCCGGACGGCGGATCAATGATGGGTTCGCGAACTTTATCGCAACGCAGATTCATGAAGCACTCACCAATCAAGGTGCTGCGCGTATTCTCGTGCTTGGCCTGACATTCAAGGAGAATGTGCCGGACCTCCGAAATTCGAAAGTTGCCGATCTGGTTTCCGCCTTACGTCAAAAAGGGCATGCGGTGGAGGTCCACGACGCCCTTGCCGACAAGGATGAGGCCCGCTCGGAGTATGCCATCGATCTGCTGACCGACCTTGAGACCTGCGGCAACTTTGACTGCGTTATCGGTGCCGTCGCCCATGGGCAATACCTAGACCTTGACGCCGACAGTCTAACAGCGCTGCTCAAACCAAAGGGGCTGCTGGCAGATCTGAAAGGCTTGTGGAGAGCCGTTCACCTTGGTGCAAACTACACGCGATGGGAACTTTAGCCTTTCTCACTTTTCTCTATGAAGGCGCCATTTTAAAACAGTAGATGCGGCACTGTGCTCGATCGGGACAACAATCTGCTGGCACTGGCGGCGTGGGCCCTCTCCAAAATAAACACTTTCCTCAAGACGGACGCCGCTTTCCGACACCTGAAGCCGCCAGCCCTGGGTTTTGGCAATACGCAATAGCACCGACCTGCCACCCTCGACCAGAGACGCGCCCACATCCGGATGCAGGTGAAACCTGAGGACGCCCTCTGCCGGACGATTTCCGCGCAGGGTATCCTCCCCACGCAGGTCAAAACCATCCGCCGACAGATAAAGTGCGCGCCTGTGACTGAGGCCAAACAAGGGCAAATAACCATCATGCTCTGATTCAATCAGGGTATTTTTGTCGACCTCATGCCGCGTACTGTCCGTTCGGTGCGCCCGGCGCGCGCCCATGGTGGAGACGCCAACCAGCTCTGAAGAGTTGGTGCCCTCAACAATCAAAGTAGAGTGAGCGGCCGAGCTGCGGCAGACTTCACGAAGCGCGGAGGGGGCCAAAGTGGGTGTCCCACAGTTAACGATGATCCGCCGCCGCCCGGTACTGAATTCAAACGCCAGTGTCCCGGCGCTTTCACCCACACCCACCGGATCCATCACACCGGTATCGAGAATAACGACCGCCTGGCCTGCCGTCAGCCGCTGAAACCCGCTATGGGGCGCGTTGGCGACGGCACGACCTTTCGCGTCAGCCATGTGAAGCGCCCGCTCCACTTCTTCACGGGTCGTCGGCCCCGACCCATTAAACAGGCACAGCCCACCGTCACCATGACGAAACGTACGCAGCACAGGCGCCATACGGTCAATCGCTGTTTGCAACCAGACCGGAACGCCCTGCCCAGACATCGCCAGGGCGGCGCGGATCGTTGTCAGATTGCGAACTGCCGCCAAATGGCGGGATGGGTTTCGTGAACGATGGCCGCCATCAGCTAAGACCTCCTCTTCAATCCGCCCTGCAAGCCTGCCCAGGCCAGCGTCCAGGTGGCGGGGCTGCCGCCCAAACATCAGGACATAGAATATTTCAGCCCCGGCCTCAATAAACCCATCCTCGGGAGGCACTCCAATCCCGCCGACCCGGCGAAGGTGTTTGGCCTGACGATGAAGCGAGGTCAAAAATGCATCGCGAAAAATCTCGTCGCTACCGTCGAGCAGGAAGGGGGCATAGAGGAGCCAGTTGCTAAGCCTCTCAGCCAGAATACTGGCTGCCCAGGACGTCACGCTCCACTTGGCGTGTTCATCGACCCACAACGCCGTCAGCTCACGAGCAACCGTTGCCGATGTCTCTAGGCCGCTGGCCTCAAGATCAGCGAGCCAGCTAAATCGCTGGGCGTGGACCAGGGGGCTTGAGCCTGACCCTTCCCCGCCCGCTGGCTGTCCCATAGCCTTCAGTGTTTTAATCAGATCGCCCACCCTGAGGGCACGGCCACGTTCGGCATCCCCCGAGAAAACTATGGGCAGGGCGATATCCGGCATAACCGGCCGGGCCCGAAGCGTCAGGTTATAGAGCGCAGATCGAAACAGCTGATCATGGAACCTGCCGATCAGAGGGGGTGGGGTCATCTGCGGGCAAATCGGGCGGCAAAGAAACCGTCCCGGCCGCCCTGTCCGGCGATATCCGACGGCAAACTGCGAAACGTGCCGGACGTATTCTCGTCTGCAAAAATCTCAGCACCCTCAATTCGGTCCAGTTGAAAATCCGGATGGCGCTTGAGAAAGCCATCCACCTGCTCAATCCCCTCTTCGGGTTGCAGAGAGCAGGTGCAAAACAGAATCATTCCCGTAGGGGTCAACATTTTTGTTGCCGCATCGAGCAGCCTAGACTGCAGGGCCGCGAGCTTTTCCACGTCTTGGGATGATTTTAAGTGGGCCACATCGGGGTGGCGGCGAAGTGTGCCTGTGGCGGAACAGGGGGCATCCAGCAAAATGACGTCAGCCGGGGTTGCGGGACTCCATACCAGCGCATCGGCGGCAACAACCTCGGCGTCTAGGCCCAGTCGCTGTAAATTTTCGTGCACCCGCTTCAACCGGTTTTCTGATCGGTCGACCGCCGTAACCCGTGCCCCCTCACTCGCAAGATAAAGCGTTTTGCCCCCGGGCGCTGCACACAGGTCTATAACCCGCTTCCCGGAGATATCGCCAAGTAACGTCACGGCCATTCGCGCCGCTGCATCCTGTATCCACCAGGCCCCGTCTTCAAATCCGGGTAGATCACGGATGTTGCCGCCGGTCGGTCGTCGCACTGTGCCCCAGGGTAAAAGTTCGCCCTCCAGCTTTTCCGCCCAGATTTCAGGGTCTCGCTTACACGATATGTCGAGGGGCGGCTCCTGCATATTAGCCTCGGCGATGCTACGGGTCACAGCCTCTCCATAGGCCTGATTCCAGGAGTCCCACAACCAGTCAGGTGTGTTCAGCCTGGCCTCGTCTTGCTGACTGATGAGGCTGGCTCCTTCGCGCTGAAGGCGACGTAGAACCGCGTTAATCAGTTTTTTATATGGCCCCTGATTCTGGCTTTGCGCCAAATCAACTGTTGTTGAAATGGCAGCGTGTTCCGCCGTCCGCTGGAACAAGAGCTGGCAGACCCCGATCCGTAGCAGTATTTCCGCCTGTTTGGCTTTTTTGCCTAAAGGTTTTTCCAGGCAGTGAGCAATCAGCGCATCAATCTGACCTAACCGGCGGAGCGTGGTCGCCACCAGGTTTCGGGTAAACGCCCGCTCTCGCACATCAAGATTTGCGATCCGCTGTGAAGACTCAAACACCTCATCAAGAGCCCGCCTTTGATTGAGAACGGCACCCAAAATATCCAGGGCGGCAATGCGTGCTTCCATACCGATTTTTTTCATGGACCCGTCTTGCCCGAGTGAGGTTGTCAGCGCAAGGCTTTTGCGCAATACCTGCAACGCCCTACGGTTAAAAAGTGGGTGGTTGATTTTATCTTTGGTATTCGCTCTTCGGAGTTTTTCTATTATGCTCATTCTTCTGAGCATACAGTTCATTTTCGGGGGTAACGACTATTTCCAGCCGCAACCAAGATCAGGAACCGTCAACGACGCAGCGCCTTAGTCGCAGTCGCCAGCAATTGGTGAACGGGCCATCTGCCAAACCAAACGGCGCAACGGGTTCTGTGAAGGCGCAACCCTCAGCAGATGAGACCAAGGAAACTGGTGGCCCTTCCGGCCCAGAACCAACCCGGTACGGTGACTGGGAACGTAAGGGTCGCTGCATCGATTTTTAAAAGGCCAGCCACCATAAAGGGATCGACAGGGATAGGGCAGCACTCGGTATATGATGTTTCAATCCATTATAGGTCTTATTTTTCCAACCAGCGGTGCCAACCGGTCGCGCAAACGTAAAAAGCGCAAAGCGAAGGGGGCCGAACGCGTTTCGGCGTCGACATTTACGCCAGGCGGATTGGATGGACATTCGGGCATTCCCAGCATCCTCATCGCCGACTTTGACAAAGACTCCGGCACGCAAATGACGGCACGCGTAGCAAATATTCTAAGTCAGTCTGAAGGATTTGAAGTTTTTCGCGCCAAAAAAACCTTAAAACTCGGCAAAAAAGGGGCTCTGGTTGATCAGCTTTACGCCGCGTTTGAGGAGGGCCGTGCATGGCTCGGGCAAGAAGGCGCCGACCTTCTCCTGTGGGGCGAGACAGAGGGCAACAGCACCACAATCCGGTTTATTCCGGCTGTCCCGGTTTCCGATAGCCAGCCGGGCGCCTTCGGGATGGGCGATGTTTTATACCTGCCGTCATCCCTGGAAGGCGGTCTGGACTCGGCATTAATTGTCTCGGTCCTTGCGTCGATTGGCACCGGATTTCGAGGCGGGCGCACCAGATTAGGCGAAACCCTCAACACACACCTGCAGGGCGTCAAACACTTCATCCAGGAAAAGCCCGGCGGCATGGGCGATGAACACTACGCCGCCCTGCTGACCTCTATCGGCAACGGCTTTGCCGCCCACTCTGCGCTGGGTGGCAGCCCCAAACGTCTGGGTCACGCTGCTGCTGCCTACAAGGTCGCCATAAAACAGATAAAGCCGGAAGATTCTCCAGTTATCTGGGCGCTGGCCCAGAGCCACCTGGCCGCAGCGCTGCGCGCCAGGGGCGACAAGGAAAAGGATCAGGACATTCTGAAAGAGGCCGCGTCCACTTATGGTCGAATTACAGAATCACTTAGTCGAGTAGACCAGCCGTTTGATTGGGCGCTGGCACAGGTAAATAAGGGGCTGGTGCTGTATCGCATCGGCGCCCTGACCGGCCGGGCCGCTTATTATCAGGACTCCTCAAAGAGCTTCGAGGAATCACTCGGGATCTATACCAAGGACCTAATGCCCGGAAAGTGGGCCGAAGTCACCAATCAGTACGGCGTTGTGTTGATGACCCTTGGCGAATTGGTGACTGGCAATGTCACTCTGGAGCTGGCGGTAAAACGGTTTCGCATGGCGCTGGAGGTTCGAAAGCGTGATCGTGTACCGTTGCTATGGGCACAGACAGCGAACAATTTAGGGGCGGCCTGTTTTGCCCTGGCCAAACGCAACTCAGAAGTTGCCCTGCTCCGGGAAGCCGTATCGTGCTTCGAGGGTGCCGTTGAGGTCTACAAGGGGTCCGGCGAGATGAAAAAAGCCGAAATCATCTCCAACAACCTGTCCCGGGTACAACGGCTGTTAACCACCCGGGGAGGGTAGCTTGTCGGAAGCAACCCCCTGAATTCCCGGCTTTCGTTAAACACTTATCAACCTTCGTAGCTTAAACCCTATGCTATGGCACAGGTATTACGATTTTTTGGCGAGTCTTCGGGGGCAGCTGGTGGCACGTCGGGGGCGGCGGGGGCATTATTGCCAGCTGGCGCCAAGTCCTTTTTGAGGCGCCGCGCGCAAGAGCTGGTAGGCGGAACCATGGTTATCGCCTCGGCCTTGATGATGATTGCCATCTTCAGCTATTCACCGGCGGACCCGTCGTTGAATGCGGCCGGGTTACCGGCGCCACAGAATATTCTGGGCCATCCCGGGGCCATCATGTCCGACCTGTGGCTTCAGACGTTGGGTTTTGCCTGTTTTGTTCCATTGCTGACCATGCTTGTCTGGGGGGGCCGCCTTGTTGGGAAAACACCGGTTAAGCGCTGGGCCTTGCGGCTTCTGGCATTGCTTGCAGCGGCGGAATTTTATGCCATAGGCCTAAGCGCCCTGCCGGTTACGGAAAACTGGCCGTTAATGACCCGTATGGGTGGGTTTTCAGGAGCCCTGGCCCTCGATTTTCTGGTCAGTTCGACACCCGCCTCCAGTCTGTATCTGGGCCCAAGCCTGATCGGCCTGGCCTCCGGCCTGATTGGTGTTGTGCTTTGGGTTATTGCCCTCGGGTTATCTCTGGCAGAGTGGCGGAATGTTGGCATTAACATAAGAACCGCGCTCAGGGCACTCCGCAGCGGCGCCCAGTCCGGCCATGACGCAATTGGTGTTGCTGTCGCCTGGGGTCAGAAATTCAAACCCGCCCGCGAAGACGCCACCGCGCCTGAGGCCCAGATTATTCGAGAGAATGCGGATGACGGGGTCTCGGTCCGTATATCCGTTGGTGATACCGCCAACCCCGAACCGGACCCCGCACCCACCGACCAAGAGCGGTCCGGTCTGGTTGAGGCCAAGGCGCAGAAACCGAAACCCGGTCATAAGGCCAAGGCCAAAAGTCAGGGGCGGCTCAATCTGGGTGACGGTGTATACTGTGCCCCGCCGGTCGAACTTCTGGCCACGCCCGTTGCCAATCCGGCGGCAGATGCCCTTAACAAGGACGCGTTGCAACAAAACGCCAAGTTCCTGGCCAGCGTCCTTGAGGACTTTGGCATTAAGGGCGAGATCGTCAAGGTTCGGCCGGGGCCCGTCGTTACCCTGTATGAGCTGGAGCCGGCACCGGGCACCAAAACATCACGCGTTATCGGCCTATCAGATGATATTGCCCGCTCGATGAGTGCCGTTTCCGTCCGTGTCGCGGTTGTTACCGGCCGAAACGCCATCGGTATTGAGCTGCCCAACATGTCTCGCGAAATGGTTTATCTGCGCGAACTCCTGGCGTCGCGTGATTTCGAAAAATCCGGTGCTAACCTACCGCTCGCACTGGGTAAGGATATCGGCGGCACACCGATTACCGTAGATCTGGCGCGCATGCCGCACCTGTTGATCGCGGGGACCACTGGGTCGGGTAAGTCCGTCGCCATGAATACGATGATCCTGTCGTTGCTTTATCAGTGCTCTCCGGCGCAATGCAGATTTATCATGATCGATCCGAAAATGCTGGAGCTCTCCGTCTATGAAGGCATTCCGCACCTGCTGACGCCGGTTGTCACCGACCCATCCAAGGCGGTTGTTGCCCTGAAATGGACCGTGCGGGAAATGGAAGACCGCTATAAAGCCATGTCGCAGCTGGGCGTCCGAAATATTGCCGGATATAACACCCGCATCAAAGATGCCCGAAAAAAAGGCGAGATTCTGACCCGTCGCGTTCAAACGGGCTTTAACGACGACGGCAAGCCGATCTATGAAGAACAGCCCCTGCCGACCGACCCGCTGCCGTTTATTGTGGTCGTGGTCGATGAAATGGCCGACTTGATGCTAGTAGCCGGCAAAGATGTGGAGGCTGCCATTCAGCGCCTGGCACAGATGGCCCGCGCCGCCGGCATTCATCTGGTCATGGCAACCCAGCGGCCATCCGTTGACGTGATCACCGGGACAATCAAGGCAAACTTTCCAACCCGCATCAGCTTTCAGGTCACGTCGAAGATCGATAGCCGCACGATCCTTGGTGAACAGGGTGCCGAACAGCTTCTCGGCCAAGGCGACATGCTCCATATGGCGGGAGGCGGGCGTATTTCACGGGTTCACGGGCCCTTTGTTTCCGACGAAGAGGTCGAGGAGATCGTTAACCACCTTAAAGCCCAGGGTGAGCCTGAGTACATTGAAGACGTCACCACGGCAGACGATCAGGAATTCGGGGCGTCCGGTGGCAGCAGCTCCAGCGACGCCTTATATGACGAAGCCGTTGCACTTGTCGCCCGCGAAGGCAAAGCCTCGACCAGCTTCATCCAGCGTCACTTGCAAATCGGCTATAATCGGGCCGCCCGGATTATCGAGACCATGGAAAAAGAAGGTGTCGTCAGCGCTGCCAGCCGGGTCGGCAAACGCGAGGTGTTGGTCGGCAGCCATTAGGGTCTGGCAACTAAACCGCGCCGCCGACAAGGGTCGCCTTCGATCACAATTTTGACACAGTCGTGTGGGAGCTTTACCTGAACGATCCACTTGGCTAGAAGTTAGTCGCTATGCATATTATGAAATTTCTCTCCTTCTGGCTGGCAATCAGCTTGAGCATTTTTGTTTCGGCCCCTGCCGAAGCGATCATTTCCGACTCGCTGAAACTCAGCAAACAAGATACCACCGACCTGATGCGTATGCAGCAGCACCTGAATTCTGCGAAAACCATCCAGGCCCGGTTTCTTCAGGTCTCTTCCAGTGGTGACTATGCGGAAGGCGAGTTTTCCCTGCAACGGCCAGGGAAGCTCAACCTGACCTACGATGACCCCAACCCGCTCAAGATTGTCGCTGACGGCACCTATATTTCCTATATCGACCGCGAACTGGACCAGGCGACAACTCTACCAATCAGCCTCACTCGGGCCGAACTTTTGCTTCGCGACTCTTTTTCTTTTTTTGGTAAAGACCTACTGGTAACCGGGTTCGAACGCTCCCCCGGCGTCCTGCGTGTCAGCCTAGGCAAAGCCGACAGTCCGCTGGAAGGCAAACTCACGCTTATTTTTAGTGATCGTCCGCTGGAAATTCGCAAATGGGTAGTAACCGATGACCAGGGGGTGACCACGACCGTCTCGCTACTGGGACCATCGTTCAATGTCCCTCTGGACAAACAGCTCTTTTTCTATATGCCACCCACGGAATATATCGATAAAAACTAGAGTTATTTCAATTGGTTAGCCATTTGTATCGACTTTGGACTGGAAGACCACGCTCAATCGACCCATATCTTTAATAACAACCACTTCCGCATTGAGTGAGTGGTTTTCCAGGGATGGTGTCCCCAACCATCCTCGGGCTCCAGTTCGATGGGAGCCCCGTGCGCCCGGTGGTCCCCATCACCGGGCGCATTGCTTTTCTGACGGGCTGTAGCTAAAGCAGGTCATCAGGGTACAACATCCTTCTTAACGATAACTTGGCGGCTACGGGTAGTGTCATGAACTTCTCCATCACAACTTGGAACGTCAACTCTGTTCGCAAGCGCCTGGATGGGGTTGCCGCTCTGATTGAAGAGGAGTCTCCGGACGTTATCTGCCTTCAGGAAACAAAAGTGCAGGACCATCTGTTTCCTGGTGACGCTTTCGTCGAATGGGGTTACAGCCACCAGGCGATACTTGGTATGAAGGGTTACAACGGCGTTGCAATCCTGTCCAAAACACCGCTCAGCCACCCCGAGCCCCTACACTGGTGTGGGCGGGAGGATTGCCGCCATCTGTTTGCGGGGGTTGATGCGGGTGGGTCGCTGGGTGAAATTGAAATTCACTGCCTCTATGTCCCGGCGGGAGGCGACGTGCCTGATCCCCTGAAAAACCCCAAATTTGCTCACAAGCTAGAATTTTTCGATGCTCAGGCGCACTGGTGGGCGGCCCGCGGCGAAAGTGGCCCGCCGCGAGTTCTGGTAGGGGATTTCAACGTCGCGCCGTTAACCACCGACGTCTGGTCGCACGAGCGCCTAAAAAACGTGATCACTCATACAGAAACCGAAATTCGAGCGCTGGAAACCCTGCGAAAAGCCGGGCGTTGGACAGATGCAGTCCGCCAACTGATCCCGGAAACCACTCCCGCCTATACCTGGTGGAGCTACCGGGCGGCTGACTGGGAGGGCGCCAACAAGGGCCGCAGGCTTGATCATATCTGGGTGTCGGAAACCCTATCCGGGGCCCTGGCGGAGGTCTCCATTCTCAAAGACGCACGTGATTGGCAGCCGCCGTCAGACCACGTGCCGGTTACGCTCCGCCTGAAAACCTGACTTAGGGTACCAGCCGGTAACCGCCGGGCTCTGTGATCAGGATCGTGGCATTTGATGGGTCAGGTTCGATTTTCTGACGCAGCCGGTAGACATGGGTTTCCAGAGTGTGGGTTGTTACGCTTGCGTTATAACCCCAGACCTCATCGAGCAATATGTCCCGACTGACAACTTTATCGCCGGTTCGGTATAGGTACTTAAGGATTGCCGTTTCCTTGTCCGTCAGGCGCACCTTGCGGCCGTCTTCATCTCTGAGCAGCAACTTGTTGGCCGGCTGAAACGTATAGGGCCCAATGGTAAACACGGCATCGTCCGAGCGTTCGTGCTGACGAATATGGGCGCGTAGTCGAGCCAGCAGAACGCCGATGCGAAAGGGTTTGGTTATGTAGTCGTTGGCACCTGCGTCCAGGCCCAGAATGGTGTCGGCATCGGTGTCGGCACCCGTCAGCATAATGATCGGAGAGGTCACCCCATTCCGGCGCATCAGGCGGCAAACATCGCGGCCATCCATGTCCGGCAAGCCGACATCAAGAATGATCACATCAAAATAATCGGTTTTCGCCAGCTCCAGGGACTGCGCCCCATTGGCGGCTTCTGTCGGCGCGAACTCTTCATGTAGCTGAAGCTGTTCGCTTAGCATTTCGCGCAGCGTATCGTCGTCGTCAACGATCAGGATCTGTCTTCCCGATGTCATGTTTGCATTCCCCCTGGTTTCACCGCACAGTCTGCCCTGAAGTCAATTCCCAAAAACAGTTTATTGCGCGCCGCGTCTGGCAACATCATGAATAAATATATAGATGTTTTATCCCGGAATGTAGAGCTAACCGGCAGATTATGTAATAAGTTGCGTTTCATACGCTCAAAAAGGCTAACCAATGGCAGATCATCGCCAAAATTTTGATGTCATCTCTATGCCGGCAACACGTGAACCCGTGTCGCTGCTGACAGTTGATCGCGCCGTTTCTGAGTTGCGACGCGGTCGGATGGTGGCCATTCAGGGCGGCGACGGCAACGCGCTTCTCGCACTGGCGGCGGAGGGGGTGACGGACCAGGGGCTTCGTGATCTTGAAAAACTCAGTACCAGCGCGCCAATATTAGCCCTGACGGCCCGTCGTGCCATGGTTCTCGGGTTTGCCCAACCGGCAGGCAAAATCGTCACCGTCAACACAAACCCACCGATCACAGCGGCGCGCGTGCAAGAATTATGTGACCCGCTGGCTGAATGCGATATCTCCAGCCTCGGTATCAGTACCAGTGAAACCTCCAACTATGACAGCGCCCGTGCAGCCGTGACCCTGGCCAAGCTTGCCCGCCTTCTTCCGGCAGTGGCCTGCGCGGTCATCGCCAACGACGAAGCCAAAGACCTGGCCCAATGGTGTGTTCGCCACAACATGCTAATGGTCGATGCCGGAGATATTTTTCAGTATGAAAATGTCGCCGCACGAACCCTGACACCCGTTAGCGAAGCCCAGGTTCCCCTGGAGGGGGCGGAAAACTGCCGGATAATTGCCTTCAGACCTTCGGATGGCGGGCTCGAACATCTGGCCATTGTCATTGGTGAGCCCGACCACCACGTACCGGTATTTGTCCGACTTCATTCAGAATGTTTCACAGGCGATCTTCTGGGCAGCTTGCGGTGTGATTGTGGTGATCAGTTGCGGGGTGCCATATCTGAGATATCCACGAAAGGGGCCGGTGTGTTGCTGTATCTCGCCCAAGAGGGTCGCGGCATTGGCCTGGTCAACAAACTTCGCGCCTATGCACTGCAGGACCGAGGTTTTGATACATTGGATGCCAATGAGCAGCTGGGATTTGATGCCGATGAGCGAATTTATCTGCCGGCGGCCCGCATGCTCAACTTGCTTGGCTTCAATCAAGTGCGGCTGATGACGAACAACCCCATCAAGGTCGATGCCCTCAGCAAGTGTGGCGTCGATGTCGTAGAGCGGGTTCAGCACAGCTTTCCTGCAAACAAACACAACGAATTTTATCTTGAGACCAAAAAAGCCAAAAGCGGACACCTGCTTTAATTGTCACCCATGATAACCTATTGGCCCGGCAGAACTTTCCCAGCGTAGAATTCTGGCTATCAAACACCCATCCAACCCATTGAATTACCTAAGAAAAAGGTTGGCACACCCCTTGCGTAGCTTCCTGTAACGATAAAACGGGAAACATAGCGATGCAGATTAATACTGGTTCCGAAACAGCGGTTTTACAAAGACCTGCGCCTGTACAGCAACTGGCCCTGACGCCGCCAGAAACCCCATCAGGCGATGAAGACGCCGGGTTTCAGCCGTTTGGCGAGGACGGGCTGGGTTTTTTTGATTTTCTCGATATCATCAACCCTCTTCAGCACCTGCCTTTTGTCGGCCCAATGTACCGGGAGTTGACCGGAGATGAGCTGGCCGCAGCTCCACGAATGATGGGTGGCACTCTCTATTTTGGCCCGATTGGTCTGGTCGGATCGGCGATCGATGTTGTGCTGGAAGAGCTTACCGGAAACGACCTGGGCGGCAATATTATGGCGATGCTGGGTGAGAGGGACAATGCCAGCGATGATGGCGCGGCCACTACGGGTGCTGAAATTGTCGAAACCCCTACGGAAACTGTAAGCATCCAAGCTGGCGAACCCACGGCCGTCGGCACCGATGCCGCAGACCCGGTCACAGCATGGGCCATGGCGGAACTAAGTTACCGTCAAGCACAGGCCAAACAGCTGGGATTAAGCGTTCCGGCAAAACCATATTCTCGACTCCTTTCCGAAGCCCCCGTCCCGGCCGCTCAGCCTGCCGCACCCGCGACCTCGGAATTACAGGCGCATTTTGCCGCCGAACGCACTCAAATAGGCGCCATTCAGCCCGATAACATCCGGCGCGCCAACGCCGCCTATCGGGCCGCCGACTTAAGCCTGCAGCGGCTTGATACCGAACAAGCTCAACGCCGGTCGGGCTCGATTGCAGACAATGGTGGGTGGTTCACCGCCGCCATGTTGGACGCTCTTGCCAAGTCCCCACCACAGTCAATTGCACCACCTGAGACACCCAGCTCTCCAAACAGGCCCTCTTCCCTAAACTGAGGTTTTTCGTGAATATCTGCTTATGAACATTATCGTACGCGACCCCGGCGAGGTCCTTTGTGATGGCAGGGCGTTGCGGTGTGCCCTTGGGCGGGGGGGAATCGGTTCCAAAATCGGAGAGGGCGACGGCATTACACCGGCAGGGCTATACCCATTGCGTTCCGTGTTTTATCGTCCCGATCGACTGGACAGACCAAAATCGGGTTTGCCGACGGTCCCCTTACTACACGCGGATGGATGGTGCGACGACCCGGGGCATGTCGACTACAACCGTCAGATCCGGATCCCCTTTGATGGCAGTCATGAAAAAATGTGGCGCGAAGACGCGCTTTATGACGTGGTTGTCGTTTTGGGCTTTAATGATGACCCGGTCAGGCCGGGGCAAGGTAGCGCCATTTTTATGCACGTTGCCAGACCGGAATACGAAACCACTGAGGGCTGTGTTGGGCTCGCCCTCAAAGACCTGCTCAGTGTTCTGGAGGGATGTACGACAAATAGCCAGATTAAGATTTTGCCTCCGGCTCCCTGAAGGGGGGTCGGGAGCCAAAAACTGCCGTCCCGACCCGCACACTGCTCGCCCCAAACCGAACAGCGGTTTCAAAATCATCACTCATTCCCATGCTCAGTTTGCTCAAACCATTGCGCTCGGCAATCTTTGCCAGAAGGGCAAAATGCATAGACGACTCCTCACCGGCAGGCGGAATGCACATCAGCCCGACAATCGGCAGGCCCAGCTCGTCCCTGCATTGCCGAATAAAATCGTCTGCATCGCCTGGCAACACCCCGGCCTTCTGGGGCTCCTCACCGGTATTGACCTGGATATAACAGTCAGGCCGCCTGTTCTGTTCTTCCATCTCTCTAGCGACAGCACGGGCCAGCTTGAGGCGGTCAATGGTTTCAATTGCATCAAACAGCTGGACACTACGTTTCGTTTTGTTGCGCTGCAGGGGGCCAATGAGATGAAGTTGTGTGCCTGGAAATGCCTCTTTTAGCAGCGGCCATTTTTCCTCTGCTTCCTGAACCCGGTTTTCGCCAAAGACCCGGTGCCCGGCTTCCAGGGCCCGGCGAATGTGGTCTGCGTCATGGGTTTTACTGACGGCAACCAGCGTGACGTCCACCGGGTCCCGCCTGGCGGCCGTGGCGGCCTCATCAATCCGTGCGCGGATGCCAATTAGGTTCTGGGCAACATCAGTATCAGGGGTCATGATAGGTTCCGGTTGAAAGTGAGAGATTATGACTGCTGGCCCAGGAACAGTATCAAACGTCGGGCACGGGCTCAATTTCGCAATTGTCCGAGGGCCACTAATTCTCATTGCGATGACGGATGAGGGCAGGGGTGGCGATCCACTCGATATGATCCGGCAGCTGCCGAAAAACAGCTTCCTGATCTTTCGCCACTATACAGACCCGGCGCGTGAACACCTTGCCCACAAGATCGTCCGGGCCTGTAGAAGGGCCGGTGTTCGGTGCCTGATCGCCGGGGATATCAATCTGGCCCGCAAGTGCAATTCCGATGGTGTGCATTTTCCAGAACACCAGCTGAGCCGACTGTCGGTTCGGCGCTTTATGCCACCCCACTGGATCACCACGGGGGCCGCCCATGACCACAAAAGTGTGCGACGGATTGAGGCGCTGGGACTGGATGCCGCCCTGCTATCGCTTGTGTTTACAAGCGCAAGCCACCCCGGCGCCAAGGCGCTTGGTATCTGGAAATTTGCAGCCATAAGTCGGCGCGCCGGGGTTGCCGTAATCGCCCTTGGCGGGATCAGTGCCGACCGTCTCCGTCGTCTGCGGCTGGCCGGTGCCCACGGAATTGCCGGAATCAGTTTGTTTTCCGGACAATGAAACCAACCCAGACTCTAGAAACTGCCTGGCGTTTGGTATATGAAATGGACTTGCCAGTATATTTTGGTGATTTTTGGCTGGTAGTCCAACCTGCCTTTTCGAGTCTGGGAAAGATTAAATGAAGAATATTCGCTTTTTGACGATCTTTGTTGTTATGACAGCGCTGACTTTAGGCGCCTGCGCTCAGTGGGAGGAGATTGACACGCGCAACCAGGATCAAATTGACACAGACCCTTTGGCCGATCACTCCAAACGAAAGACAATCTTTGGTGATGGCGGCATGAGTTTCTTTGGCGAAAGTGGTCAAACTGAGGGCGGGGCGCTGGGCGTCAACAGCTACCTTTGGCGCGCATCGCTAGACACCATTTCCTTCATGCCGGTAAATTCCGCCGACCCCTTTGGCGGTGTCATCATTACCGACTGGCACGCGCCTGCAGATTCTCCACGGGAACGCTTCAAGCTTAATATCTACATCCTCGGCCGAACCCTCAGGGCGGACGGCATCCGCGTCGCGGTTTTCCGCCAGGTGTTGGGGCAAAACTCGGTCTGGGCAGACGCCGCGGTACCGGATGAAACCAAAACCAAAATCGAAGATGCAATTTTGACTCGTGCCCGACAAATTCGGAATATTGATATCGTACAGCAAAAAGAATAACCCCAACCGCCCGCTCACGGCGGCATAGACCAAACACGGGCTTGCACAAGGCGGCGTCAACGGGTACCTCAAAGCAAATCTAATTTCGAGAGTTTCAAATCAATGCCGTCGGATATATCGCGCTATAATTTCAAGGAAGCTGAGGCCCGTTGGCAAAAAATTTGGGACGAACATGCCTGTTTTGCTGTTCATGAAGACTCCGATAAACCTAAATACTATGTGCTGGAGATGTTTCCCTATCCGTCCGGGCGCATCCACATGGGCCATGTGCGGAATTACACACTGGGCGATCTGGTTGCGCGCTATAAAAAGGCACGTGGGTTTAATGTACTCCACCCCATGGGCTGGGACGCCTTTGGCCTTCCCGCAGAAAACGCAGCGATCGAAAACAACGTTCATCCGGCGAAATGGACCCGCGAAAATATCGCCACCATGCGAGAGCAGCTCAAAACCATGGGCCTATCCTATGACTGGTCGCGCGAAATCGCCACTTGCGAGCCAGAGTATTATCGCCACGAACAAAAAATGTTTCTGGATTTCCTAAAAGAGGACCTGGTCTACAGAAAGGAATCCTGGGTCAATTGGGATCCGGTGGAGAATACTGTCCTCGCTAACGAACAGGTCATCGACGGCAAGGGTTGGCGATCCGGTGTAGAGGTCGAAAAACGTCAACTGTCTCAGTGGTTCCTTAAAATTACGGCGTTTGCCCAAGACCTCCTGGAAGAAATTGCCAATCTCGACCGTTGGCCGGACCGGGTTCGGCTGATGCAGGAAAACTGGATCGGACGCTCTGAGGGCGCGCATATCTATTTTGATGTCTCCGGTCAGGATAAAAAGCTGGAGGTATACACCACCCGACCCGACACCATATTCGGGGCGTCATTTTGCGCGCTTGCCGCCAACCACCCGCTGACCCTGGAAATTGCAGAAAACAACCCGGAACTTCAGGCGTTTGTTGCCGAGTGTAACCGTATGGGGACCAGTGAGGCAGCAATTGAAACGGCAGAAAAGCTGGGGTTCGACACCGGGTTGACCTGCGCCCACCCCTTCGTTGAGGGGAGGTCAATGCCGCTATATGTCGCCAATTTTGTGCTGATGGATTATGGTTCCGGCGCCATATTTGGCTGCCCCGCCCATGATCAGCGAGACCTTGATTTTGCCCGCAAATATGGGCTGGATGTTATTCCGGTTGTTGCACCAAAAGACACTGATCCTGAGAAATTTGCGGTGGGCACAGAGGCCTTTGTCGAGGACGGCCTGTTGATCAATTCGGACTTCTTGGACGGTATGGATGTACCGAGCGCCAAATCCTGCGTTATCGACCGCTTTGAAAAGCAGAGTGCGGGCAAGCGGGCGATCAACTATCGCCTGCGCGACTGGGGGGTCTCCCGCCAGCGCTATTGGGGTTGCCCAATTCCGGTGATTCACTGTGAAGACTGCGGCATTCTGCCGGTCCCGGAAGATCAGTTGCCGGTCGTGCTTCCTGAAGACGTTGATCTTGGCGGCTCGGGCAACCCGCTTGATCGGCACCCGACCTGGAAACACACGACCTGTCCGAACTGCAACAAGGCAGCAGTTAGGGAAACCGATACCTTTGATACATTTTTTGAGTCTTCCTGGTACTTCGCCCGTTTCTGCGATCCAAAAAACCCGGATATCGGATTTTCAAAAAAATCCGTAAATTATTGGCTTCCTGTCGATCAGTACATCGGTGGCGTTGAGCATGCAGTGCTGCATTTATTGTACTCACGCTTTTTCATGCGCGCGCTTCGTCAGTGTGGTTACGTTGATGAGAAGGAGCCTTTTGCGGGCTTGATGACTCAGGGCATGATCTGCCATGCAACCTTCCGCGATGAGACAGGAGCCTGGGTGCTACCCGTTGATGTTGAAGATCGGAGTGACGGCAGTTTGGTGCTTAAGGGGTCTGGCGCCCCCGTATCTATCGGTCGATCAGAGAAGATGAGCAAATCGAAAAAGAACGTTGTCGATCCCGAGGCCATTATTGAGGCTTACGGCGCAGATACGGCACGTTTGTTCATGCTGTCCGATAGCCCGCCTGACCGCGATCTCGACTGGACCGATTCAGGAATTGAAGGGGCGTGGAGGTACATTAATCGGCTGTGGCGGATGGTAAGCAGCCCGGCGTTCCCACTCGCACCAACCAGGACGGATCAACCGCCCGCGCTGGGAGAGGTCGCGACGGGAGCGCATCGGATGACGCACAAGACCATACATGCTGTATCTATCGACCTCGACAAGTTTCACTTCAACAAGGCCGTCGCCCGCATTCGTGAATTGACCAATGAGGTTGACAAACTAAAGGCTGATGAGCCAGGGGCTGGCTGGGTATTGCGCAACGGGCTCGAGGCCATTGTTCGACTGATTGGACCAATGATGCCCCATATTGCTGAAGAGTTATGGAATACACTGGGTCACGACACCATTCTTACCGAGATGCCATGGCCCGATATAGACGAGAGCCTGCTCGAAGACGATACTGTTACCATTGCCATCCAGGTTAATGGTAAACTTCGCGGAACGCTTGAACTCGTCAAAGACTGCGATAAGGCCGAGGTAGAGACACGGGCACTTCAACTGGAGACGGTGGCTTCCGCCATGGACGGTAAGCCCGCAAGGAAGATCATCGTTATTCCCAACCGGATTGTGAACATTGTGGTTTAATCATACCCTTGTCGGAATAATCTGCCTGACGCTCTCGGCATGCGGGTTTCAGCCGCTGTATGGGACGGGATTTGGCAGCCGAGTGATTGCTGATTTTTCCAGAGTTCAGGTCGCTCCCATGAAGGACCGTGTCGGCCAGCAACTTCACAATGAGCTGGAGCGCCTGCTTCACCCCGGGGGGGCGGCGCCAAGATACACCTCTCGCCTTCAGGCGGAGCTGAAAGAAAGCACAAGCTCGCTGGCGGTGAAAAAAAGTGCCTTCGCAACACGCGGAAACCTTACAGTGACAGCTAACTACATCTTACGGGAGACCTCGACCGGCCAGACACTGCTGAGTGCATCCAACGCCATTACGGTGAGTTACAATATTTTCAGCTCTGAATTCGAGACCCTGATGGCCGAGAAAGATGCACGCAAGCGCGCCGTACGGGAGCTGGCTCAGGAAATCCGTATCCGGCTGGGGGTCTATCTTCGTGATCCCCCTAAAATTCCGTCGAGAGCGTCGTGAAACTGGCGGGACGAGCGCTGGATGAGTTCCTGCGCGCGTCTCAGCCCTCAAAAAACCTTGTCCTGGTTTATGGTCCGGACCAAGGGCTGGTGCGCGAACGAGGCAAGGTGTTGGCTGGCAAGTGTGTCGATGACCTAAAAGACCCCTTTTCGGTTTGCGAGTTTACCGGCTCTCAGCTTAAGGGTGATCCGGCCAGCCTGCCCGATGCCGCCATGGCGCTGTCGTTGACGGGAGATAACCGGGTCATTTGGGTCCGCGATGCCAACGACTCGTTGACGGACTCACTGAAATCGATCGAGACCAGCAATACCGAAGCCTGGCCAATCATTGTTGAGGCGGGCGAGCTTACCCCGCGCTCCAGCCTCCGTAAATTTTTCGAAACCAGCAAAAATGCCGCAGCGATCGCGTGTTATGCAGATGAGGGGCGTGGGCTGGAACGTGTAATCACCGAAACCCTTTCCGGCGAGGGGTTACGTGCTAGCCCGGAGGCGATTGCCTATCTTGGGGATGTTCTCGGGGGAGACCGGCTGGTAATCAGGGGCGAGCTCGAAAAACTGGCGCTTTATATCAAGGGTAAAGACGACGGGACAACCCTCGTTACCGGCGAAGATGTACAGGTCTGTATTGGCGACTCTTCGAGCGCACCCCTCGATAACCTAGTTTACGCCGTCGGGAACGGCGAACAGGTCGCCATTGATACGGCATTAACCAGGGCCTTTGCAGAGGGGCTTAACGCTATCGCCATCGTTCGTGCCATACAACGGCATTTTCACCGTCTCCACCTTGTGAAGGGGCAGGCGGAACAAGGTGCCACCATTGATGCCGCCATATCCGGTCTGAGGCCGCCGGTTTTCTTCAAATGGAAGGACGCCTTCCAGCGTCAGGCACGGATTTGGTCACTTGAGCGGATCGCCACGGTTCTTGAATTGGCGACGGAGTGCGAAATGCAGTGTAAGTCAACCGGCATGCCCGCCGAAATCCTGTGCAACCGCACGCTTATGCGGATCGCACAGGGGGCACGTAGCCGTTAGCCTACTACTACGGCCCGTCTCCGCCGTGCTCTAGACGACGAAGCACGTCTTCCAGCTGATCAAGTGTTTGGTATTTCAAGGTCAGCGACCCACTCTGTCCTCTGGATGAGATCGATACGTTCAATCCCAGAATATTGGTCAGGTTTCGCTCCAGAGCAACGGTATCAGAGTCTTTCACCGGTGGTAAGGAGGGTTTTCGGGGAGCCCCGGCCTTAACCAGTTTTTCTGTTTCACGCACATTCAGGCCTGCTGCAACCACGTGGCGCGCCAGGGCCGATACATCATCGGCGCCAATCAGCGCCCGGGCATGACCTGCCGAAAGCTGACCTTCGTCAATTAAGGTCTTAACGTCATCCGGCAGGGTGAGCAGACGTACCATGTTGGCGACATGGCTGCGGCTTTTGGCGATACCCTTGGCCAGCACCTCTTGCGTATGTCCAAACTCATCCATTAGCCGCTGATAACCTTCAGCCTCTTCAAGCGGAGACAGGTCCTGGCGCTGTAGGTTTTCAATTAACGCAACTTCCAGGGTTTCCAGATCATTGAAATCCTTCACAATAATCGGGACCTCATGAAGCCGGGCAACTTGGGCTGCTCGCCAGCGACGTTCGCCGGCAATGATCTCATAGGCCTGAGGTTCGTCGGGGTGGCGGCGTACGATAATCGGCTGAATTATCCCTTTGTCCCTAATGGATTCCGCCAACTCTTCGATATGGTCGGCATCCATGATTCGCCGGGGCTGGTATTTTCCAGGACGCAGAAACTCAACGGGTACGGGTTTCGCCGTCCGAATCTGATCCAGGTCCGGAAGGTCTTTTTCTGGATCACCTAAAAGAGCCGCCAATCCGCGGCCCAGTTGTTTTGCTTTTTGTGCAGTCATCTAAGCGCTCAATTGTCTTTCACGGTGGATCACTTCCCCGGCCAGATTCAGATAGGCCTTGGAGCCGGGGCAGTTAATATCATAAAGCAGGACCGGGCGCCCGTGGGATGGTGCCTCGGAAACCCGCACGTTTCGGGGAATTACAGTATCATACACCTTGTCGCCGAAATATTCCCGAACATCGTTGGCGACCAGGTCGGAGAGGTTGTTACGTTTGTCGTGCATGGTCAGGACAATACCCTGGATTTCCAGCCCTGGATTGAAGGCCGCCCTGACTCGTTCGATGGTCTTGACCAGCTGGCTGATACCTTCGAGAGCATAAAATTCACACTGCAGCGGCACCAATACCGCCTGCGCGGCGACCAGGGCATTGATCGTCAGAAACCCCAGTGCTGGCGGGCAGTCGATGAGGATATAATCATACGCCCCAATACATTGGGTGAGGGCCTCACGCAGACGGTACTCACGGCGCGTCGCCTGAACCAACTCAACTTCGGCGCCGTAGAGATCCGGGGCTGAGGGCACAATATCAAGGCCGGGTATTTCTGTTTCACTCGTGGCATCCAGAATACCGGCCTCGCCCATCAATAGTTTATAGGAATTAATTTGACGCTCATTACGCGGGATTCCCAGGCCGGTGCTGGCATTTCCCTGCGGGTCCAGGTCAATAATTAACACTTTTTGCTTCACCGCTGCGAGCGCCGTACCCAGATTGATGGTGGTGGTCGTCTTGCCGACGCCACCTTTCTGGTTAGCCACCGCAAGAATTCGTGTTCCTCGCCCCGTAGTTATCGGTCTGGTTGAATTAATCAACGCGCAATACTTCCATAAGTTTAAGAATGCGGGCCAGATCATGAGTGATACTGGTTATCTCGCTAACTTTCATTGTCCAATGTTTCCGGGCAATGGTCAATTCATGAGCGGCGTTTTCACCCTTCAAAAACAAGCATGTCGTCTCCGGGCCCATAAATCGCTCGGCCTGATTGAGAAGGCGGTCAAGGGGCGCCAGGGCGCGCGCGGTAATGACCTCGCCTTTTAGATCGGTTATTGACTCGATCCGCCTCGAATGCACGGTCACTCTGGTCTCTAGAATTCGATTCGCTTCCGCAAGAAACGCCGCCTTGCGGCTGTCGGCCTCAACAAGATGAACATCCGGCCCACCGCGCTCAGAAATCAACAGGGCCACGACAAGACCAGGAAACCCAGCACCACTGCCAAGGTCGACAAGGGTTTTGGCAGACTTCGGAATCAGGGGAAACAATTGCGCAGAGTCCAAAAAATGACGTCGCCACAAATCGGGCAAGGTGGACCGACTTACTAAATTGATCCGTTGTTGCCATTTTTCCAACAACTCCTGGTACGCGGAAAACCGGTCTAGCAGGCTGCCGGTTATGTCCAGCTGTCTGGCAAAGTCTTCCTTTGTTAAGGGGCTGGGGGCGTTAGGATTAACCATATGATGCTGATTTATTCATAAAATCCCGCCTATACAGACAGGCGTGACCGGTTGCGCTTAACGTATGTCAAAAGGATCGTGAGAGCTGCCGGGGTTACGCCGGATATACGAGAGGCGGCGCCGAGTGTTTCGGGGCGAACCTCCGCCAACTTTGCCCGCACTTCATTGGAAAACCCTGGCACATCCCCGTAATTAAGGTCACTTGGAAGAGTCAATGATTCGTCACGACGAAAAGCCTTCACATCGGCATCCTGACGCTCCAGATAAGCTGCATAAAGAGACTCGATCTCAAGCTGTTGACGGGTTTCTGCCGGTACAGCCTCAAGCTCCGGCCAAACAGCCGTAATTTGACTGAAGGTTACGCCCGGATAAGCCAACAATTCACAGGGGTTACGGCGAACGCCGTCCTGATTTATGGCGAAACCCGCTTTTTTCAATACATTTGGCGTCTCAGACAAGCTTTCCAACCGCTCCCGCCACCCGCTCAGACAGGCCACCTTATCAGAATAGCTGTTCATTCGCTCTGAACCGACTGCTCCCGCGCGGAATCCTTTTTCGGTCAGGCGTTGATCGGCATTATCGGCACGCAATCGCAACCGGTATTCAGCCCGTGATGTAAACATCCGATAGGGCTCTTTAGTCCCGAGCGTAACAAGATCATCGATCATCACCCCGATATAGGCGTCGGCGCGGTCAATAATGAAGGGTTCTGAGCCACTCACCCGTCGGGCCGCGTTAATACCGGCAATCAGCCCTTGTGCAGCAGCCTCTTCATAACCCGTCGTCCCGTTGATCTGTCCAGCCAAAAACAGGCCGGGTGCACATTGCGCCTCCAGCGTCGGTGACAGCTCTCTGGGGTCTACGTAGTCATACTCGATGGCATATCCAGCCCGAACCATGTCCGCCGCCTCGAGGCCTGGAATCGTTTTTAGAATCTCGAGCTGTATGGATTTTGGCAAAGAAGTAGAAATCCCGTTAGGGTAGACAGTTGGGTCCTCCAGTCCTTCAGGCTCCAGAAAAATCTGGTGGCGGTTGCGATCGGGAAAACGAACGACCTTATCTTCGATTGCCGGGCAGTACCTTGGACCCGCGCTCTCAATTTGCCCCGAATACATTGCGGACAAATGCAGGTTTTTCTCAATCAACTTATGGGTTTCGGGCGTTGTGTAGGTAATCCGACAGCCGATCTGCGGTGTCGTGATGGCGCTGGTCATATAAGAGAACGGAACTGGCGGCGTATCGCCATCCTGAACCTCCAGCCCATCCCAGTCGATGGTGCGCCGGTCAAGGCGCGGCGGCGTGCCCGTCTTGAGGCGACCCAGCCGAAACCCCAGCCGCTTGAACGTATAGGACAGCCCAACCGCCCGGGTCTCCCCAAACCGGCCAGCCGGAATTCGATCAGAACCGACGTGAATCAGGCCACGCAAAAACGTGCCGGTGGTCACAATGACTGCGCCTGCGCCAATCTCCTTGCCGGATTCCGTTTTCACCCCGGCGACCTCGCCGGACGGGCCGAACATTAGGTCGTCTACAGGGTCAGCGCGGACATGAAGATTGGGCTGCTCATTTAGCAGTGCCTGAATCGCCGCTTTATACAGCCCCCGATCAGCCTGGGCACGTGGCCCCCATACGGCAGGACCCTTGGATCGGTTGAGCATACGAAACTGAATGCCACCACGGTCGATCGCCTTACCCATGATGCCGTCAAGGGCATCAATTTCGCGCACCAGCTGTCCCTTGGCCAGCCCACCGATGGCCGGATTGCAAGACATTACGCCAATAGTGTCAAGCCGATGAGTCAGCAACAGGGTCCGGGCCCCCATGCGCGCGGATGCCGCCGCGGCCTCACTGCCCGCATGGCCGCCACCGATAACGATGACATCATATTTATTCTGATCGAGCATGGCGGGAATGTAGGTAGGGCAGGGGACGGAGTCAATTAGATCTGTAAATTGTTTCACGTGAAACATAAAAGGGGGCCGCTATCGCGAAATCATCAAAATTAGGTGCCCGCGTGTTCAGATGTTTCACGTGAAACATTCGTTTATTTGCCGATGCAAAAGTCCGAAAAAATCTTATCCAACAAGTCTTCAACCCCGACCCGGCCCGTGATCCGCCCCAGCGCCTGACCAGCAAGACGAAGGTCTTCTGCGATCAACTCCGGCTGTCGTACCAACCCGCCCTCCGGCCACGCCCGAACCAGGGCCTCAACACAATCCACCAAGGCCTCCCGATGGCGGGCCCGCGTCAGCAGCGCCGTCTCCGTCACGGCAAACCGGCTCCTAACCTCTGCCCCCAGACGAACTAAAAACCGCTCAATCCCCTCGCCGGTTTTAGCCGACACTCCCATAACGCCAATCCCGTTAACCGACAGGTCTGTACTCATCGGAGTGAGATCAATCTTGTTGAGCAGGGGCAGGGCACCGCCGTCCACAAGGTCCTCAATCTCGGCGTCCGGACGCTCGCCGTCCAACAAAACCACCTTAAGGTCTGCCTCCGCCGCCCGGTCAAGGGCCCGGCGCACGCCTTCCTGCTCGACGGCATCAGGGGTTTCCCGAATACCCGCCGTATCGGCGATCACCACCGGATACCCCTCAAGGTCAAGCTGCACTTCGATCACGTCCCGGGTCGTTCCCGCTTTTTCCGACACAATCGCCGCCTCCCGCTGGGCCAAAACGTTCAGCAGACTGGATTTTCCAGCGTTGGGGGCGCCGAGGATCGCGATATGAACCCCCTCTCGAAGACGCTCACCTCGCCGTCCGTCTGCAAGGTGTTTTCTCACATCCGCCAACAAAATAAGAGAATCTCGATGAGTCTGTTCCAGCAGGTCATCAGGGATGTCTTCCTCCGAAAAATCGATGCTGGCCTCAAAATAACCCAATATCTGAATCAGCCGGTTTCTCCAGCCCTCATATAGGTCGCCAAGAGCGCCGCCCATCTGCCGCAGGGCCTGACGCCGCTGGGCCACGGTCTCCGCGTCAATCAGATCCGCAAGCCCCTCGGCCTCGGTTAAGTCCATTTTGCCGTTTTCAAACGCCCGCCGGGTAAATTCACCCGGCTCGGCCAGTCGACACCCCTCAAGATCACCAAGTGCACCCATAACCCCGTCAACAACAGAGCGACCACCATGCAGGTGAAGCTCGGCCACATCCTCCCCAGTAAAACTGTTTGGTCCGGGAAACCAGATCGCTAAACCCTCATCCAGCCCCTCACCAGACCTCGGATCTTTCAGGGTGACTCGCGTCGCCTGACGGGCCGTAGGCGCTTTCCCGCATAAAGCGCTCAGCACCCGCACCGCCGCCTCTCCCGACACCCTGATCACCGCAATTCCGGCCCGTCCTACGGCGGTCGCCGGAGCAAATATGGTTCCTGTTTTCATTGGCCTTTTGAAACGTTTAATTGTTTACATGATGCTGTGGGCAACGATTTTTATACCCACTACATATAGGTAGGTTTGGCCGACACGTAAGCCATTGAATAGATTCTCTGATTCCGCCTCGATTCGGCTCCGGTCTATTCCCGCCATCGATTCGGACCCGATCCAAGCCCCACATCAGTCCTTGTTATCTTCTGGGGCCTGTCCGGCAGCTTTGCCCATTTGAGAAAAGAACATCTGCTGCATTTGTTCGAGCCCCTGAATGCCGGCGGGAAGCCAGGTTTTAAACAAACTTTCCGGATCCATTGCAGTGAGATTAGCCCGCATGCGCTCCTCAACCTCACGCATCATCGCCTCCTGCATCGGTTTCACGTCAGGCAGCCCTAAAAAGGCCCTGGCCTCTTCAGGTGTGCAGTCGATATCGAAGTTTATCTTCATTTTCGCAATTCCTTGGGCAAATACTGAGAATAGGTATTGTGTTCCTACATGATCATTCCAAACTAAGTAAAGAGCCCGTCCTTTGGAACGATCCGCCCCATCCTAACCCATGAGCATCAAATGACCCACAACCGTCTCACCGAAGAGACCAGCCCTTACCTCCTGCAACACCGCGACAACCCGGTTCACTGGTACGCCTGGGGCGAGGAGGCAACCGAAGCCGCAAAAGCCGCCAACAAACCAATTCTGCTGTCGATTGGGTACGCCGCTTGCCACTGGTGTCACGTCATGGCTCACGAAAGTTTCGAAGACCCCGAGATCGCCGCACAAATGAACCAGCAGTTCATAAACATCAAGGTCGACCGGGAAGAGCGGCCCGACATCGATCATGTCTACCAGTCCGCCGCACAGATGATGGGCGAGCAGGGGGGCTGGCCGCTGACCATGTTCCTGACCCCGGACGGTGAGCCATTCTGGGGCGGAACTTACTTTCCCTCGACTCCGAAATATGGCCGCCCAGGATTTCCTCAAATTCTCGATCAGCTGTCCCGGTCATTCCACGAAGACAGTGGCCGGGTGGCTCAGAATGTCGCCTCTCTGCGCGAGGGTCTGAAGTCCATCAGTGACCCCAGTGGTGGCGGCACTCTCAGTGATCAGATGTTTGATCAGACCGCAATCGCCCTACTGGGCATGATCGACCCCTACACGGGCGGAACACAGGGCGCGCCTAAGTTCCCTCAGCCCGCCCTGTTCGGGTTTTTGTGGCGAGCTTACAAACGTTCCGGATCACCCGAGTTCCGCGATGCCGTCACCCTGACCCTCGATCACATCTGTCAGGGCGGTATTTATGACCACCTGGCCGGAGGTTTTTCACGCTATTCAACAGATGAGGTTTGGCTGGCGCCGCATTTCGAAAAAATGCTTTATGACAACGCTCTGTTGATTGAACTGATGACCGAGGTTCACAGGGATACCGCATCGACACTTTATGAAACCCGTATTCGCGAAACCATTGCCTGGCTACAGAAAGACATGCTGAACGGCGAGGCTCAGGGTGGGGCTCAAGCTTTTGCCAGTGCTTACGATGCGGACAGCGAAGGGGAAGAGGGCAAGTATTACGTCTGGTCGGAAGCGGAGGTCAATGACCTGCTGGGCCCGGCGGCGGAACAGTTTAAGGCCGTCTATGATGTTGGGCCTTATGGCAATTGGGAAGGCAAAACCATCCTCAACCGCTCCAGCGACTTGAACCTCTTGGATCAGGCAGAGGAAACCATCCTTCGGAACGCCCGCCTCAATCTGCTGTCCGTTCGCGAAAAACGTATCTGGCCACAACGTGACGACAAGGTGCTGACCGACTGGAACGGCATGATGATTTCGGCTTTGGTCCAGGCCTCACATCGGTTTGATGAGCCTGAATGGCTAACCGTCGCTCAAACAGCTTACGAATTTATCCGGGCGCAAATCAGTCAGAATAGCGACCAGGGCCATCGTCTTCTACATTCCTGGTGCGCCGGGGCTGCGCGTCACCCGGCGACTCTCGATGACTACGCCAACATGGCCCGGGCCGCACTGTTTATATATCAGGCAACAGGAGAGCCGTGTTATCTCGACCATGCCCGCGAATGGGTGGGTGTTCTCGACCGGCATTATTGGGATACCGACAAGGGCGGTTATTTCCTGAGCGCCGATGATACGATTGACGTCATTGCCCGCCCGAAGACCTGCCAGGACAATGCCGTACCCCCCGGCAACGGTATCATGCTGGACGTATTGGCTCGCCTGTTCTTCCTGACCGGGGAGGTGGCCTACGAGGCCCGGGCCGAAAATCTGATCCGGGCAATGACACCCGTGGACCCCAAGGCTTCGTTCTACAGCCTGACTCTGCTATCGGGGTATGACCTGCTAACCCGTGCTGTTCAGGTGGTCATCGTCAGTGCTGACGACCCTGACAGGGCCGCCTCTATGCGTCAGGCGGCCCTTCACTCCGTCGCCCGGAACCTCATTCTGAGCACAGCTGATAACACGGACGGTCTGCCTGCCAATCACCCAGCCAGCGGCAAGTCCGCCGTCGATGGTCGCTGCACGGCATACGTCTGTATTGGCACGACCTGTGGTTTGCCGCTAATCTCTGCCGACGACCTAACCGCCGCCCTGAACGAGACAGCCTAACCCCGATGTCCTTCTTTGCACGTAGCCTGCCAAGCCCCGTTGGTTCTCTGACCCTGTTCGCAAATGATGATGCACTGAGTGTCGTCGAGTGGGGACGGGGGCCCGAAGCGCCATCTTCGCCTTTATTGGAAGAGGCGGCAGCGCAGCTAAACGCCTACTTTGATGGCAAGCTCGAAACCTTTGACCTGCCACTTGATCCCGGCGGAACGGAATTTCAGCGCGCCGTCTGGCGTGAGATGTCCCGCATCCCTTATGGTCAGGTCAGAACCTATGGCGATCTTTCCGACGCCCTGTCATCGAGTCCGCGGGCCGTCGGTGGGGCTTGTGGCGCCAACCCAACTCCCATCATCGTACCGTGCCATCGTGTGGTCGGCGCCAGCGGAAAGATGACCGGCTTTTCAGGCGGCGCCGGGGTAGAGACCAAAGTGCAGCTCCTGACGTTAGAGGGGGCGCCGCTACCAACACCACACCGGCCCGAACCCGACCTTTTCGACTGAGCGGTCCGCAAATTCACCACTCCTGTTCCGTAGAGGGTCTTGCACCCCTATCTCGAAATCACCACTATGTCCGACAATCAAAATTCCATATGAAAGACGGGAGATTATCATGAGCATGGCAATTCGCATTCACCAAACCGGAGGGCCCGAGGTCCTCACGTGGGAAGACCGTGATGTCGGCAGCCCGGCCGCTGGCGAGGTGAAAATCCGCCACGCTGCCGTCGGGCTTAACTTTATCGACATCTATATGCGCACTGGCCTTTACCCCGTGACGGACTTTCCCTTTACCCTCGGTATGGAGGGCAGTGGCGTTGTTGACGCGATCGGTGACGGCGTTAAGGGGTTCAGCGTAGGCGAGCGTGTCGCTTATCCGATGAATCCGGGGGCCTATGGCGAGGAACGGCTTATCCCAGCCGCCCGCATTGTCAAAATCCCGGACGGCATTTCCGACAACGAGGCCGCGGCCATGATGCTCAAGGGTATGACGGCCCAGTATTTGCTGCGCCGGACCTACCGGGTTCAGCCGGGTGATAACATTCTTGTCTATGCGGCGGCCGGTGGCGTCGGGCTCATCCTCTGCCAATGGGCCAAACATCTTGGTGCGACAGTTATCGGCTGCGTCGGTTCACCGGAAAAGGCCGAGCTTGCCAAAACTAATGGCTGCGACCACACAATCCTCTATCGCGACGAAAACGTTCCCGATCGGGTCAAGGAAATTACCGGTGGGGAAGGCGTCGCCGTGTCCTATGACGCCATTGGTCAGGCGACTCTGCAAAGTTCCCTGGATTCCCTGAAACCCTTCGGCACCCTCGTCAGCTATGGCAATGCATCGGGCCCGATCACTGATTTCAACCCCGCCGTCTTAGCCGCAAAGGGCTCACTTTATTTCACCCGCCCAACCCTGGCGACCCATACGTCGACCCGCGACTTGCTTGAGGACAGCGCCAGTGAGCTGTTCGGCGTGGTGACCGGTGGCCATGTTAAGATCAATATCGGCCAGACCTACGCACTTTCCGATACGGCAAAGGCCCATCAGGCCCTGGAGGGCCGCAAGACGACCGGCTCGACAATCCTGCTGCCCTGACCGGTATTGCACGAACCGAATAAGAAAAGGGCGGGGAAATTTCCCCGCCCTTTTTTTGTGTGATTTCTTGAAATTTAACTATTCATTGAATCGAAGAAATCGTCGTTATTCTTCGAGTGCTTGAGCTTATCCAAGAGGAAGTCCATGGCGTCGGTGACACCCATTGGCATAAGAATACGACGCAGCACCCACATCTTGGAAAGCGTGCCCTTGTCGACCAGCAGCTCCTCTTTGCGGGTTCCGGACTTGGTAATATCAATGCCCGGCCACGTCCGCTTGTCGGTAAGTTTACGGTCAAGGATGATTTCCGAGTTACCGGTCCCCTTGAATTCTTCGAAAATCACCTCATCCATACGTGACCCGGTATCGATCAGCGCTGTTGAAATGATGGTCAGTGACCCGCCTTCCTCAACATTACGTGCCGCCCCAAAAAAGCGTTTGGGGCGCTGTAGGGCATTGGCGTCGACACCACCTGTCAGGACCTTGCCTGACGACGGCACCACGGTATTGTAGGCCCGTGCCAGGCGAGTGATCGAATCCAGCAGAATCACAACATCTCGTTTGTGTTCGACCAGACGTTTGGCTTTCTGGATCACCATTTCAGTGACTTGAACGTGACGGGTCGCCGGCTCATCAAAAGTTGAGCTGATCACCTCGCCCTTAACCGAGCGCGACATGTCAGTGACCTCTTCCGGGCGTTCGTCAATCAGCAGCACAATCAGATAACATTCCGGATGGTTGGTCGCGATGGACTGGGCGATGTTCTGCAACATCACCGTTTTACCGGTGCGCGGCGGCGCGACAATCAGAGCCCGCTGGCCTTTACCGATCGGCGTAATCAGATCGACAACTCGAGATGTCGGGTCTTTCATTTCCGGATCTTGGATTTCCATTGTCAGCCGCTCGTCCGGATACAGCGGTGTCAGGTTATCAAAATTAATGCGATGGCGGACATCGCCAGGATCAGCAAAGTTGACCAGGTTGATTTTCAATAACGCAAAATACCGCTCACCTTCTTTCGGTGATCTGATCTGCCCTTCAACCGTATCACCGGTGCGCAGACCAAAACGCCTGATCTGGCTGGGAGATACATAAATATCATCCGGGCCTGGCAAATAATTGGCCTCCGGGCTTCTCAAGAACCCAAAACCATCCTGCAGAACCTCCAGTACGCCCTCCCCGAAAATTGCGACATCATCTTCGGCGAGGTGTTTGAGAATGGCAAACATCATGTCTTGTTTACGAAGCGTACTGGCATTTTCAATGCCCAGTTCTTCTGCATAAGACAAAAGGTCTGGCGGCGTTTTCTTTTTAAGGTCTTTGAGATTCATGTCTGATTTTCCGGTTTGGCAGGGTGCCGTTCAGGCAATATTAAAAACGGGGAGAACAGTGCATCAAAGGAGATGTTAATTTGCGGTATGGCTCAGGATCGAGGCCCGAAATTCACTGTTGATAGAAAGGGAACGCGTTCAACGACGCTGAAATTGAATTGATAAAACAGAGAATTACTCAAACCTTCACCACCTGTCAAATGAAGAATTAAGATTTTAAAGGTCGTCTGATCAAAACGGCTGTAAAATGACCATGAATACAATGACAATCATTAGAACAGTTGGCACCTCGTTCATGACACGGAAATACTTTTCGCTCCGGGTATTGCTGTCGGTTTCGAAATCCTTACGCCATTTTGCCATCTGCATGTGGATGACGGTCAGGCCAATAACACAAAGCATTTTAATCTGCATCCATGCCAGTTCCCAGACTTCACTCCCCAGTTCCCAAAACATCAGGCCGGCAAATACATAGGATGATATCATCGCCGGGTTCATGATCGCCCTGAGCAAGCGACGCTCCATAACCTTGAAGGTCTCTGACTTGTCAGAACCAGGCTCCGCCGAACAATGATAGACAAACAGTCTGGGCAGATAGAGCAGCCCTGCCATCCAGGCAATAACACTGATCACATGAAGCGATTTGAAAACCAGATAAAAATCTTCCATGATAAGCTCCGGGTTCAGCTGTTCAGCACACATTTGGAAAACATCGGGTCACAGACCTGTTTTCCACTGGGCGCACCGGAACATATCGGCTTTTTCTGTTCAAGTGCTTTTCTTATCAACCGGGCAAGACCAGAAATAAACTCTTCATGAGTTCCAACGGCCGGTACCCGATGATAGGCAGAAATCCCAAGGTCTTCCGCCAACTCTCGATATTCGATATCCAGCTCAACCAACGTTTCTGAATGTTCAGAGACAAAGGCGACGGGTACCACCAAAACCTGTGTATTATCTTTAGATACACGTTCTAGTTCTTCTTCTGTTGATGGCCCAATCCACTCCAGTCGACCGACGCGGCTTTGATAACAAATCACCCAGTCTAAATCCGGTTCCAGTTGCCTTATAATTGCATCTACCGTTTTTTCTACCTGGCGCTGGTAAGGATCACCCCCATCAACAATTTTTTTCGGTAGTCCATGAGCAGAAAACAAAATTCTGGTTTTACTGTCCGGGTTCATATCTTCCAGTGATTTTCTGATCAAATCGGCCTGTGCAGAAATCAAGCCCGGCTCATCAGGATAACAACAAATCGCCTTTCCTTCTGATGATAATCCAACGACTGAAGTTGCCCGTGACCATTCTTTCAGTGATGAACCGGTCGTTGTTGTAGAAAACTGCGGATACAACGGCAGTAAGATGATCTCATCAGGAGCAAAATCACGAACCCGCTCAGCCGCCTCCATAACCATCGGGTGCCAATAGCGCATGGCAATAAAACACTTAACCTCTCCAATATCTGTCAGCTTATTTTCAAGCGCTGCCGCCTGATCCTGAGTCAAATCCAATAAGGGAGATTTTCCACCCAGGTGTTTGTAAATTTCCTTTGCGATTGGCGCACGGCGCGCCGAAATAAACCGCGCCAACAACCAACGCAACGGGTTTGGCATTTGAATGATTGCCGGATCATTAAACAGATTAAACAAAAACGGTTGAATGGCCTCTGGGTTATCTGGTCCACCCAGATTGAATAAAACCACCGCTATCCGTTTTGTCATCTCTGCTCTCGAATCAAGGGTTCCAGTTACGAATGATCTCCGCAACTTTTTCAACATTTTCCGGCGGTGTAGAAGGCAGAATACCGTGACCCAGGTTAAAGATAAATGGTCCATCAGCAAACATAGTCAGCAGTTCCTTAACACCATCCTCCATGACGTCCCCACCGGCGAGCAAAAGATGATTATCAAGGTTTCCCTGAAGCGCACACAGTGGCTGAAGCTGTTCTTTTGCCCAACCAAGTGACACCGTATGGTCGAGGCTAACGCCATCGACACCTGTCTGTTCAACAAAATCACGATAGAGCTCACCGGCATTTCTGGGAAACCCGATAATCGGAATATCAGGATAAACAGCTTTAACCCGCTCAACGATCTGTCGGTTAGGCTCAATCACCCAGCGCCGGAATTGAGTCTCGGACAATACGCCCGCCCAACTGTCAAACAATTGTAGAACCTCGGCACCTGACTCCACCTGACGGATCAAATAACTGCTAATCGAGTCGACCAGCAAATCGATCAACTGACCAAATCCATCAGGGTCTTGATACGCCCAGGTTCTGGCCCGCCCACATTCCGTCCCGCCACGACCCTCAACCATATAAATTGCTATTGTCCAAGGCGCTCCGGCAAATCCTATGAGCGCCGTCTCATCCGGAATTTCCTTACGCAAACGACCGAGAATTTCATACACCGGAGCCAAATGATCATGCAGACGTTCAATATCCAGCGCTTTGACAGCCTGAACATCACGGATCGGGTCAAGTACCGGCCCTTCCCCTTCCTTAAACGCGACGTTCTGGCCCAAAGCATCAGGGATCACCAGAATATCCGAAAACATAATCGCAGCATCCGCCTGCAACCGCCTCAAGGGTTGTAACGTCACTTCAACAGCAAGGTCGGGCGTATAACAAAAATCCAAAAAGTTTTTAGCCGTCTGACGAATTTTCCGATATTCAGGAAGATAACGTCCAGCTTGCCGCATAAACCAGAATGGCGGGGGAGACATAACCTCACCATTCAAAGTACGGATCAATTTACGTTCGGAGCTTGATTTCATGTGTTCTGATGTCCGGTTTTGAGTGTTGTTCTGAACTATACTTAAATAAGTATATAATTAGATAATAAGGTAGTAGTAGTTGTTGTACGGTGAATCATGGGGATTAATGTTATTCCGAAAGTCATACACAGCCTAACAAGCTACTTGAAATTCGTCAGGCCTGACTGTGAGTTGTATGTTGAGAAATCCTAAAAGACCATATTCAATCCTTAAAAACTCTCTGCCTTTCATTGTTCCCTCATCATGTGAATTATGAGGATAAGTTTTTGATAACGGCCTCTATGCAGATTTTTTCCAGAGCCGTGAATAACTCCAAACAGGCATGAATAAGCGATGGAGTGAAAAATAGGGTTTCGGGTATTAATCCGTTGATCCTGAAAGAACGAGCGTTTATCCACAATCTATACAGACCACTGTTGACCTGATCAGGCGATTTTATGAAGACATTCCACATCCATCTAGTTTCTGATTCCACCGGAGAAACCGTTGATCATGTATCACGCGCTTCGCTCGTCCAATTCTCTGATATCGAAGCCATCGAACATGTATGGACCCTGGTACGCTCACCAGAACAGTTGGAAAAAGTTATCAACTCCATCGAAAATAATCCTGGGTTTGTTCTCTATACCTTCGTCAATCAGCAGCACTGTGATTTGCTGGAAGAGGGGTGTCGTCGTTTGCAGGTTCCTTGTATTTCCGTATTGGATCCCATCATTGCGGCCCTTGGTACGTATCTGAATGCAAAAACCATGGCGCGTCCCGGGGGACAACATGTGATGGATGCTGAATATTTCTCGCGCATCGAGGCCATGCAATATGCGCTGGCCCATGATGATGGTCAGTCAACATGGGACCTTGAAGAGGCTGATGTAATTTTACTGGGCGTATCGAGGACCTCGAAAACGCCGACCAGTATTTATCTTGCCAACCGAGGAATCAAAACAGCCAATATTCCCATTGTGCCCGGCTGCCCGATTCCGGAAGAGTTGTTTAAGGTGAATTCACCGTTGGTGGTTGGGTTAACCAAAGATCCCAAACGCCTGGTAGAGATCCGTCGTCAACGACTGAAGCTTCTCGATCAGGACGAAGACACGGATTATGTTGATATCGAAATGGTATCCAAGGAAATTTCGGATGCCAGACGACTTTATACCAAACATAATTGGACTGTGATCAACGTTAGTCGAAAATCCATTGAGGAAACGGCGGCGACCATTATCCAGCATTATCAGGAATTTCGGGAGTTCAACTCCTGACAGGCAACCCCCAATTTGTTTTGGCATCGGCATCTCCATCCCGGAGAGCCCTGCTTGAACGCGCAGGAGTTCCACATCTTGGCGAAGCCGCACATATAGATGAAGAGGCTCTGAAACGAGATTCGAAAAGCGAGGGCCTAGGCGTTGAACAAACGGCCCTTCGCCTTGCCGTCGCCAAAGCCGCCAAGGTTAGTGAACACCATCCGGACAAGTTTGTTTTAGGTGCCGATCAAATCCTGGAATGTGAGGGCAGCTGGTTTGATAAACCTGCTGATATGGAAGGCGCACGGCATCACTTGAAAACCCTGAGGGGATCCCACCATCGACTGGTCAATGGCCTGGCGATTGTCCATCGGGGCTCAACTGTGTGGACCCATACCGCCGTTGCAACACTGGAAATGCGAAACTTCAGCGATATGTTTCTTGAAACCTATCTGGACCGGTCGGGAGAAAAAATTCTGAGCTCGGTCGGGGCCTATCTTCTCGAGGCCGAGGGCGCGCAACTTTTTAAAACCATAGAAGGTGACTATTTTACCATCCTTGGCTTACCCTTGTTGCCTGTATTGGCATTTCTAAGACAGCAAAACATCATTGAAACATGAGATAACCAGTATGATTTCAGGAAAAGCGAAACTGGCAGGTGTTATCGGGTGGCCTGTTCAGCACTCCCAATCGCCGCGCCTGCACGGGTACTGGCTCGATCAATACGGAATTGATGGTGCCTATATACCACTTCCCGTCAGGCCGGAAGATTTCGAGGACGCTTTTCGGGCGTTGCCAAAGTTGGGGTTCAGTGGAGTTAATATCACGGTCCCCCACAAGCATTCGGCCCTCGAGCTCGTTGACGTTGTGGATCCCCTAGCTCAACAGATCGGGGCCGTAAATACAGTGGCTGTATCCGAAAACGGTAACCTTACGGGATACAATACTGATGGGTTTGGGTTTCTTGAAAATCTTATTCACGGCGCGCCCGACTTCAGTCCGAGCGCAGGGCCCGCTGTTGTGCTCGGTGCCGGTGGCGCGGCGCGAGCGGTCGTCTGCAGTTTGGTCGCTGCCGGGGTTACGGACCTCAGGTTGGTTAACAGAACCCGTGCGCGGGCCGACGCCCTGGCCGACTCCGTGCACGGTCCCGTCAGTGTTTATGACTTCTCAAACATCGACGATGCACTTGAGGGTGCAAACTTGTTGGTTAATACCACAGCTCTTGGTATGGAGGGCAACCCTCCTCTGATCATCAGCCTTAATGCCCTGCCTGTGCAGGCGCTGGTTAACGATATTGTCTATGCGCCACTCCAGACCGAACTGCTTAAAGCCGCAGCCACACGAGGGAACCCAGTGGTTGATGGTCTTGGTATGCTGCTTCATCAGGCCCGAGCCGGGTTTGAAAAATGGTTTGGTATTATGCCGGATGTCACCGATGACCTACGGGCTCATATTCTTAAAGGGATGAACGGGTGACGCCATGATCATCCTTGGCCTTACCGGATCTATCGGTATGGGGAAAACGGTTGCCGCCAATGTCTTTCGCAGCTGTTCGGTGCCCGTCCACGATGCCGATAAGGCGGTCCATGATCTGATGGCGCCAGGCGGCCAGGCATTTGATGAGATCGCGACCGGGTTTCGAGAGGCGGTTAAAAACGGTAAGATCAATAGAAAACGCTTAGGCGACATCGTTTTCAAGGACCCGGATGACTTAAAGCGATTGGAATCTATTCTTCACCCTCTCGTTCGTGACCACAAACACCGGTTTTTGGGCCGTGCCGCTCGGCGGCGACAGCCACTTGTTGTTCTTGATGTACCTTTGTTGTTTGAAACTCATGGGCAACATCAGTGTGATGGAGTTGTTACCGTCAGCGCCCCATGGTTTGTGCAGCGCGCACGGGTTTTGTCTCGACCCGGTATGACACCGGAAAAATTTGCTGCCATTCTCGCCAAACAGATGCCAGACAGCGAAAAGCGCCGGAAATCTGATTTTGTTGTCCAAACCGGCAATGGGCGACTTGAGAGTCTGTGCGCAATCCGTAAAATCATCGGGAACGTCCGAAGCTGGCAGGGAAGCCACTGGCCATCCCGCCCCGGTGTCGCCGGACGTGCGAAAGGTTAGATTTCTCTATCCTTCCAGAGCACCGCAGGAGCAACCATGCGTGAGATCGTACTTGATACGGAAACGACGGGCCTTGATCCCAGGGCCGGACACCGGATAGTCGAAATTGGCTGTGTTGAGTTGATCAATCACGTGGCGACCGACGCGACCTTTCACAAATACATCAATCCTGAACGCGATATGCCAGAGGAAGCTTTTCGGGTTCACGGACTGTCAGAAGAATTTCTGCGGGACCAGCCGGTCTTCTCAGAAATTGCCGAAGGATTTCTGACGTTTATCGGAGATTCGCCTCTGGTTATCCATAATGCGGAATTCGATATGGGCTTCATCAATGCCGAGCTGGCAAAAGTGAAGTTGGGCGCGCTAGATATGTTGCGCAGCATCGACACCGTCCGTATGGCGAGAAAGATGTTCCCCGGTGCCCCCGCTAATCTGGACGCGCTGTGTAAGCGGTTTCAGATCGACAACTCAGGCCGCGATCTTCATGGCGCCCTATTGGACGCCCGGCTGCTGGCAGATGTCTATCTGGAGTTGACGGGGGGGCGCCAGCAAGGACTCGAGCTGGCCAGCCAGCGTCGCCAAGAAATGGCCGGCTCGTCAGTGGCGCCATCAGGTGGCGCCCGGCCGGCCCGGCCCCATAAACCAAGCCCGGATGAAGAGGCCCGCCATCAAGCGTTTCTGGAAGACCTTGATCAGCCAATATGGCTTGATCAAGGTCAGTAAATCCAGAGGTTAACAACGCAGGATTAGTCGGCGCTGCCCTCGGCGGCACTTTCGGGCGCTGTTTCTGAGGCTTCGCGAGATTCGAGTTCGCGCTGGAACATGGCGACAAAGTCGACAGCCCCGACCATCAGTGGTGGGAATCCGCCATCGCGGGTAACCTGCGCTAGAATATTTCGCGCAAATGGGAACAGTAGGCGCGGACATTCGATGAAGATCAGTGGCTGCAGATGTTCCGGTGGGCAATTCAAGGTGAAAACACCTGCATATTCCAGCTCAAGGATAAATCCGGTTTCCTCGCCGACCATTGCGGTTGCCGCCATGGTTAAAATAACTTCAAAAACATTTTCGTCGAACTTATTGGTATCGACGTTGATGTTAACATTAATTTCCGGCTGTTGCTGTTGCATGACCTGGAAAATCCCGGGCGCTGTTGGCGCTTCGAAGGACAGGTCTTTGATGTATTGAGCATTAACAAGAACGGGGGGCGCCTGCTCGGTGGCCGCACCTTCTTCTTCGTTCACGTCTTCGTTTGTTTCCGGGGTATCCGCCATTACTGATCTCCATGGTTAAAGCGTCCCGTGGCTAACACGTCTCAGCGGGAGGAACAACTGTTTCAGTACGTGTTTCCTGGCGGGCGAAATTATTTAGGTGGCAACCCGGCGCGAGGGCCAGGGTGGGCTGGATCGTCGGTGTGGGTCTTTGAGACCTCTTCGAAGTCGCCATCGATGATGACGGGCCCGTCACCGTGTCTGGGCTCATCTGTGCCCGAATACGCACCGTTTCCCATGTGAACCTGACCACGTCTTACCAAAAACTTTTTGCCCCAACCGCGTAAGAGCCGGCGAACCGGTGGCGTAAACAGTAAAAACCCGACTGTATCGGTGACAAATCCAGGGGTCAGCAACAGTGCTCCGGCAAACAACAAACACAGCCCGTCAAACAGCTCATCAATCGGGAAGCGGTTTTCCTGAAGGCTGGCCTGGGCCCGAGCCAGAACGGAAAATCCCTGTTGACGCAGCAGGGCGGTGCCCATGATTGCCGTGATCACGACGACAGCCAGAGTTGTTCCGAGGCCGACCTTTTCCCCGACCTCAATAAAAACGGCGATTTCCGCGATTGGCACCCCGATCATCGCAATCAAAATAAACGCGCCCATTACTTGCCCTTTCCGGCTGATCGCCCTATCTATCAACAAAGACTGGGGCGACCAGAAACACAAACACCAAATTCATTAGAATGGTGTGTGGACCTGAGCGCCTTTAGTCTTTAATTTATTATATGGACCAAGATTTTGTTTAATCTAGGGGCGTCGACGAGGTCCAGGGTGTCGATCTTCCCGATTTTTGAATTTCCGACCGAACATGAGCAACGGCTTTCAGTTTATTGACATAATCTTCTTCGCAATGATCGCGGTGTTTTTGGTGCTGCGCCTGCGCGGCGTTCTTGGTCGACGCGACAGCGAAGAAAACGGCCTTGATGATATTTTCAAACGTGACCGACCTCAGGAAGGAGCTGACGAAAATGTCATTCAGCTTTCCGAACGAGACGGTCAGTTTAGCCAGGGTGAAGAAGACGACGGCGAGAAAGAGAATTGGGCGACGGATGAGCTCGCTCAGGGCATTCACGATATTCGCACCATAGACGCCTCCTTTAGCGCCGAAGATTTCCTGGTCGGAGGCCGGGTTGCCTTTGAGATGGTGCTGAACGCCTATGCCTCGGGCGACACGGACACACTGAAGCAGCTGCTCAGCAACGATGTCTACGCTAATTTCGCCAAGGTCATCCAAGACCGAGAGCGAGCCGGCCACGTTATGGAAGACACTCTGGTTGGCATTCAGGCGGCTGATATCATGGAAGCCTATGTTGAGGGCCGGGTTGCCAATATTACCGTTAAGTTTGTTACCGATCAGATAAACATTACCCGCGATGAAAACGGCGATGTGGTGGAGGGTAACCCCAATGCGGTGATAGCGGTCACTGATTTCTGGACCTTTGCCCACGATACTAAATCCAGCGACCCCAACTGGTCACTTGTTGCGACACGGAGCCTTGATTAAGGCGGCCCAAAGCAAGGTGTGGTTTCGTCACCTTGTGGCGGCTGGCGGCTTATTGGCCCTGACGGGGTGTGCCGAGCTTGGTATTGTCTCGACCAGCATTCCCCTTCCGCCCGTCGTCTCTAAAACCGACCCCCCGAAAACCGGGTTCGGTCTCAACCCGATCACGTTCGAAGACCTGCCGGGCTGGAAAACGGATGTTCACAGTGAAGTTCTGCCAGCATTTCTGAAAAGCTGTCGGCTGATCCAGAAACAGCCACCGACCAAGCGGATGGGGGTTTTGGAAGAAATGGGCCGGGTTGAGGATTGGCTGCCGCTGTGCCAGTCCGCCAAAATTATCCGCGCAGACAACGCCGCAGAAACTCAGTACTTTTTTGAATCCCGGTTTCAGGCTTATTCAGTGGGTTCTAAATGGACTGCCGCTGGGCTCTTTACGGGGTATTATGAGGCCGAGCTGAATGGCGCATTTCGCCCAGACGAACGGTACCGTTATCCAATTCTTTCGCGCCCCAAGGACCTGGTTTCCGCCGATCTTGGGCAGTTTGACCATAAATGGAACGGCAATCAAATTGCCGGCCGACTGCTAAACAACAGGTTCGTTCCCTATTATACCCGCGCTGAAATCGACACCGGTGCCCTTAATGGTCGCCAGCTGGAAATTCTTTGGGTTGATAACCCGGCGGATGCATTTTTTCTTCATATTCAGGGGTCGGGCCGGGTCAGTTTGGCAGATGGATCGTTTATTCGGCTGGCCTATGCCGGGCGAAATGGCCATCGTTATACGGCTGTCGGCCGTGAATTGGTGGCCGGTGGCATCATGCGCCTCGATGATGTAACCATGCCGGCCATACGGGACTGGATGGAAGCCAACCCGGTGGGCGGTGACGTGCTCCGCAAAAAGAACCGTTCATATATCTTTTTTCGCATTTCTGACACGGGCGGGCCTGTTGGCGCTCAAGGCGTCTTATTGACGCCCGGGCGAAGCCTTGCCGTTGATCCCAAGTATATTCCCTACGGAATTCCTCTTTGGTTGGTGACGACAGATCCCGGAACCGAACCTAAAAAACCGCTGCGCCGTCTGGTTGTCACCCAGGATACCGGCTCCGCCATCAAGGGCCCCATCCGTGGCGACCTGTTCTGGGGACACGGCCGGCACGCCGCAACCAAAGCCGGGCTTATGAAAGAAAAAGGTACCTATTTCCTGCTTTTGCCGAAATCAGCGAAGCCTCTGCCCGCCAGCTAAGCCCGACTTGCCTTCGCGTTCAGAAAGTTACATTCTTGGCGCATGATGTCAGCTGATTCTCCAAACCCAGGGCCCCATATCGCGCTGTTTGTCACTTGTCTGGTTGACCTGACCCGACCGTCTGTTGGCTTCGCCTCAATCAAGCTGCTTGAGGCCGCTGGCTGTAAAGTTAGTGTGCCGGACCAGCAAACTTGCTGCGGACAGCCTGCATATAATTCCGGCGACAATCCCGATACCGCGGATATTGCCCGCCAGGTCATCGCCGCATTTGAGGGTTATGATTATGTGGTGGTACCATCAGGTTCGTGCGGTGGCATGATCAAGCATCACTACCCGGATGTTCTGGCCGAAGATACGGCCTGGGCGTCACGGGCAACGGCGCTGGCGTCACGGACGTATGAGCTCACCTCCTTCCTGCATGACGTCCTGAAATTCAGTGAAATCGAGGCGGCGTATCCCAAGTCGGTGACCTATCATGATTCGTGCTCCAGCCTCAGGGAGATGGCGGTAAAGGAGCAGCCGAGAAATCTTCTCTCAAAGGTCAACGGATTGACCTTAACCGAAGGGGAAGAGGCTGAAACCTGCTGTGGTTTTGGCGGCTTGTTCTGTGTGAAATACCCAGAAATTTCAGAAAATATGGTTGATGCCAAGGTTGATGATATTCTTGCCACCGAAGCAAACGTTGTGCTGGGCGGTGATCTCGGGTGTTTGATGAATATTTCCGGACGACTGACCCGGCGCGGCAAGACGGTCGAGGTTCGACATGTGGCGGAGGTCCTGGCTGACATGGTCGATGGCGCACCGATTGGTGGCCCCACTGCCTCTCCTCGCCGGGAAAAGGCCTGACCATGGAGCCGACCTCACGTAACTTTCATGCCAACATCAACGCCGCCCTGGCCAATCCGACCCTGCAGCAGGCCCTTGGTAAGTTGACCCGAGGTTTTCCGGTTAAGCGACTGGAGGCGGCGGCCCGGTTACCAGAGTTTGAGGGTCTCCGTGATCAGGCTCGCGATATCAAGAACCATGTGCTCGCTAATCTTGATTTTTACCTGGAACAATTTGAGATGCGGGTTACCGACTGGGGAGGCCAGGTTCACTGGGCAAAAGACGCTGATGAGGCGCGCCAGGCAATTTTGGATATTTGCCGTAAAGTGGATGCGAGGACGGTCACCAAGTCTAAATCCATGATTGGCGAAGAAATTGCTATTAATGAGTTTCTTGAAGAAAATGGTATTGAGCCAATCGAGACAGATCTCGGCGAATACATCATTCAGCTTCGCAAGGAGCCCCCAAGCCACATTATTGCGCCGGCTATTCATCTGTCTAAAGAACAAGTCGCAGAAACTTTTTTCGAGGCCCATAAGGATCTGCCCGAAGACCGCTCCCTGGAAGAACCACGCGCGCTGCTTGAGGAGGCCCGCGAAAAATTGCGCGAAAAATTCATTGGTGCCGATGTCGGGTTGACCGGGGCTAACATGCTAATCGCGGAGACCGGCTCGAACGTTCTGGTCACCAATGAGGGCAATGCAGACCTCACCTATTCTTTGCCGCGCGTCCACATTGTTATCGCCAGTCTCGAAAAAATCGTGCCTACCCTGGAGGATGCGGCAACCATTCTCCGCGTCCTGGCCCGCTCAGCAACCGGCCAGGAAATGTCGGTCTACACCACTTTCTGTTCTGGCCCCAAGCGCCCCGATGACCCCGATGGGCCGGAAGAATACCATGTGATTTTGCTTGATAATGGCCGCACTGACTTGCTGGGCACTGAATTTCAGGAAATGCTGCGCTGTATTCGTTGTGGGGCCTGCCTCAATCATTGTCCGGTCTATAAATCAATCGGTGGACACGCCTATGGTTGGGTTTATTCGGGTCCCATGGGCGCGGTGCTGATCCCCAGCTTAATCGGTATGGATGAGGCCTCGCACCTGCCCAACGCATCTACGCTTTGTGGCAAGTGTGAAAGCGTGTGCCCCATGCGCATTCCCCTGCCCCGTATGCTTCGTGCCTGGCGCAAGCAGCAGTTTACCCGAAAGCAGTCCTCGGGAATGTCGCGGCTTGTTTTGTCGCTATGGGCAAAAATGGTCAAAACGCCACCCGTATATCGATTTGTTAACCGCCACGTTATTGGTTTACTTGCCTTGTGCGGACGAAAATCCGGCCGGTTTCGGTGGCTGCCGCTGGCTGGTGGGTGGACAACGGCCCGCGACCTCCCCGTACCCCAAGGCAAAACGTTTATGGACTTGTACCGTGATGGCGACGGAGCAGCGCCGTGAGCAGCTCTCGCCAGTATATCCTTGATCGTGTCCGGGCGGCTAAAAAAGATATGCTGGCGACCACTGATCCGGCCGGTGCCACAGAGCGGCTTCAGAGGCATGCCGTTAACCTTGTTCCGGAGCGCGGAAATTTGAATAAGGTTGCTCAATTAATCTTATTCAAAGAAGAGGCTGAAAAAGTTAATGCAAGTGTGGTTCAGATTGGTTCTGCCGACAAAATTCCCGAGGAGGTCGCACGGTTTTTGAAAGAGTCGAATATCCCGGCAAAGATTAAGATGGCCCCTAGGCTCAAAGATCTGCCCTGGTCTTCGACATTGCTTGAGACGGACTCTGGAGTTGCGGACGGGGATGACGCGGTCAGCGTTACCGCGGCATTTGCCGGTGTTGCGGAGACCGGAACACTGGTCACAGTTTCAGGGCCCGACACGCCGACCACGTTAAACTTCCTGCCTCTAACAAATATTGCGGTTGTTGAATCAGGTAAAATATATGGTAATTATGAGCAGGCGTTCGCCAAGCTACGCCAGCAGAACCCCGGAAAGCAGACACCGATTGACTACATGCCCCGAACGCTCAACTTTATTACGGGGCCGTCACGAAGTGCGGATATTGAGCAGACGCTTTTGCTAGGCGCGCATGGCCCACAGCGCCTTCATATAATTATTGTTGACGATGAGCTCCCCTAAGCGCCCCCCAAAATCGGCCCTCACTCGTCAGGGCGGCCGCGCCATGCGCGCTGATGAGACCGTGTTGTGGGAGGAAATCACAAAAAGCATCACACCTTTAATCTTAAAAAACAGGGCGGCCCCATTAAGATCACCAAAAACATCTTATGAGCAAAACGACCCGAAACAACCTCAACCAAAATCCCTTATTTTAAACCCCCCTGCTCATGTTCGCCCAGCCAACCCGTCGTTCCAGCATGGAAAGGCCCCTGGACTGGACCGTAAAACTCAAACACGTATGCGACGCGGACAAGTGCAGATTGACGGGCGGCTCGATCTGCACGGCATGACACAGACCGGAGCCCACCGGGCACTATTGAACTTCATTGAGGCGGCCTACCATGAGGGGCGTCGGAGTGTTCTGGTGATTACCGGGAAGGGATTGACGCGTGATGGTGAGATCGGGGTTTTGCGGCGCGCCGTTCCGAGCTGGCTGAATGAGGTGCCGATGAACGCGTGGATCAAGGGGTTCGACCATGCCGCCCGCCAACATGGTGGTGAAGGGGCTCTTTATGTGTTGATTAGGAGGAGGCGATGACACCTTTTGGACAGCAGGTTCGTCAGTACCGGTCTGCCAAATCAATTTCCCTGAAAAAAATGTCAGAAGACCTGGGGGTAACACCGGCTTATTTTTCTGCCCTCGAGCACGGACATCGTGGACGCCCGGGGTCAGGGTTGGTTCAGCAGATCTGTGGGTACTTTGATCTTATGTGGGACGAGGCTGAAGACATCAGGCGTCTGGCCGAGCTATCGCACCCGCGAGTCGTCGTCGACACCGCCGGGCTCAGTCCGAAAGCAACCCATCTTGCAAATCTACTGGCGGAAAGAATTAGCAAATTAGATGAGCAGACCATCGAGTGGGTCTTGGCAGAAATCGAAAGTCGTGAAGGGACGCCCGGAGGCCCAACCTACTAGAGTTTTAGGCACCTTCTTATAAATTACATTAAGTGCGGCGATTCGGGCTGTGATATCAGTCAGTTATATTGTTTTAATGAACGGTTGAATCAAAGAATAAATTTGCTCAAGTCCGCATTCTGGGCCAGTCCGGAAAGGCTATCGCGGACCATTTTGGCATCAATGGTGATGGTCTCGCCACTTCTTTCCGACGCTGAGAAACTGATGTCTTCCAGCAGTTTTTCGAGAACCGTATGCAGACGACGGGCACCGATATTCTCAACGCCCTGATTGATTTCGGCTGCCAGGTCGGCGATCTCTTCAATGGCATCGTCGGCAAACTCTAGCGTCAGTTCCTCGACGCCCATCAGGGCCACGTATTGCTTGATCAGGCTGGCCTCGGGCTCAGTCAGGATACGCACCAGATCATCACGGCTGAGGGCTTGTAGCTCCACCCGGATGGGCAGCCGCCCCTGTAGTTCGGGCAACATGTCGGAAGGTTTAGACAGGTGAAAAGCCCCGGATCCAATGAATAGAATATGATCGGTCTTAACGGCACCGTGTTTGGTAGAAACGATTGTGCCCTCGATCAATGGCAGCAGGTCGCGCTGTACACCCTCACGACTGACGTCGGTGCCCGAGCGCTCAGAGCCGGTCGTAATCTTGTCAATTTCATCTATAAAGACGATGCCATTGTTTTCAACAATATCAATGGCTTCGCGGACAATGCTGTCTTCGTCCAGAAGCTTATCACTTTCGTCAGCAATCAGCAGTTCATAGGAACTGGCGACACTCAGTTTTTTCGGTTTTGTGCTCTGACCGAAAGCCTTCCCCAGCATGTCATTCAGATTGATCATGCCCATCTGAGATCCGGGCATGCCGGGAATATCGAAGGTCGGCATGCCGGGGCTGGAGGTGTCGCTAACCTCGATTTCAATTTCCTTGTCTGCGAGGGAGCCCTCGCGAAGCATTTTTCGAAACTTGTCGCGGGTATCCTTGGAGGCACTGTCGCCGACCAGCGCGTCGAGAACCCGGTCCTCGGCGTTGAGTTCCGCCTTGGCAACTACGTCTTTGCGCTGGCGATCACGAACCATATGAATGGCGAGTTCAACCAGGTCGCGGATCATCTGCTCGACGTCGCGCCCGACATAACCGACTTCCGTGAACTTTGTTGCCTCGACCTTGACGAACGGGGCCTGTGCCAGCTTGGCCAAGCGCCGGGCAATTTCTGTTTTGCCGACCCCGGTCGGGCCAATCATCAGAATATTTTTGGGCAAGACCTCTTCGCGCATGGCTTCGTCCAGCTGCTGGCGGCGCCAGCGGTTGCGAAGGGCAATGGCGACGGCGCGTTTAGCGTCGTTTTGGCCGACGATATAACGGTCCAGTTCGGAGACGATTTCGCGGGGTGTAAAGCTATTGGTAAGGGTCATAATTTCTCGAGAATAATATTTCGATTGGTATAAACGCAGATGTCGGCGGCCACATCCATCGCCTTGGCAGCAATGGTTTCGGCGTCCATGTTGTCCTGGTCAATCAGTGCCCGTGCCGCTGCCAGGGCGTAATTGCCACCAGATCCGATGCCAATCAGCCCGTCTTCGGGCTCAAGCACATCTCCTGTTCCAGTCAGGACCAGAGATACATCCTTGTCAGCAACGGCCATCATCGCCTCAAGACGGCGCAAATACCGATCCGTGCGCCAATCCTTGGCCATTTCCACGCAGGCCCGCGTCAGTTGCCCGGGGTATTGCTCAAGCTTGCCTTCGAGCCGCTCAAACAGAGTAAATGCATCCGCTGTCGCGCCAGCAAAACCGGTAATCACTGAGCCGTCCGCCAGCCGCCGGACCTTACGTGCATTGCCCTTGATCACGGTATCGCCAAGACTGACCTGACCATCACCGGCGATCACCACCTCGTTGTTTTTGCGAACGCAGAGTATTGTTGTTCCGCGCCAGCCTTTTGAGCCTTGTTCAGCCATAATTTTTCTATCCGTTGCAATCGCCCGTATTGACGGACGCTCAGCGCTTAATTTGGGCTGCCCCAACCGACAGCGCAAGGGACTATAGTGGCAAAATCGGATTTGTGAAGGTTCCTTGCAAGGCTGGTAGTTTCCGCAGCTTCCTGATAAAAGGCGCGTTGAATTCATAGGTGGAGCATCGGCGATGCGTCAGGGCAGTATCGAGCGTAAAACACACGAGACGGAAATCACTGTCTCTCTCAATCTGGATGGCAACGGCGAATATACGGTGAGTACCGGTATCGGGTTTCTCGACCATATGCTTGAGCAGCTGTCGCGCCACAGCCTGATGGACCTGGACGTTAAGGCCAAGGGTGACCTGCAGATCGACTTTCACCACACCACAGAAGACGTTGGTATCGCCATTGGCGAGGCCCTAAACGCGGCGCTCGGCGAGCGCAAGGGCATCACGCGCTATGGTTCGGCAACCATTCCCATGGACGAAACCCTGACACGGGTCAACATGGATATCTCAAACCGCCCCTACCTCATCTGGAAAGTTGAATTTTCCAAACCAAAGCTTGGTGAAATGGATACCGAGCTTTTTAAAGAATGGTTTCAGGCCTTCGCCCAAGCCGCTGGAATCACGTTACATGTGGAAAATATCTATGGTGAAAACAACCACCATATTATCGAATCATGTTTCAAGGCCCTGGCCCGCGCCCTGCGTCAGGCAGTCGAAGTCGACTCTCGGAAGTCCGATGAAATCCCATCGACCAAAGGGGTGCTTGGCGGGTCGCTCTAAGGCCCTGTGGTTCGGTCAGCTAAAAAACATGCGAATTTTCACCATCTACCTTCGCCGTCACGGCCTTGATCCGGAAAAGGATATCGTTGTTCTGAAAGACGGATTTTCCTGGCCCGCCTTCCTGGTTGGGAGCCTGTGGGCATTGTGGCACCGCATGTGGTGGGTGGCGCTCGGACTGATTATAGGTGCCGGTGTCATCAATGGGCTGGGGCCCCTGTTCTTTTCAGACAGCTATAGCACTCCGGTTCTTGTCACCGCATTTGCGCTACTGAGCGGGATGTTGGCCTCCGACCTTCGAGTTTGGACCCTGGAGCGTCAGGGATTTGTTCTGGGCGCCGTCGTTTCGGCCGAAAGCCCAGAGACCGCGCTGAGGCGTTACCTCGATGAAGACGCAGGACTGGCCCATGAAATTAATCGGATCGAGAGTCGGGCATGAGTGTCGCGATCATCGACTACGGATCTGGAAACCTGAAATCAGCCGCCAAGGCTTTTGAGCGGGCGGCTGCAAATGTCGGTCAAAATCAGCGGGTTATGGTAACCAGCGACCCCGAAGAGGTCGCCTCTGCTGATCGTATCGTTCTTCCCGGCGTCGGCGCCTTTGCCGATTGTAAGCGGGGGCTGGATGCCGTTCCCGGCATGACAGATGCGCTGAACCAGGCGGTCATCGTTGGTGGACGCCCGTTTCTGGGAATCTGCGTCGGCATGCAGCTGATGGCAGATCAGGGGCGTGAACATGGAGACACCCCGGGGTTGGGCTGGATTGCCGGTGACGTCCGAGCGATTGCCCCCAAAGATACAACATTAAAAATCCCTCACATGGGGTGGAATAACCTGGATTTTTCCTCCCCACTTCATCCTTTACTTGAGGGCCTTCCGGAACATGGGCACGCTTATTTCGTCCATTCCTATCAGTTCCATTGCGATAACCCTGCGCATCAGCTGGCAACTGTCGAGTATGGCGGCCCGCTGACGGCGAGTATTGGTCGCGATAATTTGGTTGGGACGCAGTTTCATCCTGAAAAAAGTCAGGCCGTTGGTTTGAAATTTATCGCCAACTTTCTCACCTGGACCCCATAAACAAGAGGCTTTCGATCACAATGATATTCTTCCCGGCCATTGATCTGAAAGACGGAAGCTGCGTCAGGCTGCTGCGTGGCGAAATGGATCAGGCGACCGTGTTCAACGACGACCCCGGCGCCCAAGCCCGGGCTTTTCAAGATCAGGGCTGCACATGGTTGCACGTCGTCGACCTTAATGGTGCCTTCGCTGGAAAACCAGTCAATGCCACCGCTGTACAGGCCATCCTGGGCGCCCTTTCGGTTCCGGTACAATTGGGGGGCGGAATCAGAACCCTCGATTCTATTGAATTCTGGCTGGATGCGGGTGTGCGCCGGGTTATTCTGGGAACCGTTGCGGTGCGTGACCCCGGTCTGGTGAAAGACGCCTGTCGGCGGTTTCCGGGCCGCGTTGCGCTGGGGATCGACGCCAAAGATGGCCAGGTCGCGGTTGAAGGTTGGGGCGAGGTTTCAGAGATGACGGCGCTGGATCTGGCGGCGCGCTTTGCAGACGCCGGTGCCGCAGCCATAATACACACCGACATTTCCCGAGACGGCGCCATGCAAGGCCCCAATCTGGGAGCCACCCTGGAGCTCGCCGATGCCGTCGACATTCCGGTTATTGTCTCTGGTGGTGTGTCCTCGATGTCGGATCTGGAAAACATCGTTGTAGAATCCGCCAACCACACCGGCACGATTGAGGGCGTCATCTCCGGCCGCGCCGTTTATGACGGCCATATAGACGTCGCCCAAGCGGCCGCCCTTCTGGGTGCGGCCTGATGCTGAAGACCCGAATTATTCCCTGCCTGGACGTTAAGGAGGGGCGCGTCGTCAAGGGCGTGAACTTTGTCGACCTGGTCGATGCGGGCAATCCTGTTGAGCAAGCCAGGGTCTACGACGCCGCTGGTGCCGACGAGCTGTGTTTCCTGGACATCACCGCCAGCCATGAAAACCGCGACACCATCTATGAGGTCGTTCAACAAACCGCGGAACAGTGTTTCATGCCGGTTACCGTAGGTGGCGGTGTGCGGACAACGGAAGACATCCGCAAGCTTTTGTTGGCGGGCGCCGACAAGGTTTCGATCAATACGGCATCCGTTAAAAACCCCGAATTCGTCCGCGAGGCGGCAGAAAAATTTGGCTCACAATGCATCGTTGTTTCCGTTGATGCCAAGTCGGTCGGAGATAACCAGTTTGAGATATTTACCCACGGCGGACGGGAGCCCACGGGCATTGAGGCCATTGGTTGGGCCGAACGTATGGCGGCCTATGGCGCTGGGGAGATTTTGTTGACCTCCATGGATCGCGACGGCACCAAACAGGGTTTTAACATTCCCCTGACCCGCGCCGTCGCCGATGCGGTACCGGTGCCGGTAATTGCGTCTGGTGGCGTCGGCACGCTGGACCACCTTGTTGAGGGCGTTACCGAAGGGCATGCATCAGCGGTTCTGGCGGCCTCGATTTTTCATTTCGGTATCTATACGATTGCCGAAACCAAAGCTCACCTGAAAGCGGCCGGCGTACCGGTGCGCGAAATTGATATCTAGGACATACAATGACCAGCAGCCACATTCTGGAAGACATCTACGACACGATTGAAAACCGTAAGGGCGGCGACCCTAAAGAATCCCACACGGCAAAAATGTTTGAGCGGGGACGCAACCAGATTTGCAAAAAATTTGGCGAAGAGGCGGTTGAGGTGGTGGTCGCGGCGCTTGGGGAGTCGCGTGATCATGTGGTCAGTGAAAGCTCAGATGCGCTCTATCACCTGTTGGTCTTGTGGGCCGAAATGGAAATTCAGCCCGAAGAGGTCTGGGGGGAGCTGGAGCGCCGGGTCGGGATGTCCGGAATTGAAGAAAAGAGAAACCGCCCCAAAGAGGACTGATCTGGAGGAGCGCCGGTATGGCTTATGATCGACAAAACATTTTTGCCAAAATTCTGAGGGGCGAAATCCCCTGTGACAAAGTATATGAAAACGATCACGCACTAGCCTTCAACGACATTGCTCCGCAAGCCCCCACGCATATCCTCGTTGTGCCTAAGGGCGCTTATGTGTCGATGGTTGATTTCGCGACCAACGCCACGGATGCCGAGATCGGCGGCATGATCCGCGCTGTTGGGCGGGTTGCTCGCGACGCCGGACTGGACGATCCGGGCTATCGCATTCTTGCGAACCATGGTGCTGACGCCCATCAGGAGGTCGCCCATTTTCATATTCATGTCTTCGGCGGGCGCGATCTGGGTGGCATGGTGCGTCGGCCCTCGGCCTGACGGTGCCGTCCGATTCGCCGGTTTCCCGCTTCGCACGGCATTGCGGTAGACCGAGACTCTGAAAAATCATATGGTTATCAAATCGTTAGAGGCCATTTTATTTTCATTTTGTATTCGTTTCAAATGACAGTAGGCTAGACACTGGACCCATATCATCCAACTGAGGGTGATTCGGAAGCGAGGCCAGAGCCGGTGTCGGACGGAACGTCACACCCTATGTTAGGCGCGGATCAGATCGGAACCGATCCGGTCTCCTATGATTGGACCAACAGGACCACTGTTGAGACGGTCTACACCGGTCCACGTAATGTCGTTTCACAAGAACTGCCGCCGCCTATAGGCAGCGATGCCAGCCAAAATCCCGGCTCTCCCGTGGCTCTTGATCCCGTTGCCGTGGAGGCCGCTGCCCGGTTCGCTGAGTTGGCGGCCGAAAATGCGGTGGTGTCTGAGTTGGCGAAGGTCTTGGCGCATCCGACGGGTGCTGACAGAGCCCCTGCCGATCCGCTGGATCAGGTCGCGGCAGACTGGGCGGCCAGCGTTAATGCTGATGAAAAAATCATTCAGGCGTTTCTTGGTATAGATGATCCGGTGGGCAGAGAGGCCGAAGAGCTGTTCGCGGATATCGCCCTCGACACTGAGCTCAGCGACTTTTTGGAAACCCTGCCGGAAGGCAAGCTGGCCCAGGGCGAGCTGTCGGCGTTGACGGCGTTTGATGAGGCTCTTGCCCGGGGGGCCGACTCCGAAGAGGCCTTATCCGCCGCGATCCGCGCTGCTGAAACTGTTGGTGATCCGGGCGGCCTTACGGGCAGCCTACCTTCAATTGTTCAGACGGCGGGCCTTGGTGGTGCAGACCGGTTTGTCGGTATCGCCCCAGAGGAGCGGCCTGTTGAAGAAGTTCCCCGCCAGCAAACCACAGATGTCACGCCTTACGCTCCACCACCCCCACGGCTGTCTCTCGAGCGCCTGAACGGAGTTGGCCTCGGCGGCTCCCTTCTTGCGGACCCGGCATTTGGGTTCGGGTTTACGTTCTCTTTTGATGCGGTGCCGATCTTTAAACCGGGGAGCAGCGCCCTGGCACAAGCTGACCGCAACGATCCTGTGGACACGATACCCGATGCGGATCCGGTGACGTCTTATGCGGGCTCTTCGGGCGCCGATTTTCTGGTGGGAACATCAGCAGCGGAAGTTTTCGGCTCCAAAGAGGGTGCTGATTTTATCTATACAGACCTGCCCACCAACTATGATTCCGCCACCCATTCGGCGGCCAGCCCGCTGACCAATCCGGTTTTTTCCGCCAGTGGCGGTAATGATATCGCGTCCGCCGGTTCTGGTGACGATAGCATCTGGGGCGGAGCTGGTGATGACCAGCTGCACGGCGATGTGCCCGATTCATCATCATCACTTTTTGCTGAATTCTCGTTCCCGCTAGGCCTGACCACGGGTGGCAATGATGTGATTGATGGCGGGGCTGGCAACGACACCTTGTGGGGCGGCGATGGTGCTGACACCCTGATTGGTGGCGAGGGTTTGGACACGCTTTATGGGGATGGTGGTGCGGATAGCCTGTACGGCGGTAGCGGAACAGATAATCTATTCGGTTATGCGGGAGACGATGTCCTGTCTGGTGGTGCTGGTGATGACACGCTGGCGGGGGGCGGAGGTGCGGACAGCTTTGAATTCTCCGGTGGTAGCGGCGCCGGCGCCTTCGATAAGGCCCAGTCTCTCGGCACTGATCGCATTTCCGACTACTCGGCAACGGACAATGATACCTTCGCCCTTGCCGATGATGACTTCGGGCTCGGCAACAGTGGTGCCCTGACGGCTGGGTCGGATTATTTTGAAACCACATCGCTGACACTGGGTGCGAGCGGCCAGAACATGTCCGGCGGCGTTGCCAGCGCCGGCATTGTCGTCGTGGGTGCAAATTCCGGCTCGGACGGTGTTGCTGTCTATTACACCGATAACGCGGCGGCCATGACCAACCTGAATTCCTATCAGATTGCCGATGTCATCAGCGCCAATGCGTCTGATTTCGAGGCCGCCGACTTCCTGCTTAAATAAACTGCCGACGGCCATTCGGCGACCGGCTGAGCCACCGCGCCGGTTTTTTAGATCCCTAACCCGCTGCCCGAAACTGCACCGGTGCAGGCCCGCGCGCTGCCTCAAGCCTGCGATAGGACAGCGCCTCGGCGATATGATGACGGCGCAACGGCTCGCTCTGCTCCAGATCGGCGATGGTCCGTCCGACCCGCAGCACCCGGTGATAAGCACGCGCCGATAACCTGAACCGTTCAGCCGCCTCGACCAGCAAACGTTTTGCCAGATCATCGGGCTCGGCGATGTGCTCCAGCCACTTGCCGTCGGCGTCACCATTGTTACGGATTTTTGTTTCCGCACCCAATTGTTTAAGCCGATGGCGCTGTAGGGCCCGCGCCCGCGCCACCCGGGCGGCGACCTCAACCGACCCCTCGGCAGGTGGCGGCAGGGCTAGATCAGCGACCCTCACCGCAGGCACGTCGATGTTCAGGTCAAACCGGTCGAGAAGCGGGCCGGAAATGCGATTCTGATAACTTTCGGCACACCGCGGTGCCCGCGAGCAGGCCCGCATGGCATCGGCGAGATGACCGCAGCGGCAGGGGTTCATGGCGGCGATCAGCTGCACCCGCGCTGGGTAGGACACGTGGGCGTTGGCGCGGGCGATGGTCACGGTGCCGGTTTCCAGCGGCTGGCGCAGGGCCTCAAGTGCGCTTCGATTAAATTCCGGTAGTTCATCGAGAAACAGCACCCCCAGATGGGCCAGCGATATCTCCCCCGGTCGCGCCTTGTTGCCACCGCCGACAAGAGCGGCGACCGAGGCAGAGTGATGCGGGTCGCGGAAGGGCCGACGGACTGCCAGTTCACCGTCCTTGAGCAGTCCAGCCAGGCTCTGGATCATGCTGGCCTCCAGGATTTCGGTTGCATCCAGGGGCGGCATCAGTCCTGGCAGGCGGGCCGCCAGCATGGACTTCCCGGACCCCGGTGGCCCGACCATCAGCAAGTTATGTCCCCCAGCTGCGGTGATTTCCAGGGCCCGTTTGGCGGTTTCCTGGCCCTTGATTTCCATGAGATCGATGTCCGGGCCGTCATTTTCTGGCGCCAGACTGTCTGCATCAACCGGCTGCAGGGGGCTGAGTTCCTGGGCACCTTTGAAATGATTGATCAGGGCCAACAGGCTCGGCGCCGCCAGACCATCCGGATGGCCAGCCCAGGCGGCTTCACGGGCCTGCCGAGCGGGGCAGATCAGGGCCTTGCCGAGGCTGTTGGCGTGAACGGCTGCGGGCAGAACGCCACTGACGGGCAACAGTTTACCGTCCAGCGTCAACTCGCCAATGGCGGCAAACGGCGACAGATCCTCTGACTCCAGCACCCCCATGGTGACCAGCAGACCCAGGGCGATGGGCAAATCATAATGGCTGCCTTCCTTTGTCAGGTCGGCGGGAGACAGGTTCACCGTGATGCGCTTATTGGGCAGGGCCAATCCCATGGCGTGCAGCGCCGCCCGTACCCGCTCGCGGCTTTCACCTACTGCCTTGTCGGGCAGCCCGACGACGGAAAAGGATGGCAGCCCCGAGGAGGTCTGGACCTGAACCTCGACATCAACAACCTCAATGCCCCGAAACGCCACCGTCGATACGTAAGCAACCATTACGTGCTCCTTTTGTTCTGTACAATCTAAACGTACAGACAGCGAAAAGAGCCTTCAACCAATCATGAGTTGCAAAATTCGAGAGAGCAAAGAGCCGTTATTTTGGGCGAACACCCATTGTCCCATCAGAAATATAAGTTGAGCGTGACCCGTTGACTGGAAACCAAAAACATTACATCCTTAATTTAAGATCGCTCAACCGAAATACACTTAGGAATTGTGGATCTGTTGATGAACCCAGTTTTGGTACCATTGAAACGAGCCGCCCTGGTTGGTTTGGTTGCCGTGGGTATGTTGTTTGGCGTCTCTCCGACCAGTGCGCAGCAGGCCCCTAATTTCGATAGGGCCCCTCAGGTCATCAAAATATTCAATGCTATTGTAAGCTATCCTTTGCCAAGCTGGATCAAGCCTCCAATCAGTCTGGATCAGAGCGAGTATTACAAAGACCAGCAAGGCCCCTCCTTCTTGCTAGAACAAATTCCGAAGGGAGAAAAGTTTGAGAGCTGGTCCCGACTGTATGCGGTTCACGGCACTGTTATTAAAAACGGCCAAAATATTACGCTGGATAACTACGCGTTTTTAAATTTTGGCCCACTCATCAAGGCTTGTGGCAAAGAAAATATATCGTTACAGCGAATACATCAGTCCAAACACTCTCAATCATTTGTCGTTCTGTGTCAGGATACACCGCATGCACAGCCAGGAAGTGGATATGGGCAGGGAGTTGGTGAGGTTGGGTTGTTCAGATTTACAAAATTTAAAAACACATTCATCAAAATTTATCAGGAATGGCGTGGCCAAAGCTTTGATTCTACCAATAACACCACTTGGCCTGTATCGCAGGAAGAGCTCAAGATCATGATTCGACGATTTGGATATATCAAGATTACCCCAACACCCAAATAACCCTCAAATTTAGGGGGCGAGCCGGGGCTTCCCAGATATAGAGGTTTACGGGATTACCCCAACCTCTCCTCAATGGCATCCCAGATATCGACTTCCAATTTGACGTTGTCGAAGCTGTTGACCTCCTGAATGCCGGTCGGCGAAGTGACGTTGATTTCAGTCAGGTATCCGCCGATTACATCAATGCCGACAAAAATCAGGCCACGGGCCTTCAGGTCAGGACCGATGGTGGCGCAGATGTGGTGTTCGCGTTCGGTCAGCTCGGAACGCACTGCCCGCCCGCCGACATGCATGTTAGACCGTGCCTCGCCTTTCTGTGGGACCCGATTGGTGGCGCCGACGGGTTTGCCGTCAATCAAGATAATGCGTTTGTCGCCGTCGCGAACTTCCGGCAAATATTGCTGGACCATCAGCGGCTCGCGATTAATGCCGGCAAACATTTCCAGCAGTGAGTTCAGGTTTTCATCGCCGGGCGAGATGTGAAAGACCCCGGCCCCACCGTTGCCAAACAGCGGCTTGACGATGATGTCTTTGTGCTCGTCGCGGAAGGCCCGAATGGCAATTGGGTCGCGGCTGATCATGGTTGGGGCCAACAGCTCCGGGTAGCGCAACATAAACAGTTTTTCCGGCGCGTTGCGAACCTCCGTCGGGTCATTGACGACGAGTGTCTCGGGGTGGATCAGGTCCAGCAGGTGGGTTGCGGCAATATAGGACATGTCAAAGGGTGGGTCCTGGCGCATATGAATGACGTCGATATCGCCGAGATCGATCCACTCCAGCTCACCCAGGGTATGATGGTTGCCCGCTTCGTAGCGGACCTGCATCTGTTCCGCCCGCGCCATCACCCGCCCGTCTTTCAGGGTCAGGTTCTGCGGCTCATAGTGCCAGAGCTCGTAGCCCCGCGCCTGGGCCTCCAGTGCCAGCACAAAGCTGCTGTCTCCGGTGATGTCGATGCTGCTGATATGGTCCATCTGAAAGGCCACTTTACGGACCATGGGAATCTCCTGTGGTAATTGGGTCGAGCCTAATTTAGGCGCTGGCGAAGTTCCTGCAAGAGCACAGACGTTCCGTAGCGCACATCCGTATGGAGCCCGAGCTTCAAATACTGCTCCAGTGCAGCAATGGCGTCGGCAACGTTATCGAGGCGGCTGTGCAGTAGTCCGCATTCACGCCAGAGATCGGCCTCTTTCGGGGCGAACAGCAGCATGGTCTCGATCACCTGAACCGCATCCGACAGCCGGTCTTCACGAAGTAGGCGCCCACGAACGTTGCCTTGTAGTCGGATCAAAATCTTGCGCGCCGCCATTTCCTCGTAGTGGCGCGGCTTTAGTTCGGCGTGATTACCGGAAAGGGCCTTCAGCATGTCGCGCAGGTCCTCAGCCGACAGCACGCGCCCGCCGGAAAACGGGTCAATAATCAGGCGCTCACCCAGATGTTCCAGTCGGACCAGAAACCGTCCGGGGAAATCAAGACCGTCGGCCACCCACCCCTGGGCCCGTGCCGTCACCAGATAAAGTATACCAAGTGTCACCGGCAAACCGGACCGGCGATCAATAACCCGGGTCAGATTGGCCCCTTCCGGATCGTGAAAGGCCTCCTCAGTCCCCGTGTAGCCATAGCGCCGGTGCAGGATCTGCGTCAACGCCTCCACCCTGTCTTCGATTTCGGGATGGGGATCAAGGCCATGCAGGAAGTTTGCCACCTCATCGGCTAACGATTTCAGATGGCGGCGGTAAGGGTCGAGATTGACACCCGGTCGGTCAATCGAGCCCAGGATCAGGGCCGTCTCAATCAGACATATCTCGTCATCGGCGAGATTTCCCGCCTCTACCAAGCGGTTGCAGATGTTCGCAGTTGGTTTCACGATCCCGCTTTCTTGATCTGCATATGGCTGATAACCCGCTGCACACCACCGATCTCCCTGGCTCGCGCAATTACCCGATCGAGCTCTCTCTGGTTTTGCGCAAGGCCGATCAGATAAATGATGCCGTTGACCGTTTCGATATTGTAATTAATGGCTTGAACATCTCGGTCAAAGGTCAGGGATGAGGTGAGCTGCGCCGTGATCCAGGAGTCCTTGGCGACGTCAACGAGCCCAACCTCGGATATCTGAATCTCGTTCAGCACGTCTTTGACCTCCTTGACTTTCCAGGCCAGCTGAATGGCCTCGGCCCTGAGCTCCTCGGTGGGCACGGTGCCGGTCATCAGAACCCGTGATTCATAAACCTCAACGGCGACGCCGAGCGCTAGTTTTTCATGAGTCTCGACGAGACTGAGCCTGATCTTGGTGGCGATCGTGGTGTCGCTGGCGATGGTCTTGGCGGTGCGCTCTTCAAGTGCCGCGACGCCCGCCGTCGCGCCCGCCCCGATAACAATACCGGCGCAGCCTGATAAAGCGCCGCCAACCAAACCGGCAATAACGAGGGCCCTTGCCACCCGCCCCGCTCCAGAGGTCGATGCCCATCGGTTTAAGCTTTCAATCATCTTGTCATCCTGTTTCAAGTCCCGTGAATGGGCCATTCTACCGCTGCTCTTAACACCCTGAAAAGGAGTTTGATCACAGCTGGCGAGATTCCACGCGCCAGGCCGCCCTAATTTGTCGCGGAAGTGTCCACGGGTGCACCAGCACCAAATCAAACCGCACCTCATGATCAGCAAACGCCTGGTTCTGCTGAACAAAGGCCAACGCCGCCCGGGCGATGCGCTTTTGCTGTTTTATTGAAACCGGCAGGTCGCCCAGTCCTTGCGCCCGCCTCGATTTAACCTCGACAAAAATCAGCACGTTGCTGCGGCAAGCCACCAGGTCGATTTCACCGACGGGCGTTTTGAAACGTGAAGCCAGAATGCGGTAACCCTTCAGGCGCAGCGACCAAGCCGCCACCGTCTCACCCAAATGACCGAACCGAAAGGCCCGGCGGCGGGCAAGCCGGTCGTTCATTCTGTCTCTGACTTCAGTTCCAATGCCCGATTGTAAATCTGGCGCCTTGGCAGGCCCAATTCTTTTGCCAACATTGAAGCGGCCTCCCGGACGGCCTGTGTCTTCAGCGCCTCCCGGATCAGTTGATCGAGAGCTTCGCCCTCGGGTGCACCCTCTGCTGCGGGCTGACCGACGACCAGGGTTACCTCGCCCTTGGGCGCGCCGTTTTCGGTATAATAATCCGCCAATTCCGCCAGACTGCCGCGACGCACTTCTTCATATAGTTTGGTCAGCTCACGGGTCATGGCGGCGGGCCTGTTGCCCAGAATTTCCCCCATGTCAGTGAGGCTGGCGGCAAGACGCTTTGCCGATTCCAGAAACACCAATGAGCCGGGGATGTCGGTGAGACCTGATAGCGCCTTGCGCCGTTGTCCCGTTTTATTAGGTAAAAACCCCTGAAAGAAAAACCGGTCTGTCGGCAAACCAGACAGTACCAGGGCACATAACACCGAAGAGGCCCCGGGCAGCGTCGTCAGCGGAACACCTTCTTCAACGCAGGCCTCAACCAGTCTGTAACCGGGATCGGAGACCAGTGGCGTACCGGCATCGGAAACCAGCGCCACACTCTCGCCATTTTTTAGGTGTTCCATAATCAACGGGCGCATACGTTTGGCATTGTGTTCGTGATAAGCCAGCAGGGAACTGGAGATCTGGTGAAAGCTGAACAGTTTTCCAGTGACCCGGGTGTCCTCGCACAGCACGACGTCCGCGCCCCGGAGCACATCAAGTGCGCGCAGTGTTATGTCGCGGGCATTGCCAATGGGTGTGGCAACGATGTAAAGACCGGGCCCCAGCTTTGGCGCCGATGGTTTACACGCCGCCTCTGCCTCGTTAGGTTTTATGTGTTCCGCGTGAGCGGCAAGATCGTTGGTTGGCACTGTGAGGATTTCCCCCGTTCCATGTCAGGCGCTTCATTACTTAGACCGTTTCCGCGATCACTGCTAACGCTGCTTGCTGTTGGCACATTGGCATTGTCAGGCTGTCAGTCTCAGCAAAATAATGAGGCATTGCAAGTCGAGGCTCGAAACCAGGCCCTGAAGGCCGCCGCTGAGCAGGCGAGCCGGCGCCTGCCGCCGTCACAGCAAAAACCTCCTGTTGCCGGATCGAGGTTACCACCCGAACCTCCTAAACAGGTCGTTGCCGCAGCACCCGCGCTTGAGCCGGTGCCAAAGGTGCCATCGTTTCTGCCCTATCTGCAGGGTCGGGCTGGGGCCGCCGAGACGGGCGAGACGCAGTATGCCCCGGTCCCGCCTCCGGCCACATCCGATACCGTACGGGTGGCTTTGATGCTGCCATTGTCCGGGCGTAATGCTGGCATTGGTAAGGCGATGCTGAATGCGGCGCAGTTGGCGGTGTTTGATTTCGCCGATCCACGGTTCGAGCTATTGCCTTTGGATACCAAAGGCACACCTCAGGGTGCCGCCCGTGCCGCGCAAAACGCCGTCGGTGACGGCGCCTCGCTTATCCTCGGCCCTTTGTTGGCAAAATCAGTTGGTGCCGTCGCCCCGGCGGCGCGGGCCGCAAATGTGCCGGTTATTGCTTTCTCAAACGACAGCTCCGTTGCCGGCCGGGGGGTTTATACGATGGGCTTCTTACCTTCTGCCCAGGTCGCCCGCGTAACGCGCTACGCCAGCCAGAAAGGCGTCACCCGTTTCGCCGCTTTGGCACCCAACAACACCTACGGGGTCCGTGTGGTTAATGCTCTGAAACTCACCGCAGCGTCGCTTGGTGCTACCGTTGTGCAGGTTCAGTATTATGATCCGTTCGCTCAGGACTTCACGGATCCGGTTCGGGTTCTCGCCAATTATGACGAGCGCCGTAAAATGCTTCTGGATCAGCGAAAAGAACTGGAGGCCGAAGGCGGAGAGGTTGCAAAAAAAGCCTTAAAAAGACTGGAAAACTTACAAACCATTGGCGATTTACCCTTCGAGGCTCTGCTGGTTGCAGATGGTGGTAAACGACTGCAGGCGGTTGCCGCCTTGCTGCCGTTTTACGATATTGACCCCGGCAAAATCCGCATGCTCGGAACCGGTCAGTGGGATGAACCCGGCATTGGCAAAGAGCCGGCACTGATTGGCGGCTGGTTTGCCGCCCCTCCGCCCGGCGCCCGCCAGGAGTTTGAGGTCCAGTATCTGGACACCTACGCCAGCACGCCGCCCCGGCTTGTCACCCTGGCTTATGATGCCACAGCCCTGGCGGCGGTGCTGTCCGCCGGTGACGGCTTTCCGGACTTCTCCGCCCAGACCTTTATCAGTCCCAGCGGGTTCTGGGGCCGAGATGGCATCTTTCGGTTTGAGCCGTCCGGTACGGCAGAGCGCGGCCTTGCCGTTCTGGAAATCGGTCGTGATGCCAATACTGTCATTAGCCCAGCGCCGGACTCATTTGAGCGGGTGACTAACTAAGCACCGGGCTTATACCAAGTTGCAGTGATAATAACCTATAGAGATCGTCATCGCGGCCCGCCGGGCAGGAAAAAACGTGCGGGCGATGCGGGGCATCATCAAGCGTTTCTGACACACTCCGACGGTCCGCGATGACGACCGGACCGGCGGCATACCAAGGCTTTCGGGCAGCGTCGCGCACAGCTTGCGATACCCCGCATCGCCACGCCGCACGCTCCTTGCCGAAAACCTTGGCATGCCGTCCCTGTGGGTCATTATCACTGCAACTTGGTATTAGGCCAGCAGCGCCTTGATCACACCGTTCAGACGCAACCGCCCTTCTGGTGTTACCGTTAGATAGTCCCCTGAGCGCACCAAAACGCCGCCTTCAATCAGCCGCGCCTGACCCTGTTCGTCGATCACGTCGGCCAGCGCCAGACCGGTCTGCCCGGAAATGGACGACGTATCAAACCCGCCACATAGCCGGAGGCCCATTATGATCAGTTCCTGGGCCCGGATTTCGGGGGTCAGCCCCCGGCGTTTGCCTGTACCGTGAGACTTGGTTTTGACGGCGGTGAGCCAGGCTTCGGGGTTATGAATTTGGTGTGTCGCCTGCGTCTGGCTCTGATGGCTGATCCGACCGTGTGCCCCGGGGCCGATACCGATGTAATCGCCGCCTCGCCAATAGGTCAGGTTGTGGCGGCATTCTCTCCCCGGTTCGGCGTGGTTGGAAATTTCGTAAGCCGGGCGGTTGGCGGCTTCCATCAGGGTCTGGGTCAGCTCGTAGAGGTCCGCCGCCCTATCGTCATCCAGGGTTTCGGTGTTGTCGCGGTAAAACGGCGTGCCGGGCTCGATGGTCAGCTGATAGAGCGACAGGTGATCCCCGGCCAACTCAAGCGCTTCTGTAAGTTCTTTCCGCCAGTTGTCAGGACTCTGGCCGGCTCTGGCATAAATCAGATCAAAGGAAAACCGATCGAAACAGTCGCCGGCAATGCCCAATGCTGCCCTTGCCTCATTTGCCGAATGGCCCCGACCGAGAAATTTCAGCACATCATCATTTAGGGACTGCACGCCAATTGATACCCGGTTAATTCCCGCTGCCCGGAAGTTACGGAATTTTTGGGCCTCGATTGACGTTGGGTTGGCCTCGAGCGTGATCTCAAGATTTTCGTCCAGCGTCCAGTAATCGCTCAATTTATCGAGCAAACCCCCGACTGTTTCCGGCGCCATTAGTGACGGCGTGCCGCCTCCGAAGAAAACACTCGTCAGCCGTCGGCCCGAAGTCTCTTTGCCATAATGATCAAGTTCGTCGAGCAGAGCATCGTGCCACCGGGCCTGATTAACCTCATCTTGCACATGGCTGTTAAAATCACAGTATGGGCATTTCGACAGACAGAAAGGCCAGTGAATATAGAGGGCAAAGCCGGGGTCGGGTGCCGCCATGAATTTCCTTATTGAAAGCAGGCCGTGACCAGCTGGCGAAAAGCATCGGCGCGATGACTGATCCGGTGCTTTTCCGCAGGCTCGAACTGGCCGAAGGTGATTTCATGCCCGTCCGGGCGGAACATCGGGTCGTAACCAAAACCTCGATCGCCACTTGGCGGCCAGACCAGAGTGCCGTCGACCCGACCCTCGAAGACCTCGAGGTTCCCATCCGGCCAGGCCAGGGCCAGGGCAGCGATAAAGTGTGCGGTCCGGCCCGTCTGTCCAACGAGTTTTTCATTGATCGTCCGCATGGCGAGCCCGAAATCCTTGTCGGGCCCGGCCCAGCGCGCCGAATAAGTGCCGGGATCGCCGCCAAGTGCATGAACACAAAGCCCCGAATCATCGGCCAAGGCGGGCAAACCGGACCCTTGTGCCGCCGCCCGGGCCTTTATTTCTGCGTTGGCGATGAAGGTTGTTCCGTCCTCAACGGGTTCCGGCAGGCCGAGATCGCTGGCCGATACGACATCGACACCGAATTCGCTGATCAGATCGGCAATTTCCCGCACCTTGCCCGGATTATGGCTGGCAATGACCAATTTTTTTTCGTTGAAATGCCGGGCCATGGGTCAATCGAGTCCCAGCGCGGCCTTTTGATGGATGCTCAGCTCGTCGACACCCTTCTGGGCCAGCGCCATCAGTTCGAGGAAGGCCTCGCTGGAGAACGGTTTGTCTTCGGCTGTTCCCTGAACCTCGACAATGCCACCGGTGCCGGTGAGCACAAAGTTGGCATCGGCACCAGCGTTGCTGTCTTCGATATAATCGAGGTCGAGCACGGGTTTGCCATCGTAAATGCCACACGAAATGGCGGCGACTGAGTCAATAAAGGGAATGGTCTTGACGATGCCCAGTTTTTTACATTTTTCGAACGCCCGATAGAGTGCCACATAGGCCCCGGTAATTGATGCCGTGCGGGTGCCACCATCGGCCTGAATAACGTCGCAGTCGACACGAATTTGTATCTCTCCCATGGCTTTCAAGTCTGTGATTGCACGCAAGCTTCGTCCGATAAGCCGTTGAATTTCCTGCGTACGGCCGGACTGTTTGCCGCGTGCGGCTTCCCGGTCCGTGCGTGTATTGGTGGCCCGGGGCAACATGCCGTATTCGGCGGTGATCCAGCCTTTGCCGGAATCTCGCATCCAGGGCGGTACGCGCTGTTCGACGGAAGCCGTGCAGAGCACATGGGTATCGCCGAATTTGGCAAAACAAGAACCTTCGGCGTGTTTGGCAAAATCCGGCTCCAGAACAATGTCGCGAAGCTGGTCAAGGGGGCGCCCCGATGGGCGGTGTTCGGAAGAGGTCATAGGGATGATTGTTCTCTGTTCAGTTCGGCGGTTGATGCGGCGCGTAAGCTAGACCTCTGCCCGATGAAGGTAAAGAGTGCTGCGTTGACGCTGCCTTCATAGAGTCCTAAATTCAGACGATGATTGCCGAACTCAACGAGCGCTCGCGGGAAGTTTTTCGCCGCATTGTCGAAAATTATGTAGAGACGGGTGAGCCGACCGGCTCTCGAACCCTGGCGCGACGCCTGCAGATCGGCCTGTCACCGGCGACCATTCGTAATGTTATGGCGGACCTGGAAGATGCGGGGCTGCTGTTTTCACCCCATATATCCGCCGGGCGGTTGCCAACAGAGATGGGCCTGAGGCTATTTGTTGACGGTATTCTTGAGGTTGGCGCCCTATCCAGCGAGGAGGCGCAACGCATTGAAACCCAGTGCGCCGGGTCGTCGCAAAGCGTCGACACCCTGCTGAAAGAAGCGAGTGCAACGCTGTCGGGGCTGTCGGGGTGTGCCAGTGTTGTGCTGGCGCCGAAGACGGAAAGTCCGTTAAAGCATATCGAATTTGTCAGTCTTAGTCCTGGTCGCACCCTGGTCGTTCTGGTGACGGAAAACGGCGTTGTCGAAAACCGTATTTTCACGACACCCGAGGCCCTGCCGCCATCCGCTTTAGTCCAGGCAACCAACTTTCTCAGCGCGCGTCTGGTCGGACGGACGCTGGGTCAAGCCTATGACGAAATCATCACGGAATTGGAACAGCAGCGCGCAAGGCTTGACGAACTGACCCGTAAAGTGGTTGAAAGCGGCCTCGCCACCTGGTCCGGCGGCGGCCAGAACACAAATGACGGTGCGCTGATTGTGCGCGGACAGGCGAATTTGCTGGAAGACGTAACAGCGCTTACTGATTTGGAGCAGATTCGCTCGTTATTCGGGGCGCTGGAAACAAAAGAGGAGATGCTGAAGCTGCTATCCCTTGCGGAAGCAGCTGAGGGAGTACAGATATTCATCGGTGCTGATAACAATCTGTTCAGTCTTGCCGGATGTTCGGCGGTCGTGAAATCGTTCAAGAATTCGAACGAGCAGATTGTCGGCGCGATTGGCGTCGTTGGTCCGGCCAGGATGAACTACGCCCGAATTATTCCAATGGTCGATTACACGTCCAAGCTAATCGGCCGCATGATGGGTTAAACCTTTAGAAATAAGATCAGAAAGAACCATGTCCGAAAACGAAACCACGACAAACGACCCTGAAATTCCGAAAGACGCCCCTCAAGAAGAGGCGGCCGACGTTTCATCCGAGCCTGAGGCACCTGTCGAAGGTGTTGATGTTAAAGCCGGTGACGATGACGCTGATGCCTCTAAATCTGACGACGGTCCTGAGGAAGAGGTAAGCCCCGAGGGTCGCATTGAGATCCTCGAAGCCCAGGTCGCTGACCTGAATGACAAGCTTCTGCGGGCCATCGCGGAAACAGAGAATGTCCGTCGTCGTGCCCAGCGTGACAAGGAAGACGCCTCCAAATACGCGATCAAGAGTTTTGCCGAACAGATGATTACGGTATCGGACAACCTTGGCCGCGCCCTGCAAAGCGTTGATGGAGGCGCGCGCGCCGATAACCCGGCGCTGGACAGCATCGTTGTCGGCATTGAGATGGTTGTGCGTGAACTCAACAGCGGGTTTGAGCGTTCCGGCATCAAGGCGATCGAGGCGCTTGGGCAGAAATTTGACCCCATGCTGCATGAGGCGATGTTCGAGATTGAGGACATCGAATCTGCCGCTGGAACCATCGCCCAGGTTCTGGAGGTGGGTTATACGCTGAGCGGTCGCACACTTCGGGCTTCCAAGGTTGGGATCACCAAAGGTGGGCCGAAAATCGCCCCGGTTCCTGTGGCAGAAAGCGGCAACGCAGAAGGTCCGGACGCCGACCCAGCCAAAGACGGTCAGACAGCGTATGAGGGCAAGGGTGCGGAGCCCGGATCACAGCTCGATCAGGAGCTTTGAGCCCTGACCCGTGCTGTCTTGTCGTAAGATTTTGTTAAGTGGCCTGATATTAGGTTGGCGGCCTCAGGGTGATCGACAATTCTGAGTGTTGCGCGTTCCGGCTTACAGGCCTATATAACGCCCGGAAGTTAGAGGTCACCTCAGACCCGGGCTTTCAGTTTCGAAAACAAAGGGGGTTTTTCTGATGCCTTAGGGGTCCGGAAAATCTGCCGCAAACTAAAGAGGTTATCATGAGCAAGGTAATTGGTATCGACCTTGGTACGACGAATTCCTGCGTCTCCATTATGGATGGCAAGGACGCCAAGGTTATTGAAAATGCTGAAGGGGGACGCACCACCCCATCGATGGTCGCGTTCTCAGGCGACGAGCGCCTTGTTGGTCAGCCGGCAAAACGCCAGGCCGTCACCAACCCTGAAAATACACTCTTCGCCATCAAGCGCCTGATTGGACGGCGCTTTGACGACCCGATCACCAAAAAGGACCAAAAGCTGGTTCCTTATAAAATTGTCAAAGGCGACAATAGTGACGCCTGGGTCGAGGCAGATGGCAAAAAATATAGCCCGAGCCAGATCAGCGCCTTCATTTTGCAGAAAATGAAAGAAACAGCGGAAAGCTATCTTGGCGAAGACGTCTCCCAGGCCGTTATCACAGTTCCTGCCTACTTTAATGATTCCCAGCGTCAGGCAACCAAGGATGCAGGCAAGATTGCCGGCCTTGAGGTGATGCGAATCATCAATGAGCCAACGGCTGCGGCCCTCGCTTACGGATTGGAAAAGACCGAAGCCGGCACCATCGCTGTTTTTGACTTAGGCGGCGGCACCTTCGATGTCTCCATTCTGGAAATTGGCGACGGCGTGTTTGAAGTGAAATCCACCAATGGCGATACATTCCTTGGCGGCGAAGATTTCGATCACCGCATCGTTGATTATCTTGCCGATGAGTTCAAAAAAGAAAACGGCATTGATCTGCGTGAAGATAATTTGGCCCTGCAACGCCTGAAAGAAGCGGGCGAAAAGGCCAAAATCGAACTGTCCAGCGCCGGGCAGACGGAAGTTAATCTGCCGTTTATCACCGCCGATCAGTCCGGACCCAAACACCTCAATATCAAGCTGACCCGCGCCAAGCTGGAATCGCTGGTTGAGGATTTGATTGAACGCACCGTCAAGCCCTGCAAGCAGGCACTCAAGGACGCGGGCTTGAATGCCGGCGAGATCGACGAGGTTATTCTGGTCGGCGGCATGACGCGTATGCCGAAGGTTCAGGAGGTCGTGAAATCCTTCTTTGGCCGCGAGCCGCACAAGGGTGTGAACCCCGATGAGGTTGTCGCCATCGGCGCCGCCATTCAGGGCGGTGTTCTGCAGGGCGACGTCAAGGACGTCTTGCTTCTTGATGTGACACCATTATCGCTCGGTATCGAGACTCTGGGAGGTGTCTTCACCCGCCTGATCGATCGTAATACCACGATCCCGACCCGCAAAAGCCAGGTGTTCTCGACGGCTGAGGATAATCAGTCCGCCGTAACCATCCGGGTTTTCCAGGGTGAGCGTGAAATGGCGGCGGACAATAAGATTCTGGGTCAGTTTGATCTGGTCGGAATTCCGCCGAGCCCACGTGGTCTGCCGCAGATCGAAGTGACATTCGACATCGATGCTAACGGTCTGGTCAACGTGTCGGCCAAGGACAAGGCGACCGGTAAGGAACAGCAAATCCGCATTCAGGCGTCGGGCGGTCTCAGCGACGAAGACATCGACCGCATGGTTCATGAGGCGGAACAGCACGCCGATGACGATAAAGAGCGCCGTGAAATGGTTGAGGTCCGTAACTCTGCGGATTCCCTCGTCCATGCAACTGAGAAAAACCTCAGTGAATACGGCGACAAGATTCCTGATGAAGACAAGGAAGCCATTGAAAGTGCGGTTTCCGATCTGAAGGAAGCGCTTGAAGGCGAAGACCTTGAGGCCATCAAGACCAAAACAGAAACCCTGACGGAAGCCTCCATGAAGCTCGGCGAGGCGATTTACAAGGCCAGCCAGGCTGAGGGCGCGGAAGCAGCTGCGGGTGCCGAAGAAGCCGGGTCGGGCGCGGGTGCAGACGACGCAACCGTCGTTGATGCCGACTTTGAAGAAGTCGACCCCGACGCTGAGCAGGACAAGAAAGACTAATCGGGTTTAGGGGATGGAATCCAGACGTTCCATCCCCATACCGATCAGTTTTTTGTCCACCCTTCATCAGATGAATTGTTGAGGCCCGGACCATGGCCAAGGACGACTTTTACACGACACTGGGCATTAGTCGCGAAGCCGACGATGCCGAGATCAAAAAGGCCTATCGCTCATTGGCGATGAAATACCATCCGGATCGCAATCCCGATGACAAGGCGGCCGAGCAAAATTTCAAAGACGTTAACGAAGCTTATGAAATCCTGAAAGACGGTGAAAAGCGGGCGGCGTACGACCGCTTTGGTCATGCGGCCTTTGAGCAGGGTGGCCCCGGCGGCCCTGGCGGAGGTGGTGGCGGTTTCGGTGGTTTTACCGACATCTTTGAAGAGATGTTTGGCGAGTTCGGCATGGGCGGTCAGCGTCAAGGTGGCGGCGGAGGTGCCCGCAAGGGTTCGGACCTTCGTTTTAATATGGAAGTTTCTCTGGAAGAGGCTTTCAGTGGCAAACAGACAGAAATCAAGGTGCCTACTTCGGTCGGCTGCGACAGTTGCAACGGCAGCGGCGCGGCTGGCGGCGCGGCCCCGGCGTCTTGCGGAACCTGCCATGGTCATGGCCGAGTGCGTGCCCAGCAAGGATTTTTCACGGTCGAGCGGACCTGCCCAACATGTCAGGGGACCGGTGAAGTCATTAAAGACCCCTGCCGGACCTGCGCGGGTGCCGGACGGGTACAGAAAGAAAAAATGTTGTCGGTCAATATTCCGGCAGGTGTTGAGGACGGCACGCGGATCAGGCTATCAGGCGAGGGCGAAGCTGGATTGCGTGGCGCCCCGGCCGGTGATCTTTATATTTTCCTGTCGATGAAATCGCACCGCATTTTCCAGCGCGAAGGCGCGGACATCTATTGCCGTGTACCGATCCCCATGACCAAGGCGGCGCTGGGTGGAACCATCGAAATGCCCAGCGTTGATGGAACCATGGCCCGGATTACGATCCCCGGAGGAACCCCTACCGGCCACCAGTTCCGGCTGAAGGGCAAGGGCATGACTGTGCTGCGCTCAAAGGCGCGTGGCGATATGTTTATCCAGGCGTTTGTCGAAACTCCGGTCAATCTGACAAAGCGTCAGAAAGAGCTGCTGAAAGAGTTCGATGAAGAGAATCCTGCCGAAAAAACCAGCCCCGAATCACATGGCTTTTTTGATAAGGTCAAGGACCTCTGGGAAGACCTCAAGGAATAGCCGGGTTTCGGCGGGCTGAAACCTCCGGCCATGGCGGCTCGAGCGTCTCATATTAATGCTCTCCAAATTACGATATGCCCGGCCCTCGTGAAGGCGCAGACACTGACAATAATTGCCGTCGGTACTCTTTCTTTCTGGAAAATTTCAGCACCGTCGCTTAAGAGTGTCTCTTGGCGTTAGGGGAAAGCTCATGAAAATTGGAATCGTTGGTGTCGCCGGACGTATGGGCCGAATGCTGGCTGCGGAAGTTCTGGCAACGAAGGGCGTCGAGCTTTCTGGTGGAACGGAGGCACCGGGCAGTGAGTTCGTTGGTGTCGACCTTGGCACCCTGGTCGCGGCCGCTGATACGGGTCTGGTTGTTACGGACCGTGCCGAAGCGGTTATCGAAACAACCGATGTAATCATTGATTTTACCGCACCGAAGGTAACTCTGGTGCACGCCGAGCTGGCTGCCAGACATGGTACTGCCATTGTCGTTGGTACAACCGGATTTAGTGCAGAGCAGCTAACCGAGCTGTGCAAATTTGGGGACGGAAATGTTATCGTCCATGCGGCCAACTTCTCCGTTGGCGTAAATCTTTTGTTGGGCCTGACAGAGCAGGCGGCCTCTATTCTGGACGAAGACTACGACATTGAAATTGTCGAAATGCACCACCGTCACAAAGTTGACGCGCCATCAGGTACGGCGCTGGCTCTGGGAGAGGCCGCGGCAACTGGCCGCGAAGTCAACCTTGACGATGTTTCTACCCGGGTTCGTGACGGTATTACCGGTCCCCGCCCTTCGGGCAATATCGGGTTTGCGACGCTTCGTGGTGGCGGGGTCGTCGGCGAACATACAGTTATGTTTGCCGCCGATGGTGAGAGGTTTGAGCTCACCCACAAGGCTGCCGACCGCGGGGTATTTGCCGCTGGTGCCGTGCGGGCCGCCAAATGGACCACTTCACAGGCACCCGGTTATTACTCCATGCGCGATGTCTTGGGATTTGTCTGACGGACTGAGTGGCCCGAATACGGCCTATACCCTCTGAAACTGAACCAGTTCACGTTCCAGTGTAGAGGCGACCTCAAGACGTTCATCCGGGGAAAGGAACAGGCCGATGGTCAGGGATCTGCCGTGTGAACGAAGGCTGAGATGATTGTCGCGCGGGCCCGCGCTCAGCACCTCTACCCTCAGCCATTGCGGTGGGAAGGACCAGCTCCTCTGGCTGCCCCAATGGTCGGTTCGTTCAACAATCAGCGCCGATGGCGACAGCAAAATACGCTCAACGATAGCGCAGCGGCGTTGACTGAGGCGCAGGGCTCCATACAACAGCAGCAGCTCAACACCCATGAAGCCGAATACCGGCCACGCGCCGGCAAAAATAGAAATGATGCCCGCCGGAATAAATGCGGCCAACATAAAGCCCATAAATAGGTGCGAGCTCTTTAGCGAGCCGCTACAGTTCGGACGCAACTCGGCCTGAAACCGAACGTCATTTTCCTGTCCCATAACCATGATTCCAGCACCGTTAGAGAAACGTGACGGCATGGTATCAGGGTTTGTAAAAATCCAAAAGAATTCACTTGTTCCCGGCCGTTCACCGGATATCCTGAGCTCTAAATGATTTTTGGGGACCTATGGTTAAAAAAGCAGATCGTGAAGAGTTCTACCGACGGCTGGCCAAAGACCGGCCAAATCCGACAAGTGATCTTGAATACACCAACACCTATACCTTGCTGGTCGCCGTCGTCCTGTCGGCGCAGGCGACCGATGTCGGGGTGAACCGGGCGACAAAAGACCTGTTCAAATCGGTCGACACACCTGAAAAGATGATCAAGCTGGGCGAGGCGCGGCTGAAAGATCACATCAAAACCATTGGTCTCTTCAACGCCAAGGCCAAAAACGTTATCGCGCTGAGCCATCTTCTGGTTGAACGACACAAAAGCGTCATTCCCAATGATCAGCTGGCACTGGAAGCTTTGCCGGGCGTCGGCCGAAAAACGGCAAATGTGGTCAGAAACATCGCTTTTCAAGAGCCGACAATCGCCGTTGATACGCACATTTTCAGAGTTTCCAACCGTACCGGGCTGGCGCCTGGGAAAACACCGTTGGCTGTTGAGAAAAAATTGGACAAAGTTACGCCCGACGAGTTCAGGCTTTATGCTCATCACTGGCTGATCCTGCACGGACGTTATGTGTGCAAGGCGCGCAAGCCCGAATGCAACCAATGTTCGGTGATCGAGTTTTGCAAGTTCAAGGGCAAAACAACCCTATAGCCCGCCAAAACTCAACTGACCCTATGATGTGGATCTGGCGGTTTTGGCGGCCTCCCGCTCCTTCAGGATGGAGGCCAGACAGGTTTTGTTTGTTGTTGGGCCATTGGGCCTGGCGCGCGTCTCGATATAGTCAACCTTGAGAGGTGCGCCCGACACACTCTGATACAGAAAGATGTCCAACGTACAGTCGGTCCCGCGATACTGCCAGATTTCGGCGGGCTGATCCTTTCGGATGAATTCCGGGCTGCCGATGATGCCGACGACGTCACTGGCGGAGGCACCTTTCAGGGTGGCCGGATCAGGGTAGATCCGCTCGGGCTCCGGAGTGGCGCGGGCGATCTCGGTCCTCGGCTTTACCTCCGGGATGGGTTGGGGGTCCTGCGCTGTCGTGCTCTCAAGAGGGGCCGGCGCAACTCCGGGCGCTGATGACTGACAGGCCCCCAGCAGCAGGCCGAGAGGCAGCATTACAAAAAGGCCCACCTTTGACGCATGAGGGCTCATCGTCTTGAGCGCCATTGTCCTTAACTATCGGCCTCTTCGTCGCGATCAATGGTCTGCATGTCACCGGAGATCTCGCCTCCGGATTCGATGACGATGCTGCCATAACGAATGGTCCCGGCGATACGGCCACCCGCGCGTACGATCAGGCGGTCATGAGCAATCAAATCGCCTTCGAAACGACCGCTGATATCGGCTTCCTGGACCTCAGCCTTGCCCTTGAAAAAACCACTCGGCGCAATTTCAATAATCCCCGCACCGGGTAGGGCAACCTCAACATGACCCTCGACCACCAGCTTGTCACAGGTGGTGATTTCGCCGGTCAGACGGATGTCGCGTCCGACCACCAATCGGCGACTTTCTGAATCCGGGCCAAGTGAGCGTTCTGTGCGCCGCGCCGGTCCGCCCGGGATGTCCGGAATACGGCGAGGCGTTTCCGGCTGAAAGGATGTCGCCGTTGGGGGTTTGGACGGGACGTGGCTGCCTTTGCGTGAAAAGGGCTTCAGAGGCGGTGCGGCCATATCTTTCTCCCCACCACTGCTGTCACCGGATTTGCCATTGCTATCGTCTTTTTTCTTACTGAACATATTCGCCCCTTTCGTGTGTGTCGGGCATAAAACCTTTAATGGGATACCAGTTGAGTTTCTGCTTTTCTGCGCCAGTTTTCGAACAGATGAATGATCGTCGCTGTCGCAACCACGGGTGTTATCAGGTTTATCACCGGAATTGTTAACAAGAAGGCAATAACAACGCCAGCAACAAACAATTGACCCTGATTGGCTTTGCGCAATACTTTCGCCTGTTCGGCATCAAGGCGTCTTAGGGCGACAAGCTCAAAATATTCCCTGCTCAGAAGATAGCCGTTCACACCGTAGAAAACAAAAGGGAAAATTGGCGGGAAAAACAAAAACGGCAGCATCAGGAGGTTAAGCAGGATGAAGATCGCTAAAAAGCGGATAGACGACAGAAGGGTATCTGAAATTGGCGGTCCTTCGGCCTTGACGAGCTCTGGATAATGCCGGGCCTCAACACAGTCGGCGACGCGCTCAAGAAAAAGCGAAACGACGGCACTGACAACGCCCGGAAACAGGAACCAGGTCAAAACCCCGGTTGCCAGACCGCCGAGAACGTCTACGGCCGTTTCCAGCCAGCCCATCTGAAAGAAGGCGGTGTTGGTCAGGGTATAGGCAACCGACGACCAGAGGGCGAAAAAAACGATCAGTGCAATTCCTACGCTCAGCAGCAGGACCTGTCGGGTCGGGCCGTCATTAAGCTGAGAGAGACCCTTGGAAAAGGCTTTGAACATCGGTTAGACCCCAAATTGGTTTTGCCAGGATGACCCAACGAAAGGCCGAGCACATCAACCAGTACCTAGACAGTACATCTGGGCCATTAGGTAACCGGGATGAGACGGTTCCGCAAGTTGTGGGCGGCAGAAATTTTCCCTGCTTGAGGCAAAGGAATCCGCCGCTATACTGCGCCGCTCAATTCTCATGCCTGATTTTTAGGAGGGCTCGATGCCCGCTACCCGATACGATGTCATTGGCATCGGTAACGCCATTGTCGATGTTCTGGTGCATACCAGTGAAGAGTTCCTGAATTCGGAAGGTCTGATCAAGGGGGCCATGAGCCTGGTTGATGCTGAACGCTCGGCGGACCTGTACTCCAAATGCGGACCGGCTATTGAGTGTTCCGGGGGGTCTGCCGCCAACACCATCGCGGCTCTGGCGTCGCTTGGCAGTACATCCGCCTACATCGGCAAGGTCCGCGACGATCAACTGGGCACGGTTTTTGCCCACGACATTCGTGCCCTTGGCATCGAATTCGACACGGCCCCGGCCACCGACGGACCGGCGACGGCGACGTGCTTGGTGCTGGTCACCGATGACGCCGAACGAACCATGCAAACCTATCTTGGTGCCTGCGTCGGGCTTGGTCCTGAAGATATTAATGAAGATGCTATATCCGCAGCGGAAGTCACCTATATGGAGGGTTACCTGTGGGATCCGGAAGCCGCCAAGGAAGCCTTTCTGAAAGCTGCCAAGATCGCCCATCGCCATGATCGCAAGGTTTCACTCAGCCTGTCCGATCCGTTCTGTGTTGACCGGCACCGTGATGAATTTCGCGATCTCGTGAAGAACCATGTAGATATTCTGTTCGCCAACGAAGAAGAGATCATGTCGCTCTATCAGGTGGAAAATTTCGATACCGCCCTTCAGGCTGTGCGAGCGGACTGCCAAATTGCCGCACTGACTCGCAGCGATAAGGGCTCGGTCATTGTCTCCGGAGAAGAAGTGCACGTTGTTGATGCTGAGCCGGTTGATAAGGTCGTCGACACCACCGGTGCCGGTGATGCCTATGCGGCGGGTTTTTTGCACGGCCTGACCAAGGGTCATGATTTAGCGGTTGCGGCGCGGATGGGGGGCATTGCATCAGCAGAAGTGATTGCCCACATGGGCGCCCGACCGGAAGTATCGCTTGCCGACCTGCTTAGCCAACGTCTCGGCTAGTGTCGGTACTCTCTTTATCAATCGATTTAAAAAGTTAGGTTAATGCATTGACCACTCAGGCTTCTGAACTTCGCAACATCGCCATCATCGCCCACGTTGATCACGGCAAAACAACGCTGGTCGATGAATTGCTGACGCAAAGCGGCACGTTCCGCGAGAACGAGCGCGTCGCCGAGCGTGCCATGGATTCCAACGAACTGGAGCGTGAGCGCGGCATAACCATCCTTGCCAAGTGCACCTCCGTTCCCTGGGGTGATGTGCGCATCAATATCGTCGACACGCCGGGTCACGCCGACTTCGGCGGCGAGGTTGAACGCATTCTGAGTATGGTCGATGGTGTGCTTTTGCTGGTCGATGCCTCCGAGGGACCGATGCCGCAAACCAAGTTCGTGACGGCCAAGGCACTGGCGCTGGGACTCAAGCCGATCATCGTCATCAACAAGGTCGACAAACCTGAAGAGCGTTCCTTTGAAGTCCAGGATGAAGTGTTTGATCTGTTCGCCGCTCTCGACGCTTCGGATGAGCAGCTCGATTTCCAGACCATATTTGCCTCGGCTAAAAATGGCTGGGCCGGGTCGACGCCCGATGAACGCGACAACGGCATGTCGATCATCTTTGATAAAATCATCGAACATGTCCCGGGACCTGAGGGCGATCGCGATGTGCCGTTTTCCATGTTGGCAACGACACTGGAAGTGGACCCATTCCTTGGCCGCATCCTGACGGGACGTATTCACTCCGGCTCGATTTCGCCGAACACCTCAATTCACGCTCTTAACCGTGAGGGTACGGTGGTTGATACGGGCCGGGTTTCTAAGCTGTTGTCGTTTAGGGGCCTGAACCGCACACCAATTGACAAAGCCACCGCCGGTGACATTGTTGCCATTGCGGGGCTGTCGAAGGCAACCGTTGCCGACACCCTGTGTGCGGTTGATGTCAGCGAACCAATAGAGTCCCAACCGGTCGATCCGCCGACCTTGGCGATGACGTTCTCGATTAATGATTCGCCGCTGGCTGGAAAAGAGGGCTCGAAGGTCACGTCGCGTGTTATCCGGGACCGGCTGCTCAGTGAATCGGAAGGCAACGTTGCCATCCGGGTAACGGAGACCGACCAGAAGGATGCGTTTGAGGTGGCCGGTCGCGGCGAGCTGCAGTTGGGAGTGTTGATCGAGCAGATGCGGCGCGAGGGTTTTGAGCTGTCGATCAGCCGCCCTCGTGTGCTGTTCCGTGAAAACCCGGAAACCGGTCAGCGCGAAGAACCCATGGAAGAGGTGCAGATCGATGTTGATGAGGAATTTTCGGGCATCGTTGTTGAGGCCCTGAATCTGCGCAAAGGCCGTATGGTTGAAATGCGTCCGTCGGGCGGCGGTAAAGTTCGCCTTACCTTCATTGCCCCGGCGCGCGGACTGATCGGATACTACGGGGAGTTCCTGACCGAAACGCGCGGCACCGGCATCATGAGCCGGGTCTTTCACTCCTACGCCGATCACCAGGGGGCGATTGCTGGGCGTCGTAACGGCGTGTTGATCTCCAATTCGGCGGGGAAAAGTGTGGGTTATGGATTGGCTGGCCTTGAGGGTCGCGGGCCGCTGTTTATCGGCTCCGGGGTTCAGGTTTATGACGGCATGATCATCGGCGAACATTCGCGCGGCAATGACCTTGAGGTCAATCCGATGAAGGCCAAGCAGCTGACCAACGTTCGTGCATCAGGCACGGATGATGCCATCCGCCTGACTCCGCCGCGGCGCATATCACTGGAACAGGCTATTGCCTACATTAGTGATGATGAGCTGGTGGAGGTCACGCCGGAGAATCTGCGGCTGCGCAAACGCTATCTTGATACCCATGCCCGTAAAAAGGCCATGCGGGCCGCATCAAAGGATAACACCTGAGGGATCCGGCAAGGATTCCCTTTGCCGCCAATCTGCACTAGTCTCTCGCCATGAGTGATTTGTCCGAACACCTGCTGCCGCGCCCGACCTTTAAAACCAACGGATTCTGGCGGGCCATTCCGGCGGGTATGCGGCGGCGCTGGTGGTGGTTTCGGCCCTTCGATCTGATTGCGCGGTATTGGCCGCTGTTTAAGTCTCGGCGAGGCCTGGCCGTGGTCCGGATGGACGGCATTGGCGATATGGTGCTGTTTCGAAACGCACTCGATCATTACGCTGAAGTGTTTGGCGTCGACAACGGCGACATCACCGTCATTGGCTGTCAAAGCTGGAGCGGGCTGGCGACGGAGATCTTTAAAGGCTATCGCGTCCTTGCGATCAATGAACACGCCTACGCCAAAAGGCCTTTTTATCGGTTCTCGATCAATCTGAAAGTCCGTCGACTGGCACCAAAGACCGTCGTTTCAGATGCCTATTTTCGCCGCGCCCTGATGGCAGACAGTCTGGTCTGGATGATGGCACCGGCACGATCGGTTGTTTCTTATCCCTATATCAACGAGCCGACCCGGTCGGAATATTCTTACTACCTGAGCGCCGTGGACGAGGTTGTCGACACTGGCCCCTACCCGACCCATGAACTTGTACGGCACGCCCGGTTTGTGTCGCATTTTGCCGGCAGAAACATTGCGCCGGAAGTGCCTCTGTTGTCGTGGCCGGATCGTTCTGAAAAACCGATTATTGACGGGCGGTATGTCGTGCTTAATCCGGGCAGCAATGAATACGGTCGGCGCTGGCTGCTTGAAAACTATATGGCGCTGGCCTCGTGGGTTGCGGCGCGAGGCCTGAAGGCGGTGTTTGTTGGCAAGGCCGATGAAAGCGCCAAGGGAGATGCTGTCGGGGAACTGGCTGACGGGGAAACGATTATCGACCTGACCGGAAAAACCAGCACGCCGGAGCTTCTGGACATCATGAAACAGGCGGCTCTTGTGGTTAGCAATGATACGGGCCCGGCGCATCTGGCGATCGGTTTGGGGACGGCGACGGTGGTCATTATCGGTGGCGGTCATTTCGGTAGTTTCGTGCCTTACCCCAAAGAAGTGACGCCCGCCAATGTGCGGTTCGTTTATAAAAAAATGGCCTGTTACCACTGTTTCTGGCGCTGCCACAAACGCCAGGATAAATTTGAGTCCTTCCCCTGCGTCGCGGCCGTCAGCGAACAGACCGTTCAAGACGCGTGTCGGTCTGTACTACCGGAACTTATGGAGTCTGCGCCGTGACCGAGGATGTGGTGCTGCGAAAGTCCTGGTCCGCGACGTTTCGCGCCTTCGCTGACCGCAGGGTAATCGCGCTCCTGTTTTTAGGGTTTTCCGCAGGCGTTCCCATTCTGCTGGTGTTCAGCACCCTGTCGGTTTGGCTGCGCGATGCCGAGGTCAGTCGGGCGACCATCGGGTTTTTCAGTTGGGCCGCTCTGGGCTATGCCTTCAAATTTGTCTGGGCCCCGATTATCGATAAATTGCCCGTGCCGGTGCTGGCGCGAGCCATGGGTCGGCGGCGATCCTGGCTGCTGATCTCGCAAATCGCCATCATGCTGTCGCTGGCCCTTATGGCACTGAACGACCCCCAACACTCCCTGGCGCTGATGGCCGGTTTTGCAGTTTTGTTGGGGTTTTCTTCGGCCACTCAGGACGTGGTTATCGATGCCTATCGAATTGAGGCGGCAACGAAGGATCTGCAGGGCCTGATGTCGGCGGCTTATATCGCCGGATACAGGATCGGTATGCTGGTCGCCGGTGCCGGGGCGCTGGAAGTTGCCGGGTTTTTCGAGAGCGGAACCGGCTACGATTTCCAGGCCTGGTCCAAAACCTATCTGGCGATGGCTGGTGTCATGCTGATCGGTGTTGCCACCACCTTTGTCATTTCCGAACCCGATGTGCCCGCACCTGAAGATGGAAATCTGAAAAGCCGTCGTGATTATGCCCGGTTTCTGGCTGGTTTCCTGATCGCTGTTGGTGCCTTCGTTCTGGTGTTTCTGGTCTCCTCAAGTTTTGCATCAGATATAAAAATGGCACTGGCTGAAACCCACGGCATGGCCAAGGGTTTGGCGAGCTTCATCGTCGAAACGGCCAGGTTTGCCGCTGCGGTTGCGGGGGCTGTTGTTGCCGCCGTTGCGCTGATTAGAGTGGGTTTGGTTCCCCGCGGGTTGGTTGCCGAAACCTACTTGGCCCCCTTCCGGGATTTTTTTCACCGGTATGGCCGGACGGCGTTGCTCATCCTGGCGCTCATTGCGACGTACCGAATTGCCGATGTGGTCATGGGGGTTATGGCCAACGTGTTCTACGTCGATCTCGGGTTTTCAAAGCAGGAAATCGGCCGTATCACCAAGGGCTTCGGCCTGATCATGACCATCGTCGGCGGTTTTGCCGGCGGCGCCTTTACCATCCGCTACGGCGTCATGCGAACCCTGTTTGTGGGGGCGGTGCTGGCGGCGGCGACCAATCTTCTATTTGCCGTGCTGGCCGGGATGGGGAATGACATCCGTATGCTGATGGCGGTGATCTCGGCTGATAACCTGAGTGCCGGAATTGCCTCCGCCGCATTTGTCGCCTATCTGTCCGGGCTGACCAACTCTGCGTTCACGGCGTCACAATATGCGCTGTTCAGTTCGATCATGTTATTGTTACCAAAAATTCTTGCGGGCTACTCCGGTATTGTCGTCGAATCCGTCGGATATGCGCCCTTCTTTATTGGTACGGCGGTGCTGGGGTTGCCGGTGCTGGTGCTGATCGTGATGGTATCGCGGTTTCCGGCGCATAAATAATCTGCGAAGCAAAAAAATGCTGCACCCGCGAACGAACGCTGGAAATACCGAAAATCACGCGTATAAAGAGACAAATTTTTTGAGACAAGGATCCGTTTCCATGGATATTTCCAAAATTCCGATCGGCACCAACCCGCCTTATGACGTCAATGTCATTGTCGAGATCCCCATCGGCGGCGTACCGGTAAAGTATGAACTCGATAAAGAATCGGGGGCGATGTACGTCGATCGTTTTCTCCACACGGCCATGTATTACCCGTGTAACTACGGGTTTATTCCGCACACCCTGTCCGATGATGGTGACCCAACGGATGCGGCAGTGATTGCTCAGATCCCGGTGATCCCGGGGGTTGTCATCCGCTCACGCCCCGTCGGTGTGCTGATGATGGAAGACGAGAGTGGCGTCGATGAAAAAATCCTGTGTGTGCCGGTAGACGAACTTCATCCTTTCTATGGTGATATCGGCTCGTACCGGGATCTTCGCCCGGTATTGCTGGACCAGATTTCCCACTTTTTTGAGCATTATAAAGATCTTGAAAGCGGTAAGTGGGCCAAGGTCAGGGGCTGGGGCGAGGCTGAAGAGGCCATGGATATGATCCGCCAGGGCATAGAGCGGGCAAAAGAGGCTCAGTGAGGATACGTTACTGACCTGCCCGGTCTTTTAATCCTCAATTGTAATTTTGCCCGACCACCTGGCGACATAATAGGTCTTGTCGCTAGCCCACAAGCAGCGCTCGCCGGAAGGGCGGACTTCGGCATGGGTGTCGTGACGGGTCACTGTATAGGCCTGATCACACCAGAGATAACTGATGATGCCGCCGTCCGGCGTCGGCGTGACGTTGCCAATGCCCATGGTGCGGGCCTTCAGCGTCGCTCGGCCCCGGTCAAAACACTGTCCGGCCCGGCCACCACGACAGCCCGAGCGGTCGCCATCTTTGATCTTCACGTAGGCGATCTCTCCGTCCTTGATCAGAAAACCATCATCATCAAGTACCCGGCAGTTATCCGAAGGTGGGATTGTGCTATGCGCGTATTCGCAGGAAAACCACAGACCATCAAGCGGACTTGCGCCCGCTGAAGATAGGGTCAGCAGAGATAGCACAAACAACAGGGGCGTTATCCGGCACATTGAAAAAACATGGGTCCAGACGTTGGTTTGCGCAAGATTTGCCACGGGATAATCTCAGGCGGAGTCCGCCGGCTGATAGGCGTGGACCTCACAATTTACCAGCATGCGACCAATCATCTCCTGAAAGAAGTTGCCGTGCCCGACGATGGCGACGGGGCGGGTTTGCGCCGCCTTCAGCACATCGGAAAAATCCTGTACCCGGCAATGAAAGACGGATTCTGGCTCAACCGGTACATTGTTCTCGTTGGTTGGACCCTTGTGCCACCAGTGGTCATCAAGATGCGAGAAAGATAAAGTTGGAAAATCTCCGGCCAGGTCGCCGGGCGACCGGCCGACGTCGCAACTATGCGTCAGCCATTCGCGGTGACAGGATTCAATGGTAATCGGAGCAAGCCCGTCGAATATCCTCAGTGCTGTTTGCACCGCCCGGGTCAGGGGTGAGCTGATGACATGTTTGATGCCAAGGTTGGCTACCTCATCACGCGTCTGATCGGCCTGGGCCTGTCCCAGCTCGGTTAACGGCGCGTCGAAAATCAACGGGTCGGGGCCATGGTGGGCAGCGGCATTAAATTCTGACTGGCCGTGGCGGATAAGATAGATCGGCAAAGTCGTTTAACCCGCGGCGTCAGCGGCCAGTACGGCCATATTGACCGTATCTGAAACGGTTGTCCCCATGGGAACGATCTGGGCAGGCAAACTGAGGCCCATGAGCAGGGGTCCGACAACCGTGGCGCCGCCAATCTCCCCCAGCAGCTGGGTCGCAATCTGCGATGAATGCAGGCTTGGCATGACCAGAACGTTGGCCGGGCCGGACAGGCGACAGAATGGGTAATTGGCCATCTTGTTTTGGTTCAGCGCAACCTCGACGCTCATTTCGCCATCGTATTCAAAATTGACACTACGACTGTCGAGTACCTTGACGGCCTCGTGCACGGGTTCGGAGCGCGGCAGGTTTGGATGGCCAAAATTGGCGTAGGAGATCATTGCGACCTTAGGGTCCAGGCCAAAGCGGCGGGCAACGCCGGCACACCCTTCGGCGATATCGGCCATTTCTTCGGGGCTCAGAACCTCATGCACGGCGGTATCTGCGACAATAAGGGTCCGATCACCGGAGATCACCAGTGAAATTCCGTAAATTGGTGAATCCGGCGCCGGGTCAATGACCCGCATGATTTGATCAAGTGCGACGTGATAGTTCCGCGTCAGGCCGGTAACCATGGCGTCCGCATCCTTGAGCGCGACCATGCAGGCACCAAAAACGTTACGATCTCTTTTGACCATGCGCTGACAGTCGCGGTGGAGAAAGCCCTTGCGCTGCAGCCGCTCATAAAGAAAATCCGTATACTCTTCTGTCATTTCAGAAAATTTGGCATTGGTAATTTCGATGCCGTCTGTTTCCGGCAAACCTAATGCATCCCTGGCGCTTGCCACGCGTTCGGCGCGCCCGACAAGAATGGGCGTGCCGTACCCGGCGCTGTGAAAGGCATAGGCGGCGCGGATGCTTTTTTCTTCTTCGCCTTCGGCAAAGACCACGCGTTTCGGGTTTTCGCGGACCTGATCCAGTATGCCCTGCAGGCTGCCGGACGAGGGATTCAGGCGGGCCGATAACTCCGCCTGATAACGCTCCATGTCAAATATGGGGTTTCGCGCAACGCCCGAGTCCATGGCCGCCTTGGCCACGGCCATGGGGACGGCAGTGATTAGGCGGGGGTCGAACGGCGCGGGGATCAGGTAGTCGGGGCCATAGCGGAGGTGTGACCCGGAATAGGCCGCGTCAACCTCATCCGGCACATCTTCACGCGCCAGTTCGGCCAGCGCATGAGCCGCCGCGGCCTTCATTTCGTCGTTGATGGTGCTGGCCCGCACATCGAGCGCCCCCCTGAAAATGTAAGGGAATCCAAGCACGTTGTTGATCTGGTTCGGATAGTCGGAACGTCCGGTGGCGATAATTGCGTCGTCACGCACTTTGCGGACGTCTTCGGGGGTGATTTCCGGATCCGGGTTGGCCATGGCAAAAATGATTGGCCTGTCGGCCATTGTCGCAACCATTTCCTTGGTGACAGCACCCGCTACCGATAGGCCGACAAAACAGTCCGCCCCTTCAATCGCCTGGGCCAGGGTGCGTGTGGTGGTTTTCGCCGCATGAGCAGATTTCCACTGGTTCATGCCCTCCTTACGGCCCTGATAGATGACGCCCTTGGAGTCGCACATGATGATATTTTTGCCGGGCATGCCCATGCTTTTAAATAGCTCAATACAGGCGATTGAGGCGGCGCCGGCACCATTGACCACCATCTTGGTCTTGTGGATCGCCCGTCCTGTCAGATCAAGAGCATTGATCAGGCCTGCGGCGGTAATGATCGCGGTGCCATGCTGGTCATCATGAAAAACCGGGATATCCAGCAGCTCGCGCAATCGTTGCTCGATAATAAAACATTCCGGGGCCTTGATATCTTCCAGATTAATGCCGCCGAAGCTACGTCCGAACAGCCGTACACATTCGACGATTTCGTCAACATTTTCCGTATGCACCTCAACGTTGATGCCGTCGACGTCGGCGAACCGTTTGAACAGAACCGACTTGCCCTCCATGACCGGCTTGGCCGCCATCGGCCCGATATTACCGAGACCAAGAACAGCGGTACCGTTCGAAACAACGGCGACGGTATTGCCGATGTTGGTATATTCGTAGGCCAGCTGTTCATCCCGGTTGATTTCAAGGCAGGGGGCAGCGACACCGGGCGAGTACGCCAGTGTCAGATCGTGCTGGGTCGTCAGGGGTTTGGTGGCGTGGATCTCGACCTTGCCGGGGCGCCCGCTGGCATGCATACGAAGGGCTTCTTCAAAGACAAGTTTGTTGTTTTCTTCACTCATGGCACAGGCTTTCCTTACGAAGGATCAGGTGTTCAGATCAGGCGTCGCGTCCTCGAACATGTACGTTGGCGGCATTGCAGTGCTGTAGAATTGAAATGGCGCGCGCTTCGGCGGCATCATCATCAATGCGAACCCAGATAATAACACTGCCGGCATCAAGCGAGCGGGCAAATGATTCCGTATGGGGTTGGGCGGCAACCTCTTCGAGGACTTCTTTTAAAGCCACACCACCAACGGCAGCCCCGATAATTCCAGCAATCATTGCCGCTGTTGCACCCCCAGCGAGGAGAATGGCCCCCGAGGCAACCACTGGCCCCTCGTATTTGATCTCTCCGACCAATGCCGTCAGGGCCTCTTTCCAGGGTTTGGCCGGTTTTCCGGCAACGGCAAGGGATTCATGTGAGCTCAGCACGCTCAGGTCGCTCTGCTCAATACCTGCATCCAGCAGCGCCTTAACGGCGGCTTCGAAGTCATCGCGGCTGGACAGCACCCCCACCACTTCGTGGCCTGGATTGAATTGTTCGTCCATTTGAATTCACCTCGGTTTAACTCTGTCTCAACATCATGCCCAAGGCCGTCCGGGAATAAAAGCCCGTTCCCTATATTCGGGTATTGATGGGCGGGGGGGCAGGTATGGTAAGCTGTGGTTCCGCCAAATTGAAAAGTATCGCCGTGTCCCAACTCCAGCCCTCACCGTCAAAACCGCCGCCCGGCGTAACGCCGATGATGGCCCAGTATATGGCGATTAAGGAAGACCATCCCGACAGCCTGCTGTTTTATCGGATGGGCGATTTTTATGAACTGTTTTTCGACGATGCGGAAAAGGCCGCTGCTACCCTCGATATTGCCCTGACCAAACGTGGCAAACATCTTGGTGAGGATATCCCCATGTGTGGCGTCCCCGTGCACTCCCACGAAAACTACCTGAACCGGCTGATCCGGCATGGTTACCGGGTCGCCATCTGTGAACAGACGGAAGACCCGGCGGAAGCCAAAAAGCGTGGCGCCAAATCCGTCGTCAACCGGGAAGTCGTTCGGATCATCACCCAAGGCACCCTGACCGAAGATACGCTGCTCAATGCCCGCCAACATAACTATCTGGTGGCCCTGGCTGAATCCGAACAAAGACAGGCACTCGCTTGGATTGACGTCTCGACCGGAACGTTTCTGATCCAGCCAATTGCCCCAGGGGCGCTGGATGCCGCACTGGCGCGGATCAATCCGGGGGAATTGTTAGTATCGGAAACCCTGACTGGGCGAGACGACTTTAACGATACTTTGTCGGACTGGCGCGATGTGTTGACCGTGCTGCCTGCCATCAAGTTTGAAAGCGGATCGGGAACACGGCGGCTTGAGGCCCTGTATCAGGTCAAGGCTCTGGACGCCTTTGGTGATTTTTCACGCGCAGAACTGGCGGCGGCTGGGGCGCTGGTCGATTACGTGGAGCTCACCCAAAAGGGTAAAATGCCCCGCCTGGAGCGCCCCAAACGCGTGCTTGAGGGCGCGGTCATGGAGATTGATGCGGCGACGCGGCGCAATCTGGAGCTGACATCGACCTTAAGCGGCGAGCATCGGGGTAGCCTGCTGTGGTTGATGGACCGCACGATAACGGGCCCGGGGGCCAGGCTTTTGGCCTCACATCTGGCGCAGCCGCTAACCGATCCGGCGGCCATTTCGGAACGCCTTGATCGGGTCCAGTTTTTTTGCGAGGCGGAACGCTTGCGAAACGATCTTCGTGATCTGCTGAAACGCGGCCCGGATATGGAACGGGCGCTCTCCAGATTGTCACTGGGGCGCGGCGGCCCGCGTGATTTGGCGGCGGTCCAGACCGGACTTCAACTGAGTGTTCAGGTGCGACAGTTGCTGGCCGACGATACCTCACTGGTTCTGCCGACGGAAATTGCTGCCCTGGGTGAGGCACTTGGCCGTCATAGTGAGCTGATTGACCTGCTGGACGCTGCGCTGGCAGATGAATTGCCGATGCTTGCCCGTGACGGCGGTTTTATTGCCCGAGGATATGCGTCTGATCTGGATGAGCTTCTGGAATTGCGCGATCAAGGCCGCCGCCTGATTGCCGGACTTCAGGCGAAATATGTCGAAGAAACGGGGATTCAGGGCCTTAAGATCCGCCACAACAATGTGCTTGGGTATTTTGCAGAAATTACGGCACGGCATATGGAAACCATGCCGTCGGGCCCCGAAAGTCCCTTTATCCATCGCCAGACCATGGCCAATGCCGTGCGTTACTCAACTGTCGAGCTTTCCGACCTGGAGGGCCGAATTGCCCGGGCGGCTGATCGGGCCTTGGCGCTGGAACTGGAACTGTTTCAGGTCCTGAACGATGCCGTTCAGGCTGAATCCCGGGGAATTGCCAAGGCCGCGCAGGCCCTGGCCGGGCTAGATGTGTCGTCAAGTCTTGCGCATCTCGCCATAGAGCGGCGTTATGTTCGGGCAGAAATTGACGAAACGACCCGCTTTGATGTGACGGCAGGGCGCCACCCCGTGGTCGAGGCTATGCTGGAGGCGGCCCACGACGGATCGTTTGTCGCCAACGACAGTCATTTTGCCGGTGCCGATGATGTCGACGAAACAATCGCCCAGGTCTGGCTGCTGTCAGGCCCCAACATGGCCGGGAAAAGTACGTTCCTACGCCAATCGGCGCTCATTGCGGTAATGGCGCAGATGGGCTCTTACGTTCCGGCGGACGAAGCCCGTATCGGCATAGTTGATCGGCTGTTTTCCCGTGTCGGGGCGGCGGATGATCTGGCCCGAGGGCGCTCGACATTCATGGTCGAGATGGTGGAAACGGCAACCATCCTCAATCAAGCCGGGCCCCGCGCTTTGGTAATCCTGGACGAGATCGGGCGGGGGACGGCGACCTATGACGGGCTGTCCATCGCCTGGGCTGTGGTCGAGCATCTGCATGAAGAGAATCGCTGCCGGGCCCTGTTTGCCACGCATTACCATGAGCTGACGGTGCTGGCGGCCAAGCTCGAGCGTTTGCAGTGCCACACCATGCGGGTCAAGGAATGGAAGGGCGATGTGGTTTTCCTGCATGAAGTGGCGCCGGGGGCGGCAGACCGCTCTTACGGCATTCATGTCGGTGGTTTGGCCGGGTTGCCGGATAAGGTCATTGCACGGGCAGAACAAGTGCTGGCCAATCTGGAAAAGGGTGAACAATCTGCGGCGATTACCAGGCTGGCGGAAGATTTACCGCTGTTCCAGTCCCTGCCTAACCAGAAACCGGCTGCGCCGTCCGCCAGTGGCCCCTCAGACGTTGAGCAACGGCTTGATCAGACCAACGCGGATGAACTGACGCCAAGGCAGGCCCTCGATTTACTTTATGAACTGAAAACCCTTCGCTAGACATAACAAGGATATTCTTTAGCGCTTAATCAGACCAAAACCAGGGACGCCTTTCAACACGGTCCTGCGACGCGGATGCTAAGCTTAGATTAGTGATGCTAAATGCGAACAAAAATTCACCGCATGTGAATTAAAATCAAACAGATGCGCGAATTTATTAACAACTAGCACTATAGGCGATATTGATTGATCTTAAATTACGAATCGTTCTCGAAACGCAATTTGCATCGGGGAAATTCATACTAGTACTTTCATGGGCGGGACCGGATTAGTATATAGAAGGCAGCCAACAGAGTGTCTGAGCCATGCCGAATGTTGTAAAACCCCGCGAGATCATCGATCGCAAACAGCTGGTCGTCCAGCTGGACGAGGTCGTCGATTGGTCGGGGTATACACCCAAAACCCAAACGCAGATTCTCAATATCTTTAAAGATGCTCAACAAACTGGCTGGAACGAGGTCCGTCGGCGGTTCGAACAAGATGGCACTACCGCCGAGGATGTTATTAAGGCCAACGCCTATCTGGTCGATCAGTTGGTCAGAACAATTCACGAATTCGCCCTGACCCGGGCTTATCCCTCTGCCAACCCAACGACGGGAGAGCAGATGTCGCTGGTGGCGACGGGCGGTTATGGGCGTGGCGAACTGGCCCCCTGGTCCGACGTCGATATCATGTTCCTGCTGCCCTACAAGCTCACCGCCCATTCTGAACAGGTGGTCGAATTTACTCTCTACATGCTTTGGGACATGGGGTTAAAGGTCGGACATGCGACGCGCTCCGTTGATGAGGCGATGCGTCTGGCCAAAGAAGATCTGACGATTCGCACGAGTCTGCTGGAATCGCGCTGGTTATGGGGCAACCCTGACCTGTTTGCCGAATTCAAGGCACGTTTCAGCGCCGAAATCGTTGCCCCAACCGGCCCCGGTTTCGTCGAGGCCAAGCTGGCCGAACGGGACGCCCGTCATGACCGTATGGGCGATACACGCTATGTGCTCGAGCCTAACGTCAAGGAAGGCAAGGGCGGGCTCCGCGACTTGCAAACGTTATTCTGGATCGCCAAATATCTCTACCAGGTGGACAGCGTCAAAGACCTGCAGAGTGCCGGGGTGCTGACCCGCGAAGACGTCCGCCAGTTCGCCAAAGCGTCTAAGTTCTTGTGGACCGTACGCTGCCATCTGCATTATCAGGCCGGACGCCCCGAGGAACGGCTGATTTTTGCCGTTCAGGACGAAATGGGCCAGCGCATGGGATACCGCGACCACGCCGGATCTCGGGGTGTTGAGCGGTTCATGAAACACTATTTCCTGATCGCCAAAAATGTTGGTGACCTGACCCGCACGCTGTGTTCCGTATTGGAAGAGCAGCACAAAAAGAAACGGGCCCGTGCCTGGCTGCCGTCGTTCCGCTTGCGGAAAAAATCAATTGAGGGATTTGCCCTCGACTCTGGCCGTCTGAACGTCAAATCCGGGGAAGATCTGAAAAAACATCCGATAAAACTCATTCAACTGTTTCAGTTGGCCCAGAAAAACCGCCTTGATGTCCATCCGAACGCACTTCGTCTGATCACTCAGAATCTGCGTCTGATCGATGCCCGCCTGCGTAAAAACCCGGAAGCCAACGAACTTTTTATTGATATTCTCACGGGAGCTGAGCCAGAAATGGCCTTGATGCGCCTGAATGAAGCCGGTGTTCTGGGTCGTTTCGTTCCCGATTTCGGTCGGGTCGTCGCCCAGATGCAATATGACATGTATCATGTCTACACGGTCGATGAGCACACCATCCGTGCCATTGGAATCCTCAACGGTATCGACACCATGCGCCTGAAAGACGACCACCCGGTAGCCTGTTCGGTGATTGGTGAGGTGCAGTCGCGCCGGGCCCTCTATATGGGCGTTTTGCTCCATGATATTGCCAAGGGCCGTGGCGGCGACCATTCCGTGCTCGGTGCCAAGGTCGCCTCCAAGCTGGGCCCCCGATTTGGCTTTACGGACTGGGAGACCGAAACCGTCGCATGGCTGGTGCGCCACCACCTGCTGATGAGCAATACGGCCTTCAAACGCGATCTCGAAGACCCGAAGACCGTAGCAGATTTTGTTGAAATCATTCAGTCTCCGGAACGATTACGATTGTTGCTGATCTTGACCGTTGCGGATATCCGGGCCGTCGGCCCCAATGTCTGGAATGAATGGAAGGCCGGATTGCTCCGAGAGCTCTATTGGCGGGCTCAGGAAGCGCTGTCCGGCGGCACCACGGAAGAGCGCCGCGACGAGCGGGTGGAGCGCGCCAAGGCGCGGTTGCGCGGGCGTCTGTCGGATTGGGGCGCTGCCGACCTCGACAGGCACATCGAACGCGGTCAGGACAGTTATTGGTTATCCGTTGACACGGACTCGCAGGCCCGTCACGCCGAACTCATTAACGGTTCGGAAATCGCGGGTAAAAGCTTTGTTGTCGCCATCCGGCCCGAACCGGAACGTGACGTCTCCGAAATCACTGTCTACGCACCGGATCATCCGGGGTTATTCGCAGCAATTGCCGGGGCAATGGCGCTTTCCGGAGCCTCCGTGGTTGATGCCAAGATCCAGACCCTGAACAATGGCATGGCACTCGATTCGTTCTGGGCTCAGGATGCGTCGGGCAAAGCCTTCGGGGGCGGGCGCGATTTCGAGCGGTTCCAGAAACGGGTTGAAGACGCCATTCAGGGCAAGTTCAATCCCAAACGGGAACTGGCCAAAGCCCAGAAAGCGGCCCTGCCCAGTCGTACCCGGGCGTTTCGCGTGCCCCCTCGGGTGTTGATTGATAACAAGGCCAGCCAAAACCATACCGTTATCGAAATAAATGGCAAAGATCGTCCTGCACTTCTTTATGAGCTGACAGCCAGCCTGACCGCCAGCGGATTGCAGATTTCCAGCGCCCATATCTCCACCTATGGCGAACGTGTGGTGGATGTGTTTTACGTCAAGGATGTTTTCGGCCTGAAGATCATGAACGAGAATAAGATCAAAAAAATCCAAGAACACCTTCTGAAAGTGGTTGGTGAAGGCGAGCCAGAGAAAAAACCAAACAATAAGGCGAAACTGCCGCCTAGGAACAAACCCGCGACCCAGGGCACCACGCCCCCCTCAGCCTGACGAACAAACCCCTGCCTTTTCGTTGCCACTAAAACCGGCTATTGAAGGCTTATGAGCCTCATGCGCGCCATCACCACCGTCGGCGGTTTTACCATGTTGAGCCGGGTGTTCGGGTTTGTCCGTGATATTCTGATCGCCAACTATCTGGGCGCAGGCCTGATCGCGGATGCCTTTTTCGTCGCCTTTCGGTTCCCCAACCTGTTTCGCCGACTGTTCGCCGAGGGCGCTTTCAGCGCGGCTTTTGTACCTATTTTCTCCAGCCTTCTGGAAAAAGACGGCAAGCCGCAGGCGTTATTGTTTGCCAACCAGGCGCTCTCGGTTCTGGCGATCATCCTGGCCGGGTTTGTGGCACTCGTCGAAATCATCATGCCTTGGGCAATGATCGTTTTGGCTCCGGGGTTCGGTCAGGTGCCAGGCAAGATGGAGCTGGCGACGGAGCTTTCACGGATCGCCTTCCCCTATTTGTTCTTTATTTCATTGGTCTCCCTGCAGTCAGGGGTGCTGAATTCATTGCATCGCTTTGCCGCCGCCGCCGCCGCACCGGTGCTGCTGAACCTGACGTTTATCACCGCCCTGCTGGTCTTTGCCGAACGGGCTGAAACCCCCGGACACGCGTTGTCCTGGGCGGTTGCCGCGGCGGGGGTCATTCAGTTTTTTTGGCTGGTTTATCATTGCCGCAAGCAGGGTTTTCCGGTCAGCTTTGTGCGCCCGCGCCTGAGCCCGAAGGTTCGTCTTCTGGGCAGGCGGATTTTACCCGTCGTCTTTGGCGCCAGCCTCTATCAGATCAATCTGTTGATTGGCACTATCCTGGCGACGCTGGTTTCGGATGGAGCGGTGTCATATCTGTATTATGCGGACCGGGTGACCCAATTGCCTCTGGGTGTGGTGGGTGTTGCTGTCGGCACGGCCCTGTTGCCCCTGTTGTCGCGCCAGCTGACGGCCGGCGAGGCTGGTGCCGCGATGCACAGCCAGAACCGCGGACTGGAATTTGCCCTGTTGCTGACGCTACCGGCGGCGGTTGCCTTAATGGCGATCCCGCTGCCTATCGTGTCCGTCCTGTTTGAGCGCGGCGCTTTTGATACTAATGCCAGCATCGCCACGGCCGGTGCCTTGGCCGCCTACAGTGCCGGTCTGCCAGCCTATGTTCTGATCAAGGTCCTGGCGCCCGGCTTTTTTGCCCGCGAAGATACGTCGACGCCGGTTCGCATTGCTGCCGCGGCGATGCTTATCAACATCATTCTCAATTTGGTTCTTATGCAGTTCTGGGGACATATCGGCATCGCCTTTGCCTCGTCGTTGGCTGCCTGGGTGAACGCCCTTGGCCTTGCCCTGGTTTTGATCCGCCGGGGCCACCTCGTCTTGGATGACCGGCTCAAACGCCGTTCGGTCCGCGTCCTTGTCGCCAGCCTGATGATGGCGGCGGGATTGTATTATGGCGCGGATCTTTTGGCGCCCTTACTTAATGGCGGTGGGGTTGAGCCGGTGCTGGCGCTGGTGTTGCTGGTTGGTGGTGGTGGGGTTATTTTTGCCTTGCTTGCCCAAATTTTTGGAGCGGCGAGCTGGCGCGACCTTAAGGGCCTTCGGCGATCCGGTGATGCGGCTTGACGCTAAGCGTCCTGCGGGCCATAAAACGGCGGTTTTTTTAGATTCTAATCTTTTCAAAATGATATAAAAATCTGCCACAGGGACTCAACATGAAGCGAATTTTTTCTGGCGTTCAGCCGACCGGCAACCTGCACCTCGGTAATTATCTGGGGGCGATTCGCAATTGGGTGAGCCTGCAGCAAGAGTACGAGTGCATTTTTTGTGTCGTAGATATGCATGCCATTACCGTATGGCAGGACCCCGCCGAGCTTAGGGCCAGCACCCGTGAAGTGACGGCGGCGATGATTGCGTCGGGGGTTGATCCTGAACGTAACATTATCTTCAACCAGAGCCAGGTGTCGGCCCATGCCGAGCTGGCCTGGATATTCAACTGCGTTGCGCGCTTAGGCTGGCTCAACCGCATGACCCAGTTCAAGGAAAAGGCCGGCAAGGACCGCGAACGCGCCTCGGTCGGCCTGTATGCCTATCCCAATCTTATGGCGGCCGACATTCTGGCCTACAAAGCGACCCATGTTCCCGTCGGCGAGGATCAGAAACAGCATCTGGAGCTTTGTCGGGATATCGCCATCAAGTTCAACCACGATTTCGGCGCAGAAATTTTCCCCGTCGTCGAGCCGCTGATTTTCGGTGAGGGGACGCGGGTGATGTCGCTCCGCGACGGCACAAAAAAAATGAGTAAATCCGACCCTTCAGAAGCGTCCCGTATTTCGATGACCGATGATACGGATGCCATTGCCAAAAAGATTCGCAAAGCCAAAACCGACCCCGAACCCCTGCCGACAGAGCCAGCAGGCCTGAGAGAACGTCCGGAGGCGGCTAATTTGGTGGGCATCTACGCAGCCCTCAACGACAGTAGCGTTGAGCAGGTGCTTGGCGAATTCGGTGGCAAGGGGTTTGGTGAATTCAAACCTGCCCTTGCGGATTTGGCGGTTGAGAAGCTGTCGCCCATTCAAGATGAAACCCGTCGTTTGCTGGCGGATACGGATCACGTCGATGGAATTTTACGCAACGGGGCCGAGCGGGCCCGGGAAATTGCTGCACCAATCTTGGCCGAAATACACGAAACCGTCGGTTTCCTTCGGGCCTGAAAGCCGGATTAATTTTCACTCCGGCCTTGCTCAATTGAACGAGACAGCCCATCTAGAGGCTGTATAATAACCGGCAGCGTCGGCAACGCTAAGCGAAAGAGGGTCCAACATGTTTATCCAGACAGAAAGCACGCCAAATCCGGCAACGCTGAAATTCCTTCCGGGTCAGGCCGTGATGGAAAAAGGAACGGCTAATTTTGCGAACGTTGAGGAGGCGGATGTTTCGCCACTGGCGCTAAACCTGTTCGCGACCGATGGCGTGACCGGGGTCTTTCTTGGCGCAGATTTTGTTACCATTACAAAATCCGACGATAAGGACTGGGACATTATGAAGCCCCTGATTCTTGGCGCGATTATGGAGCATTTTCAGTCCGGGCGGCCTGCCGTCACCAGCGCCTTTGACGCCGATGGCGGCTCAGCGGACGCCGATGACGATGGCGTGGTCCGTCAGATCAAGGAGCTGATCGATACCCGCGTCCGCCCCGCCGTGGCCCAGGATGGCGGTGATATCGTCTATCACGGGTTTGAAGAAGGCGTTGTGTATCTGCGCATGCAGGGAGCTTGCGCGGGTTGCCCCAGTTCGACAGCGACCCTGAAGCATGGCATTGAAAACATGCTGCGGTATTATGTTCCGGAAGTTCAAGAGGTGCGGGCCGTCGAATAAACTGCCCGCCCGTTCGGCAAGGTTCGAATGGGGTTTGACTCAAATGTTGCAGTGCAATATAAATGTTGCAACGCAACATCGACGTATAACAACTGGAATTTTTAAATCAGGTGTGGTATGCAGCGCCTCAGTTACAAATTGCCGGCCATAGATTCCGTTGAGTTCATTTTTTGGGGATGTGAACAAACGGCGATTCCCAAGATAAATAGGTTTTGAATTGGATACATCTCGTATGAGCGAGGCTGTCTCTAGGGCGGATTTGGTAGAGTCATGACCGGAATTTTCGAACGCTGCGCATTGGGGTCCGTATTTGCCCTGGTTGGTACATTGCTGATCGCCGTACTGCTCAGCCCGCCAGCCCCCCAAACCGCCTCACCTAAGGCCGTGCTGGAATTCCCTGTGGTGACGACCGATTTGACCGGACGGCCCAGCAAAAAATTTGTCCCCGTCAAAGCCCGGGGGTCAGAAACCCTGCTTGACGGCGGCGATGTGCGGGCGTCTGACGCCGGACACGTGGCCCCGTCGGTCAATGCCGCGGCGGTTCTGGACCGCACCTTCGCCCAGATGGGTTATGATCTGGAAACGATTGCTGTTGGAAAAGCAGAAGTTCCACGCGTATTTCTGGCCAGTATGCCCGGCGACATTGGTAAAATGCGTGAATCAGCCAAACGTAAGGGGCTGTTTTTCAAGACCGTGCTGCCATTGGTCTTGCAGGTCAATGAGGAAATCACCAGAGATCGCAAGCGCCTAGGCGACCTGATTGATGCTAAAAAACGCGGCCAGAAGATTGGCCCGGTGGATCGTTTGTGGCTGATTGTCATGGCCGAGCGCTACAAAACCAAACGTGGGGATCTGAACGCGTTGATCAAGCGGGCTGATCTGATCCCGCCGTCGCTGGCGCTGGCCCAGGCGGCCGAGGAAAGCGGCTGGGGGACGTCACGGTTTGTTCGGGAAGGTAATGCCATGTTCGGACAATGGACTTGGTCAAGTTCGCCCAATGCAATTGTTCCTAAAAACCGTGACGAAGGTAAGTCTCATAAGGTTAGAGCCTTCGACAGCCTGCTCCAATCGGTTCGGGCCTATGCGCGGAACCTCAATACGCACCGGGCTTATCGCCATCTACGCGCCCAGCGCCACGAGCTGCGCACGAGTGGAGTGGCCCTGGATGGCATGAAGCTGGCGGAGAAATTAACCGGTTATTCCGAGCGCGGCGAAGAGTACGTGACGACCCTGCGATCAATTATCGTCGCCAACAAGCTGCGCCGACTTGACGGTGCCCGTCTGATCAAGACCACGGACACCCGACCGGCTATTTAAAGTCCATCAATCAAGTTTCAAAAACTGTCGACCGAGCCAGCGCCAGCGGCCATCGGGCGTGCGAAGAGTACAGTTCAGCCGTGTGCGACCTTTAGGGAACGGTTTGTCAACGCGGACCTCAACGCGTACAGGCCCCAGTCGTTCAAGTTGCGCCCTGCCATCATGTGACGTGAAACAGGCCAGCCCATTGATGCCGGGGACCTCATTTTTTAAGGTAAAACCGATGGCGGGCGGATTGCGATCACCAATCAGGTGTTCTGCCGGTGTCACGTCTTGTACGGGAAGCGCCAGTGCATTGGCGACCATGCGAAAGCGCGCCAGGTCGCCATATTTTTCGTTCATGGCAAAACGGGGAAGACTGAACAGGTCGCCGATGCCCCCAATCACCCCGGAATGCTGACCGAAGGCTGCCTTGAACCCGGCGTTGCGAATTGCTGCACCAATCTGCAGGCTCAACTCACCATAGGGGTAGGAAAACAGCGGAGGAACACTGCCGAGCTCTTTGACGAACCGTGCTGAGGCATTTCTTATTTCAGCGGCGTTGTGGGTGGCATCTGCTTCCGGCATGTGCAGATGAGAAACGGTATGGTGGCCAATATCGACACCACCACCATCACGCATTTCCCTGATCTGGTCCCAGGTCAGGTGGCGGGACGATCTCTGATCGACTTGGCCCGTGGCAACGAATATAGTGAACGGCAGGCTGGCCTGTTTGAATTTTGGCCAGGCTTTTGTGTAAATGGAGCGATAGGCGTCATCAATGGTGATGCCAACCGTGCGATCGGGTAGCGACTTGCCATCACGTAATCTGTCGACAATCTCTCCCACGGGAAGGACTGTATAGGGACCGGACGTGAGCTCGGCGATATGTGCGTCAAGCTGCTCAAGTGTTGTATTGGTAGAGGGATAATCCGCCTCGTCAAAGCGATGATACATAAGAATAATCGCAGACGATTCGGCCAATACGCCGGTTGGAGCGCTGATCATCAGGCCAAGCAGCAAGCCGAGAGCAACCCGGCGCAGTCGAGACCCGGTGGTGTTCATGGACGACGGGTATTGTGCAGTCATTTCAGTCCTGTAGGCGCGTCAGCTTTTGTTTTCGGTGATCTCGGAATATTATTCGCGCCATTGAAGGCCAAATACAAGGGCAATGCGTTGATCGAACGGAGCTTGCGGACAAAATGAAAGTGCTCGGCCTGGATAGTGCGACTGTGGCTTGTTCCGCCGCGCTTTGCGATGACAGCACGCTGCTGTCCAGACGTTATGAGGCGATGCGCCGTGGGCAGTCGGAAGCGCTGGTGCCGATGATTGAAGAGGTTCTTTCTGAAGCCCAGTTGCAGGCCGGCGACCTCGATCTGATTGCCGTCACCGTTGGTCCCGGTGCCTTCACCGGACTTCGCATCGCCATCGCAACCGCTCTTGGTTTATCGCTTGCCAGCGGCGTGACGGCGGCGGGCATTAGCACGATGGAGGCGCTGGCCTATGGTGCCAGGGTGGAGAACGCGGGACCGGGCCCGGTCATTACGGCCCTCGATTCGCGGCGTGATGATATTTACCTGCAGGGTTTTTCAGAGGATGGCCTAGCCCTTGGCGATGTCGAGGCCGTCGCCTCCGGCGCCCTCGGCTTATGGGCGTCGACAGCCCCGTTCAAGGGCCCAGCAATGTTGATCGGGGATGCGGCAGAGCGGACGATAGGGCCTTTTGCCGACGCGGGGCTCACAATTCACCTAGACTTGGGTCACGCAGTCCCCGATGCGGCGCACGTCGCGGCACTTGCGGCGCAAAAGACGTTAAAAGGCCTGCCTCTGCTGGAGTTGCGACCCTTGTATTTGCGCCCACCAGATGCCGTTGTACCGAAACACGGCGGGCGGCTGCGCGCTTGAGTGGTGTCTTTTGATGCTACCCGTCTTTGCGGATCAGTAGGATATGTACACCATCGTCAGGCTGGGCGGCATCTTCAGTCTGCAAAGATAGTATCTTGTGACCGTGATCTTCCGCTGAGCGCGGTACATTGTTCAGGGGCTCCCGACCCCTAAGCCGGACTTCCAATATTTCGCCTGATGGCAACTTTTCGATTGCGAGCTTGGTTTTAACGAAGGTCATCGGGCAGACCTCGCCAGTAATGTCGATAAAGAATTCAGAACGGGGTAGATGAGTCAATTCAGTCATGTATTCAACTTATTTTCTTGCCGGAGAAATATATTCTCCTATATATAGTCCATGCTCTAAGAGAAAAAATCATAAACTAAATAAAAAACATAAATCTAGCGTGTTTTTTTCAAACGGATTCATATCTACCGTTGGTTATTTGGTTAATAAGCGAGAAAATAATACATGACCGAGAAGCCGAGTCAAAGCGAGTTACTGGAACTGACAACGGAAATTGTCGCCGCTCATGCGTCGAATAATTCGCTGTCTCCAAGCGATCTTCCGCAATTGATTAAAGATGTTTTTCAGACACTGTCCAATGTTGGCAATACGACGGCAGTGCCCGAAAAACCACGCCCTGCCGTTTCTCCGAAACGTTCTATCTTTCCGGATTATATCATCTGTCTGGAAGATGGAAAAAAACTTAAGATGTTGAAGCGCCACCTGAAAACGGCCTACAGCATGACGCCGGACCAATACCGGGATCGTTGGGGCCTTGGTGCTGATTATCCGATGGTTGCCCCCAATTACGCCAAACACCGGTCCAATCTGGCCAAAAAAATCGGTTTGGGCACGAAACCCCGTAAACCCACAAATAGCTGAAAGCGGGTAGATCGAGTGATCTGTTTGCGACAGATTTGCAAATCGGTTTATACTGTCTGGGGCCTGCCGGATCCCATGGAGTTTTAAATATCAATGTCGCCCTCGCGTATTGAAGAAGCCTGTATCGCCAAGCGCATGAAAATGACGGAGCAGCGGCGCGTTATTGCGCGCGTTCTGTCTGATGCCGAGGACCATCCTGATGTAGAGGAAGTGCACCGTCGCGCCAACGCAGTAGATGAGCGCATTTCGATTGCAACGGTCTACCGCACCGTCCGCCTGTTTGAAGAGGCGGATATTGTCGAGCGCCATGATTTTGGCGACGGGCGGTCCCGCTACGAAGAGGTAACAGAAGACCATCATGATCACCTGATCGACATGAAGGCGGGAAAAGTAGTTGAATTTCAAAGTGACGAAATCGAGCGCCTGCAAGAACAGATTGCCGAGCAGCACGGTATGAGGCTGGTTGGCCACAGGCTGGAATTGTATTGTGTGCCTCTGGATCCGGATAAATAGGCGGCGCATGACGGCCAATTCCAAAGTGACCAAAAAGCTCTATATCAAATCCTACGGCTGTCAGATGAACGTCTATGACGCCGAGCGCATGAGCGATATTCTCAGGCCGCTGGGTTATGGGTTGAGTGAGACCCCTGATGACGCCGACCTTGTTATTCTCAATACCTGCCACATCCGGGAAAAGGCTGCGGAGAAAGTGTATTCGGAGCTTGGCAGGCTAAAGTTCAGGAAATCCGATCGTAGAGCCGCCGGAGGGCAAATGATTCTGGCTGTCGGTGGCTGCGTGGCCCAGGCGGAAGGTGAGGAAATTATCCGTCGTGCACCCTATGTCGACATGGTTTTTGGCCCACAGACCTACCATAAGCTGCCGGAGATGATTGCCCGGGCCCATCGGGGTACCGGCAGTGTCCTGGAGACCGACTTTCCGGCTGAATCCAAATTTGACCATCTTCCAGCGCCTGAGGTCCGGGACGGGTTTTCGGCCTTTCTTACCGTTCAGGAGGGTTGCGATAAGTTCTGCACCTTCTGTGTCGTTCCCTATACGCGCGGCTCCGAATATTCACGGCCCGCCAGTGATGTGATGGCCGAGGCGACGCGGCTGGCCGGGTCAGGGGCGCGCGAACTCACCCTGCTCGGGCAAAACGTCAATAACTATCACGGCCAGGCGGCACGCAGTGGCCAGTTGGACGCGGAGGACTGGGGGCTGGGGCGTCTGATTGAGGAGATCGCCACGATTGATGGCATCGAACGAATTCGTTACACGACGTCGTATCCGGCCGAGGTTGACGAGGCGTTGATCGCGGCCCATAAAAATGTGCCTGAGCTGATGCCTTTCCTGCACCTGCCCGTGCAGTCCGGGTCGGATCGTGTATTGCAAGGCATGAACCGTCGCCACAATGCAGACGACTACCGGCAATTGGTCGAGCGGTTAAGGGCGGCCCGACCAGATATTGCCCTGTCATCAGATTTCATTGTCGGCTTCCCCGGCGAAACGGACCGTGACTTTCAAGATACCATGGACCTTGTCGCCGAAATCGGGTTTGTGCAGGCCTATTCCTTCAAATACAGCCCGCGTCCGGGCACGCCTGCCGCAGCCCACGAGCTTCAGGTCCCCGAGGAGGTCAAATCTGAGCGCCTGAGCGCTCTGCAGGACCTGCTGAACGCTCAGCAACGCACGTTTAACGACAACTGCGTTGGCCAGCAAATGGACGTTCTGTTGGATCGGGCCGGTCGCTATCCGGGGCAGCTGATCGGGCGCAGTCCCTATATGCAGGCGGTTCATGTGGAAATAGATTCCGATAGACTGGGCGATATTATTAATCTGGAAATTGTCAGCGCACATGGGAACAGTCTGGGCGCGCGCTTGGCAACACTTGAGAACATCGAAGGAGAGATGATGGAAACGAGGGCGGCTGGGTGACGGTAAGACGAACTTCTAACAAAAAGCGGTCGGCAAAACCTGCAAAAGCTAAAAACAACGGTGCTGTGGATCTCGTCTCTGCAACGCGTGTGTTTTCCGAAAATGGCCTTGCCCAGCAACTGTTCGGCTCGCACCACTCGCATCTGACGCGGATTGAGCTGAAGTTGAAGGGTGCCATCCATGCCCGTGGTAATGAGGTCAACATTACGGGCTCAACAGAAACCGTCAATTCGATCTGTACCGTGCTGGACCATCTTTATGCGCGGCTTGAGCGTGGTCTTGATGTCGAGCGCGAGGAGGTCGACGCCGCTATCCGCATGGTCAAGGCCCCTAATGGCAGCGTCAGCGACGGAGACATCACTGTCGTTACCAGAAACCGTCGTATTTCGCCACGCTCGTCCATGCAGGCTGAGTACCTGCGGGCCATAGAGGGCGCGGAACTGGTATTTGGGCAGGGCCCGGCAGGAACCGGGAAAACCTATCTTGCCGTTGCCATGGCGGTGGAGCGCCTGGTGTCGGGAGATGTGGACCGGATTATTTTGTCGCGCCCGGCTGTTGAGGCTGGTGAGCAGCTTGGTTTTCTACCCGGCGACATGCGCGAAAAAGTCGACCCTTACTTGCGTCCGCTCTATGATGCACTTCATGATATGATGCCGGCTGAGCAGGTTGCGAACCGCCTGGAAAGCGGAGAGATCGAAGTTGCGCCTTTGGCTTTTATGCGTGGCCGCACCCTGGCGAATGCCTTTGTGATCCTCGACGAGGCGCAAAATACCACGGCTGTACAGATGAAAATGTTTCTCACCCGTCTCGGTGAGAACTCTCGCATGGTCATAACCGGCGATTTGAGCCAGGTGGATCTGCCGAGCGGCGTCCGATCCGGTCTTCGTGATGCCTGGGATGTTCTGACGGGCGTCAAGGGCGTCAAATTCATCACCTTCGGTGAGGAGGACGTCGTCCGCCACCGATTGGTGACACGTATTGTCCATGCCTATGGTTCGGTTGAAACCAAGCGCGGCCAAGGCGCCCGTTACGAATCAGGACCCGAAAGTAAAAATGAAACCAGACCCAGCCCCTGATCCAATCCCTGATCCAACCTCAGGCCCGGCCCCTCGGGGGGCGGTAACAGATCTGGACGTTGATGTCCTGATGTCCGATACGGCGTGGGCGCAACACTGTGCTGATCCGGTGGCATTATGCAGACGGGCCGCCCAGGCAGGTTTTGACATGGCACTTGCCGACGGGATTGAGTTGCCCGGCACAAGGGTCGAAGTGTCAGTTGTGCTTAGCGACGACGACCGTGTTCATGAGCTTAACCGGGATTATCGGGGAATTGACAAGGCCACCAACGTTCTTTCGTTTACGACCCTTGAGGACGAGAGCGAGGGTCATCACCCGACAGGTGCACCTGTATTGTTGGGGGATATCATCGTTGCCTTCCAAACGGTAGAAGGCGAAGCAAAACTGGAAGGCAAGACCCTCGACGCTCATCTGTCCCATATGGTGGTACATGGCATATTGCATTTGATGGGATATGATCACGAAACAGATGGTGATGCGGATGAGATGGAGGCATTGGAGACCCAGGCGCTTGCGCACTTGGGCGTTGCCGACCCCTATGCCCGACCCCTTCAACCATCGATGTCGACCGGGAACGTGAAGGGCAAGCATAATGAATAACCTGCCCTCGGTTCCACCCTCAAGCGATGGTGAGAACGCGCCTTCATCCTCGGGATTTCGACACTGGATCAAGTCTCTTTTCTGGCATGGCAATGGCGAAAGCTCCGCCCGCGATACGTTGGATGAATTGATCGATGAGCGCGAAGAAGCGGAGGTTCCGATCAATGACGACGAACGGTTACTGCTTGCCAACATTCTCGAATTGCGCGACCGGACCGTCCACGACGTGATGGTGCCACGCGCCGATATCATTGGTGTCGAACAGGAGGCCTCTCTCAGTGATGTGATTGATGTCATCACTCGCGAAGGCCATTCGCGTCTGCCGATTTACAAGGAAGACATGGATGACAGCGTCGGTTTCATTCATGCCAAAGATGTGTTGGCCTGGCGAGGTTTGGAGGCTGAATTCGAACCGTCAAAAATCCTCCGCAAAATTCTGTTTGTCTCCCCCGCCATGCAGGTTTTGGAGTTATTGGTTGAGATGCGCGTCAGGCGGTCGCATATGGCGCTTGTGGTTGACGAGTATGGCGGCATTGACGGGCTGGTGACGATTGAGGATCTGGTCGAGGAAATTGTCGGTGAAATCGAGGATGAGCACGATACCGGCGATGAGCCACAGATGGTTCGAACATCGAACGGCAATTACGAGGCCGACGCCCGGGTCACCATTGAAACTCTGGAGGAAGAGCTGGGCAGCATTTTGAATGAAGATGAGCGGGAAGATCTTGATACTCTGGGCGGGCTGGTGTTCTCAATCGCAGGACACGTTCCGGTTCGCGGTGAGTTGATCCATCATCCGTCAGGGGTGGAGTTTGAGGTTCTCGACGCCGACCCGCGGCGCATCAAGCGGTTGCGTCTACGTAAATCAACAGCCGTCCGCTCTGAGCTGGATCAGGCCCCTTCATGATTCCAGTCGTTAGGCAGGGGCTCGGTGGGCTCGGCAACATGTCGACCTCTCGCCGCTTAGCACTCGCCGCTCTTTGTGGCGTGTTTGCTGGTGGGGCGATGGCGCCGTATCACTTGGTGTTTCTGTTGGTTCCCGGCTTTAGCGGTCTGTTATGGCTGATTGCCTCCGTTGACCGCAAACGGTCGGCCTTTTCCACAGGTTGGGCCTTTGGCGTTGGTCATTTTGCCACGGGCTTTTACTGGGTCAGCCACGCCTTTCTGGTCGATGCCGCCAGATACGGTTGGATGGCGCCGGTTGCAGTTTTGGGGCTGGCTGCCGGAATGGCTCTATTTACCGGTTTTACGGCCCTCATTAGCTGGCAGATCTCACGGAAACTTCGTCTGAACCTGATCGGGCAGGTCTTGATATTGGCGGCGGTATGGACGGCGTTTGAGTGGGTGCGAAGTTGGCTGTTCACCGGATTTCCGTGGAACCTGGTGGGCACAGTTTGGGCGTTTTCTGACACCATGATGCAGTTCGCGGCATTTGGCGGTCTATACAGTTTAGGGATGGTGACCGTTGCCGTTGCCGCCATGCCCGTGGTTCTGATTGACAACAATCGCTGGCGGGTTGGTGCGGTCGCGCTCGGCGTTTCGGTTCTGGGACTTGGTGTAATATGGGCCGCCGGGGCATGGCGCCTGTCGGGTGCCGTGACCGAGTATGTGCCGGATATCAAATTGCGTCTGGTGCAACCCAATATCGCACAGAATCTTAAATGGAAATCTGGTTACAAAGTGGGCCACATTAAAAAGCAGGCTGCGCTCAGCCTACTGACACCGAAAGATGGTGTTCCGCCGACACATATCATCTGGGCGGAAACAGCCGTGCCTTTCAATCTCGTTCATGACAAGCGTCTGCTGTCCTATTTGGGTCAAATTGCACCGAAAAACGGCTACCTCATCACCGGCGCGCCCCGCTCTAGCGCACCGGGGGCAGCAAATCCGAAATACTGGAACAGTCTGCACGCGATTGCGCCGGGGGGATCAATTGATGCGGTCTACGACAAGGTGCACCTCGTGCCCTTTGGTGAATACGTACCTTTCCGAAACATTCTTAACGTCTCGAAACTGACAGCCGGCCGCGTTGATTTTTCTCCTGGCGATGGGGCCAGGGTCTGGGACTTGCCCGGCCTGCCTGCCGTGGCTCCCTTAATTTGCTACGAGGCGATTTTTCCGGCTGAGGTGACGTCCCTGGACGGCGGTCCGGAATGGCTGTTGAATGTTACGAACGATGCCTGGTTTGGCCTCTCCGCCGGACCCTATCAGCACTTTGCCAACGTCAGATTTCGTGCGGTTGAAATGGGATTGCCACTAATTCGTGTCGCCAACACGGGCATTTCCGCGGTCGTTGATGCTTACGGTCGGGTTGGCGAGCACCTAGATCTGGGGGTTGAGGGCATTGTTGATTCGCGGCTTCCCAAACGCCTGTCGGATCGGCCCCCCTATGGGCGGTTTGGGGACTGGATCACACTGGTGCTGATCCTGGGATTCCTGGCGCTCGGAGCGCTCCAGCGCACTCGACAAGCGCAACGCTCGGAGTGAAAGTTGACAGCTCAGACCTTTGAGATCATTACCAATACGGTCGAATGAGAGGGAGCAGAAGATGGCAAAAGGCTCAGGACGGAACCTGCCACAATACGACAAGCTGCCGCCCGGCGTACCCAATCCGGTAGATCTGCATGTTGGGCATCGCCTGCGCCTGCGCCGCGCCCTTATGGGCATCAGTCAGGAAAAGCTCGGTGAGGCCGTCGGCCTGACCTTTCAGCAAATTCAAAAATATGAGCGCGGCACCAATCGTATTGGCGCCAGCAGGCTGTTTCAGTTCAGCTGTATTCTGGAAGTTCCCGTTGGCTTTTTCTTCGATGATATGCCGGAAGACCTGAAAACCCCCGAAGGGCAACAAGCGGGGCTTTCTGACGGGCGGCAAGAAACCATCGACCGTGACCCGATGGTCCGGCGTGAAACGCTGGAATTGGTGCGCGCCTATTATCGTATTCCTGACCCGATCGTCCGCAAGCGGCTGCTTGACCTCGCCCGTTCAGTTGGTGGTGATGAGGGCGACGAATAATTCCCGGCAAGTCCCCAATAAACCTGCGGTTTTTCCCAAATATTTCATTTTCTCAAAACCCTTGACCCACCCGCCAAAGCCTGCGAGAAATTTCGCCGTCGCAATTCATTTTGTGATCGTGGTCGGATTTGGACTGCTTGCCTCCACGTAAAACCGGCGCTAAGTGGGCACCTTCCAACGCAATACGTTGCGGCCCCTGGTCCAGTATTTTGAACTAGTGATCGAAGGGATCCACCATGCATAAGTCTGATTTTCTTTTCACCAGCGAATCCGTTTCCGAAGGCCATCCGGACAAGGTTTGCGACCGGGTATCTGATGCGGTTGTTGATGTTTATCTTGGCAAAGACCCGGTGTCGCGGGTTGCCGTCGAAACGCTGGTCACCACCAACCTGATCGTGCTTGCCGGCGAAACCCGCTGTTCAGAAGAAGTGACGCCGGATGAGTTGGAGGCTGCGGCCCGTGATGCCGTCAAAGACATTGGTTATGACCAGGATAATTTCCATTGGGAAAAATCTGAGGTCCAGGTTCATGTGCATTCCCAGTCCGCCGACATTGCTCAGGGCGTTGATGCCGAAGGCAACAAGGACGAAGGCGCCGGCGATCAGGGCATCATGTTTGGATATGCCAGCGATGAGACAGATGTATTGATGCCAGCCCCCATACATTATTCACATCAGATTCTGAAAGAGATGGCCGCGGCCCGACACGCCGGCAAGCTCCCAGGTATTGGACCGGATTCCAAAAGCCAGGTGACGCTGCGCTATGTTCAGGATAAGCCGGTTGGTGCGACGTCCGTGGTTGTTTCGACTCAGCACGACGACAGCCTGTCGCAGGATGATGTTCGTGAGATGGTTCGCCCGTTTGTTGAAAATGTTCTGCCGGAAGGCTGGATGTGCCCTGAGGACGAGCTTTATGTTAACCCGACCGGTAAGTTTGTTATCGGCGGGCCTGATGGAGATGCCGGGTTGACCGGCCGCAAAATCATTGTCGATACTTATGGCGGCGCAGCTCCGCACGGCGGTGGCGCGTTTTCAGGTAAAGACCCCACCAAGGTTGACCGCTCGGCGGCCTATATTTCGCGCTATCTGGCGAAAAACGTGGTTGCTGCCGGGCTTTCCCGGGCCTGCACCATTCAGCTCGCCTATGCGATCGGCGTTTCCAAGCCGCTGTCGGTTTATGTGAACACCCACGAGACCGGCAATATTGATGAAGACAAACTCGCCAGTGTTTTACAGGAGCTGGTCGACCTCTCGCCGCGTGGCATTCGTGAGCATCTGGGGCTGAGCCGTCCGATTTATGCCCGTACCGCGGCCTATGGCCATTTCGGCCGCATCCCGGAAGACGATGGCGGTTTCTCGTGGGAGCGGACGGACATTGCGGCTGATCTGAAATCGGCGTTCGGCGCTTCTTGATCACCGAAAAAGAAGACACCGACCCACGCTGGTATGGTCGACGGCAAGGCAAAAAGCTTCGCCTCGGTCGCCAGCGGCTGGTCGACAACCTGTTGCCGGAGCTTAGGGTCAGCCCGGAAGCTACCGAGCTTCCAGCTGACCTGAGCGAGCTGTTCAATCACCCGTGTAATGATGTGTGGCTGGAGATCGGCTTCGGTGCGGGAGAGCACCTGGCGGCCCAGGCTGCCAACCACCCTGACATCGGCTTTATCGGGTGTGAGCCGTTTATCAATGGTGTCGCCAGCCTGCTTGCTCATATTGATCAGGCAAATCTGAAAAATGTGCGTATTTATGACGATGACGCCCGCATCCTGATGGATGCCCTTCCAGAGGCAAGCGTGGGTCGGATTTTTGTACTGTTCGCTGATCCCTGGCCGAAAACCCGCCACCATCGCCGGCGCATGATGATTGAAGCCAATCTGGACAGGTTTGCCCACCTGCTGAAGGATGGCGGTGAGCTGCGCTTTGCCAGCGATCATATGGACTATACGTCATGGACGTTGGAGCGTCTGCTTCGCCACGCCGATTTCGACTGGCAGGCGCAGTCGGCCAGCGACTGGCGTGACCCCCCGGAAGACTGGGTCGAAACCCGTTATGAAACCAAGGCCCGGGCAAACGGGGATCTTCCGGCCTATCTTCGGTTTCGCCGCCAGATCAGAAAGTAGCCGTCAAGTGTTTGAAAGCCTTGAAATCATCTGCGTATGGGAGTATACGGGCGCCACGTTTAGTGCAGAACGTACTCGTTAGCTCCGTAGTTGGCCGGAATTGATGAGGTGGGCCTCTGGCCCGCCTTTTTTCGTTCTTGGGTTGTTTTTCGGACTCACCAGTATTGAAATGGAGATTCCGGCAATGGAATTGAACCGCCGGATTTATGAGATGATTGGCCCGACCATTGAAGGGTTGGGGTTTGATTTGGTCAGGATTGACTTGTCCGGCCAAAACAACCTTTGCCTTCAGATCATGGCCGAACCACTGGATGGGCGGGGCATGACCGTTGCGGACTGTGCCCTCATCAGCCGCGCCGTTTCTGCTGTGATGGATGTTGAGGACCCCATTCAGGGGGCCTATACGTTAGAGGTCAGCTCGCCGGGCATGGACCGTCCTTTGGTGAAGCTCCGGGATTTCGAAAGATATGCCGGTTACGAGGTTAAGATTGAAATGGCACGCCCGCAAAACGGCCAGCGGCGGTTTCGCGGCCAGCTTCTCGGCATAGCCGAAGATAATGTGAGACTTTTGGTGCATGGCGAAGAAACACAAATTCCCCATGCTGATATCCTGAGGTCGAAATTGGTAATAACCGATGAGTTGTTGAAAGCAGCTCAAAAAGGTGGAAAACAATGAGTGAAGCAATGACCGATACCAGCGCCGTTCATTCGCGGCCCGAACTGCTACAGGTTGCCGAAACTGTTGCGCGCGACAAAAGCATTGAACGCGATGAGGTTCTTGAAGCCATGGAGGAGGCCATTCAAAAAGCAGGCCGCTCCAAATACGGACTGGAACATGATATTCGGGCCCATATTGATCGGTCATCCGGCGCAATTACAATGGCGCGGTATCTCGAAGTTGTTGCGACGCCTGAAGAAATTGAAAACGAATTTACCCAGGTCGATCTGGTTAAGGCGCAACGCAAGAAAACCGATGCGGCGCCCGGTGAATTTCTGATTGATGTTCTGCCACCTATCGATTTTGGACGTATTGCGGCTCAGACGGCCAAACAGGTCATTGTACAGAAGGTTCGTGAGGCCGAGCGCACTCGACAGTTCGCCGAATATAAAGACCGTATGGGCGAAATCGTCAACGGACTGGTCAAGCGTATCGAGTATGGAAACGTCGTTGTTGATCTGGGGCGTGCCGAGGCGGTTTTACGCCGCGATGACTGTATTCCACGCGAGCATTTTAATAACGGCGACCGGGTTCGGGCCTATATTGTCGATGTGCGCGAGGAAATGCGCGGCCCGCAGATCTTCTTGTCGCGGACACACCCGGATTTCATGGGCAAACTGTTTTCACAGGAAGTTCCGGAAATCTATGATGGCATCATCGAGATCATGTCGGTTGCCCGTGACCCCGGCTCGCGTGCCAAGATGGCCGTGCTTTCCCACGATTCCAGTCTCGATCCCGTAGGTCCCTGTATTGGTATGCGGGGGTCGCGCGTTCAGGCGGTTGTCGGCGAACTTCAAGGTGAAAAAATCGACATTATTCAGTGGTCGAATGATCCGGCGACCTTCATTGTTAACGCCTTGGCCCCGGCTGAGGTGGCAAAAGTCGTGCTTGATGAGGAAAAAAACAAGATCGAGGTGGTTGTTCCCGATGACCAGCTCAGCCTTGCCATTGGACGGCGCGGCCAAAATGTCAGACTGGCGTCGCAGCTGTCAGGCTGGGATATCGATATCCTGACCGAAGCGGAAGAATCAGAGCGCCGAACCAAAGAGTTCCAGGAGCGTTCGCAAATGTACGTGGATGCGCTTGATGTGGACGAAGTGATCGCCCATCTGCTGGTCACGGAAGGCTTTTCGTCGGTCGAGGAAGTCGCCTTTGTTCCCGTCGACGACCTGACGGATATCGAAGGGTTTGATGAGGACGTTGCCGAAGAGCTTCGTGAGCGGGCCCGAAACTACCTTGCCCAACGCGACCAGGAGCTTGAAGCGCGTCGCGCCGAGCTTGGTGTCGAGGACGATATGGTCAATATTGAGGGCATCACCACGGCGATGGCCGTGAAATTGGGCGAAAATGATGTTAAGACCCGCGACGATCTTGCCGATCTGGCCGGAGATGAGCTGATGGAAATCGTGGGTAACGCCGTTGCTAACCTTGACCGCGCCAATGAGATTATTATGGCGGCGCGGGCGCACTGGTTTGCCGATGAGGATGCAGCAGCAGCAGAAGCCGCTGACGACGAGACGGCTAAGGAGGGTGAAACCCCAGACGCCTAAAATGCAGCGTGCGATTGGACGGTGAAGATAAAGGACACGAAAGTGAACAAAAATCGCCACCGCGACCGGCCAGGAAAGCGGTCGGAAAATCAGCCAAAAACCGGCTCGCTTCCGTGTCGCAGATGCATTGTCACAGGTGATGAGCGCCCAAAGGCCGAGCTGATCCGGTTTGTAGTTGGCCCGGATGACGGGATTGTTCCCGACCTAGAAGAACGGTTGCCGGGACGGGGTTTATGGTTGAGCGCAGACCGTGATGTGGTAAATACAGCGGCGGCCGGGCGGGTATTCGCCAAGGCGGCGCGGCAAAAAGTCAATGTGCCGGAAGATCTGGCCGAACGGATAGAGGCGCTGCTTGCCGGGCGCACAATGGACCTGATAGGTCTGGCTCGGCGTGCGGGCAATGTAATATGCGGATTTGAAAAAGTCCGAGCCTTTCTGAAGGAAGGGCGAAAAGGAGTTCTTTTGGCCGCCAGCGATGGGGCCAGAGGGGGCCGGGAAAAGCTTTTGGGCAAAAGTTCGGGAGAAACCGAGCTTGCTGTGCTCACCAGTTTGGAGCTCGGACAAGCGCTGGGGCGTGAGCAGGTTGTTCATGCCGTTATTGCCCCGGGGGCGCTGGCCGAGCGCATACGTCGTGAGATGGAACGCCTCAGGGGGGTCCGGACCGGGGCTGCAGGATTAGAAGTTGGAGAGTGACGCCTCTCTGTGAATGCTCGATAATGGGCACGTAATGTTGGAACGGAATTCTATGACCGAGACCAAAGATACGACCAAAGACAAAAAGCTGGGATTATCACGTCCAGGCAAATTGGAACTGAACAAGACCGTTGAAAAAGGTCAGGTTCGCCAGAGCTTTTCGCATGGGCGATCCAAGATGGTCACGGTTGAGGTTCGCAAAAAGCGTACCTATGAGCGCGATTCTGGTGGTCATATGGCGGAAGTCAGGGAAAATCTGGTTGAAGAAGCCCTGGCAGAGGCGACGTTTGCGGAGCCGGCTCCGACCCCGGCCCCGGTTGAGGAGGTGTCACCGGCTTCCAATCTGACCAATGAAGAACGTGCTGCTCGGGTCAAGGCCCTTGAAGGCGCAAAGGTCGCCAGCGAGAAAGCTGCTGCTGAGGCACGCCTGGAAGCGGAACGCAAAGCCCGTGAACCCGCACCCGAGCCGGAACCAGCCCCCGCGCCCGCGCCGAAAGCGGAACCCAAAGCCGAGGCAGAGCAGAAAGTCGTCGCTCCGCAGAACGTTCCGGCACCGCCGTCTGACGACGCCGAGCGCCGTCCCCGCCCGAAGAAGGGTGTAAAGGTGGACGTCAAAAAACAGCAAACGCAACCCTCACGGCGTGGCGAACCGCGCCGTCGTTCTGCCGGCAAACTGACGATTTCCGAGGCCCTGGAAGAGCAGGAGGGCCGTCAGCGCTCCTTGGCGTCGGTTAAGCGCCAGCGCGACCGGGAACGCGAAAAAATGATGGAAGTGCGGAGCGCCGGGAAAAAAGTCATTCGTGAAGTTATCATCCCGGAAGCCATCACCGTTCAGGAACTGGCCAACCGCATGGCGGAACGTGCAGTTGATGTGATCAAGTCGTTGATGAAGATGGACCTGATGGTCACGCCGACCCAAACCATTGACGCGGATACGGCTGAGCTGGTGGTCGAAGAGTTTGGCCATAAATACAAGCGCGTCGCCGAAGCCGATGTGGAAATTGGTCTTCGCGGCCAGGATGATGACGAGGGTGCCCTCGAGACGCGGGCCCCGGTTGTCACCATTATGGGTCATGTTGACCATGGTAAAACTTCATTGCTAGATGCCCTTCGCGAGACTGACGTGGCGGGCCATGAGGCCGGCGGCATTACCCAGCACATTGGTGCCTATCAGGTGACAATGCCCTCGGGTGCCAAGATCAGCTTCCTGGATACCCCGGGTCACGCGGCATTTTCCGAAATGCGCTCGCGAGGCGCTCAGGTGACGGACATTGTTGTTCTCTGTGTTGCCGCGGATGACGGCATCATGCCGCAAACGGTAGAAGCTATCCGCCACGCGCAGGCTGCCGAGGTGCCGATCATCGTTGCTATCAACAAGATTGACCGGCCGGATGCAGACGCCAACCGGGTGCGTACGGACTTGCTGCAGCATAACATTCAGGTCGAGGAAGTCGGTGGTGACGTTCTTGCCATCGAGGTGTCGGCGACCGAGAAGATTAATCTCGACAAACTTGAAGAAGCCATTCTGCTGCAGGCGGAGCTTCTTGACCTGAAAGCCAATCCCGCCCGTCCGGCGGAAGGGGTGGTTGTCGAGTCCAAGGTCGAACAGGGCCGGGGCTCTGTTGCCACCGTACTGGTTCAGCGCGGCACGCTCCGCGTCGGTGACATCTTTGTCGCCGGTAAAGAGTGGGGTCGGGTGCGGGCGATGTTTAACGCCCACGGAGAGGGCTTGGAAGAGGCCGGACCTTCGGTTCCTGTTGAAATCCTGGGTTTGGGCGGTACGCCTAACGCCGGTGATGAAGTTTCGGCGGTTGAGGATGAAGGCCGGGCCCGTGAAGTCGGTGAATTCCGGCTGCGTCGCGAAAAAGCCGCGAGCACCGCTGCCAGTGCCCGTGGAACTCTGGAGCAGATGTTCGAGCGTATCAAGGAGGGCGAGGCAGAGACGTTGCCGGTCGTTATTAAGGCGGACGTGCATGGTTCTGTTGAAGCGATCGTTGGCGCCCTCGACAAACTGGGAACCGACGAAGTTAAAGTTCAGGTACTGCATTCCGCGGTTGGCGGGATCAACGAATCCGATGTCACGTTGGCGCGGGCGTCGAATGCACCGATTATCGGCTTTAACGTTCGTGCTAATCCGCAGGCCCGTGAGTTGGCTAACCGCGATAACGTGGAAATCCGTTATTACTCCATCATCTACAACCTGACCGATGACCTGAAACAGGTTCTGTCGGGCATGCTGGCTCCGGAAATTCGCGAAACGTATCTGGGCAACGCGCAGATACGCGAAGTCTTCAACATCACCAAGGTTGGCAAGGTTGCCGGCTGTATGGTGACCGAAGGACAGGTCAAGCGCGGCGCCAGGGTTCGCCTGATCCGCGATGACGTTGTCATTCATGAAGGCGAGCTCAGCCAGCTCCGCCGCTTCAAGGATGAGGTCAAGGAGGTTAAAGATGGTACAGAATGCGGTATGGCCTTCGCTAATTATCAGGATATCCAGCCCGGCGATATGATTGAGTGTTTCGATGTTGAGGAGGTTGCCCGGCAGCTGTAATTGGCCCGGCAATTTCCCTGACCGCTCTAAATTCAATAGATCGAGGCCGTCATGAGCAGACGTGATTCCAAACCACCGACCCAGCGCCAGTTGCGCGTTGGAGAAGAAGTGCGCCATGCGCTCGCCTGGGCACTGGAGCGCGGTGAAATCCGAGATCCTGATGTTCAGGGCGTACCCATCACGGTCACCGAAGTGCGGATTAGTCCTGACCTGAGAAATGCCACCGCCTTTATTGTGCCGTTGGGCGGTCGCTCGGACAGCGATCTCGAGCGGGTGCTTAAGGGGCTTAATCGCGCCGTTCCTTATTTGCGCAAGGTGATCGCCAATAATGTCCAGTTGAGAAATGTGCCGCGCCTGAACTTCATTGCTGACACGTCTTTTGACGAGGCCAGCCACATCGACAGCTTATTGCGCGACCCCCTTGTTGCCCGCGACCTGGCGCGCCCCGAAGCCACATCCGATGACGAGCTCGAAGAACCGACGTCTGATGATGGGCGACAAGAGGACAATGATGGCGCGTAAACGCCGGGGTCGTCCGCTGCACGGCTGGGTTATTATCGACAAACCCCTTGGCATGAGCTCCAGCGCTGTTGTTGGTAAGGTCAAGCGGCTGCTTGACGCTGAGAAAGCCGGGCATGGCGGAACCCTTGACCCATTGGCGACCGGCATCTTGCCGATTGCCCTCGGTGAGGCGACCAAGACCATGAATTATGTTATGGACGGACATAAGGCGTACCGGTTTACGGTTCGGTGGGGCGAGGCCACCAAAACCGATGATGGCGAGGGAGAGGTTGTCGAGACCAGCCGCCATCGCCCGACGGATGAAGAAATCAATGCTATCCTGGACGACTTCACCGGCTCCATCGAGCAGGTGCCTCCGGCCTATTCCGCCATTAAGGTGAACGGGAAACGGGCTTACGCATTGGCGCGTGCCGACGAGGATGTTGAACTTCAGGCGCGCCATGTCTTTATCGAGGATATCAATCTGGTTCGCCGAGTAGACGATGACCAGACGGAGTTCGAGGTGACCTGTGGCAAGGGCACATATGTCCGTGCACTTGGCCGTGATATGGCACGGCGCCTCGGCACTGTCGGGCATATTAAATCACTGCGGCGGACCGCCGTAGGACCTTTTTCAGAATCCAGTGCTATTTCGCTGGATTATTTGGAGAGCCTCGGGCATATTGCGCCCGATTCGGAGCCTATTCTTCCGATTGAGACCGTGCTGGACGACATCCCGGCCCTGGCCTTAAGCGAAGAGGAAGCCCGGAAGCTGAAGCATGGACAGGCGGTTTCGATTTTGCCTGTTCTCAGCCGAACCCCGGAAATCGACATAAGTCAGGGCGATACTGTCTCTGTAATGTCTGGGGGACGACTGGTTGCCTTGGCTGAAATCAAAGGAGGGGAAATCAGACCCTTCCGTGTCTTGAACCTTTAGAAACGGAGTATACGATGTCGATTACAGCAGAACGCAAAGACGCGTTAATTAAAGAGTACAGCACCAAAGAGGGTGATACCGGATCACCGGAAGTTCAGGTTGCAATCCTGTCAGAACGGATTTCCAACCTCACTGAGCACCTGAAAATACACAAAAAAGATTTTCATTCGCGTCGCGGCCTTCTGATGATGGTCGGGCAGCGTCGCCGCCTTCTTGATTATGTTAAGCGCAAAGAAGGCAAACGCTATGATGACCTTATCAAACGTCTGGGGCTGCGCCGTTAATCAGGCGCCGCCAAAACCGCTAAGTCGCCACCTGCACGGAATCCGCCGTGCGGGGTATCGGCGTAAGCGGGGCATGGTCTGATTGAGAGCATGCCAGGGGCATCGACGCAATCCTGCGCCGACCCCGGTAGGAAGATTAGGAAACGAGAGATATGTTCCAAGAATTTAGAAAAGAAATTGAATGGGGTGGGCGCACGCTGACCCTCGAGACCGGCAAGGTCGCCCGTCAGGCTGACGGCGCAGTAATTGCCACATACGGAGAAACCAAAGTTCTCTGCACCGTTGTTGGTGAAAAATCCCCGAAACCGGGTCTCGATTTTTTCCCACTGTCCGTTCATTACCAAGAAAAAGCTTACGCCGCCGGTAAAATTCCAGGCGGCTTTTTCAAACGCGAAGGCCGTCCGAGCGAGAAAGAAACGCTGGTTTCACGTTTGATTGACCGTCCGATCCGCCCGCTTTTCGTAAAAGGTTTCAAGAACGAAACCCAAGTGCTGTGCACGGTTTTGTCACACGACCTGGAAAACGATCCCGACATGGTCGCCATGGTCGGCTCGTCGGCGGCGCTGACCATCTCTGGTCTGCCGTTCATGGGACCGATCGGCGGTGCACGTGTTGGATATGTTGATGGCGAATACGTTCTCAACCCGACGCAGGATCAGAGAGCCGAATCCAACCTGGATCTGGTTGTGGCCGGAACCCAAGAAGGTGTGCTGATGGTTGAATCGGAAGCCAAAGAGCTTTCCGAAGAGATCATGCTGGGCGCCGTCAAGTTCGGTCATGAGGGTTTTCAGCCGGTAATTAATGCCATTATCGAATTGGCCGATGCCTGCGCCAAAGACCCCATCGACCTGCCGGCGGAGCCGGAAGGCAAAGCGGCTTTGGTTGAAAAAGTTCGCGCCCTGGCTGAAGCAGGCCTTCGCGAAGCTTATGGCGAAACTGTCAAACAGGCGCGTCAGGAAAAAATTTCTGCGGTCAAAAAGCAGGTCGCCGCTAACCTTGCGGATGATGAGTCCCAGGACGCGGGTCTGGTCGGCGCAATCCTCGGCGATATCCTGAAAGCGGTCGAAAGCGACATTGTTCGTCAGGACATCCTCAAAACCAGCAAACGTATTGATGGCCGTGACCTCAGCACTGTGCGCTCGATCGCCGCACAGGTTGGTGTGTTGCCGCGCGCCCATGGATCGGCCCTGTTCACCCGTGGTGAAACACAGGCGCTTGTCGTTGCTACCCTTGGTACTGGCCAGGATGAGCAGATCATTGACGGCCTGGATGGAGATTATCGTGAGCACTTCATGCTTCACTATAACTTCCCTCCCTACTCCGTTGGTGAAGCGGGTCGTGTCGGCTTTACCGGTCGCCGCGAAGTCGGTCACGGCAAGTTGGCCTGGCGGGCAATCCATCCGATTATGCCGAGCAAGCTCGACTTCCCTTATACCGTTCGTGTGGTTTCTGAAATCACTGAATCAAACGGCTCGTCCAGTATGGCAACCGTTTGCGGCACCTCGCTTTCGATGATGGACGCGGGTGTTCCGCTTCCCCGCGCCGTGGCTGGGATCGCCATGGGGCTGATCAAAGAAGGCGATGATTACGCTGTGTTGTCCGATATTCTGGGTGACGAAGATCATCTCGGCGATATGGACTTCAAGGTTGCTGGAACCAGTGACGGCATTACATCGTTGCAGATGGACATCAAGATCACCTCGATTACACCGGCGATTATGGAAGTCGCCCTCGGTCAGGCCCGCGATGGTCGCTTGCACATTCTGGATGAGATGGCCAAATCGCTGGATAATTCCCGTGACGGCGTCAGCACTAATGCGCCGCGCATCACGGTGATGACGATCAACAAGGATAAGATTCGCGAAATCATCGGCCCAGGTGGCAAGATGATCCGTGAAATCTGTGAAACCACTGGCGCCAAGATCGACATCGATGATGATGGTACGGTCAAGGTGGCCGCGGTTGACGAAGCCGCCGCAGAAGCAGCGATCAAATGGATCGAAGGTATTACGGCAGAACCGGAGGTCGGCAAAATTTACGAAGGCAAGGTTGTCAAGACCGTCGACTTTGGGGCTTTTGTTAACTTCATGGGTGCCCGTGACGGATTGGTTCACATTTCAGAACTGGCACCGCAGCGGGTTGGTCAGACCACGGATATCGTTAACGTCGGCGATGTTATCAAGGTCAAACTGATCGGCATCGATGATCGCGGCAAGGTCAAGCTGTCACTTAAGGCAGTTGATCAGGAAACCGGTCTGGAAGTTGCCAAGGATTAATCAAAGGCCAGTCAGGCTTTCGATTGAGAGTTATTGAGAAGGGCGGTCGTAACTTTGCGACCGCCCTTTTTGCTGCTTATATTAATCAAAGTGTTCTAGTGGTCCGGGTTCGGTTAGGATATAAATTAAAATGAACGTGAATTCTGTACTGGGAAGGCTCTGAAACCGTTGAGCAAACAAAATAGTTATTCTTACGAAGAAATTCTGACCTGCGGCCGAGGCGAATTGTTTGGCCCCGGCAACGCCCAACTTCCATTGCCGCCGATGCTGATGCTGGACCGCATTACGGCGATTAGCGATGAGGGGGGATTGCATGGCAAGGGGTTTGCCGAGGCTGAGTTTGAAATTAAACCCGACCTTTGGTTTTTTGAATGCCATTTCCCTGGCGACCCGGTGATGCCCGGGTGCCTGGGGCTTGATGCCTTATGGCAATTACAGGGTTTTTTCTTAGGCTGGACCGGAGCCCAGGGCCGTGGCCGAGCCCTTGGCGTAAACAGCGTAAAGTTCACCAATATGGTCACGCCGGACGCCAAGCTTCTAACTTACCGTATTGATCTGAAGCGGGTTATGAACCGTCAGATCACCCTGGGGATTGGCGATGGCGTTATGAAGATTGATGGCGAAACGGCTTATGAGGCCGAAGGCCTGAAGGTGACGCTGTTTTCCACAGACGAATGAATTACAGATAAATACTAGCGAGGCGCTTATGAGACGTGTTGTCGTCACCGGAATGGGAATTGTGTCGTGTATCGGCAATTCCAAAACCGAGGTTCTGGACTCCCTCAAACAAGGCCGTTCCGGAATAACCTTCTCCGAGGAATACAAAGAGATGGGGTTCCGGAGCCATGTACATGGCCGCCCGGAAATCAATCTGGATGAACTGGTCGATCGTCGTTGGCGACGGTTTATGGGCGATGGGGCGGCCTATAATTTTGTCGCCCAGCAACAGGCGATTGATGATTCGGGACTGGAAAAGTCAGACGTCTCCAATGTACGGACGGCGATGATCATGGGGTCTGGCGGACCGTCGACGTCGGCTCAGGTCAAGGCCGCCGATGTGGCCCGTGAGCGCGGCCCTAAAAGAATTGGCCCCTTCGTCGTGCCGAAAGCCATGACGTCGACCAATTCTGCGACGCTCTCCACCGCCTTTGAAATCAAGGGCCTCAGCTACTCAATCGGCTCTGCCTGCTCGACAAGTGCGCATTGCATTGGAAACGCTTCTGAGCTGATCCAGCTTGATAAGGCGGATGTTGTGTTCGCCGGTGGTGGCGAAGAGCTGCACTGGAGCTTGTCTGTTCTGTTTGATGCCATGCCGGCGCTGAGCAGTAATTACAATGATACCCCAGCACGTGCGTCACGCGCCTATGATGCAAACCGGGACGGCTTTGTTATTGCCGGTGGAGCGGGGGTTCTTGTCCTCGAAGAGCTTGAGCATGCCAAGGCCCGTGGCGCCAAAATCTATGGTGAACTTACCGGGTATGGTGCGACATCAGATGGATTCGATATGGTTCAGCCCTCCGGAGAAGGCGCCGTTCGCTGTATGCAGATGGCGATGAAAGGCCTGGAGAGTCCGATTGACTATATCAATACACATGGCACCTCCACACCTGTTGGCGATATCAGGGAGCTGGAAGCCATGCGCGAGGTCTTTAAGTCCCATAGCCGTATACCGGCCTTCAGCTCAACCAAATCCCTGACCGGCCATTCGCTCGGTGCAACCGGCGTGCAAGAGGCCATCTATAGTTTGCTGATGATGGAAAATAATTTCATCTGCGCCTCGGCGAATGTGGATGAGCCCGATGAGGGTGTTGGGGATATGCCGCTGGTGACCGAACGCCAGGACGACGCCGAACTTAACTGTGTCATGTCCAACAGCTTCGGATTTGGCGGCACCAACGCCACGCTTGCCTTTAGTCGTTACGAATAAATTCCGCAAGATCAGGAAGGAATGAACGTGTCTCAACCCAAGCCGTTGATGGCCGGGAAGCGAGGCCTGATCATGGGCGTCGCCAATAAAAACTCCATCGCCTGGGGTATCGCCCAGACGCTTCATGAGCATGGCGCGGAGCTGGCGTTTACCTATCAGGGTGACGCTTTGGGCAAACGAGTCCGCCCCCTCGCCGAACAACTGGGATCCGAAATTATTCTCGATTGTGACGTTGAAGATGATGCCAGCGTAGACGCAGTGTTCGAGGAGATCGGCAAGGTCTGGAACAGCCTTGATTTTGTTGTTCATGCCATTGCCTTTTCCGATAAGGAAGAGCTGAAGGGGCACTATGTCGACACCACCCGGGAAAATTTTCAGCGGACAATGGATATTTCATGTTATTCGTTCACCTCCGTCTCCCGCCGGGCGGCACCGCTGATGACCGACGGCGGGTCCCTGCTGTCACTTTCGTTTTCGGGCGCCTACCGGGTCATGCCCAATTACAATGTTATGGGCGTTGCCAAGGCGGCCTTGGAAGCCAGCGTGCGCTATTTGGCGGCTGATCTAGGGCATCAGAACATCCGCGTTAATGCGATCTCGGCAGGGCCGATGCGCACCCTGGCCGGGGCGGCGATCGGCGGTGCCCGACATATTCTGAATTTTTGTCAGGACACGGCGCCGTTGAAACGTCAGCTGGCGCTGGAGGACATTGGCGGCTCGGCCCTGTATCTGCTGTCCGGCCTGTCGGCCAGTGTCACCGGTGAAATCCATCACGTTGACAGCGGTTACAACATCATGGCCATGCCGGATCCGAGACGCGAATCAGACCGGGACGATCCCATAAATATGTAAACCCTTGCCGACTTGCTGCGTATACCTTAAAATTATTATGGTTATACATTAAGAGACGACTGAGCTCGTGGGTAGGACATAACTTGATTGGATGCTATACTGTGACCATGGATATGAAACGACCATACAGCAACGTCATCAACCAGCTTCGTGAGGCTGGTCTTCGTCCGACTCGCCAACGCATCGCGCTTGCAAAGATACTGTTTGAAGACGGTAATCGGCATGTGACGGCAGAATTGCTCCACGCCGAAGTTCAGAACGCCAAAATGCGTGTCTCACTGGCCACTGTTTACAATACGCTTCATCAATTTACTGGAGCCGGACTGTTGCGTGAAATCGTTGTTGATTCCCAGCGCTGCTATTTCGACACCAACACCAGCGATCACCATCATTTTTTCCACGAAAAGTCCAATCTACTGGAAGACATCCCGACCGGTCAGGTAGAAATTTCAGCTTTACCCCTTCCACCGGCAGGCACCGAGATCACGCGGGTCGATGTTGTCGTCAAGCTTTCTGATTAATTTATGATATAAATCAATAAATTAAGAGCTTTATTAGAATTATTTAAAAATTATTGACTCCGGTATGTGTAGCGAGCATATTGCTGTCGTTGTACACGCTGCCAAAGGCGTGTGCGTGAAGAATAGTGGTTAATAATTCAAAGCAAAATTCGGGAGATTGAAAAATGCCTGCGCTTAAAGGAACCAAAACCGAGCAGAACTTGAAAGATGCCTTCGCCGGCGAATCTCAGGCCAACCGCCGTTATCTTTATTTCGCTCAGAAAGCGGATATTGAAGGATATAACGACGTGGCAACTGTGTTTCGTTCCACTGCAGAAGGCGAAACCGGTCATGCCCATGGACACCTTGAATTCCTGGAAGAAACGGGTGATCCGGCGACCGGTGAACCTATCGGTCCGACCGGTGATAATCTGAAGGCCGCGATCGCGGGTGAAACGCACGAATACACGGACATGTACCCGGGTATGGCGAAAAGTGCCCGCGAAGAAGGTTTCGACGAAATCGCTGATTGGTTCGAAACTCTTGCGAAAGCCGAAAAATCCCACGCCGGCCGCTTTCAGAAAGCCTTTGATTCTCTGGACTAATTAGATGAACCAGCGGTCATAAGAATTGGGGGGGGCCGGAAACGGCCCCCCTTATGTCTATGTGGTCAGTGGAATGGGACGTGTTGTTATGAGTGAAGGCAGTTTAGAGGCCCCGACCCGCCACCCAATTGCGTGGCGTGACTCAATTTTTTATGATTCTGATGCTTTGGATGATGAACTTCGACGGGTGTTTGACATCTGTCATGGCTGTCGCCGGTGTTTTAACCTCTGCGACAGTTTCCCGAAACTGTTTGACCTGATTGACGACTCTGACTCAGGGGAGCTGGATTCTGTTTCGTCCACTGATTTCGGCCCGGTCATCGACGCTTGCACCTTATGTGATATGTGTTTCATGACCAAATGCCCCTATGTGCCTCCCCATGAATTCGATCTGGATTTTCCGCATCTGATGCTGCGCGCCCGGGCGGTCCAGGCCAAAACCAAAAGCGCCCCCTTCGGTGTTCGCGAAATGATCAAAACGGACCGCAACGGTAGGCTGGCTGGAAGTGTTGCGCCGCTTGCCAACTGGGCCTCCAAATGTGGAAATACGTTAACCCGGCCCGCCATGGAAAGCGTGCTTGGTGTTCACCGGGAAGCTGAATTGCCGAAATTTCACGGCCAAACTTTCATGGACCGGGCGAAGACGCCGCCCGAGATCAATACCGAGGCGCCCGCCTATGGCCGCAAGGCCGTCATATATGCAACTTGTTTCGCCAACTATAACAATCCGGCCATCGGTGTGTCGGCGCAGCACGTATTGGCTAAAAACGGTGTTGAGACCGAAGTAGTCTATCCTCGTTGTTGCGGAATGCCGCAACTGGAGCAGGGAGACATCGCTGCTGTCGCCGATGCCGCCGCTGTCGTAGCCGCAGAGCTTAAGCTCTGGATCGATAAAGGCTATGACGTTATCGCCTTGGTTCCGTCCTGTGCGCTGATGATGAAATTCGAGTGGCCATTGATCGTGCCTGAGAATGAAGACGTTAAACGCCTGAGCGTAGCGACCCGTGATATCACCGAATATGTTGTCGACATCGCCAAAACCGAAGGTCTGGCCGATGGCCTGCAATCCCTGGACGGTGGAGTGACCATCCACATCGCCTGTCACGCCCGCGCCCAGAACATGGGCCAGAAGGGGGCAGAAATGTTGCGCCAGATCCCTGAGACGCCAATAAACGTGATTGAGCGCTGTTCCGGGCACGGTGGATCTTGGGGAATCATGAAGGAAAACTTCGATGTTGCCCTGAAGGTCGGCAAACCGGCGGCCCGCAAAGTCGCAGAATTGAGCGCTGAGCATGTCGCCGAACACGGCGCGGGACATGTCGTCTCTGAGTGCCCGCTGGCCCGTGATCATCTGTTGCAAGGTGCGGAAAGGCTGGCCGACACGCCGCTGAAGACCAGTTCCGCCCAGCATCCGATTGAACTGCTGGCGCGATCATATGGATTAGAAGGATAGGGCATGAATAGGATGATTATGAAGACGGAAATCCGCCACGAAGATATTATGTCGATGGGCGACTACGGGCTCGAACGTGGTCAGCGCCGTAAAGACATGTCGGCAATCAAACGCCATCGCCGCATCGCCATAGGCCCGGATGCAACGTTCTATTTTGAAAGCTATGCGACAATGTTTCACCAGATCCACGAGATGCTGTGGATCGAAAAGGGCGGTGAAGAACAGATTGCGGACGAGCTGAATGCCTATAACCCTTTGATACCCAACGGGCATGAGCTGGTTGCAACCGTGATGGTCGAAATTGATGATCCGGACCGACGGGCCCGGGTGCTGGCCGAGTTGGGCGGGTTTGAAGAGACCATCTTCATCGCCTTCGATGGCGTAAAAGCCGTTAACGCGATCCCCGAAGATGACGTGGATCGCACGTCTGCCGCCGGCAAGGCCTCATCTGTCCAATTCGTTCATTTTCCGTTTGATGATGACGCAGTGGCCAAATTCAAGAACCCGGACGTCCAGGTCAGTATTGGTATCGGCCATCCGAATTATGGACATATGGCGATTCTTAACGATCAGGTTCGGACGGCGCTGGCAGAGGATTTTGCGTAAACGTCACTCGATTTTTTCGTTTTGGTAAACACCCCAAAAATCGACACGCCGCAACCAGCCACCGTAACGTCCGATCTCGACCTGGCACCAGCCTTCGCCTTTGGCGCAGCTCCTGATTTCACCCACCGCCCCGGCTTCTGCCCGAGCTTCGGTTGAGCTGTTGGCATCCGGCTTGCGGCGAAGGTTGCGAACCGTACTGGTGATGACAAACGTGCGCTTGCCGGTCAGCATGCTCTGGTGAATCCAGCCTTGCGTACCCTGCCAGTCACGAACCTTTCGCCAGGTTCCGTATTCGGCGATGACTTCCATGGGCAGTTGACGGCGTCGGTACACCCATTCCACCGGATATTGGACACCCGGTCCCGTGCGCATATTGACCTCCCCGGCCCGCAGGCTGACAAATCGTGGCAGGGGCAGGCCGGTGCTTTGGGTCTGTGCAAGGCCCGGTGGCACAAGGCCCATGACCACGGCCGCAGCCAGGCCCACGAGGGCGAGTTTTCGGGCCATCTTCCTGGTCAGGGTCATCGATAAATGCATGTTCAAAAACGGTTTCCATATGCGAAACGGGCAGCCTGCATTATAGGTCGTGAATCCGCCAAAAGGTCAAGCATTCAGGCGGTTTTCGACTGAATTAGCGACTGCACTCTGGACATCCCCGATGGGGGTTGCTATGGCCCATTGGTACAACCCGTTCGTGTCGGAGGAAGTGGCATGGCCCAGAAGAAACCCAAGGTCGTCGTAACGCGCAAGCTACCGGATGTCATCGAGACCCGCATGATGGAGCTTTTTGACGTGCAGCTCAATCTTGACGACTCCCCGATGAGCAAGGCCCAGCTGATTGAAGCCGTCGAAACGGCTGATGTTCTTGTCCCGACGGTTACGGACCGCATCGATTTAGGCGTGCTGTCACATGCTGGTGAAAACCTGCGTTTGATTTCGAACTACGGCACCGGGGTTGATCACATCGATCTGGCCACCGCCCGCCAGCGCGGCATTACCGTCACCAATACACCAGACGTCCTGACCGAAGACACGGCAGACATGACAATGGCGCTTATTCTTGCGGTCCCACGGCGTCTTACGGATGGCGTCAACATGTTGCGCTCCGGTGAATGGACCGGTTGGTCGCCGACGAGCATGCTCGGTCACCGGATTTACGGCAAGCGCCTGGGTATCGTCGGTATGGGACGTATCGGCCAGGCTGTTGCCCGGCGTGCCAAAGGTTTTGGGCTGTCGATCCATTACCACAATCGGCATAAGCTTCACGAAGAAGTCGAAGGCGAACTGGAAGCCACCTATTGGGAAAGCCTGGATCAAATGTTGGCGCGGGTTGATTTTGTCTCCGTTAACTGTCCGCATACACCGGCGACGTATCATTTGCTGTCAGCTCGCCGCCTGAAACTGCTTCAGCCTCACGCCGTGATCGTCAATACGTCGCGCGGTGAGGTGATCGATGAAAACGCCCTGACCCGCATGCTAACCAATGGCGAAATTGCCGGTGCCGGTCTTGATGTGTTCGAAAACGAACCTGCAGTAAACCCCAAACTGGTGGCAATGGAGAACGTTGTTCTGCTTCCCCACATGGGATCGGCGACCGTTGAAGGGCGTATCGATATGGGTGAGAAGGTTCTGGTTAATATCAAGACGTTTGCCGACGGCCATAATCCTCCAGACCGTGTTATCGGCGATTCTTTTTGATTTGCGCAAATGCGTCGTCGTAGTCTCCTTGAGGTTACTCGGGATTTGCTTTGCCCTTGCACTTAATCTGATTACCACGCACCCTCATCACCCTAAAAAATGAAGGGGACTGTCGGATGTCTGAAGCGGGCAATTTGGTACGGGATCGATATGGTCTTGATGTGGATGTCGCCGACGAGATGAACGAGACGCTCAGGACCATCCTGAGCCACCGCACCTGTCGCCGCTATTCGGATCAGCCTGTCACTGATGAAACCCTGAACCTGTTGCTCGCCTGCGCCCAGTCGGCACCAACCAAATCAAATTTGCAGCAGTATTCGATTGTCGTCGTTCGTGACCCTGACCTGCGCCAGAGGTTGGGCGCACTGGTGCCGTCAATGACCTGGCTGGCGACGGCCCCGGTGGCCCTGGTGTTTTTGGGAGATGTGCGCCGTATCCGCCAACTGGCTGAAATGCGCGGCCATGACTATAAGAACAACAATGCCGATACCTTCATGAACGCCGCCGTCGATTCTGCACTGGCCATGCAGAACCTGATTGCCGCTGCGGAAAGTATCGGGCTGGGCACTTGCCCCGTCAGCTATGTGCGTAACCGCATTGATGAGCTGGCCGAACTCCTGAATTTGCCTGATGGGGTGTTTCCGATTTCCGGGCTGACGCTTGGGTTCAGAGCAGATGCCGGATACACCGCCATGCGTTTGCCCCAGAATATTGTTGTTCATCATGACCGTTATGATGATGCCGGTCTTGCTGAAGATATTGTTGATTTTGATGACCGCGGTCATGAACGATTTGCCCTGCCACCGGAAAAGCAGCGCCATACGGACAAATATGGTGAACTCGAAAAATGCACCTGGTCGGAAAACGTGACGCGCCAGCTGTCTCTGCCCGAGCGGGCGGGTTTTGCGGACTACCTGAGGCGCAGGGGAATTACCCTAGATTAACACCATCGCCCCGTCTTTAGAGGCGTCGTTGAGAAATGTGACAACGCCGGAATGTTCAATATCAATGTCGGCACGCAGGGCGGTTTGCTCCAGACCCTTGGCGCGCAGGCCCATTTCACAAACCAGAAACCGGACGCCAAAAGCCACACAAGCCTCTATCAGTTCTTCCATCGTGGCGATTCCGGTACGTTTGTAAAACTTGTCCCGGTCGGCCCCTGTTCCATCTTCATCACTTAGTGGCAGCGCCGCCCATGAGGCCGGTTTGTTTTTATCGGTGGCCTGAATCGCCCCGCAGGCCCCCATGGTGAAAAACACCGTGACCGGGCGCCCGATAGCCGCTGCCGCAGAGGCCATAACCAGGGCGTAATGCACCTTGTCATAGTGATGGTCGTAAATGATAATCGACAGTTTGTCGGGGGAGTTTTCAGTGCTCATGGATGCTTAGCTCCTTGATGCTTGGGGTGTCTCCACAAAGTGGGCAGCCGGGATCCCGCCTGACCTTGATCTTGCGAAATTCGGTGCCAAGGCCTTCCGTAATCAACAGAGACCCGGACAGGCTCTCGCCAATGCCCATCAGTTCTTTCAGTATTTCGGTCGCCTGCAACGATCCGATCATTCCACACAACGCACCAAGAACGCCAGCTTCGGCGCACGAGGGAATCTGCCCTTCCGGCGGCGGTTCACGGAAAATACAGCGATAACAGGGGCCAGCATTTCCGTCCTCATCCAGTTCATGAGGTTTGAAAGTGGAAACCTGGCCGTCAAATCTTAAGATCGCACCAGAAACCAGGGGGACTTTTGCAAAATAGGCGGCGTCATTAACAAGAAAGCGGGTCGCAAAATTGTCACTGCCGTCGGCAATCAGGTCGTAGTCCGACAGCAACTCAAGCGCGTTTGACGCATTGAAGCGGGTCTTGTGAGCGATCACCCGGACGTCGGGATTGATGGCGGCGATTGTTTCGGCTGCACTGTCGACCTTTGACCGACCGATGTCCGGCGTGGTGTGTAGAATCTGGCGCTGCAGGTTGGACAGATCGACGTCGTCATCATCGACGACCCCCAGCGTCCCGACCCCGGCGGCGGCCAGATACAGCAGCAGTGGCGAGCCAAGCCCGCCGGCGCCGATAACCAGGACCCTGGACTTAAGCAGCTTTTCCTGACCCGTACCGCCAACCTCCCGAAGCAGGATATGGCGCGCGTATCGGTTAATCTGTTGCTCGGAAAAATCCACCGCTCAAGCCCTTTCCTGTTTCAGCCCAGCCCGTCAAACAACGGGGTCGATAGATAACGTTCGGCGAAAGACGGGAGGATGGCAACAATCGTTTTGCCTTTCATCTCGCTCCGCTCACCAATTTCGATCCCTACCGCCAGTGCGGCACCGGACGAAATCCCGCAGGCCATACCTTCAAGACGGGCAACTTTGCGTGCCATGTTAAGTGCGGTTTCATTGCCAATCTTGAGAACTTCATCAATCAATCCCGTATCCAGAATGCTGGGGATGAATCCAGCCCCGATCCCCTGAATTTTATGCGGGCCCGGCGTGCCGCCCGATAAGACGGCACTGTCTTCGGGCTCGACCGCAATCATCTTGATCTTTGGGTTATATTTTTTCAGGACCTCGGCGCATCCCATCAAGGTGCCACCGGTGCCGACGCCGCTGATCAGCACATCGACCTTGCCGCCCGTATCGTTCCAGATTTCTTCGGCCGTTGTGTTACGGTGAACTTCCGGGTTCGCCGGATTCTCAAACTGCTGGAGCATAACCGCACCGGGGGTCGCGTCCACTAGCTCCTGCGCCTTTTCAATGGCGCCCCGCATGCCGAGTGCCGCCGGAGTTAGCTCGATCTCCGCTCCCAGAATAAGCAGCATTTTTCTGCGTTCCAGTGACATCGATTCCGGCATGGTCAAGACCAGTTTGTAGCCCTTGGCAGCGCAGACAAAGGCCAGAGCGATGCCGGTGTTTCCAGAAGTCGGCTCGATTAAGGTGGCCCCGGGTTTGATCTTTCCGGCGGCCTCTGCCGCTTCCACCATGGCCAGGCCAATGCGGTCCTTGACTGAATTCATGGGGTTGAAAAACTCACATTTGCCCAACAATTCAGCCTCAATTCCGGCCTCGGCGGCCAATCGGGGAAGACGGACCAGCGGTGTCGCGCCGATGGTGTCGATGATGCTGTCGTATATATGTCCGCGAAATTCGGTCATCAGGGGCCGCCTCCAGTCAGATGGTAAAATCGAGATTTTGGCGGCCTTCGCTAACGATGCCGGCCTGATCAGCCCGATTGCACAGGTCGTCAACCGTGGTTGAATCAAGATGCGCCATCAGGCCCTCCTGCATTTCTGCCCACAGCGGTCGGACCACAGCGATACCCAACTCGGACCCTTCCGTGTCGTCATCACTCTGTTTTTTAGTTTCCATTTTACGGACCACGCGGACGATGTCACCGATAGAGATGCGCCGGCGTTCTTTGGCCAGCCGGTACCCGCCCTTGGGGCCGCGCACACCAAGCAGTATGCCGTCGCGAACCAGATGTTGCAGGGCCTGCTCAAGATATCGCCGAGGAATGCCCTGGCGACGGGTGATCTCCTTGCTCTGAACCGGCTCCGAACTGGTGTGGTAGGCAATATCCAGAACCGCCTCGATGGCAAACAGGACTTTGCGTGACAGATGCAGCATCTTGCCTCATCCCCCTCTTGTTGTTCCTGTGGACCCGAACCCGCCGGTTCCACGTGCTGTTTCATCCAGACTGTCCACTTCCTGCCAGCGGGCCGTCTCATATGCAGCGAAGACCATCTGCGCGATGCGCATGCCGCGCTCGATGTGAAATGCTTCCGATCCGTGATTGACCAATATGACACCGATCTCGCCGCGGTAATCCGCATCGATTGTGCCGGGACTGTTGAGCCCGGTAATCCCGTTCTTGATGGCTAAACCGGAACGCGGCCTGATCTGCGCCTCATACCCCTCCGGCAGAGCAATGGCGATTCCGGTGGGCACGATGCAGCGTTCTCCCGGTTCAAGCGTCTGGGGTGCGTCGACGGCAGCCAGCAAATCCATGCCCGCGCTATGCGGTGTCGCGTAGTCAGGCAGGGGTAAATCGAGACCATGCGGCAGGCGTCTGATCTGTACCGATACACTCATTTTGGGTCTTCCAAAAAATAGATTGCAATCTGCTGTGCCAGTTTATGCCCAACACCCGATTTGCTCAGTCGGGGCCAGTCTTGCGTGCCGTCATCGGAAATCAGATGAACGGTATTGAAGCCCCCGTCAAAGGTGCCGGTTTCCGGCGACACATCATTGGCGACGACCCAGTCACAGCCTTTGCGTTGTCGTTTGCTGATGGCGTTGGCGATGATGTCGTCTGTTTCCGCGGCGAAACCGATGACCAGTTTTGGCCGGCGGTCTTTGGACTGAGACAGGGTCGCAAGGATGTCGGGGTTTTCAGTCAGGGTCAGCGCCGGGGGCGCTTCGCCGGGTTGTTTTTTAATTTTCGAGCCGGTGGTTTCCGCCACCCGCCAGTCCGAGACCGCCGCCGCACATACGGCGATATCGACGGGTAGGGTGGCTTCGCAGGCCGCCAGCATGTCACGTGCCGATTCGATATGCACAACCTCGACCCCGACCGGGTCGGGTTGAGCGGTTGGTCCCGTGACCAGCACGGTTTCAGCGCCTAGGTTGGCCAGTGCGCTGGCGATGGCATGCCCCTGCTTGCCGGAAGATCGGTTGCCAATGAAGCGGACCGGGTCGATGGCTTCAAAGGTTGGCCCACTGGTGACCAGCGCGCGCTTCCCCTGCAGAGGCTTTTCACCGGTTAGGAAGGTCTGCACTTGATCTGCGATATCGACGGGGTCGGACATGCGCCCCATGCCGAATTCACCACAAGCCATATCGCCTTCGTCAGGCCCGATCAACGTGACGCCGCGTGATTGCAGAGTTTCCAGATTGGCCTGCGTCGCCGCGTGTTCCCACATGCGCACATTCATAGCGGGCGCGATGAGAACGGGTTTGTCTGTGGCCAGCAGCGCTGTTGTCGCCAGATCGTCCGCCTCTCCGTGGGCCATGCGGGCCATAATGTTTGCTGTCGCTGGCGCCACCAGTAAAACATCCGCCTCACGCGATAGCTGGATATGCCCCATCTCACTCTCGTCGGTCAGCGAAAACATCTCCTGATAGACCCGGTCCTCACTGACGGCCTGAAGGGCCAGGGGGCTGACAAATTGGGCCCCACCCCGGGTCAGAATGCAGCGCACGGCAAATCCGCGCTCGCGCAAACGACGCACCAGATCAGGCGTTTTATAGGCGGCGATGCCACCTGAGATGATTAACAGTATCTTTTTAGACGGCACGAACTTGAAACCAGTATGTGAAAAATTAGAAATTACGGTTGATTTGTGTAAATAAACTAGAGGTGCGCTCGACAGGATGCAAGCCCATGTTAAATTTCAGAAAGTTACGAGGCCAGCTAATCTGCCAGAGCGATAATAAAGCCGACCAGTAGGAGCGCAATGATCACCCAAGTGATGGGTAGCCCTCGGGAACTTCCGTCTTCCCTAAGGGCGCGGACAGTATCCGGATGTAGTTTGATCCGGCCTCCCGCAATCATCGATGTACTTTCTTCAATGCCATCCAGCATCCGCGGCAGGCGCTCCATTGTCTGTGAAATGCCGGTGACGGTGTCGCGAATACGGGCTTCGGGACCAAGGGTTTCGCGCATCCAGTCTTCCATCATTGGCCGCGCCATCAGCCACATGTTGGCTTCCGGGCAGAGGTTGCGGGCCGTGCCTTCGGCGACCAGCATGGTTTTTTGCAACAGTAGCAGTTGTGGTTGCGCCTCCATCTCAAATGTCTCGGTAACCTGAAACAGTTGCCCGAGAAGCCGCGCAATGGAGATTTCGTTTTGAGGTTTGTCCATGATCGGCTCACCGATGGAGCGGCAGGCCTGGGTGAAGGTCTCGACACTTTTGTGGGCCGGAACCCAGCCCGCCTCGAAGTGAACTTCTGCGGCGCGGCGATAGTCACGGGTCAGGAAACCCAGAAGCATTTCGCCGAGATGGCGCCGGGTTTTTAGATCGAGGCGTCCCATAATGCCAAAATCAACAACCCCGATGGCACCGTTTTCAAGTATGAACATATTGCCCGGATGGACGTCGGCATGGAAAAACCCATCCCGAAACACCTGTTGAAATGACGCCATTGAGGCTTTGAGCAGAACCTGTTCCGGGTCAAGCCCGGCGGCAAGTACGGCACTGCGATCATCCATGGGAATTCCGATAATGCGTTCCGTGGTCAGGACTCGCCCCGACGTGCGGCCCCAGTCCACCTCAGGGATGACAAAATCGTCATTGTCCTGAAAATTCTCTGCCAGCTCGGCTGCCGCCGCCGCCTCAAAGCGCAAATCCATTTCAAGCTCGATGGTTTCGGCAATGGTTTCCACGACCTGTCGGGGTTTTAATCGCCTCAACTCAGGTTGCGTTCGTTCAACCATCCGCGCCAACCAGCGAAACAATGAAAGGTCTTTCAGGAAGGCCTGTTCTATGCCGGGACGCAATACCTTGACGGCAACTTCACGGCCATCGGTGGTGACGGCAAAATGCACCTGGGCGATGGAGGCCGCTGCGGTTGCCTCATCATCGAAGCTTGTAAACATGTTGGGGATGCTGTCACCAAGTTCATCCTCAATCGTTTTGCGGGCTTCCGTACCGGAGAACGGTGGCAGGCGATCCTGGAGTTCAGACAGGTCCTGAGCCAGTTCCTCGCCCAGCAGATCAGAGCGCGTTGAAAGTGCCTGTCCCAGTTTGATAAAGCTGGGGCCGGCCTCGTTGAGCGCGCGCGCCAGCCTCTCGCCAGGTCGCCCTTCGGCATTGCGCTTCGAGGCCATGCGGGCCAGCGTCACAACGAGAGGTGCAACGCCGAAATACTCAAGCGCAAACAGCGCGTCGTGACGGGCAAGAATACGTGCGATTGTCAGCAGACGACCGATATTTCCAAAAGCGTTCAACATACGGGTCAGATTTTATCCACTATATTCGCCAGGCGGAATGGATCGCGGCAATTCCGCCGGACAGATTACGGAAAGATACCTGTGCCAGACCGGCCTCACCGATCATTTCGGCGAACCGCTGTTGGTCGGGAAACCGTCGAATGCTTTCGGCGAGATACTGATAGGACTCCCGGTCATTGGCGACGATTTCCCCTAGCCAGGGCAGGACAGAGAACGAGTATGTATCATATACTTTTTCCAGGACCGGCAACGCCACATGGGAAAATTCCAAACACATGAACCGCCCCCCCGGCTTAAGGACGCGGGCCGCTTCTTCAAGCGCGCGCTCAATATGGGTGACGTTGCGGATGCAAAATGCGGTTGTATAGGCATCGACGGAGCGCGCCTCAAGTGGGAGCTTTTCCGCATCTCCGTTGATCCAATCGAGACCCGCGAGCCGCCCCTGATCAATGGCCCGCCGACGGCCGTGGGCCAGCATCTCATTATTGATATCGATGACCTTGACGTTGGCCCCACCGCGGTCAAGAAAACGAAAGGCGATATCGCCGGTGCCGCCACCGACATCGGCCAGGGACATCCCGGCTGTCGGACGCAGCATGTCGAGCATGGTGTTTTTCCACAAACGATGGACCCCCATGCTCATCAAATCGTTCATCAAATCGTATTTAGACGCCACACTGTCAAAGACGTCCCGGACAAGGGTCGCCTTTTCACCCTCGGCAACTTCCGTGAAGCCGAAATGTGTCGTTGCATCCGTCGGGGCAGGTTCTGTAGACATGGCGGGACCATAGCCGAATCGATCCCCATAGGCTAGGCTGACGGCGACATAAAAATAGGTTGGAAAATGCCCGAATTACCCGAAGTCGAAACCGTTAGACGGGGCCTGATCCCGGTGCTGGAAGGGTGCCGTCTGGATCGCGTCGTACTCAACCGCCAGAACTTGCGGTTTCCTTTCCCTGAAGGGTTCGGCCAGGCGCTGACCGGTAAACGCGTCGCAAAACTCGACCGGCGCGCCAAGTTTCTGCTCATACGGCTTGAAGACGAGACAGTGTTGATCGTTCATCTCGGCATGTCCGGAAGTTTCAGGATCTATGACGGTCCACCACCGGACCTCGACCCTCATGACCACGTCGTTTTCCTGACGTCGGAAGGGATCGAAATACGCTACAACGACCCGCGCCGTTTCGGGTTTATGGATATCTGCCCGGGGGCTGACCTCGACGATCACCCGATGCTGAAAAATTTGGGCCCGGAACCAGTCAATCCGGGGATTGGCGGCACTGTTCTTGGTCAACGCCTGAAGGGTCGGGCCGCCCCGATAAAGGCGGCGCTACTTGACCAGAAGACAGTTGCCGGAATTGGTAATATCTATGCCTGTGAAGCCCTGTTTGCGGCCGGTATCTCGCCTCGGCGAAAAGCCGGAACCGTGCAGGGCAAGCGGGCAGACGGGCTTGCTCAGGCTATCGAGAGCGTTCTCCAGCTTGCAATCACAGCGGGTGGGTCGTCTTTACGCGATCATCGTCAACCCTCAGGCGAGTTGGGGTACTTTCAGCATAATTTTCAGGTCTATGGCCGAACGGGCGATCCCTGTCCCCGCTGTGGCGATAATGCCGTCATCCGGCAGATCACTCAATCGGGGCGCAGTACTTTCTTTTGTTCCCGATGCCAGAGATAGTGATATAACAGTCCCATGAGCTTGCTTCGTCCTCACCTGTTTTTTTTCCTTCTGGCGCTGCCAGTGGCCGTCGGAGCGATTTGGCCCGCAGCGCAGCTGCGCGCCCAACCCGCAGCGTTTGTCAGCGTCATTGCGGACCTGCCTTTGATGGCGGGACTTGAGGAAGATGTGGCCGCCGCCGTCGTTTTTGAAACGGATTCCGGGCGGATCGCCCAAGCTGTCGCCAGCGGAATGGTGGAGGGGCGCAGTGTCCGGAAGTTCTATGCCGAGACCCTTCCCGAGCTTGGCTGGCATCTTGAAACCCTTACCCGCTACCGCCGGGAAGGAGAAGTGCTGGCTCTTGAAGTCGTGGAGGATCCGGGTCAGTCCGGGCGGGTTGATGTGCATTTTAAGCTGACCCCGGCGGCGCCTTGAAGCGAACGGATGAAAGGACGCTTGACGTCGCAAGTGTCCCCCTATATAAGCCAGCCCTTCGTTGAATTTATAAGGGTCTTAAGGCCATGGCTAACCACGCCCAATCTAAGAAACGTATCCGTCAGACCGCACGACGCACAGAAGCAAACGGTGCTCGTGCCGGCGCGATCCGCACATCGCTCCGCAAGGTGGAAGAGTCCATAGACAGCGGCGACAAAGCCACTGCTCAGGAAGCTTTCCGTGCCATGCAGCCCAAGCTGATGAGTGGCATTAATAATCACGTGTATCACAAGAATACGGTTGCCCGGAAGCTGTCCCGGCTGACCAAACGCATCAAGGCGATGCCTGCCTAACTGGGTTTCATTTGTAAACAACCAGTTAGCGAAAGCCGCGTGGCAGCCTGCCGTGCGGCTTTTTTTGTTGTCTGAGTCAAATATGGACCGGCGGACTCGTTGCGTGTGATTTTGTCAAGCTGATTATTTTCGACGTTCCCCTTTCGATCTTGTTGCATGAGAACGATTCCATCCGTAATATTCAGGTGCTCAGGGGGACGGTTCAAGAGTCTCGTTGAAATAGTGTTTGTAGAACAAATAAAATAATTATTATAAGAATTGTTGGCTATTACTTGAGCGCGGTGCAGGTATTGTTGAATTGCTCGCCTTCGTTCAAGTAAAAATAAAAAAATATGGCTGGCAGGTAGGCGAAAGGTTCCTTCAGGATTTCGGAATCTTTCGCGATGTGTTTGGTGTTGATTTGTGAATGGCAACATTCATTTGATGGTTAACGATTTATCTCAAGGTGAGGGCAAATAACTGGATTTTTATAGACCGATCAAAATATTTTCCGAATTTTCCGATCGTGTGTGATCGCCGTCATCGTCTGCTGGGTCGATGAAGGATAGAAAGGTTGTCGGAAGCAAAAAAACGAGGTCGGATCATGAAACAGGCGAAAAGCCGAAAACAAATCTGGTCGTCGGGTAGGGGCTCTCAAGATGCCGTTCGCAGAAAAAATCTGCCGACCAGTATCGTGTGAAACCTTGAGAATAAATAGGATGCCTCCATAACCAAGGTTGGTTTGGAGCTCCGAGAACGCCGCTTTCGGGCGGTCGGGGTCAGGATTTGGGGATGCTTCGGCAAAATGGATAATTCGAGTGGCAGCGTAGACACGGCACATGGCGAGTCTCAGGGTGAGTCGCTGAACGCCGAGTGGGGGCGTGTTACACAAATTTTACGGACGAATATTGGCGAGGCGGCTTTTCAGAGCTGGATCAAGCCGATTTCCTTACGCGGCATTGATGGCGAGGTCCTGCGTCTGTCTGTTCCAACCCGGTTTATGCGGGACTGGGTTCTGGCGCATTACCTAGACCAGCTTAGCGAGTTGTGGCGGGCGGAAAATGCCAACGCCAAAGACGTTGAAATTGTCGTCCAGGCAGAACGCGGGCTCCAGCCCAAAGAGCAGGTCGTCGTGCCGGAGGTTAGCCCTAAACCGGCTCCGGTTATGGAGCCAGTTCGCGATCCGCGCTCGAAATCCTTGTGCGCGTCACTCGATAAGCGGTTCACGTTCGACCAGTTTGTTGTCGGGAAACCCAATGAATTTGCCTATGCTGCAGCCCGGCGCGTTGCTGAAGCATCGAAGCGTCCGCCGTTTAACCCGCTGTTCCTGTATGGTGGTGTGGGGCTTGGTAAAACGCATCTTATGCATGCGATTGCCTGGCATATTCGCCAATCGGAACCCAATCGGACGGTCATGTATCTGTCGGCCGAGAACTTTATGTACCGGTTTATCCGCGCCCTTCGCGAGCAGACAACCGTTGATTTCAAGGAGCAGTTCCGTTCCGTCGATGTGCTGATGATTGATGACGTTCAGTTCATCGCCGGCAAGGATGCGACGCAGGAAGAATTTTTCCATACCTTCAATTCGCTTGTTGACGAGGGTCGCCAGATTGTCATTTCCGCAGACAAGTCGCCTTCTGACCTGACCGGAATGGAAGAGCGCCTGGTGTCGCGCCTGAACTGTGGACTGGTCGCCGACATTCACGCCACCACCTACGAATTGCGGCTGGGTATTCTTCAGTCAAAGGGCCAGCAGATGGGTGTCGATGTTCCGGCCAAGGTTCTGGAATTCCTGGCCCATAAAATTACCGCCAACGTGCGCGAGCTGGAAGGCGCCCTGAACAGGGTCGTGGCTCACTCTCAGCTGGTTGGTCGTGATATCTCGCTGGAAGCCACGCAGGATGTTTTGCATGACCTGCTGCGTGCCAATGACCGGCGCGTGACCATTGAAGAGATCCAGAAACAAGTCGCGTCGCATTTCAATATCCGGACATCGGATATGCATTCGGCGCGCCGGGCGCGGTCCGTTGCCCGGCCCCGTCAGGTCGCCATGTATTTGGCCAAACAGCTGACCACCCGCTCGCTCCCGGAGATCGGACGGAAGTTTGGTGGCCGTGATCACACGACCGTTATGCACGCAGTCAAAAAGGTTGAAGAGTTGCGTGAACACGATAGCAGTTTTGCCGAAGATGTTGAGCTTCTCCGGCGTATGTTGGAAGGCTGATCTTCCTCGATCAGGGGCGCAAATCGATCGGTTCTGTCCGCTTAATCGGACGATGCGCCGTCAAACCAGCCGCAGCGTCGAATTCTCTTACGAAATCCGGTACTTTTGTTATAATAAGCGCACTTTGGAGGGTGCCTTGCGCGTCCTTTGGACCGGACCCTTCCGGGGGCCCGGTTTTCTAAACGATAAATTCTGCTAGAGGCTTGAAAATAAACCATGAAACTCACCATAGAACGGGCAGCATTGTTAAAGTCCCTGGGTCATGTGCAAAGCGTTGTTGAACGGCGCAACACCATTCCGATTCTTTCGAACGTGAAAATTGAAGCCTCGGGTGAAAAACTCCAACTTAATGCGACCGATATGGACCTGGATATGGTTGATTCCGTCGGCGCCAATGTCGCGGTCGAGGGCGCAACGACGGTTCCCGCCCATACGCTTTATGACATTGTGCGGAAATTGCCAGATGGGTCGCAAGTCGAGCTCGATGCCACGGCTGATGGACAGCTGATCCTACGCGCCGGGCGTTCGCGCTTTACGCTGTCGTGCTTGCCGACGGAAGAATTTCCGGTCATGTCCGGCGGTGAATTGCCTCACACATTTTCACTGACTGCGGCGGAGCTTCGCGCCCTGATTGACCGGGCCAAGTTTGCCATTTCCACGGAAGAAACCCGCTATTACTTGAACGGCATCTATTTGCACAAAGCGGACCGTGACGGCGTTGATGTATTGCGCGCCGTCGCCACCGATGGACATCGGCTGGCCAGTGTTGAATCGCCGCTGCCGACGGGGGCGGAAAACCTGCCGGGTGTTATTGTTCCGCGCAAAACGGTTACGGAATTGAGAAAACTGATCGACGAGTCCGGTGACGAAGTTGAGGTCAGCCTGTCTGAAACCAAAATCCGCTTCGCCTTTGATGATGCGGTGCTGACGTCCAAGCTGATTGATGGCACCTTCCCTGATTACGAGCGGGTCATCCCAAGTGGCAATGACAAGGACCTGACAGTCGACTGTAAGCTGTTCGCCGATGCGGTGGATCGTGTGTCGGCAATTTCCAGCGAAAAGTCCCGAGCTGTGAAGCTGTCGATTTCCAGCGGTAACCTGATGCTATCGGCTTCCAGCCCTGAACACGGCAGCGCCACCGAAGAGATCGAAATCGCCTATCAGGGCGACACCGTCGAGATTGGCTTCAATTCCGCTTATTTGCTTGATATCACCCGCCAGATCGAAGGCCAGAGTGCCGAAATGTCATTTGCTGACGGCAATTCACCGACCATTCTTCGCGAGGCCGATGATGCCAGTGCGATCTATGTTCTGATGCCCATGCGTGTGTGAGGAAAAGGATCTGTCGCGAACAACCAGCTTGCGAAAACCACAGCACCGGGAAATGACGCAACCTGCGACCCCTCGCCGTTATGTTGTCTCCCGCCTGACGTTGACGGATTTTCGCAGCTACAAGGAACTGCGCCTTGATCTGGGGCCGGAACCGGTGGTCCTCACCGGGCCGAACGGGGCCGGTAAAACCAATATTCTGGAGGCCCTGTCGTTACTGGTTCCCGGTCGGGGATTGCGCCAGCCAAAATTGAGCGAGATTTCGCGGAGTGGCAGTGCCGGGGCCTGGGCCGTGGCCGTTGAGGCGGCAACGCCGAACGGGCCGGTCAGGCTGGGCACCGGGTTCACGCCTGCCGATGGCGGCGGGCGTGAACGGCGTATTGTTCGGGTCGACGGCCAGACGGTGCCCAACCAGAATGTATTGACGGAAATGATGAACGTGTACTGGTTAACGCCGCAGATGGATGGATTGTTCGCCGACGGAACATCGGAACGCCGACGTTTCTTCGACCGGTTGGTATTTGCCTGGGACCCGGCCCATGCCGGACGCATCAGTGCCTATGAAACCGCCATGCGAGAGCGCGCCCGTCTGCTGCGCGATGAAGCGCGCCCCGACGTCGCCTGGTTGAGCGCGCTTGAAGGTACCATGGCTGGTCGCGGTATTGCCGTTGCTGCCGCCCGCCTTGAACTGCTACACCGTCTGGGCCCGGCATCCGCTCGGGGGTTGGCGCCGTTTCCGGGGGCTGAACTGGCGCTCGCCGGAGACCTTGAAAACTGGCTTGAAAATGGCCCGGCCCTGGAAGCTGAAGAACGGTTTCGCGAAACCCTGGCGGCAGCTCGTCAGCGTGACAGCCAAACCGGACGCACCGGAAGCGGTCCGCATCGCACCGACTTGATTGTCCATCACGCGGATACCGGGCAAGCCGCTGAGCTGTGCTCGACGGGCGAACAGAAAGCCTTGCTGATCGCCATCGTGCTTGCCAATGCGACGTTGCGCAGCGCCGAACGGGGGGCGGTCCCATTGTTGCTACTTGATGAGGTGGCGGCCCATCTTGATGGAGAACGCCGCGAAGCCCTGTTTGATCATCTGATCACACTTGGTGCCCAAACATGGTTCACAGGAACCGATGAGAATTTGTACCAGGCCCTTAAACCCAATGCCCAGATGTTCCGGGTTGCGGATGGGTACGTAAGCGGCGCGTGATACGCCGCCAGAACAGAACGGAAGTCTAATGAGCGACGAAAGCAATGATCTCCCTGTATCCAATGGTGAAGATTATGATGCAGATTCCATTAAGGTCCTGAAGGGCCTTGACGCCGTCCGCAAACGTCCCGGTATGTATATCGGCGATACGGATGACGGCTCCGGGCTGCACCACATGGTCTATGAGGTCGTCGATAACGCCATCGATGAGGCGCTGGCCGGGTATTGCGATACGGTTTTTGTATCGCTGAACGGTGACGGTTCCGTCAGTGTGCGCGATAACGGACGGGGCATTCCGGTTGACATGCACACCGAAGAAGGCGTGTCGGCGGCCGAGGTTATCATGACCCAGCTTCACGCCGGCGGGAAGTTTGACCAGAACTCCTACAAGGTGTCGGGCGGCCTTCACGGCGTTGGCGTGTCGGTGGTGAATGCGCTGTCGGACTGGCTTGAACTGAAAATCTGGCGGGACGGTAAAGAGCACCTGATCCGGTTCGTTAACGGCGAAGCCGAAGCGCCGTTGAAAATTACCGGTGACGCGCCGGTTGACAAGGGCAAGCCCCGCACCGGTACGGAATTGACGTTTCATGCTTCCACGGCAACGTTTACCAAGACCGATTATGATCTTGGTACTTTGGAACACCGCTTGCGCGAGCTGGCATTTCTGAATTCAGGTGTCGGGCTGCAGATCGTCGATAGTCGGGGTGTCGATCCGGTAACCATTGACCTGCACTACGAGGGGGGACTTGCTGCATTTGTCTCCTATCTGGACCGCTCCAAGACGGTTCTGCATGACAAGGATATTTTCTTTGTTGGCGAGCGCGACGGCGTTACCGTTGAGATGGCCATGCAGTGGAACGACAGTTACCATGAAACCATGTTGTGTTTTACCAACAACATCCCGCAGCGCGACGGCGGCACTCATCTGGCCGGATTTCGGGGCGCGTTGACACGGACGATCAATTCCTACGTTACCAAATCGGGGATCGCGAAAAAAGAAAAGGCCAGCATTACCGGGGATGACGCCCGTGAAGGCATGTCATGCGTGTTGTCGGTGAAAGTGCCAGACCCGAAATTTTCATCACAAACCAAAGACAAGCTGGTGTCATCGGAAGTCCGTCCGATCGTTGAAAGTGTCATCGGTGAGGGGCTTGACCGTTGGTTTGAAGAGCATCCCGGTGACGCCAAAAAAGTGATCATGAAGATTATCGAGGCGGCGTCGGCTCGTGAAGCCGCCCGCAAGGCCCGCGAACTGACCCGGCGCAAAGGAGCGCTTGATATCAGTTCCCTGCCGGGCAAGCTGGCAGATTGCCAGGAGCGCGATCCGGCGCTTTCTGAAATATTTATTGTGGAGGGAGATTCCGCTGGCGGGTCGGCGAAGCAGGGTCGCAACCGGAAAAATCAGGCGATCCTGCCGCTGCGTGGAAAGATCCTCAATGTGGAGCGCGCCCGGTTTGACAAGATGCTCAGTTCAACCGAAATCGGCACGCTGATTACGGCGATGGGCACGGGCATCGGTCGCGAGGACTTCGACGCCGATAAATGTCGTTACCACAAGATTATCATTATGACGGATGCTGATGTTGACGGCAGCCACATCCGCACCCTGCTTCTAACCTTTTTCTATCGCCAGATGCCGGAACTGGTGGAGCGCGGGTATCTCTATATCGCTCAACCGCCGCTCTATCGCGCCAAGCGGGGCAGCTCGGAAGTTTATCTGAAAGACGATGCCATGCTGGAGAACTATCTTTTCACCGGCATTACCGAAGACGGGTCTGTGTTTACCACCTATGACGGCGCACAAATTGCCGGAAATGATTTGCGCGAAGTGGTCGAAGAGGCCCGCCAGGTAAAAAGCCTACTTAACCATCTGTCTCAACATGTACCCATGGACGTCCTGGAGCAGGCGGCGATTGCCAGTGCGCTGGACCCGCAGATTTTGTCTGATAGCGAACGCGCCCAGGCCACGGCGGAATATGTTGCCAAACGCCTGGATGCGCTTAATGACGAAAATGAGCGGGGTTGGCACGGTGAGCCGCTTGATGATGGCGGGCTCGCTTTCAGCCGTACCTTGAGGGGGGTCGCTGAGCACCACACCATTGATGGCGCCTTGATCCGCTCGGCCGATGCCCGCCGCCTCAATGACCGCGCCGGTCGCCTGCAGCAGGTGTTTGCCCAACACGGCCATTTGGCGGTCAAGGACGCGGAACACGTGATCACCGGACCCGTGTCGCTGGTCGATACAGTGCTGAGCATCAGCCGCAAGGGCATCAACTTCCAGCGTTACAAAGGGCTTGGCGAAATGAACCCCGACCAGCTGTGGGAAACCACGCTAGACCCAAACGTGCGCTCGCTGTTGCAGGTCAGGGTCAATCATACGGATGACGCCGAGGATGTATTCTCCACTCTGATGGGAGACATCGTCGAACCACGCCGCGACTTCATCCAAAGCAACGCCCTGAAAGTCGCCAACCTGGACGTGTGATTTTGTTGAAATTTCAAGTGAAATGACGATAGTAATCTCAACGTTTGTGAGGTGGAACAGCTACCCACACACCTATTTCGGTAGGTAGAGGCCCTTTCAAGGGCCGAGAGATCGCAATTTGCAGCGCGCACGAGCTTAAAGGTTTAGATGGTTTGATGACCCAGTGAATTCCGGTGACCAATTGTTCAGTTAAGACTGAAAACCTTATTCTCATTTTGACTCATAAAATGAGAATAAGGTGTCCGTTTCTCCCACAGATCCGGACGTTAACTGAGGGCATCGATGACAGCCGTTCTTTAGTCAAACTGAGCCATTCTTGAAGTTATGAACAATCTGGTAACGGGTAGAAAATTGGTGACCGTTCTTAGCACTAAACCGGATATCAATTGAGTTCATGTGGATTGTCACCCTGAATGAGCATTGGTCCTCAATGCTGTTGTGGACGAAGGTTTAGACCGCAAGACATCGCTGTTTGTGGACTGAACCAGCCAATCCGCAAAGATGGTTGCTTCTTTCGTCGCTTGTTCTGGAACAACCACAACATACTTGCGATCCTCGAGAACTGAAAATTCGAGAACCGGCTGTAATTTTCCTGCCTCTAACTCATTTGAAATCAGCTTCAGAGGGCAAAGCGCAATTCCTTGGTCTGCGAGCGTGGCATGGATCAGAAGCTCGAAATCCTCAAAAACGTCACCGTCTATCGCGCCCGATGACTCAATACCGGCACAATCAAACCATGACCGCCAAGCCTTGGTATTGAAGTCGTGTAGAAGGTTCGACTTTGCGACGTCAGATGGAGCGCCGAAAGGACCGTTTCGTTTAAGATATTCTACCGACGCAAACGGTCGCACTTCGCCGCTAAAAAGCTCCTGGGCGATTCCAGCCCCTTCGTAATTGGAATCCACAGCACATATTAGAACGTCGGCATCCCAATGATTTACATCCTCTATCCGATGGATGTAGTTAAAACTGAGATGCGCCTCCGGCAAAAGGTCACGAACTTCGCTTAGCCGTGGAAGCACAATTCTGGTGGCGACAGATGGCAATGTAGAAATTTTGAGATGAACTTTGTTAGAAATTTTAGTTAGTCTCTGAAGAGCCTGATCGACCTTTTCAAAGGCACCGGAAATCTCCTCAGCCAATTCCTGAGCATCTACCGTTGGCTTCATTGATCGGGCGTTTCGATCAAACAATTTCCACCCCAACTCTGATTCCAAGATACGGATCTGTTGACTGATTGCGCCGGGGGAGACGTGTATGTCGTCGGCAGCTTTGTGAATGCTGCCGCACCGTACAAGCGCTTCAAGTGCCTTCAAGGCAGTAAAACTAGGTCGTCGTGCCATTAGTTTAGATTATCTAAACAATTTAGAAAATTCAAATCGTTTGTCAGAGTTGCTGCGCTTGCTGTTGAATTGAACCTCGCCAACTTACTGTTTGAGGAAAGATATGATTGTTAGAACGCTAAGTGAAATTGCCGGTACGGAGCGCGACGTAAACTGGGGAAATGGGCAAAGTCGACGGTTTCTTTTGGAAGCTGACGGATTGGGTTTTGCATTTACTGAAACGCTCATCCTGGCAGGTACGGATATCTTCATCCAATACAAAAACCATCTTGAAGCCTGTTACTGCATAGAAGGGGCGGGTGAAATCAAAGACGAAGGTGGCAATACCCATCGAATTTCTCCAGGCACATTGTACGCCTTGGATAAGAACGACCCACACTACCTTCGCGCCTGGACGGACATGCGACTAATCAGTGTTTTCAATCCTCCAATCAAGGGTGATGAAAAACATAACCTTGCCGGCGACGAAACGTCTTCCTACTGAGATGCGTGGAAAGAACCCCATAGACGGCGCTGAGTCGCGCGAAATTTATGAACGGCTTGATTTGACGGAGGCGTTTGAAAGATTTCCGGTCGACTGCGTAATGGCTCTGCAGCGCGCGCATGGGCTGAAACAGGCTTTACGCACATGCCTTTTGGAATTTGATCCCCAATCCAAAATTTCGGGAGGGGAACAATGAGTTCGCTACCAGATCTCACCTTATTTGAAGCAAGAAATGCTCTCGGCGAGGGAGATCTTTGTCCCGTTGAATACGTCGAAGCACTTTTGTCGAGAATCGATACCTATGACGGCACCTTCCACGCCTTGCTGGACGTCGCGGCGGACAAAGCTCTGTCGGTTGCGAAAAACTTAAAAAAACAACGATACATCAACAAATTACCTCCTTTATTTGGAATTCCATTCCTCGTCAAAGACATCATTGATGTCGAGGGTTCAATCACGACGTGCCAATCCCGAGCAAGCTCAAATCGTCTCGCAGATAAGAACGCTGAATGTGTGCAGCGCCTTGTCGATAGCGGCGCTATCTACTTGGGCAAGACGTCATTATATGAGTTTGCATTGGGCGGGCCGGATTTCGATGAACCCTGGCCCCCCGCGCGTAACCCTTGGAATCCTGACTTTACGCCCGGATCCAGCTCTAGTGGCAGCGGCGCAGCCTTGGCTGCCAAATTCGCCCCGCTTGCCATGGGAACGGATACTGGAGGCTCCATCCGTAGTCCGGCAATGATGAACGGCGTTGTTGGCTTGAAACCGACATTCGACAGGTTGCCGACTGAGGGCTTGTTCCCGTTGGCCCCTAGTATGGACACTGTTGGGCCAATGGCCCGCACGGTCCAAGATGTCGGTATTGCATTTAGTTGTCTGGCTGGAAATTCCTCCGGCGCAAGCCCCAAAATGGGAAGAGCCCCGCGGCTTGCCCGTCTTGATCATCTCTGGCGAGAAGAGCTGTCGACTGAAATAGATGTCGCATACCTCTTCGATACAGCAATGGACGACTTGGAATTGGCGGGTGCAACGTTGATCTATCGCCGATCGGCTTCAATGAAATCCTTCAACTCAGTTGGCTGGCTCACACTTTTTGCAGAAGCGTTTCAAATTCACAGAGATACGCTAAAGCGCTGCCCTGATCGTTTCGGCAATACCGTGCGGGAAATGTTGCTGCGAGGCGCACACGTTTCTGCAGCAGACTATACCGCTGCGCAACACCTCAGGGGAGCACTAACAAACTCTATCGATGAGTGCTTGCATGACGTTGACGGCATCATACTGCCGGTCAGCACCGCTCCGCCATGCGAACTTGAAGACAAGGACGCCATGGCCGATTTGACTGCGGCTTCCGTTCGTGTGATTTGCAACGTGACCGGACATCCCGCACTGGCATTGCCAATCGGACTTTCTTCGAAGGGACTCCCATTAGGCATACAAATTATTGGTAGAAAATACGAAGAAGAACACATGATTGCCGTCGGGTCCTGGGTTCAAGAAAAAATCCGGACCTGGTCAGCTGGGAACTGTCCAGATGTTTCCAAAACAGCTCCACAACGTGTTGGTTCACTCCAAACCGACCTTCCCAAGAACACACAGTGCGATGGCCTCATAAGCCAGACGCTGTCGTAAAGACGATGAGCCTAATCCCGATTAATCAATCGCTCCATTGGCTACTTCAATTTGGTCAAAAGGTGTTCGTTAGAAACACCACCAAAAAGAAGAAAATCATGACGAATCACAACAAGGAGTACAAACAATGATGACGTTCAAAGAAACACTAAGCTATGCATTGCTAACATTTTGCGCAACTCTTGCCCTGACGCCAACTTCGCACGCGGCGGGCACGATTGAGCCCGGCCAGCTTTCGGTTGGTACCGATCTCACCTATCCGCCCTACAACTATTTCGATGACAGCAAGCAACCGGCTGGATTTGACGTGGAGTTGATGACGGCGCTTGCAAAGGCGGCAAACTTAAAAATCAAATTTTCTGATACGCGGTTCGAGAACCTCATCATTGGTGTCTCGAGCGACCAGTTTGATGTTATCGCTTCAACACTCTACGTAAAGCCAGAGCGTGCAAAGAAAATTGACTACATACCATACATGAAGTCGGGGATCTCAATTGCCGTACTCAAGGGCAGCAACTTGAGCTTTCAAAAACTCGAAGGACTTTGCGGACAGGTCGTCGGATCGGTCAAAGGGTCCGCCTGGTTGGAGCGTATTGCTGAAATCAACAAAGCGGAATGTGCCAGCTCAGAAATCGACGCACGAGAATTCCCCACAGCACCAGAGGTAACCCAGGCCCTGATGTCTGGCGCGATCAACGCCCAGATTGAAGACTCCGCCGTGTTAGCTGAAGCCGCACGCAAAGTGAAAGGGCGTATTGTCATCACAACTACGGAACAGCTCTTTCCTGTGATTATCGGCTTCGGATTGAAGAAGAATAATACGGCGCTGGCCAAGGTCCTCAACGATGCGATGACGGCCCTCAGGGAAAGTGGGCACTACCAGACACTGCTCGAAAAATACAATGTTGCGAGCCCGACAAAAGAGGAATTTCGCGCAGCCGTTGATGGGTAAATCATTCACTAACTAACAGCCGCGGCAAGACCAGGGTTTTGCCGCGGTTTTATATATGGGGACTCTAAATGGAATTCGACTGGGCATATCTCTTCAGCCTCGCAGACTATGAGGACTTTTGGACCGCCTCTCTCATGGTCGCCTGGCTGAGCGTCCTTACATGGTGTGTGAGCGTCGTCACGGGTTTTTTCGTGGCAATCGCGCGTACTGAAGGCCCGATGTGGATGCGCCAGTTTGCAGCAACCTATATCTGGTTTTTTAGAAGCGTACCACTCTTGGTTCTTCTGATTTTCATATACAATTTACCTCAATTAATTCCTGACCTCCGGCCTGTTCTTTCCAATCCTTTTTGGGCTGGCGCAATTGCACTGATCGTCAGCGAAACCGCATATATTGCGGAAATCCACAGGGGAGGATTGCTGTCGATAGACAGAGGACAACATGAAGCTGCCCATGTGGTTGGCATTCGTTCCTTAGGTAAGTACCTAAGGATCATAATTCCGCAGGCCATTCGTGTCGCCATGCCAACGTTAAGCAATCAGTTTATTACAATCGTAAAATTGACTTCTCTGGTTTCAGTTATTTCACTGGCTGAAATTCTGCTGGTTGGTCAGCGGCTTTACACGCGCAACTTTCTGGTGATGGAAACGCTTGTCGCCGTGTCTATCTACTATGTGCTGATCGTCACCGTGTTTACATGGATATTTGGATGGATTGAAAGGTGGCTTGATGTGACGCGCCGCGACGCTTCTGAAATTGCCGAGCAGAGTTCAGTTCCTGAAGTTGGAAATGTCGCAAAATCTCGAAAGGTCGGAGTAGATGTTGTCATTGACCTGAAAAATATCAAAAAGTCCTTTGGGACCAAACAGGTTCTAAAAGATATCTCACTTCAGGTCCGGTCCGGCGAAGTCGTATGTCTTATCGGGCCATCTGGTTCCGGCAAGACAACAATACTGCGAACCATCAACGCGCTTCAGGATATTGATGGCGGCTCCATTCGTTTCCATGGCGAAGATTGGATCAGTGGAGACGATAAGTATCAGGTTTCAAAAAGGTTTTATGACGATGTCGTACATTTGGGAATGGTCTTCCAACAATTCAATTTGTTCCCCCATCTTAGTGTCTTGAACAATGTGACCCTGGGGCCGCGTTACCACAAAATGGGATCGAAATCGGAATTGCACGAAAACGCGATGCGAAATCTGGAAAAGGTGGGTATGGCCGTCCACGCCAATAAATTCCCTCATCAACTTTCCGGCGGGCAAAAGCAGCGCGTTGCAATCGCCAGAGCCTTGGCGATGAAACCGCTTGTTATGTTGTTCGATGAACCGACCTCGGCGCTGGACCCCGAGCTGGTTGGTGAAGTTTTGCAAACAATCGAACTGCTGGCGGCTGAAGGGATGACAATGGTTATTGTGACCCATGAGATGAGTTTTGCGAAGAAGATTTCCGATCGAATAATAATGCTGGAAGACGGCTTTCTCGTGGCTGACGTGAAATCGTCAGAGCTTACAGCCGAAAAACCCGACAGCCGGATCAAACGTTTTATGGAGCAAGCTCAACATTGAAAAATAGGTCAATGCCCTTGTGTCTGATGCGATTCCTATGGAGAAAAAAAAGATATTTCGTGGCGGACACCATGCCCTCCGTTTCGTACCTGGGGATCGCCCGGAACGGTTTTCGAAAGCGGCAGGCTCTGGCGCTGATGCTGTCATTGTAGATTTACAAATGGCAACGATCTACCAATGTGCAGTAGCCATCATTGTTACCATGTTCTCTTCCGACACGACGCTCAAATTGCAATTACCTTGAGCCGCAGTCGCGCCAATTCTTAAGGTCTGGGTCCCCGTAGCAGGGGCAACGCTCCTGAACTCGAAACGTTTTGGCAGGACCGACCCGATAGAAGTTGCAAAATTCAATAGAAGAGTCGCTTGTAATGGTCCGTGTATCACGAGATCGGGATACATTTCCTCTTGCCGTGCATACCGAAGGTCGTAGTGGATGCGATGCCCGTTAAAGGTGAGTGCAGAATATCGGAACAGCATCGTCGGTGTTATATTAACCTTCTTTTCCACGTCGAACCTCAATCGAGTGTTGCTTGAGGTGTTAATCGTCATGGGACCCTTTGCCGCTTCTCGATACACAATGTTTTGATTCTCACGGATCGCAAGGCCGCGATCTGTAACATATTCGTTCATCACGGTTACGAAGCATAATTTACCAGATTTACCAGATTTCCACGAAACGTCCTTAATTGTAGAAGTTTTTGATACGGTATCGTTCTGCATTAGTGGTTCGAAAAACTCCAGGCTTCCACCCGCCCACATACGGCGTGGAAGACCGGTCGGAGGCAAAAATCCCCCTTTTGCCGGATGCCCGTCAGGTCCAAGCTCTGCAGTGTTCACAAGGGCCGGTGAAAGACACCAATGCAGACCCGGCGCGGTGCCGGAAACAGGCGCAAGTGCGTCGCTAAATGTTGCCGCAAATTCACGAGACAAGCGGGACGTAATTATGTCGGGTTCCTGGGTCTCGCTACGTCCGACCCAATCGTCAAAAATTTGCTGCTTGTCCATCACGCCAGTCCAAATTCTGCGCGCACTTTTTCGGTATGTTGACCCAAATCTGGTATAGGGCCGGCTTGAAAGTCGTCTCCTCTACCGGCAGGGCGGGGTAGGGATACCTCCTCTCCATCGGGCAGCGCAACTTTGGTGCGTCGTAAAGCCGGGTGAGTGCCCAAATTACGGAGCGCGGTGTAGCTTGCGTAGGCGACAGCGGCTTTTTTTAACCGCTCAATCGCTACCGCCGCCGACATAGTTGCGAAAATCGGTTCAACTTCAGCATCAAGCGTTTCACGATTTGCCACACGCAGAGCATTGCTTGCAAAATCGGGGCTGAGATTCAAATCGGGTCGATCAAGCACAGTGTTGCACAGGCGTGCCCATTCTGCATTGTTCTGTACCGCGACGATTACAGATCCATCAGAGCAGGAAAACGGCCGGTAAGGATAAATCGAAGCATGTGACAGACCATAGCGTCCAGTTTCTTTGCTGGTGTATTCAAAATGCAGTAGCGGAACGGCCATCCAGTCCGCCATGCCATCGAACATGGAAATCTCAATCTGCTGACCATGACCCGTAGTGCCACGTTTGATAAGCGCCTCGAGAATGGCCGCGTGGGCATTCATGCCGGTTGCGATGTCAGCGGCGGATACACCGATTTTAACCGGTGTTTCCGGAGTCCCTGTTACCGCACACAATCCGCTTTCCGCCTGAACAAGCATGTCGTAAGCGCGCATGTTCGCATAGGGGGTGTCTTGCCCGTAACCGAGTATGGAGAGGGTGATCAGCTGCGGGAATTCTTTTGCAATTACATCTAAACCCAGCCCCATTCTGTCCAATGCACCGGGACTTAGATTCTGCACAAATACATCAGCCTTGCATAGCATTTTACGCAACAGCGCTAGATCGCCAGGGACTTTGAGATTTAGGATTGCGCTTTCCTTGCCCCGATTCAGCCAGGCGAAATAAGCAGATGTACCCTTGACGGCACTGTCATAGTTGCGCGCGGTCTCGCCTTCCGGTCGTTCGATCTTAATTACGCGCGCGCCAGCATCAGCCAGGCGTACGGTGCACATTGGTGCCGCCACCGCCTGCTCTATCGCCACGACCAGAAGGCCTTTTAGTGCATTCATCAGTAGGACCTGGGAAGACCGAGTATATGCTCGGAGAGATAGGATAGGATCAGGTTCGTAGAGATCGGGGCCACTTGATATAGGCGCGTTTCACGGAATTTACGCTCAACGTCATATTCTTCTGCAAAGCCAAAACCTCCGTGGGTTTGCACGCAGGCATTTGCCGCCTCGAAAGATGCATCAGCGGCCAGCATCTTGGCCATATTTGCTTCTGCCCCAGGGTTTTCACCAGCCTCATAGAGCCGCAGTGCCTCTCGCACCATCAACTCGGCGGCGCGCATGTTGGCATAAGCCTTGGCAATAGGAAACTGGACACCTTGGTTCTGACCAATTGAACGGCCGAATACAGTGCGTTCGTTGGCATATGCCACAGATCTTTCAATCAGCCACTTTGCATCGCCGATACATTCCGCCGCAATAAGAATGCGCTCGGAATTCATCCCCGAAAGGATATAACGGAAACCCTTACCTTCCTCTCCGATAAGATTTTCGGTGGGGACACGCAAGTTATCGAAAAATACCTCAGTTGTTGCATGATTCATCATCGTACGTATCGGGCGGATGGTGAGGCCATTACCAACGGCATCGCGCATATCAACCAATAACACCGACAGGCCTTGAGTTTTTTTCATGCCATCAGTTAACGGTGTCGTCCGGGCCAGCAGGATCATCAGGTCTGAATGCTCAGCACGGCTGGTCCAGATCTTCTGGCCGTTGATTATGTAATGGTCCCCGTTGAGCTTCGCAGTTGTTTTCAAGGCCCCCGTGTCTGTCCCAGAACTCGGCTCGGTTACCCCAAAGGCCTGCAGACGCAGCGAACCATCTGCAATTTTTGGCAGATATTGCTGTTTCTGGGCTTCCGAGCCGTGCCTGAGTAATGTTCCCATCGTGTACATTTGCGCATGGCATGCCCCGGCATTACCGCCCGAATTCTGGATTTCCTCCAAAATTGCGGCCCCTGCCGATAGCGGCAAGCCTGCACCGCCAAATTCTTCAGGGATTAGCGCTGCCAGCCACCCTGCTTCCGTCAGGGCGTTCACGAAGTCGGTAGGGTAGGCCATTTCTCTGTCCAATTCGCGCCAATATTCTCCGGGGAATTGTTGACAGAGTCTGGCCACGGCATCGCGGATGTCATCATATGTTTCAGGGATGTCGGCCATGGTCTTCTCCTTGCTGGAACGCTTACAAATAGGCCGACCAGGGCTATACTACTATTATTATAAAATTAGATCAGTTATGCCGAAAATTTATATCAGCAAGAGAGGTCAGTTTCATTTTGATTGCTATCAAATCAATCGACCTGACCAGACTTGGCGCTTCACCAGATCAGACACCGTGGCAACTAGGGCATCGCCTGCGAACTGCGCAAGGCGAGTGGTGGGTTTATCGGAAGGGTACGAGATCATCAATCGACGTTTGGGCACTGGATTGACCAGCGGCGCATAGGTCAGGGTCCCCGCAGAAATTTCATCATAGATCGGGGCGAGCGGCAAGATCGTCATACCCTGCTTGGCACGTACAAGATCCTTAAGCACGGTATAGCTATCGGTTTCGACCCGTACATTCAGCGTAGTGTCAGAGCCCTTTGTACACTCATCCAGCAAGGCTCTAAGACTATGTCCCGCACTTGGCAGCAGCAGTTTACGGGATTGAAGAGTATCAAATTCTATCGGCTCATCAGGCGATAGTTTGGCATCTTCCGGACCGACCAAATTTAGCGATTCCTCCAGTAAAGGTGTTGATCGCAATGATCGGGCGCCCTTGCTTTCAAAGAGGATGGCAACCTCAATCTCACCGCGATGCAACCAATCCAGAACATAACCGGAAAAAGCACTGACAATTCTCAACGTCGCCTCAGGGTGACGTTCTTGAAACGCTGTCACCAGAGGTACGGTTAAGATATCCGAAACTGTTGGCGGCATGCCAATAGATACATGCCCACGTAAAGAGGCGTCGCTATCAGCCACACTGGCCCGAATTTCTTGAACCTCACCAATTACCCGGTATGCATGACGCAAGACATTTTGCCCGGTCTCTGTGATGACCATGCCCCGACCATGCCGTTCGAAAAGTCGGGTCCCCAGTTCTTCTTCGAGCATGCGCACCTGTCGGCTGAGTGCAGGTTGAGCGATATGTAGTCGATCTGAGGCCTTGGAAAGGCTACCCAGCTCGGCCACATGAATGATGGTGCGTAATTGTGAAAGTTCCATACCTATACAATACCGGCATATCTGTTCAATAAAATTGATCAATGTTGTTTAGCTTATACTACGCTATATCGGGATCAAATGAATTTATTGGAGATGTGAGGCATGAACACCTCGATTAACTGTGATTTGAGTCTGAATTGGCCTTCGGCGCTTTACGACGTTCTTAAATCAGCTGGTGTTGGTCACATGTCCTATGTGCCAGACGCGGGGCATACGACATTGATCAATCTTTTGAATGGAGACAGGCACGTAAAAACCAATGTTCTGACAACCGAAGAAGAAGGTGTGGCGATTGCGACCGGGGCATGGCTGGGTGGATTACGAAGTGTAATTTTAATGCAATCGTCGGGTGTGGGGAATTGCATCAATATGCTGTCGCTTCCTGTTCAAACACGTACGCCTTTATTGATGCTGGTGACGATGCGAGGCGAGTGGAATGAATTCAACCCGTGGCAAGTGCCGATGGGGAAAGCGACTCAAGCAACATTGGAGGCTATTGGCGTTACCGTCTTACGTGCCGAAACGGGCGAAGATCTGATCGAGATTGTCGAACAAGCAGCAACGATGGCTTACGAAGCTGACGGGCAAATTGCCGTGCTGATTGGTCAGCGCTTACTCGGCAAAAAAAAATGGTGAACACAATGAACACGGGAACAATCGATCGACGCGAAGCTGTTGCGAAACTTCTTGATGCCCGGGACGGTGCACTTGTTGTAACGGGCCTTGGTTCGGCAAGCTATGATGTACATGCACATGGTGACACTGACGATAACTATTATCTTTGGGGCGCTATGGGAGGGGCGGCATTAACCGGCCTTGGGATTGCCCAGGCACAAACGGCAAAACGTGTCATGGTTATTACGGGTGACGGTGAAATGCTTATGGCTTTCGGGGCATTCGCAACAATCGCAGTAGCGGCACCAAAGAACCTGGATATCATTGTTTTAGACAACCAACATTTTGGTGAAACAGGCATGCAGGACAGTCATACCGGTATGGGTATCGATTTATCTGAAATTGCAAAGGCGTCTGGTTTTTCCGAAACTCGGATTTTACGTCATCTTCATCAGGTTGATCAACTTTGCAAAGATTTGCCCAAACCAGCTAATGGCCCACGATTGTTTGTGCTGAAAATTGAAGCAAAGAATATTCCCCGGTCCTTACCGCCGAGAGACGCGACTTACATTAAAACGCGCTTTCGTACTCATTTGGGTCTGGCACCCTGTTAAGGAATATCCTCAATGATCAGCTTTCAAAACACTGTGTACGGGCGCCAAGTACCAGCGACCCACACATTTGAATCTTTTGACCCCTATACTGGGAAACCTTGGGCGCTCATCCCAAGTGATGGTAAAGAGCAAGTAGATGTTGCGGTTGGCGCTGCTAAAGATGCATTTCATTCCAAAGCGTGGCGTAGTTTGACGGCAACGGCGCGCGGTAAATTGTTGTGCCGCTTTGCCGATATTGTTTCAGAAAATGCTCAATGTTTGGCTGAGTTGGAAACCAAGGATAACGGCAAGCTGATTGCTGAAATGGGCGCTCAGGTTGGCTATTTAGCGGAATGGTATCGTTACTTTGGTGGTTTGGCGGATAAGATCGAAGGGGTGGTTCTGCCGATCGATAAGGCCAATATGTTTGCCCATACGCGCCACGAACCTCTAGGGGTAATCGCTGCAATCGCGCCCTGGAATTCACCGCTTCTGCTGCTGACACGGAAGCTGGCTCCACTTTTAGCTGCGGGTAATACAGTTGTTATCAAACCGTCTGAACATGCGTCTGCTTCAACGTTAGAGTTTGTGAAACTTTTCGAAAAAGCAGGATTTCCAACCGGTGTTGTAAATACTGTGACTGGAATGCCGAAGAAGGTCGGAGCACCGCTGGTCTCTCATCCAGATGTTGCCAAAGTCGCCTTTACAGGTGGTGAATCCGGCGGCCAAGCTGTGTACCAGGCAGTGGCGGGTCAGTTGAAGCCAGTGACGTTGGAGCTTGGCGGTAAATCTGCAAACATCGTGTTTGATGATGCGGATATTGATAACGCTATAAGAGGCGCCGTTTCTGGTATTTTCGCAGCTACAGGTCAGACCTGCATCGCGGGCTCTCGCTTGCTTGTACATAATAAAGTGTATGACCAAGTTATTGATGGGCTGGTTGATTTGGCCAAGACAGCCCGTATGGGCAATCCATCGGACAGGAACACTCAGGTTGGTCCGGTAACAACTCTGCAGCAACGTGACAAAGTTCTGGATTATTTGAATATAGCACGTGCTGAAGGCGCTGAAGCCGTCTTGGGTGGCGGTGTTCCAAATGCGCCAGAACTAGGAGAGGGTTGGTTTGTGGAGCCCACTATTTTCACAGGTGTGGATAACAAAATGCGTATTGCACAAGAAGAGGTATTTGGCCCCGTTCTATCGGTCATCCCATTTGATGAGGAGGATGAAGCTTTTGCCATCGCCAATGATAGTCCATACGGTCTTGCTGCCGGCATTTGGACGCAAAACATCGGGCGTGCTCTGCGTGGGTCCGAAGCAATGGAAGCCGGCACCGTCTGGGTAAACACCTATCGCACGGTCAGCTATATGGCACCCTTCGGTGGTTACAAGCGCAGCGGCATTGGGCGCGAAAGTGGACAAGAGGCAATCAACGCCTACCTGCAGACGAAAACCGTCTGGATTGATGCGCTTGGCGAAATGGCCAATCCATTTGTGATCCGTTAGCCCATGTGCCAGCACCTAACCTGAGGATTGAAAGCCGATTCCAAAATTTCTGACAAAAAACCTTTAGGAGAAAACACCATGCGTAAAATTGTATCATCAGGATCGTACCTTGAGCCAGAAATCGGATTTAGCAGAGCCGTTCGCGTTGGCAACGTAATGTCGGTATCGGGGACGGCACCAATTGCTGATGAAGGCGGCACAGCAGGGGTCGGCGACGTTTATGAACAGACCCGCAGATGCCTGGAGATTATCGAACAAGCCTTGTCAGAGGGAGGCGCACGGTTAGATGACGTCATCAGAACACGCGTGATGTTGACAGACATTACGACGTGGAAAGAGGCTGCACGAGCTCATGGCGAGGTGTTTTCTGAAATTCGCCCAGCCTGTACATTTGTTGAGGTATCGCGGTTTATTGATCCTGACTGGCTGGTCGAACTGGAGGCCGACGCGGTCCTCGATGACTGATAGACTGGAATTATCGGGCAGGGATAAAATAAAAAATTCAGCAATCTAATTGGTGTTCATGACCGGATGCAGTCGATACTCCGGTCAAAATAGGTTTATAAAATGCTGAGGGCGTTCGCATTTGAATGAGTCTGGATCCTAAGCTAAAAACCTTATTCTCACGTTATGTGTCAATCCTGTCTCATTATATGCGTCAAACAAATTTGAAAATGACAGAACCCTGCGAATTCCATTCTCAAGTTATGTGTCGCTGCACAAATTTCAAGTGAAATGACGATAGTAATCTCAACGTTTGTGAGGTGGAACAGCTACCCACACACCTATTTCGGTAGGTAGAGGCCCTTTCAAGGGCCGAGAGATCGCAATTTGCAGCGCGCACGAGCTCTAAGGTTTAGATGGTTTGATGACCCAGTGAATTCCGGTGACCAATTGTTCAGTTAAGACTGAGAACTTTATTCTCATTTTGAACCATAAAATGAGAATAATGATGTCCGTTTCCCCCACAGATCCGGACGTTAACTGAGGGCATCGATGACAGGCGTTCTTAGCCATGTCCGGACTCTAATGGTCCCAATGTCAAATGTCCGCTACTGGAGGCAGATGCAGAACTGACTTTCCCTGGTCCAGAACGGGAGCGGTTGACCCTAGAGAGGCACTGCACATCGACCTTTACTGAGGCGAGCTCGTATTTCTATGGGATGGCATATTGAAAGACATGCAGGAAAAAGGGGTGCGGAGGATTACTCACAGAGCTGCTCAAACAGGCGGGCGACGGCTTCGGCGCCGGGATCTATATGTCCCTGCAGTTGCTCGGCGCTGATATAGGAGGCCCGACCAGCCTTGGCGTGCACTATTGTAGAGGTGTGTATCGCGCCCTTACGCGCGGCATCCGCTGCAGGGCGTAACCCACTTTCCAGGACTTCAAGTGCCGGCTTGAGGGCATCCAACATTGTGCGATCGCCGACTTGCGCACCGCCGATTTGCTGCACCCGCGTCAGCCCTTCCTGGAACGCTGCGACCATGGGCATACCACTTGAGGCCGCATCGCCCGCTGCGGTAAAGAAAATTGCGAGCAGGACACCCAAGGATCCGCCCATGGTCTGGCTGAGCTCTTGCCCAATGGCGCGATAGAGCTGGGTGTGATCTGCCAATGGCATCCGGTCGAGTGCGTCAATTATGGCCCGAGCCGCGCCCGCAAGTGTTGAGCCAGTGTCTCCATCGCCAGATTTGGCGTCGAGCGCATTCAGATCGGCTTCCGCCTCAATCAGGATATTACAGCATTTCGTCAGGAATTCTGCTGTGGCTTGATGCTCGGATGGGATGGGCTGGATTGGGGTCAGCCCATCGGGTAATTCAAAAACCGTTACGGGTGAAATCTCAACGCAGCCAGGCCACGCGCTCGGAGCGCAGGGGGTCTGCAGCAGAGCGATCTCTTCGGAATTGGCCGGATAGACCGAGATCGAGAACCCGCGCATATCGAGCGAAGTCATCATAGCCGCGGGCCCGATGATGAATTTCAGATTTTTGCCGATGCTTGACTGGGCCAACTCATTGGCCAGTACGGACATTTCCAGCACCGTTGTGCCACCCAAGTTATTCAGCAACACGACATGTGGTTTATTATCCAATAGCGGGGCTATCTTGCTTGTGATCGCGGCCAATGCCTGTTTGGCGCTCTCATAATCAATCTGCTCCACACCAGCTTCGCCGTGAATGCCAAGGCCCAGTTCGGCCTTGCCTGCGGCGATACGGTTTTCCTTGGGAGAGCCTGGCACGGTGCAGGTGTCCAGCGACATGCCAAGGGACTTTGTCCCAGCAATCACGCGTTCAGCGGCTTTGGTCACATCGGCAAGGGATGCGCCCGCTTCTGCCAAGGCTCCTGCGATCTTATGGATAAAGAGGGTGCCTGCAACACCGCGCGGTTGTGGTAGGTCGGGCAAGGCTATGTCGTCGTTGACGATGACCATGTTGACTTTAAGGCCGAAGGCGCGGGCTCGCTCTGCGGCGAGGCCGAAGTTCAGCCTGTCGCCGGTGTAGTTCTTAACGATCAACAGACAGCCGGCTGGTCCGGTGACCGCCAAAATTCCCGCTAGCACAGAATCAATAGAAGGCGAGGCGAAGACGTCACCGCAAACAGCCGCAGTCAGAAGCCCTGCGCCAACAAAGCCAGCATGGGCCGGTTCATGCCCTGAGCCGCCGCCCGAGACCAGTGCAACTTTCGATTTGTTCCAGGCATTACGCACAACAACACGGATATGGGGATAGCCATCGAGACGCGCGATGGTCCCGCCGGATGACTGGATGATGCCGTCAATCGCTTCCGTGACGGTATTTTCTTTTTGATTTATAAATTGTGTCATCATGTTCTCCTTCATACTAAACGTGTGCCCGCGGCATCAAAATAGAATGGATTGTTAGGGCGAATTTTCACAATGTCCCCGTTACTCAGATTGGTATGGGCGTTGGTCACAGTGATCAATTCGTGATCCTTGAACGACAAGTGCAGACGTGTTTGATCCCCTAGATGTTCGACCCGCTTCACCAGACTGTCTTCTCCTTCGCCCTGCACGATTTGCTCAGGCCGGAGGCCAATTTTTTCCGCACCGACTGGCGCCCCGGCAAAGAGCCCTGCCGGGAGCACATTGATACGTGGTTGTCCGAGGCGACTGGCAGCATAGATGCTGACCGGGTCCTCATAGATTTCACGCGGAGAACCGAACTGCACCAGCTTACCCTTATCCAAAACACCCACATGTGTGGCCATGGTCATCGCTTCAATTTGGTCGTGGGTCACATAAAGCAGTGTTGCGCCGGAGCTGGCTTGAATTCTCTTGAGTTCCACCCTTAAGTCCGAACGCAGCTTGGCGTCGAGTGAACTGAGTGGCTCATCCATCAGATAGACCGACGGGTTGCGGACCAGCGCGCGCCCGATAGAGACACGCTGCATCTCGCCGCCCGATAGAGCCGTGGCCTTGTTGTCAAGCTTATGCGAGATCTGCAAGACCTCAGCGACTTCACCGACCTTGCGTTCAATCTCGGTCTGTGTGGTTTTGAGCAGTGGAGATTTCAGCGGAAACTCAAGGTTCTGGCGCACCGTCAGGTGCGGGTAAAGCGAATATTGTTGGAAAACCATCGCCACGTCCCGCTGTGCAGGCGTCAGCCCGGTCATGGTCCGGCCACCGATAGTGATATGCCCGGCATCTGGTACGTCAAGGCCGGAGACCATACGCAGCGTTGTCGTCTTGCCTGCCCCTGTTGGACCAAGAAGCACGACGAATGACCCATCTCGGATCGACATCGTGACGTCGTCCAGCGCGACATCTGGGCCGAAGGATTTTGAAACACCGGTTAAAGTGACTTCAGCCATTTACCAGCACTCCTTCATTGGCTGCCGAAAGCAGGGCGCGTCCCGCACCAGCCTCAAAGAGGGTAATCGTGCGTTGATCAAAAGTGAGGCCCGTCTGCGCGCCGACCCTGATGGTCTCGGTACTCGCGACGCGCGCTTTGAGTAACCCGTTAGGTGTATCAAACGTAATGATCTGGGTGGTGCCGAGGTATTCTGTGGCAATGACGAGGCCTTTGTAAGGAGCGGAATCGTCTAGGCGGATATGCTCGGGCCGGACGCCGAAAATCAAATCGCCACTGGCTCCTTCTCGCAGCTCGGGCACGTCAAATTTAGCCTCTGACAACGAAACCGAAGTCATGCCCTTACCAACCATCCCGTGGAAATCGAGAAAATTCATTGGTGGGGAGCCAATAAACTGCGCCACGAATTTAGTTGCTGGCCAGTCGTAAATTGCTTGCGGCAAACCGTACTGCTCCACCACACCATGATTCATCACCACGATTTTATCTCCCATCTGCATGGCTTCCAGCTGGTCGTGGGTCACGTAGACGGTTGTCGCACCCATCCGGTCATGCAGCGCGCGCAGCTCATGGGACATATGCTCACGGAACTCAGCATCGAGCGCACCCAGCGGTTCGTCCATCAGGAACGCCTTGGGTTCACGAACGATCGCGCGGCCCAGAGCGACGCGTTGTCGGTCGCCGCCAGACAGGCCGCCCACGGGGCGATCGAGGATGCCTTCGATGCCCAGAATGCGTGCAACCTCAGCGACACGCTTTCGGGCTTCAGTCTTGGGGATACCCTGGCTCAGCAAGGGATAACTAATATTCTTGCCGACATTCATATGTGGGTACAGAGCAAACATCTGGAACACAAAGGCGATGTCGCGCTGGCTGGCTGGCTTTTGACCAACCTCTTCACCATCGATATAGATTTGCCCCGAGGTGGGAAGTTCCAGCCCCGCCATCATGCGTAGTGTAGTGGTTTTGCCGCAGCCCGAAGGCCCGAGCAACATGAAGAACTCGCCATCTTCGACGGTAAAAGACGAAGCCTGCACCGCCGTGAAGCTCCCGAATTCCTTACGCACGTTTTCAATACGGATCTGTGCCATAGGTTACTCCGGAAAATGGCTGACGATAATGAACATTACCGTGCCGATAAGCGTAACAATGAATGAGTAGGTAAATATCGACAGCATGAAAGGCTGCATCAGCATGACGACTCCCACGGCGATCAGGATGGAGGCCACCATCTCCCAAGCGCCGCGGCGCAGCCGAAACAGGTCATTAAGGAAACCGCTCATTTGCGAACGGCTCCAAATGTGATGCCCCGCAGCAGGTGCTTGCGCAGAAGAATCGTGAAGACCATGACCGGTACCAGGAAGATCGTGGCGCCAGCGGCGACGGCGGGCCAGTCCTTACCACCAACCCCGATTATGGTCGGGATAAAGGGCGGTGCAGTTTGCGCAGTCCCCGAGGTCAGGAGCACGGCAAAGGCGTATTCGTTCCATGCAAAGATCAGACAAAAGATCGCGGTAGACGCTATGCCGGTAGCAGCCTGGGGCAATACGATTTTGTAGAACGCTTGAAATCTAGTGTAACCGTCGATGAGCGCTGCCTCTTCATACTCGATAGGAATTTCATCGATAAAGCCCTTCAGAAGCCACACAGACAGCGACAAATTCACTGCCGTATAGAGTAAGATCATGCCTAGGTGCGTGTCATTTAGACCCAGCTGCCGGAACATCAGAAAGATTGGAATCGCCACGGCAATCGGAGGCATCATCCGGGTAGAGAGGATGAAGAACAGCAAGTCATCCTTCAGCGGCACCCGGAAACGTGAGAATGCATAAGCGGCCGCAGTGCCCAATAGCATGCACAGAAGCGTGGAGCCAAAGCCAATGATGACCGAGTTCAAGAAGCGCTCGCCGTAGCGGGAAGGGCCAGAGATGATCATGTTTTGCTCGCGAACAATCCGCTCATACCATGTGGCCGGCTCTGCCAGTGTGGGGAGCATCGCCTCGGTCGCACGAGTCCGGGTGGTGAAGAGGTTCACGTAACCTTCCATTGTCGGTTCGAAGAGCACTTTAGGCGGGTAAGCAATAGCATCTGCGGGTGACTTGAACCCCGTGGTGATAATCCACACGAGCGGCAACAGGGTAATCAGCGCGTAACCCACCACCAGTATGCCTGCAACCCACTTCGTCCGGTTAGACGGATTTGTTACAGAAAAACTCATCTTTCTTTAACCTTGTTAAGTGCTTTCACGTAGACCGAGGCTAGACCGAAGACCGTGACAAAAAGAATTACCGCATAAGCTGCTGAATAGCCCGTGCGCCACTTCTCAAATGCTTCGCGTTTGAGGTTGATTGAGGTCAGTTCTGTTATCGACCCTGGTCCGCCGCCCGTAAGTTGCACAACAAGGTCGAACATCTTGAAATTCTCAATGCCGCGAAAGAGCACCGCCAACATCAAAAAGGGCAGAACCATGGGCACCGTGATCGTCCAGAATTGCCGCCACTTACTCGCGCGGTCGCAGTCAGCTGCCTCATAGATGCTATCCGGAATCGAGCGCAGGCCAGCAAGACAGATCAGCATCACGAACGGCGTCCACATCCATGTATCAGCAATCACAATCGCCCAAGGTGCCAGATGCACATCACCAATCATTGAAAAACTGGAGGGATCCACGCGGGTAAAGAAGGCGACCACATAGTTGAAGAGTCCAATCTGCGGCTGATAAAGGAAGGTCCAGAAATTTCCAACGACCGCCGGGCTGAGCATCATGGGCAGAACAATAATGGTCGTCCACAAATCGTTACCCTTGAATTTTTTGTTGATTAGAAACGCCAGCGCGAAACCGATCAAAACCTGCAGCAAGATTGTCCAAAAGAGAAAATGCGCTGTGGCCTGCATCGTCAGCCAGATGTCACTATCTGTGAGGATGCGCTCGTAGTTCCGCAAACCTAACCATTTAACATCCGCATTGGGTCGGTTTACACGGAAGTTAGTAAAGCTGAGCCAGATGGTCCAAATCAGCGGAAAGATATTCACTGCCAGCAGCAAAAAAATCGTTGGGGCCACGAATATCCATGCGATGGAGCGATCAGATAGTCCGCGTATGCGTTTGGCGACAGGCTCAGGCGTCGCTTTGGCCACCTTGTCGATAGGCGAGAGTGTCATTTCGCTATCCTACACAGCTGAATTTGAGCTGCTTTACATTGTAGCTGCAGATGGGTGATTGGGCGACTACTCCCCCGGCATGGAATGAAATTGATGGTGCCGGGGGAGGGATGCCATTTGGGGACGTGCCGCAACAGGCTGGGAGGTGCTTTAGAGTTTACCCTCGTCTTCAAAGACTTCCACCCAGTCTTTCACAAGGCCGTCCAAGGCTTCTTTTGCAGTACCTTTGCCTGCGATCACGTAGTTATGCACGCGCGCCTGCATCGCTAGCAGCAATTGTGCGTAAGCTGGTTCTGCCCAGAAGTCTTTCACGATAGCCATCGAGTCCAGGAAGGTCTGCGCATAGGGCTGGCTGGAAGCAAAGCCGGGGTCTTCAACCACAGCTTTAAGCGCAGAATAACCACCCAGCGTCCACCACTTTGCTTGGACTTTGGGTTGCGCAAACCATTTGATGTATTCCAATGCCGCAGCCTGCTTCTTGGAGTAGGCGACAACTGAGATTCCCTGCCCGCCAAGCTGTGCAAACTGGCCTGCTGGTCCCGCTGGGTTGGGGAAGTATCCAGACTTCTCACCACCCACATTGGGGTCTGCATTAACGCCAGGCCAGATGAATGCAAAGTTCATCTGCAGGGCAACCTGACCTGATTTGTAAGCGTCGATATTTTCGCCCATGTACCAATTGGACGAACCGGGAGGGGTGCCCACGTCATAGAGTTCTTTATAGAACTCCAGACCCGCAATGGCCCCTTTGGAATTCACAAATCCTTCAAGATCATAGGGCTTTTTCGGGTTATTGTATTCGAACCCGTAGTTATAAAGCGCGTTAGTCACACCCATGGTGATGCCTTCCGAACCGCGCTCGGTATAGATTGCAGCACCGTAGACTTTTTTACCGTCAATCTCGCGGCCTTGGAAAAACGCCGCGATGTCTTTTAGCTCTGCCAAGGTCGCTGGAACACCCAGATCGCGCCCGTATTTTTTCTTGTATTCCGTCTTGAGTTCAGGGCGACTGAACCAGTCTTTCCTGTAGGTCCAGCCAACAACATCTCCAAATGCTGGCAGGGCCCAGTAGTTCGGCGTGCCTTTCGGCCATTCCGAATAGCCGGTCACTGTTGCGGGGATGAAGTCATCCATGGAGATGCCTTCTGCTTTGAAGAAATCATTCAATTTCACGTAGTGACCATTTTCGGCACTACCGCCGATCCACTGGCTGTCCCCGATCATGAGATCACAAAGTTTGCCACCAGAGTTCAGTTCGTTGAGCATACGGTCAGCAAAATTCGGCCACGGCACGAACTCAAAACTCATTTTATGACCCGACTTGGCCTCAAAGTCCTTGCTGAGTTCGACCAGAGCATTAGCCGGGTCCCAAGATGCCCAACATAGCGTCAAGTCATCGGCCTGAGCAGTGTTTGCGGCCGCCGTCAACGTAAGCGCAGTCGCAGCTATCGCGATTTGTTTCTTCATGACAAAGGTTCTCCCTAGTGTTGAACGTGGCGCCTCCACCACGAATGGCTTCAAAGTGTATTATTAAATTATTTGATTAAATCACATTAAGTGAGGTACGCACCTCAAGTCAATGATTTTTTGAGGTACGCACCTCAAAACTCTTGTGCCTAATGAGCAAACAGGCGAGAGTAGGCCAAATGGAAAGCAATTTCGGGAAGTGGTAAGGCAACGTGCGACCAACGACGAAAGATCTCGCTAAAGCCGCCGGTGTAAGTCTTGCGACCGTTGATCGCGTTTTGAATGGACGTTCCGGTGTACGCAAGAAAACCATGGATACCGTCAATGACGCGATTAAGAAGATTGGTTTCGAACGCAACCAGTTAGCGGCAACTCTCGCCCGCAAGCGCGGCTATCGTTTTGGCTTTATATTACCGAAAGAAGGAGATGAATTTCTTAAGGAAATTCTCATCCGTGTTCGCGAAGCCAATGACACAGGGCGGGCAGAGATGATCGAGGTCAAGGCGATTAGAGTCGATGAACATGACCCACACAAAACAGCGCGCTCACTTACCAGAGTGAGTGCGGAAGTTTATGATGGGGTCGCCGTTATGGCTCCGGAGACGCCACAAATTCGCGACGCGATAAAACGAATGCGCGAGCGTGGCATCATGACAATCCCATTCATTTCCAACCAACAAGACATCGCGATAGACAGCTTTGTCGGGATCAACAATCGCGCGGCGGGCACGACGGCTGGACGTCTGATGGGACGGTTTTCATGCGGGAAAACCGGAACAGTTGCCGTGGTTAACGATACAATGCAGTCGCGTGATAGCCTTGAACGCCGCTTGGGGTTCGATGCGGTCTTGAACGAGTTCTTCCCGAACCTCACTGCGCTACCATCGCTTGAAACATTTGGGGATCCCGAACGCACTCACCAAATTATCGAGACGACTCTAACCGCTAACCCCAATCTTCTTGGCATTTATATAATCGGTTCTGAGGCACGGGTGCCTTTAGAGGCGGTGGAGCGGCTTGGGCATGACAGGGGCCTGATCGTGCTTGCCCATGAGCGCACCCCATCGACAACAAGCGCCCTTAAAGAGGGAAGACTTGCAGCTGTTATCACGCAAGATACGGGTCACTTGGTGCGAAGTGCGGTACGCATTCTTCGCGCAAAATGTGAGAACCGCTCAGCAGTGGCATCCCAAGAAAGAATCAGAATCGAAATACTGATTGCAGAAAACCTTTGACGGTATAGTTATGATTGTCGTTGTTTCCAGTATTGGCAGGTCCCGGCTATTTGGCACGGAGGGCTGAAATGTCCGAAAACTGATTGTCATCTCAACTATGAAGGTGAATGTTTGAAAAGAGGCACTAACCGTCTAAAATACAGGTCAAAAATATAGTCCGCTATTTGGCAGACAGCGGACTCGTTTTTATTCTCATTTTATGTGTCAATTTGGCCAGTATTCTCACGTTATGTGTCAATCCTGTCTCATTATATGCGTCAAACAAATTTGAAAATGACAGATTCCTGCGAATTCCATTCTCAAGTTATGTGTCGCTGCACAAAATTGTAAATGGACTCATAAAGTGAGAACCGGGACTCATAAAATGAGAATACGGAACCATAAAGTGAGAATTTTGCCAATGATTCCGAGAATTAACGCTAAAATCTGATCTGCGATACGTATTAGGCCTAAGTTTTGGGTTGTTAATTAGTGATTGTGATGATTTGGACTGTCGATTGTGAGAAATATTTAAAATTCTTGCGATTTGATGGGGGTTCTGATGGCGTCTTGCGCATTGACCTTATTTGATAAGAGTTATCCGCAAGGGAGGGTATGATCGTTCTCGGATAAAATTATTCGTACCGATCGACGTATTCCGGTCTTTCATTTTCCAAAGATCATGGTCCGATTAACTCCATCAACCTTATTGAAAGATTAATGCATTTCTTGCACTAAGTCGGTCGAAAGGTTTCTTGTACACCGAGTGGCCAAAATTGACTTAAGTTGATATATTCTCCCTACTTTACGAACCCAAAAGGTTGAATCATGCAGTTCCCAACACCATTGCGTTATCCTGGCGGCAAAGCCAAAACAATTGACACGTCAAGGCATTGTTGTCGACAGGTCGCGTATCCAGTTGGAAAAGTGGGCGGTTTCGTCGTTTGAAGAGCTGAGTAGGCTTTCCTTGTCGTTTTGAATCCCCAGGGCCTGGGCCCGCAATTGGCTGGGGGAATGACCAAACCGGGATTTGAAGGATCGGCTGAAATGTGATTCGCTGGAAAAACCGCATTCAAAAGCAATGGCGCCAATGGCGAGGTGATTGAATGCGGGTTGGCTTAACATGCGCAGACTGCGGAGCATGCGACGCTCCCAGATGTAACGGGTCACACCTTCATCAGGCTCAAAAATCCGATAAATCTGAGACCTTGATATGCGAAACGTCGTTGCCAGTTCCTGAGGGGACAAGGGGTCAGACAAATGGCGTTCTATATATCGGCGTATGGATTTTCCAAGGGCTGAGGAAACGTCGTGGTTGTTTTCCTGAGGCAGGCGTCCGTCTTGCGACAGCCATCCCTCCAGCAGTCCAAGGGTCCCCTGTAAGGCACCGCCCGCCTGCAGGAGGTCCATGTCCGGCACCGACTTCCACAAGGCCTGCATGTGTTCACCCGTAAACCGGACCATGGGATTTTCCGACGACAGGCGCTTTCCATGCAAAGGCGCCAGCAGTTCGGACAGGTCCGATTGCAGCTCGCGTGGCAGGACCAGAGTCAAATTCTCGAAGTCGGTGTTGACCATGGCATGGGGTTGATCCATATCGATTATCAGCATGTCACCGGCAATGATCCGCTGGTCCCCGTCGGCCAGACCGCCACCCTCAAGAAACACCTGGACCAGGATATGATCCATGTGGTCGCGGGCGACCCGACTGGCCTTGCGTTCAAACAATTGAGATTCTGATCGGGTGACACCAAAAACCGTTTCCCCCAGATTGCAGGCGTTGATCTGGGCGTGGACATCGTTATCCGGAACTTCACCATCGGCTGACGACAGATCAAAAAACACGCCGATATTCTCCCGCCACGCATCGAAACGGTGTTCAGGTTCAAAATCTTGCGTGTTGAAGTGAACGGTCTGGACAGATGGTGGACGAGGTGTGTTCAAAAAATCAGTCTTTCAAGGCTATTTCTGAGATCAACCGGGCTGCGGACGGTGTTTTTTTGATTCCTTCTAAAATCTAGCACCGAACGGAAAGATGTGTACATAAAATCTGCGCCAACGACCGTATGCGGCATTTCGTCACCGTCGATATTGAGCCGTGTAAACCGGACGATAAAATTAAATCAGGTGCATAGGTAAGGTGTGGCGACTAGAGCGCTATGGAGAAATTTACCTCAAAACCGGCAGGCCGCCCGGCTCGTCGGCACTGGACACTCGGGCAATTGATTTGGGACAAACAGTCAAAACGATCCGGAGACCGTCGTGTAAACTGTCGCCAGCCAAGTCGGCCGTGCGAGGGAAGACTAAAAAAATGGCTCTAAGAGCCTTTGGGTGAGGAAATCGAATTATTAGATCGTGGCTTTTCATTCAGGATAAATCTTCAATTACACTAGGGGTATTAACAAAATGACAATCAAAGCTGCAAACGAGTTCAGGCAAACCGTGAACGGCAACCCGGAGCTTGAAGAAGCCTTGCGTGGCTTGATGGGCGACGATGGCCTGCTTAATTTATCGGAAGCGGCCAAGCTTGGTGCAAAATACGGGTATGAGTTCAGCGAAGCCGATGTCGAAGCACTGTATTCAAACGACAATGACGAATTGTCGGACTTCGAATTGGAAATGGTTTCGGCTGGCCTACCAATCAACTGCAGCAGTGGTGTGACCAGGATGAGCTGAGCAACCTGCTTGTTGGTTAACCAGCAATGCACTCACATGAAAAAGGAATTAACATAGTGACAATAGAATCTTTGAACCAGTTTCGTGAGAAACTCAGTGCCGATACCGAATTGCAGGAGGCAATGCGTGGCTTGCTCGGCTCAGATGGGATGCTTGATCTGGCTGCGGCTGTCGCTCTTGGTGAGCAGCATGGTTTTCAGTTTACGGCAGAAGACATCACAAGCGCGGCATCCAACGACAATGATGAATTATCTGACTTCGAACTGGAAATGGTGTCGGCAGGCGCGCCATTGCAAAGTGGTAACGACGGCCTATGAGAAGACCTGGCTCTTGTTTAGGGCCAAGAGGCACTAATTTTCCAGCAACGATGTGTAAATCGAAGATCTTCCAGGGCTAGATTCGGGCACCGGTTAGTAGGTTGATCACTATACAAAACAAAAATTTTATTGCGATAAGGATATACAATGACGATAGAATCAGTAAACGAATTTCGGGAAAAAATTAAAAACAATTCCGAACTTGAAGCCGTGGTGCGGGGCCTATTCGGCAGCGATGGTATGCTTGATTTGCCAGCTGCTGTGAAACTGGGTGAACAGCACGGGTTTACATTCAGCGAGAGTGATATTGACGCCGCCTTTGCCAATGACAATGACGAACTGTCGGATTTTGAGCTGGAAATGGTTTCTGCTGGTCAGCCCACGCGCATTAGTAGTCAAGGCGCGTAAGCCATAACTCGGCACCTGATATCCATACCGGACTTACAGATTGAGACTTAGGCGCCAAAATGACGGACGTTCCAAAGCGCCAAATTTTCCGACAGGCCGCTCTGGACCGTCTGTCATCGCCCGATCAACTTGATCGTCTGGTCGCCGTTTCCGACCCGCTGGGATGGCTCGCGTTAACGGCGCTGATCGCGTTGTTGGCGGTCGTTGTCGGCTGGGGAATATTCGGCAAAATTCCAGAGCAGGTTGAGGGCAAGGGCATTCTGGTGAGTGCCGGGGGCCGGGTGCTTGACGCCATGAGCCCGTCCGCCGGCACCATATCGAAATTGACGGTGGCGCAAAATTCCTATGTTGAAAAAGGACAGGAGATTGCGTTAATCGAGCAAACGGCGTTGCAACAGGAGTTTCGCAGTGCGCAAGAAACCCTGAAAGAACTTCAGGCTGAAAAAGTCGAAACCGAAGCCAATTTCGCCAAGGAATTCGCTCTCAAGCAAAAAAACTTCGCCGAACAAGCGACGTCTCAACGTCAGATTATCAAGGCGGCGAAGCAGCGGTCGGCCTATTTGAAAAGCACCCTGGAAAAACGCGATGTCTTGGCCAAAAAGGGAATTTTGCCCCGCGACAAGGTTGAGGAAATTCGCACGGACTACAATAAGGTCCTGCAGGATATCAGTGCTGCACGGAACCGTATTCTTGAGTTGGAAGCCGAAAACCTGACGCTGAAGTCAGACCATACAAAAGACCTGACGCAGATTAACCAGCGGATTACCAAAGCCGGGCGCGACGTGAGAGAGATCAGCTCTCGGCTGATCCGAGATGGACGTGTACTGGCCCCCGTGTCTGGGCGCATTAGTGAGTTAAAAACATTTGAAGGCGAAATTGTCCAGAAAGGAGCTTCACTGGTTAGTGTCGCCACATCCGGCAGCGCCGTCCAGGTCGTTTTGTACGTGCCGACCAAAGACGGCAAACGCGTCGCCCCCGGAATGACCGTTCGCATCGCCCCGTCAACGGCCAAGAAGGAGGAGCACGGGACGATTATCGGCACCGTCGCCGAAGTTTCGGGCTTTCCCGCGACCAAACAGGGCATGTTAAGCGTTTTGCAGAACGAACGCCTGGTATCAGAGTATTCCGACGAAGGCGCACCTTACGCGGCCCGCATTGATCTTATCCTCGACCCGTTATCTCAGAGCGGCTTTAAATGGACGTCCGGCAAAGGCCCCGACATTGCGGTTACAACAGGGACGACCGTGGAAGCAGAAATAACGGTGAACGAACAGCCGCCTATTAATTTGATCATTCCCTTCGTTCGCAAACACACCGGTATCGGTTTTTGGACTGAATCGGTTACCAAGTAAA